>Ga0114996_10002547_pt1 | contig 23567 bp, 21 predicted proteins | sample ArcticOcean_MG_C_4_FD_87039 | JGI IMG/M metagenome (GOLD analysis project Ga0114996, IMG submission 87039) | Marine microbial communities from western Arctic Ocean - ArcticOcean_MG_CB4_134 | ecosystem: Environmental > Aquatic > Marine > Oceanic | place: Arctic Ocean: Canada Basin | collected... | reverse complement strand
CGCGCAACTAGCGCGGCTCAGAAGACACTCACCGCGCAATTGGCACGGTGTAGAATTTTCGGCACAGCAGGGGGACTTCTCATGGTCACGCAGGACAAGCCGGTCATCGACATTCCGGTTCTCTCCAAGAAGGATTTTCAGTCCGACCAAGAGACCCGCTGGTGCCCCGGCTGCGGCGACTACTCGATCTTGGCGCAGACGCAGAAGATGCTGCCCAACCTAGGCATCCCCCGCGAAAAGATCGTCTTCATCTCCGGCATCGGCTGCTCCAGCCGCTTCCCCTACTACCTGAACACCTACGGGATGCACAGCATCCACGGTCGCGCGCCCACCATCGCCACCGGGCTCAAGCTCAGCCGGCCCGACCTCACCGTCTTCGTCATCACCGGCGACGGCGACTCCCTCAGCATTGGCGGCAACCACTTCATCCACACCATGCGTCGCAATGTGGATCTCAACGTGCTCCAGTTCAACAACCAGATCTACGGCCTCACCAAGGGTCAGTACTCTCCCACCTCGGAGATCGGCAAGGTCACCAAGTCCTCGCCCCTGGGCAGCATTGAAGAGCCGCTCAAGCCCATCCCGTTGGCTCTGACAACCGGCGCCACGTTCGTCGCCCGCACCTACGACACCGATCCCAAGCACCTCGCCGACACTATGGAGCAGGCCGCCCGCCACAAGGGCATCTCCTTCGTTGAAATCCTCCAGAATTGCAACATCTTCAACGACGGCGCCTTCCGCGACTTCACCGACAAGCCCGTCCGCACCGAGCGCATGGTCTACCTGGAGCACGGCAAGCCCATCATCTTCGGCGACGACAGCGACAAAGGCGTGGCCCTGCGCGGTACGGAGTTGGAAGTCGTTGCCGCGAATGACCCCGACGTGCTCATCCATGACGCCACCCGGGACAACACCTCGCTCGCCAACATGATGGCGTTGATGAACTACCCGGAGATGCCCGTCCCTGTCGGCGTCTTCCGCCAGGTTGATCGCCCTACCTACGGCGAAGCCCTCGATGCCCAGATCGCCGACGCCACAGCCAAGCGCGGCGAAGGCGATCTCGCGTCCCTCGTCCGCGGCGCCAACACTTGGCTCGTCGAGTAGCGTTCCAGCTTGGGATTTTCGTTCGTCCAGAGCCTGTCTCAGGGCGATGCACCGGCGCACGACGAACCGTGCCCGCGCGAAGCGACAAACGGGGCTCAGCCCCTTAGCGTGCCCGCGACCCGCCATCGATGGGGTAGATGCCCCCACTGATGAACGCCGCGTCGTCACTGCAGAGGAACGCGACCAACGCCGCCACCTCGTCCGGCTCCCCATAGCGGCCCAACGGAATCCCCGTCGCCGCCATCTCATGGACCGACTCCGGATCGTCCGGGTTCATGCCCCGCTCGATCGACCGCATCATCCGCGTCTCGATCGGCGACGGGCAAATCGCGTTCACGCGCGTCCCGTCCGGCGCCAACTCAATCGCCGCCGACTTCGTCATCCCAATCACCGCGTGCTTGCTGGCCCCATACGCAATGAGATTCGGCGTTCCGCCCAGTCCCGCCACCGACGCCGTGTTGACGATGACCCCACCGCCGCGCTCCCGCATCGCGGGTCCCGCGAACCGCATCCCGAAGAACACGCCCACCACGTTCACCTCCAGGACCTTGCGGAACATCTCCTCCGGGTAGTCAATGAGCGGCGACACCACCCCCTCGATCCCCGCATTGTTGAACAGATAGTCGACCCCGCCAAAGTGACTGACCGCGTCCGCCACGTAGCGCTCCACGTCCTCGGCCTTGGTCACGTCGGCACGGATCGGCAGGCCATCGCTACCTGCCTCCTTCACCAGATCCATCGTCGCATCCAACTGCGACGGATCGACATCCACCGCCACCACATGTGCGCCCTCTGACGCGAACCGCACCGCTGTGGCCTGGCCAATCCCCCTGCCTGCCCCCGTGATCACCACCACCTTGCCCGTGAATCGATCACTCATGCTGACAGCCTTTCGAGCTGAACCTGCTCAATCTGGAAACGCATCGGGCCGCAGTCTAGTTAGCGCGCCTCGCCAGCGCCAGAACCAACCCTCACCACCCTGCACCTGCCCGCCGTCCGCGGCTGGCGTTCCCCTCCTGCGGAAGACGACCATCGTCACGCCGCCACTGAGAGCGGCACATCCAGGCATTCCCGAACCAGATATGCTTCCGATCGGTTTTGGAACGGAAGGCGATCAGAATGGCACGCACCGACTACGACCTGATCACGATCGGCGGCGGCATCGCGGCCTCATCCCTAGCGAAAGTCGTCGCCGAGGCCGGCCACCGCGTGCTAGTCGTCGAGCGTGAAACCGCCTTCCGCGACCGCGTACGGGGAGAATACATGGCCCCGTGGGGAGTCGCCGAAACCCAAACCCTTAGCGTCTACGACACCCTCAAAGCCGCCGGCGCACACGACGTCCCCAAGTTTGAATTCCGTTTCGGCCCCCCCAGCGAACCCCGCGACTATCGCAGCACCACCCCCTTACAACTGCCCGCCCTGAGTTTCTACCACCCCGCCGTCCAAGAAGCGCTCATCGAAGCCGCTCTCGGCGCGGGAGCGGAAGTCCGCCGCGGCGCCACCGTCACCGGCGTCCAGCCCGGATCGCCACCCACCGTCGACGTCCGCAACGGAGACGGCCACACTACCCTTTCCGCCCGGCTTATCGTCGGCGCCGATGGCCGCTCCGCCCGCAGCCGCCACGCCTTCCAAGCGCAACCCCACCCCCAGCACGCACCCCGCTTTATCGCCGGAGTCTTGCTGGACAGCGTCGCCGCGCCCGAAGACACCGCGCTCGCCGCCGTCGACCTCAACAACGGGCGGGTGGGCTTGATCTTCCCCCAGGGCAACGGCCGCGCCCGCGCCTATTTTTCCTTCCGCGGCGACGACGCCGAGTGCCTCGACGGCCCAGACACCTACGACCGCTTCGTCGACGCCTGTGTCGCCAGCGGCGTCGACCCCGCAAGCTACGCCAACGCCACGGTACAAGGGCCCCTCGCGACCTTCGAATGCGCCGCTGAATTCGTCCCGCATCCACATCGGGACGGTGTCGCCCTGATCGGCGATGCCGCCACCACCACCGACCCCTCCTGGGGCCAGGGCCTCGGCATGGGATTCCGCGACGCCCGTGTCCTCAGTCACCACCTGCTCTCCCACGACGACTGGCCCGCCGCGGCCGACCGTTACGCCGAAGAACACGATCGGGATGTCAACGTCATGATCAACGTCGAAACCTGGCTGACCCAACTCTTCCTGGACGGCGGTCCTGAAGCCGAGAGCCGCCGCGCCCAAGCCCTGCCGCTCATCATGACCGATCCTACCCGCATCCCCAATCACCTCAACAGCGGCCCCGAACTCCCCTTCGACGACAGCATCCGCAGCCGTCTCTTCGGCGAAGAGTAAGCAGCCTCAGGCCGTCGCATCGGCGACGGAAGACTCCTACCCCGAATGCAGCTCTGTCCCGCCCGTCGTATTGATCGACTGCCCCGTCATGTACGACGCCTGGTCCGAGCACAAAAACGCGATCAAGTCCGCCACATCGTCGCCCGTCTGCATCCGCCCCAACGGGATCGTGTTCTTGACGAAGTTCGGCAGCCACTCCTCCATCGACACGCCCATCTCCTCTGCTCGCATCTCGAATCCGCCCATCAGCAACTGGGTGTCGACGAAGCCGGGACAGACGGCGTTCACCGTCACCTGATGCGGCGCCAGCTCGAAAGCCAGCATCCGCGTCAACATCATCGCCGCCGCCTTCGACACAGCATAGACGCCCCCACCACCGCCACGACCCACCAGCAGCTCCTCCTCCGTCGCGGGCGGGGCATCCACCGGCCGCGGCCGGTTCGTGCCGCCAATTTTCGACGCTTGCGACGCCACCGTCACGATGCGGCCGCCCCGTCCCTGCTCCACCATCTGCTTCGCCGCCGCCTGCGCGCAGAGCATGGGTCCCGTCGTGTTGACCGCGATTACGTGGTTCCAAACGTCCAGCGGCATCTCCAGGAACGGCGCGCCCATCCCCACCCCCGCCACATTGACCAAAATGTCCACGCCGCCAAACGCCTCCACCGACTGGTCCACCAGGTTCTGCACGCTGGCCGGGTCCGTCACGTCCGCCACGATCGCCGTCGCCGTGCCGCCCCGCTCCGAGACCTCCGCCGCCGCCTCGTCCAACTCGTCCAGGCTACCCACGACGTAGTCCGGGTTCAGATCCGGCCGCCGACCCACATCGGTCAGCACGACCTTGCAGCCCTCCGCCGCCAACCGGTTCGCCGTCGCCCGTCCAATCCCCTGCTCCCGGGCGCAGCCCGTCACGATCGCCACCTTGCCATCCAGCTCATACATCGACATCGTCATCTTCTCTTCTCGTAGTTCCCAGTCGCCGCCGCCCCGATCTCCGCCCCTAGTGCATCTCCTGACCACCGGTCACATTCAACGCCTGCCCCGTCAGGTACCCCCCCTGGTCGGAGCACAGCCAGACGATGAGATTCGCCACGTCGTCTCCGGTCTCCAATCGCCCCAAGGGAATGCGTGCCGCCATCAACTCCCGCGCCTTCGCCTCGTCCGACCCATGAAGCGCCGCCATCATCGCGATGCCCGGCGCCATCAGATCGGTGTCCACGGTCCCCGGACAGACGCAGTTCACATTGATCCGGTGCGGCGCCAGCTCCAGCCCCAGCACCTGCGTCATCCCCACCACCGCGAACTTGCTGGCCGTGTACGCGCCCAAATTCGGGAAGCCCGTCTTCCCCGCCTGCGACGCCGTGGTCACAATGCGGCCGCCGTCGCCCTGCTCAATCATCACCCGCGCCGCCGCCTGCGCGCAGAGGAACGGCCCCTTGGCGTTCACCGCCAAGGTTCGGTCCCACGACTCCTCGGGATAGTCGATTAAGGGACCGCCCAGTCCCACACCCGCATTGTTCACCAAAATGTCGACACGCCCTAGCTCCGCCACCGTCGTCGCCACCATCGCCTCCACCTCGGCCCGCTGCGTCACGTCCACGGCAATCGCCACCGATCGACGGCCCAGCGCCTCGATCTCACTCACCACAGCGTCCATCTCATCAGACCGCCCCAGGTGCTCGTAGTCGGGATGGTCGGCGAAGCCGCCGGGGCGACCGTAGTCGGCGATCACCACATCGGCGCCCTCCCGCGCCAATCGCAGCGCCGTCGCCCGCCCAATCCCCTTCGGCCGCGACGCCCCCGTCACGATCGCCACCTTGCCGGACAAGTCGTACATCTCGCACCCTCCTTACATGCATCAAGACAGCGATGGATCCCTGACCGGGCCTGCGGGCTCTGCGCCCCTGCCTGAGATCCGCAGACCCCAACGCACGCAGCCCCGAGAAGGTATGCCTGGCCTCCCTCCTCAGCAAGGCCGTCTCAGCAGGGACCTCTCAACAAGACATACGTGGCAAAGAATTCTCCGTCATGCATAAATTTCGCCCCAAGCGAATGACTCAGGTCAGCACCCGATGAGACACTTTCACCACGCCACTTATGCTGCGCCTCGCCTACGATGGCAGGCGTGCACCCGTGTGATCGCAAATCAGCGGTCCCCCTCCGGGCGTTTCATGGGCGCGCATCTCCTTTGGGGAGGAGCCCGTTCCCGCGAGGGGACAAGCAAGCCCGATTCCCTAGAGGCAGCCAGAAGGAAACGCATCCCCTCCGTTGGGGAGAAAGGGATTCACGGTATGAAGTTCCATTGGTTCAATTTGATGCCTTGGCCGCATCTTCCGGAAGACTTCGCGGAGAAGCACCGCAGCGTCTGGGTCGATGTCGACTCGCGCCTCTATGACCCCGTCAAGGGACACAAGGTCTACAACGACTATTTGGACCTCCTGGAGTACGCCGCTGAACTCGGCTTCGACGGCATCGGCGTCAACGAGCACCACCAGAACGCCTACGGCATGATGCCGTCGCCGCAGCTCATGGCCTCCACCCTCGCCCGGCGCACCAAGGACATCTCCATCCTCTTGCTCGGCCAGTCCATCGCCCTCTACAACCCGCCCACCCGCGTGGCGGAAGAGATGGCGATGATCGACGTCATCTCCGGCGGCCGCCTCATCTCCGGCTTCCCCGTGGGCACCTCCATGGACGACAACTACGCCGTGGGTGCGAACCCCGCCGAACTCCGCGAGCGCTACCGCGAGAACCACGACCTGATCCGCCGCGCCTGGTCGGACCCGGACGTCTTCGCCTGGAACGGCAAGTACAACAAGCTCCGCTACGTCAACGTCTGGCCGCGGCCCATTCAGAACCCCCCTCCCATCTGGATCCCGGGTGGCGGCTCTATTGAGACCTGGGACTTCTGCGCCGAGATGGATTACAACTACTCCTATCTCTCCTTCTCCGGCTACTTGCGTGGTGCCCAGCTCATGGAGGGCTTCTGGGCCCGCATGGAGGAACTCGGCCAAGAGTTCAACCCCTACCAGGGTGCCTTCGCCCAGCAGATCTGCGTCGCCGAAACCGACGAAGAGGCCCAGCGCCTCTACGAACCCCATGTGCGCTACTTCTTTGAGCGCTGCCTGCACGTCTACCCAGGCTTCGCCGACGCCCCCGGCTATCGCACCGAGCCCACGATCCGGGCCGGCCTGGCCTCTCAGGTCGGGGGCAGCTCCTCCTCCTCACAACTCGCCACGCAGCTCTCCTGGCAAGAGCTGATCGACCAAGGCTTCATCGTCGCCGGCAGCCCTGACAGCGTCGTCTCTCAGATGCAGCGGGTCGCCGAAACGCTGAAGGTCGGCCACATCGTCTGCCTCCAGCACATTGGTAACATGCCCGTCGAAAAGACCATGTACAACACCAAGCTCTTCGCGGAAGAGGTCATCCCTAAGCTTCGGCCCATCTGGAGCGAGTACGAAGACCGCTGGTCTCCCGACCCCATCGCTAACGACCTCATGTCCGACCCCCGCCCAATCCGCTCCGGCGCGCCGGTAGCGGGAGGAGATTAAATTGGCCGACCTGCAAACCCTCGACCTAGCGACCAGCGGCCTCACGGTCAGCTACTACCGCCAGGGCAGTGGCGAGCCGCTGCTCTACCTCCATCACGTCATGGGCGTCGTGGGTTGGGAAGACGCCCTCGACAAGCTCTCCCAATCCTTCGACGTCATCGCCCCCTTCGCGCCCGGCTGGGGCCCCAACAAGGACGAACTCTTCGAGGTCGACAAAGGCCCGCTTGATGTCACCCTGCACAACATTGATCTCCTCGACGCCCTCGGCATCCAAGAGACCCACGTGGCGGGCATCGGCATCGGCGCCTGGATGGCGGCGGAGCTCGCTGCCATCTTCCCGGCCCGCGTCAAGAAGCTCGTCGTCATCAACCCCATTGGACTCTGGCTGGAGGACACCCAGGGTGAGGACCCCTTCGCCCAACATCCCATGTCGCCCACCAAGATCCTCTTCGCGGACCCGGCCAACCGTGAGAAATACCTCGTCTCCGGCATGGAAGACATCGAAGGCGCCGTGGACGAGATGCTCAATTTGCGGGCGGGCGCCAAGTTCCTCTGGCCCATCCCGGACACGGGTGTCGACAAGCGCCTCGGGCGCATCAGCGCTCCCACGCTGATCGCCACTTCGGAACAGGACCCCATCGTCCCTGCCGGTTACGGCCCCGCCTGGCAGGCCAAGATCGCCGGCTCCGAACTGACCACCATCCCCGGTGCGGGCCACCTGGCCGAACTCGAACAGCCGGATGTCGTCTGCGCCCTGATCCGTGACTTCGTCACCAGCGGCAAGGTCGCCCAGCTCACGGGTTAGCCGCACCCAGTCCGCAAAACAAGAAGGCCGCCCCGATGGGCGGCCTTCTTCGTCTTGTGCAACAGCCACTCGACGACACTATCCTCGCCGCTAGCCGACCAACCTCAGCGCGGTGGGCGACAGCTTGGAGTGGAATGTCGCTGCCCCACAACGACTCGGAATGACCGGCCTCTGGCATGACCACGATGGTCAAGTGCTCCCACTTCCGACCGAATCATCACTCGGCTCTCGGAGTTGGCCGCTATAATGAGACTCGCACCCGCGATACAAATATCAGCGAGATCCCATCACACCCGCGACATTCGTGAAAAATCGTGACACATCCCATGATTTGTCAGCGAAAACCAGCGCATTCCAACCGCCCCCTATCTGGAGCGGCCCACTTTCACCCACCGAAACACATTTTTTCTCCCGCGCGTATTCAGTCAACGAAACTGACAGCCTGAGCGGCACATCTGTCGCGACGCACGAGAGGCACCTGTGATGACCAACGACAGCGAAGCTCGACTCGGAGCACAAGTCGGCAAGCACCTCAGCGCCGCAGCCGTTGAGGTCACGCCTGAGTTCGTCGCCACCTACATCGACCGCACCGCCGACGCCAACCCCTGGTACGTGACCGACTCGCCCTTCGGCGGGCCCGTCGCGCCCGCCACGCTCTTCCCTTCGCAGGCCCATGACCCCACCACGGACTGGTATCCCGCCAACGTCTACGGAAACCTCCACACCAAGCAGGAGTGGTGGATCTTCCAGCCCGTCATGGTTGGCGACCAGGTCCAAGTGACCCGCTCCATCGTCGACCGCTACACCAAGCGTGACCGCGAGATCCTGGTCTGCGAGGTCAACGTCACCGGCGAAGACGGCGGGCTCCGTACCCGCAGCCGTACGCATCAGTCGTTCTTGCGCGAAGACCATGGCGCACCAGACGCCCCTCTGGTCGACAGAGGCTCTGTCGTCGAAAAGAGCAGTGCCAAGGGCAAGGCCAAGCGCCCACCGCCCGGCAGCGGCGATGTCCTGGAGCGCTTCGGCCCCGTCACTCGCCTCGTCGACCTCGATCTCTGCAACCGCTACGTCGGCGAAGGCAACAGCAACTATCACAACGACGCCGAGGCCGCCAAGAAGCTTGGCTTCCCCGGCATCGTCGTCCAGGGCACCTTGGCCGTCAGCTTCCTCAGCGAGCTGATGAGCCAGCGCTTCGGTGTCGACTGGTGGCGCGGCGGCCGACTCAACGTCAACTTCGTCAACGTCCTCTGGTCCGACGAGTCCGTCGACGCCAAGGGAGTCATTCGCAGCTACACGCCGGAAGGGAGCCGCGAGCGCGCCGACTGCGAAATCTGGACCGAGAAGCCGGATGGCACCGTCACCATCGTTGGCACCGCCTCAGTAGCGGTCCCTGACCGCCAAATCGATAGGCCGGTGACCGCCCGACGGCCTGACGCCAACCCATAGGACCCACAATGACGGACCTCGAACGCGTCCAAGCCGCCCTCAACGACGGGGCCCTCCTTCACCCCATCGACCCCGACATCCCCTCCAGCGTCGATCTGGCCTTGGCGCTCGGCGCCCTCGCCGGGGCTCCCAACATTCCAACCTCGCACGCCAAGGGCATCATGGCCAAGGTCGCGCTCGGGGCCACCACCCCGGAGCATCTCGTCTTCGTCCTCGTCGACGGGCTGGGCTGCAACCTCATCGAGGCGCTGCCCGTGGACGCCTTCCTCCGCCGTCACTCCGTCGCCGAGCTACGCCCCGTCTTCCCCTCCACCACCGCCGCCGCCCTCACCTCCATCGCCACCGCATCCTGGCCCGCGCAACACGCCGTCCCCGGCTGGTTCACCCACCTGCCCGACCTCAGTCCCGCGGATCATCCCCTCACCGCCACCATCCTGCCCTTCATTGATCGGCATGACGGAACCTCGCTCAGCGATTTGGGCGTCTCCCTGCAAGCCGCTTTCCCTCAACCGACGCTGCTCGACGCCATCGCCGGCACGCTCTACACCTACCACCCGGAGTCCATCGCCGGCAGCGTCTATACCGCCTATCAGTGCGGCGACGGCGTCTGCCAGGGCTACGACTCGCTCGCCCAGGCAGTCGAGGGCATCACTGGTTGGATCGCCGCCGCCCATGAACCCACCTATCACTACCTCTACATCCCGGACGTCGACGCCGCCGAACATCGTCACGGCCACGACGCCTCCGCAGTGAAGGATACCCTCACCACGGTGCAGGCGGCCATCGCCCGGCTCGCTGAACAGCTCACAGAGCATCGGCCTGCGCAGGATTGGCGCATCGTCGTCAGCGCCGACCACGGCGTCATGACCATCGCTGACGATCACAAGCACACCGTCGTCCCCGGCGACCCGCTTCTCGAAGAACTCGTGGTGCCGTTCTCCGGGGAACCGCGCGTCCCCATGTTCCATGTGCGCCCCGGTCGGGCCGAAGCGTTCGCAGAGAAGTTCCGTGAACGCTTCGGAGAGGCCTTCGCCCTGCTCAGCATTGACGAAGTCGGACAGCTCCAGCTCTTCGGTCCGGAGCCGCTCACGGTCACTGCCCGCGCCCGCATTGGCGACTACGTGGGAATCGCCCTGCAGCCCGCCGTCCTCCTTTACGAGCCGGACGGCATCGGCAGACTGCGCGGCTTCCACGCCGGACTGACGCCAGACGAAATGCGCATCCCGCTCATCGTCGCGGATGGACGGAGCAGCTGAGCTACGGCTTGGCAAACTCCATGATCGACCGGCCCGCGATCTCGCCTGCGGCCAGCGCCCGCGTCGCCTCGTTGATGTCATCCAGCTTGTAGCGCTGCGTCACCATTGCGTCGAGGTCCAGGTCGCCCTCCTTGAACCAGCGCACGAACATCGGGAAGTCACGGTCGGGGCGGCAGGAGCCGCCAATGCTGCCCACAAACTTCTTCTCGTTGACGAGCACGTCGCGTGCGTCCAGCTCCACGTTGGTCTGCGGCACACCCACCAGCACCGCCATCCCGCCCGTCGATTGGCCGAAGCCGCCGGCGTGCACCGCGGGGACAATCTGCTCCATCGTGACCTTGTGCCCAATGCAGTCGAACGCATAGTCGGCGCCGGTCAACGGCTGTCCGGCAATGTCGTGCTGACTGTCGTTGACGCAGAGGCGATGGATCTCTTCCACCGCGTTCACCTGCGAGGCGTTGATGCCAATCGTGGCGCCGTGCTGCTTAGCGAACTCCAGCTTCTCGTCGTCCAGGTCCACGGCGATGATCGGATTCGCCCCGATCACCTTGGCCGCCACCACCGCCGAAAGACCCACGCCCCCCACGCCAAAGATGGCGACGCTCTCGCCCTCTTGCACACCCGCCGTGTGATAGACGGCCCCGGAGCCCGTCATCACTGCGCAGCCGATGATCGCCGTAACGTCGGTGGGGATGTCCTCATCCATCTTCACCACGTACTGCTCATCGGCGATAGTGTGGTCGGCCCAGGTAAAGACGTTGCGCGAGATCGCCTGCGTGCCGTCGTTGAGATCCAGCGTCACGGGATCCGGCACCCGGCCACCCGAACCTTCCGCGTCACGGGGCACCCAGGTCACCATCACCCGGTCGCCCTCTTTGACGTGCGTTACCTGATTCCCCTTCGCCAGGACCACGCCCGTCGATTCATGCCCAAGGACGGAAGGCGCCTGCCGCGGATTGTGCATCTGGTGGAGCTGGCTATGGCAGATACCACTCGAGTACTGCTTGACGACGATCTGATGCGGTCCAGGGTCGGGCAGGTTCAGATCATCGATGCGGAGGGTGGTTCCCTCTTGCGGCAAAACGACGACACGGGCGGGCGTGGGCACGGTGGTTCTCCCTTGGTCCAGTTGGCTTCACGAATCCTGGGGAGTCTAGCGGCCCATCGGGCTAGGGGGAGCCCGTCGGTCCAGTGGGAGCGAAGCCCACCAGACGACAGAATCCGATGGGCTGACTTGGGAAATTGCGCCACGCCGGGGCCAGGTTTAGGCTTCGCGACGAACGGCGAAAGGACAGCATCATGGCCAGTAAAACGCGAGTCCAAGAGATCCTCTCTTGGTACGAGAGCGACAATCCCGGCTCCCGCCGGAACCTCGCCAGCATCCTCAATCACGGCCGCTTGGGGGGGACTGGCAAGATGGTGCTCCTGCCCGTGGACCAAGGGTTCGAGCACGGTCCGGCCCGCAGCTTCGGCAAGAACCCCGCTGGCTACGATCCGTGGTATCACTTCCAACTCGCCATCGACGCGGGCTGCAACGCCTACGCCGCGCCCCTCGGGTTCCTGGAGGCCGGCGCGGGCGAGTTCGCGGGCCAGATCCCAACGATCCTCAAACTCAACAACGCCGATTCCCTCTATGGCGGTTCGGATCCGGCCCCTGCCATCACCGGCTGCGTCGACGACGCGCTGCGGCTAGGCTGCTCGGCCGTGGGCTTCACGATCTATCCCGCCTCCGCCCTGCGCAGTGAGATGTACGGGCAACTTCGCGAGATTGCCGAAGAGGCGAAGCGTAAGGGTTTGGCCGTGGTGGTCTGGTCCTATCCCCGTGGCTCTGGGGTCTCCAAGGAGGGTGAAACGGCGATCGATGTCGTCGCCTACGCGGCGCAGATCGCCTGCCAGCTCGGCGCGCACATCGTCAAGGTCAAGCCGCCCACCGATTTCATTGAGCAGGACGCCGCGCGCAAGGTCTACGAGGCGGAAGGCATCCCGATCGGGACGCTGGCGGAGCGAATCCGCCACGTCGTCCAGAGCGCCTTCAACGGCCGACGCATCATCATCTTCTCGGGCGGACCCGCCAAGGGCCGCGACGAAGTGCTGGAAGAGATCCGTGGCGTCGCCGCGGGTGGGGCGTTCGGGTCCATCGTGGGCCGCAACGCCTTCCAGCGGCCCAAGGAAGAGGGTATGGCGCTGCTCCAGGAGATCATGGAGATTCACGCGCAGGCGTAGATCCGCCAACGCCCAAAGTTCCGGCTCCAGTGCGATGAACGGTCCAGGAGCTACCCAGCGACCTCGCCGGTTTCCTGGCTTGACTCGTTGACTTGCTCAGGGCGAGGCTCCTCGCTCGCAACGGGGGCAGCAGGGCTGGCCTGAATCGGTCCCACGGTCACGGGCGGTGGACGGCCTTCCAACAGCGCCTCCGCATAGGGCAGCAACATCTCCATCGGTGTGAACGACACTTCCAGCGAGGTGGCGACGCCGCGCAACAGGCTGATCACCCGCCCCAAGAGGACGATGTCCTCCGGAATCGCGTTGATCGGGTTGTAGGTCAACGCCTGCTCGCTCGCTTGCAGCACATCGGAGCCGATCATCGGCCGCTCGTCGAGGAGCAAGCGCACTAAGGTCAGCAGACTGCCGGGCTCGTCATGCTTGGTCTCAATCCCCAACTCTTGGAACGCCGCGAGGATTCCCATCGGGTCTTTGGCAGCGAAAGCGACGACCAGTCGCGCGACGGCGTGCCGGACCCCGTCCGGGAACTCCTTGGTCAGGCCGAAGTCGATCAGGGCGAGCTTGCCGTCGTTGCGCACCAGAATATTCCCCGGATGCGGGTCGGCCTGGAACAGTCCGTTCGAGAGGATCTGGTGGCCATACGCCGCCGCCAGGCTCCAGGCCAACTCCTCCGGGTCCGCCTTGATGCGGCGCAAGCCTTCGCGGTCCAAGATCTTGGGGCCATCGATGAAGGAGGTCACTAGAACTCGGCGGGTCACGTAGCCGTCGATCACCTCAGGCAGGACCACCTGATCGAGGTTGGCAAGATTTGCGGCGACGCGCCGGATCATCTCCGCCTCGCGCACGAAGTTCAGTTCGTGCGGCACTTCGTTCGACATCTCCGCGAGGATGGTCCGATAGTCAAAGTTGGGTTCGTTGCGAGCCAGAAAATTCACGATCCGGGTGGTGTTGGCCAGGTCGATCGTGACCAGCTTTTCCACCTCCGGGTACTGCACCTTGACGGCGACATCGCGACCATCCGGCAGCGTGGCCCGGTGGACCTGCGCCAAGGAGGCGGCGCCGATGGGATCTGGGTCGAACTCCGTGAACAGCGACTCGACGGGCTCGCCCAGCTCCTCGCGGATCGTCTGACGGACGACGGACAGCGGACGTGGCGGCACTTGGTCGTGCAATCTCCCCAACCACTTGATGAACGGCTGCGGAACAAGGTCGGGACGCGCGCCGATGAATTGGCCCGTCTTGATGTTCAGACCCTTGAGGTCGACGGCGAGGTGGTAGAGCCGTTTGGCCGCACTCTCGTGCTGCACGTCGTAGATGGCGTCGGTCGCGACTTGATCGAGATCGCGAGTCCGGCGCGCGGTGCGCTTGTACCCGGCGTAAATGATCGCCGCGTCCTTGGCGAAGCGCGTCGAACGACGGACACGCGTGAACGCGCCTGACATGCGCTCTGGGATCAGCGACTCTGGGATTCGCGACTGGGTGACCATCGCTTAGTCGCGCGGCAGACCGAGCCCACGCGTGGCGATGATGTTGCGCTGGATCTCGTTCGTTCCGCTGTAGATCGTGGAGGGGACCGAGGTGAGGTAGTTCTCCGGCAGGTCGCCGCCCAGGGGTGCGGTGGGCTCCTCCGGCATCAGTTGCCCGTGCAACCCCAAGATGCGGACCCCGTAGTTATAGATGCGCTGCCCCAGCTCCGACTGGAAGATCTTGACGACCGATGCCTCGTGGTTGGGCACCCCGCCCGACGACTGGATGTGCGCGATCCGATAGCCCAGATAGCGGCCCACGTTGTTGTTGATCACCAGGTCGGCCAAGCCCGAGCGGTACTGCTCACGTGCCGCCGGACCGGCGCTCTTGACATGCTCCGTGAGTCGTTCCAAGGTGCGGCGCTGCCCTGCAGTCGTGCCGATCCCCGAGCGTTCGAAATCGAGCAGCGTCATCCCGACGTACCAGCCGCGGTTCTCTTCCCCAATGAGGTTCTTGGCGGGGACGCGGACGTCCTCAAAGAAGACCTCGTTGAAGTGGTGGCGGCTGGCCATGTTGATCAGCGGCTGAATGCTGAGGCCTGGGGTGTTCTTGATGTCATCGATGAGCAGGAAGGAGATGCCCTTGTGCTTGGGGGCATCCGGATCAGTACGGACCAGGCAGAACATTTGATTGGCGCGATGGCCGCCGGAGGTCCAGATCTTCTGGCCGTTGATGATGTAGTCATCGCCGTCGCGGACGGCACGAGTCTGGAGACTGGCGAGGTCAGAACCGGAACCGGGCTCGCTGTAGCCCTGACACCAGATGTGTTCACCGCTGGTGATCTTCGGGAGATACTGCGCCTTCTGCTCGTCGGAGGCGTGAATGATCAGCGTGGGGCCGATCATGCCGACTCCAAAGCCCCGCGTGCCCGTATCGGGCGCGCCGTAGTAACCGAACTCCTCATTGAAGACAACCTGCTCGAAGATGGAGGCGCCGAGCCCGCCGTACTCCTTGGGCCAGGCCGGAGCGATCCAGCCACGGTCGGCAAGCTTATCGTTGAATCCCTTGGCGGATTCGAAGGCCTCTTCGCCGGTGTCCCCCAGCGCGCCGCCACGCGTGGTCGCCGGTACGTTTTCCTTGAGGAAGGTCTGTACCTCTGTACGGAGCTGCTCTTCCGCGTCACCGAATCGGAGTTCCATGAGACCGCCTCTTCTGCGCTATCAGACGTTTGCGTGAGTCGTTCTGAGAATGGTTCCGTAGATCTGCCGCGCGGACAACCACCTACACGTCACCTGCCACCCGCGAGGTCACGTCCTACTCGTGCACTAGCGGCAAAACTTCGTCGATAAGTCGCTGGGTTTGGCTGAAGATCTCGTCGTCGCCGCTGGCGAGTACGGAGAGGACGAACTTCGAGACCCCGGCGCGTTTGTACTCTTCGACTCGCGCCACGATGTCCGACGCTTCACCGACCGCGTAGTACTCGCTGGGATCGACATCGATCTGGGCACGGCGGCTCAGCGCCTGCGCGGCGCGGTCGACGATGGGGTCGTCCCAGGATCCGAAGCGGAAGGCGAAGCCCGCGCCGTAGTGGTCCTCGTCGAGGGGGCGGCCCGCGGCTGCCGATTGCTCGCGAATCGCCGCGACGACGGGAGTTACTTGCTTGGCGGTCTGCAGCCCGGCCAGCCAGCCGGTGCCAATCTCCGCCGTGCGCCGGATGGCAGCCTTGCTGCTGCCGCCGATCCAGAGCGGAATGGGGTCTTGGGCGGGCTTGGGCGAGACCGATGCATTCGTGTATTGGTAGAACTCGCCGTCGTGGGTGACCGACTCCTCTGTCCAGAACCGCTGCATCAGCGCCAGCGCCTCGTCCGACTGGCGGCCCCGCCCCTTGGGCGTGCGATGTTGCGCGCCCCACTCGGGCGCGATCTGCGCCCCCACCCCGAAGGCGGGCAGGAGACGCCCTTCGCTGATGAAGTCGATCGTGGCGCATTCCTTGGCCAGGAGCATGGGGTCGCGAAACGGCAACACCACCACGTTCATGCCAAACTTGAGCCGCTTGGTCGCGCCCGCCACAGCGGCCATCATGCTCATCGATTCCAAGAACGGCTGCGGCGAGGCGATGCGGTCGGTCTGCCAGAAGGAGTCGATGAGGCTGTCCTCGCAGAGGTCAATCCAGCGCCAAAAATTCTTGACGCTGGAGAAGGGAAACGTGGCCATCCCCAGGCCGATGCGCACACTCATCACGACCTCCATCCGGTTCTGACCGCTCGATCAGGAAACCGGCGCCAGCGTACCGGATGGGGTCGTCCGGAGCAGCGCGAGATGCTCCTCGCAATGCAGCGGCTCGGGTCATTCGAGACGGGAGAGAACGAACCATGGCGCTTCAAGGACTGACGGAGTTGGCGGATCACGTCTTCGTCTATGAGGTACGGGGCCCGATCGTCGTCAACTCCGCGATCATCGTGGGCGATGACGGCGTTGCCGTCGTCGACACGGGAACGGTGGAATCGGACGCGCAGCTGATTCTAGAAGCGCTGGCGAGCGTCACGGACAAGCCGCTGCGCTACGTGATCAACACGCACCACCACGGCGATCACACCTTCGGAAACTGGTGGCTCCTGCCCGCGGTCGTGGTTGGGCATGCCTCCTGCCGGTTGCGGCTGATCGGCGAATTGGGCGCGCAGCACCGCGAAGCGCTGGCCGGGTTGGTGCCGATGGTACGCGAGCAGATCCAGTCAATCCCGATCGTCGCGCCGGACCTGACCTTCCAGGAGCAGGTCCGCGTCCACCTGGGAAACCTCACTCTGCGGCTGGACTACTTTGGCCGCGCCCACACCGACAACGACATCGCGATCGCGGTGGAGGAGCCCAGCCTGAGCTTCGCGGGAGATCTGATCGAGGAGTCCGGTCCGCCGATCACGTTCGAGGCGTACCCGCAGGATTGGGGGTCGACGCTGCGGCAACTCGAGAAGGTCGCGGAGTCGCGGTTCATCCCCGGGCATGGCCGCGAGGTGGACCGGGCCTTTGTCTCGTTCCAAGCGCAGGGCTTCGAGGAGCTGGCGGTGGCCTGCGCGGCAGCGCCGACGGTTGAGGCAGCGCTCGCATCGATCCCCGCAGCGTCGCGGGAGGTCCTCGGTCATCATGCCGAAAGCGCGGTGCAGCGCTACTTCGTGACGGCGAGGTAGACGGCTCAGCCGTTAGTCCGGAAGAACGATGGGGCGCTGCCAGACACCAACATCCCAAAGTTCTCCGAACTTGCGGCCCGCTTCAGTCCAGATGCCCGCGGACTCGAAGCCGAGCTTGCGATGCAGAGATTCCGAGGGCTCATTCGGTTGGGTGATCAGAGCAATGGCGCGATGGACATCCTCGCGGGCGAGTTCCTGAAAGAGCGTCTCGTAGAGACGGCGACCGAGGCCCCGGCCGGTGTAATCCGCGGTAAGATAGACGCTGGTCTCGACTGTCGTCTCGTAAGCCTGCTTGGGGCGGAAGCGGCTGCTGTAGGTGAAGCCGACGACATCGCCCGCCTGAATCGCGACCAAGACACGATGCCGACCGGTGGGAGCATACTTGCTGAACCATTCCTCGCGGCGGCGATCGACGGTGAACAGCTCCATGTCGAAGGTGAAGGCCGTGTGCTCGATGTAGTGGTTGTAGATCTCGGTCAAGCGCGGCAGGTCGGCGTCGATGGCGGTGCGGATCTCGATTTCGTCGGCCATGAGGCGCTGCTCTCCAGATCCACAGCTGGCTAGGCGAAATGGTCAGCCAAGCCGAGCTCGGAGGCGGTTTCGCGGAACCATTCCACGACGTCCGGGTGGTAGGGGATGCCGCGTTCACGACGGTCGATCTCGGCTTCGTGCTCTTCCAGGCCGGCGTAGAAGACGCGGTCGTGGCCGGGGGCGGTGGGGGTGTCCTGCAGGGCGCGGAGGTAGGCGTCCATGTCGGCTTTGAACTCGTCAACGTCGGTGAAGGCACTGATGTCGTAGACGGTGAAGTGATGACCCACGCCGTTCTTGCGGTGGATCGCGGGGCCGGCGCCGGAGAGGACACCGCTGAGGATGTCGATCATGGAGGAGAGGCCGTAGCCCTTATGCGAGCCGATCTCTCGGGTGCCGCCAAGCGGCAGCATGAGGAAGCCTTCGGGCACGAGCTGCTCCTCCATGACGGGGGTGCCGTCGGCTTCGGCGACCCAGCCGGGGAGGAGTTTCTCGCCGAGACGCTGGGCGAGCCGGATCTTGTTGCCGGCTACGGAGCTCATGGAGGCGTCGAAGATGAAGGGGGGCTCCTCTCCGGCCGGCACGGCGATGCCCAACGGGTTGAGGCCGACCCGCGCTTCGGCGCCAAAGGTGGGGGCGACGAGTAAGCCGCCGACGGTCATGGAGACGCCGATCATGTCGTGGGGCAGCGCGAGCTGGGCGTGGTAGGCAGCGGCGCCGAAGTGGCGGCTGTTGTTGACGACGACGGTACCGACGCCGCATTGCCGCGCCTTCTCGATGGCGATCTCCATCGCCTGGGGACCGACCGTGAGGCCGAGGCCGCCGTCGCTGTCGATGGTGGCGGCGGCGCGCGCATCGCGGACGACGGTCCACTTGGGCGCGGGGTTGATCGAGCCATCTTTGAGGCCCGTCACGTACGAGCGCATCATGTTGCTGACGCCGTGGGAGTCGATACCGCGGTCGTCCGCATAGAGCAGGCAGTCGACGCAGCGGGCGGCGTCTTCAGCGGGCATACCCAGAGCCTGGAAGATGTCGTCGACGGTTTGGCGCATGGCGGCGGAGTCGACGCGGACGGCGATGTCGTCGGGGACTTGGAATCGTTTGAGCATGGGTCGCCCTCCTGGGGTCGTGGGCTGGGTGCCGACGGGTCGATGTCAGGGGGCAGGGTAGCGCGGTGGTCGTGGGAGGCTAGAGGGGCCAAGCACTACTCACGGCGGCGCGAGCGAGCGATGAGGGCGGTGGCTTGGCTGCCGGTCATGCCGTCCGTGCGCAGCTTCTGCTTCGCGCGATGGAGATAGGTGTTGACGGTGCCCTCCGCGATGTTGAGGCGCGCGGCGATTTGGCGGCGGTGAGGCCTTCGTGGACAAGGGCGAGGACCTCTTCTTCACGCTGACTGAGGGCGGTCTTGCGCAGGCTCATGCGGGCGGCGCGGGCGGCGCGGGCGGCGCGGAGGGCGACGGGCTCGGGCAGGATACCGAGGTCGCGGAGGGTACGTTCATCCTCAACGACGTTGAGGCGAGGCATGTTGAGGACTTCGGAGGCCTCCGCGAGCTGGATGCGGGCCATGGCGGCTTCGATGACCCAACCCTCGCTGTCGGCCCACTCGGCGGCGCGCTCAAAATTTTGGCGGACACCCTGCCGGCGGCGAGCACGGAGGGCGGCGAGGGCAGCGACGCGCTCCAGGACAACGGGGCGATCGACACCGACGCGGTAGCCGTTGCGGGCGTAGCCAAGGAGGAGATCGGCCTGGGTACGGGCGGCGGTGGCGGTGGGCGCGGTCGCCTCTTCTTCGGTACCGGCGGCGATCTACCCGAGGCCGTAGAGCGGTGATGTCTTGAAGAGCGCCGGAATCTCTGGCTCGAGGGCGCGGATCATCGGCTTCAGCGCAGCGGCCTCATTGGGGTCACCGTGTAGCTGAGCTAGGTGCAGACGCAAGACCAGGAGACGGCGACGCTCCCAGAGATTGCCGACGGCTTCAGCATGCTCAATGCCGCGAACCTGGGCATCACGGAAGTCGTCGAAACGGCCCCGGGCCAGAAGCGACGATGCCTGCAGCATGAAGAGTGGTCGGATAGCGAGTGGGCTGATCGTCTTGATCGGCCCATCCGTCGATTCTCTCTCTCATCCGAGACAGTATCTGATTGGGGTACGTCGTGACCTCCCCGTTTTGGTGAGGGAGAGGCCTCACCACGCCCACGACATATCCATGTCATGTGCTCGGGCCTGGCTGGCGCCCATCGTCCCAGGCGAGCGAGCGCCAGGGTGCAGGGAGTCGGTGCCCGTCCGCTTGGCAAGTAGACCGCGTTGGCAAGGGGAACGTGTTGGCAAGAAGAGCGTGTTGGCAAGAAGGGAACATCGGCTAGGATCGCGGGACGAGGCAGAGAGCAATTGGCGCGTTCCTCAAGGGCGCTGGCAAGGACGACTGATGACGACTCCCGTATACGTGCTCGGCGGCTACCAGACGGACTTCGCGCGCAATTGGAGCAAGGAGGGGAAGGACTTCTCCGACGCCTTCGGGGAGACGGTGGCGGGGACGCTAGATGCCACGTCGTTGGAGGCGAGTGAGATCGAGGTAGCCCATGTGGGGAACTTCGCGGCGGAGTTGTACTGCAACCAGGGGCACCTGGGCGGGTTCTTCGCGGAGCTGGATCCCGCCTTCGCGGGAGTGCCCACCGGTCGGCATGAGGCAGCGTGTGCCTCGGGGAGCTTGGCGCTGATGATGGCGTCGGCGGAGATCGAGGCGGGGCGCTACGGCAGCGCGCTGATTTTGGGTCTGGAACAGATGAAGACGGTCGATCCGGCGACGGGCGGCGACTATTTGGGCACGGCGGCCTGGTTCGACCAAGAGGCGAAGGGGGTGGCGTTTCCCTTCCCGTCACTGTTCGCGGGGCTGGGCGATGTCTATGAGGAGCGCTACGGGCTGAAGCAGGAGCATCTGACGCGGATCGCGGAGATCAACTACACGAACGCGCGCCGGAATCCGCACGCGCAAACGCGCGCCTGGTTCGATGGCGATGTGGCGACCCAGATCTGCGAGGGCAAGTACGACCGCGACGTGGCGGGCCGGCTGCGGGTACGGGACTGCTCACAGATCACGGATGGCGCGGTGGGGTTGGTCGTGGCATCGGAGGAGTTCGCAGCGCAGTACGCGGCGAAGCGTGGGGTGGAGCTGGAGTCGATCCCGCGGGTCTTGGGCTGGGGACACACGGCGGCGGCGATCAAGTTCGAGACGAAGTTGGCGCAAGCGTCGGACAGCGAGTACGTGCTGCCGCAGACGCGCCGGGCAATCCAGGATGCGCTGGGCCGGGCCGGGCTCGAAGACATCTTCGGGGTGGACGGAGTGGAGACCCACGATTGCTTCACGACGTCGCAGTACATGGCGATCGACCACTTCGGACTGACGCCTCCGGGGCAATCCTGGCAGGCGATCGAGGAGGGCGTGATCGATTTCGACGGCGAGCTGCCGTTTAACGCCAGCGGCGGGCTGATCGGCGGTGGCCACCCCGTGGGAGCGACTGGGGTGCGCCAGATCCTGGACGCGCACCGGCAGGTCACCGGCACCGCCGGTGACTACCAGATCGAGGGCGCCTCCAAGATCGCGACGCTGAACATCGGCGGCTCGGCGACGACGAGCGTGGCTACTATTATTGGCCGCTAGTTGCGGCGGGGTGCACTGTCTTTCGGGCTGCTGATTGCAGCCCAGGGGCCGCGAACTGCGGCAGGGTCTCTTGGGCTGCCGATTGCAGCCCAGGGACCGCTAGTCGAAGGTCAGCACCGTCCGGGCAACCTCGCCTGCCTTCATGGCGCGGAAGGCATCGTTGATGTCTTCCAGCGAACCTCGCTTGCTGACCATCTCGTCGAGCAGGAGCTGTCCCGTTTCGTAGAAGCGCAGGTAGCGGGGGATATCGAAGCGGAAGCGGTTGGAGCCCATGCCGCAGGTCTGGATCTTCTTCTCGCCGCGGAGCGCGGCAGAGGGGAACTCGATCGTGGAATCGGAGGGCATGATGCCAACGATGGTGGCGGTACCGCCGACGGTCGTCGATTCGAGAGCGAGGCGAGCCAGCGTGGGGTTGCCGACGGCCTCGAACGCATAGTCGACACCCTGGCCGCCGGTAAGTTCGTGGATGGCTTCGACGGGATCGGAGGCGGACGCATCGACGAAATCCGTGGCGCCCATGGTCGTTGCCATGTCCTTCTTCGAGGCAAACGTGTCGACGCCGATGATCTGGAGGGCGCCAGCGATGCGCGCGCCCTGCACGACGGAGAGGCCGACGCCCCCACAGCCGAAGACGGCGACGGTACTGCCGGGCCGGACCTTGGCGGTGTTGAGCGCGGCGCCGACGCCGGTGAGGACGCCACAGCCGACCAGCGCGGCGCGGTCGAGCGGGATCTCGGCATCGATCTTCACTAGCGAGTTCTCGTGGAGGAGCATCTCTTCGGCGTAGCTAGCGACGTTGACGAACTGCACAATGGGGGTGCCATCGCGGGAGAGGCGTGGCGTTTCGCTGTGCGCGCGGCCGTTAATGCGGCCCTGGCAGCGGGCAGGGAAGCCGGAGAGGCACTGCTCGCAGGTTCCGCAGAAGCCGGAGAGACAGGCGACGATGTGGTCCCCCGGAACGACGTGAGTCACGAGCTCACCTACAGCCTCAACGATGCCGGCGCCTTCGTGTCCAAGGACGGCGCTGGGGTTGGGTAGACCAGGCGGAGCGTAGGCGCTGAGGTCGAGGTGCCCATCGACGAAGTGGAGATCGCTATGGCAGACACCGGTCGCGGCGGTGCGGACAAGAACTTCGTGTCCGCGGGGCTCGTCCACGTCGATCTCTTCAATGGTCAACGGCTCGTGGGGCTTGCGGAAAATCGCGGCCTTCATGGATCTGCGCTCCTCAAAAGTGTTGGTCAGGGGGTATGGGCAGGGAAAGGATAGCGCGATGCGTCACTCGACGGAGATCGACCGATCACCGCGGCGTCGCTGGGGAACGAGCGGGCCGAGAGACAGGTCAGGGGAGCTCGACACGGCGATAGGTATCGGCCGCGTTGCCGTCTTCACCGTCGACGTTACTGAGGACATAGGAGATGCGGCGGCAGCCTTCGTTGTTGCAGATCAACTCTTCAAACGAGATGTCGCGCAGGCCGTCGCCGTTGGCGTCCGTGACCGCGGTGACCGCGATGCCGGACCGCCCGAATGTCGCGCCCAGGGACTGCTCGAAGTGGTCGTGGTCGTAGACGATGCGGAAGGCGCCAGGAGATCCGCCCAGCGGCTCGTAGACGACCAGGTTGCTGAAGCCGGTCGCGATGTCGGCGGTCGGCGGGTCGGTGTAGACGATGACGATGGCGGAGCGGCCGTCGCCGGGAAACACGGCATCGCCATTGGTATCGACGAGGTTGAGACGGAAGCCGCCGCTCACGGGCGGCATGCGCCAGGCTTCGAACAACGGCAGGATGTCCTCGACGGTGATGCGGCCCTGGAGCCAGGGAATGGCGACGCGGCCGTAGTCGGAAAACGCATCGGGGCGCCGGGGGATGATGTCGAGGGTGGCAAAGGAACTGGGCTGCGGGAACTGGCTGGGTCTGATGAGGAGACCTGCCGGCTCTGGCGGTACCGTCTCGTCGGGAGTTTCCGTGTTCGGCGGGGCCGGCGGCTCGTCAGCGGCGTCAACGTCGGCTTCAACGTCGGCGTCAACGTCGG
>Ga0114996_10002546_pt1 | contig 23575 bp, 23 predicted proteins | sample ArcticOcean_MG_C_4_FD_87039 | JGI IMG/M metagenome (GOLD analysis project Ga0114996, IMG submission 87039) | Marine microbial communities from western Arctic Ocean - ArcticOcean_MG_CB4_134 | ecosystem: Environmental > Aquatic > Marine > Oceanic | place: Arctic Ocean: Canada Basin | collected... | reverse complement strand
CAGGTCAGGTGAATCATTTCCAGACAGTCGCGGCCGTCGCGGCCACTGGCAAAGGGGTCGCGGTCTTCTGCGATGGCAGCGGTGAGGTCGCGCAACATCAGGCGTTGCAAGAGGAGGCGGCAGGCCTGGGCATCGCGCCGGGCGCCGGTTTCGTCGCGGTCTTCTGCATCGAGATGGACGCGTTCCCAGGTTTCGTCGGGAGGATGGTGTTGGCCCTGGTGTATAAACATTGAGGTGCCGACGCTACCGCGCAGGGCGATGCGGCCTTCGCTGCCGATCAGGTCGACGCCGTAGTCGTTGTCGTTGGTCTGGGTTTGGGCGAGGTATTCGACATCGGCGTGCAGACCATTTTTAAAGCGGAAGGCGGCAAAGCAGCGCTCGCCCAGCACCAGACCGGCGTCGCGGTCTTTGGGGTTGACTTCTTGGGTGAGTTTGATGTCGTGGACGGTGGATTCGCGGCCGTCGAGTTGCACTAGGTGGGCGTGGGCCCATTCGACGTCGCCGGCGAAGAGGCGCACCCAATCGTAGAGGTGGGTGCCCATTTCCATGAGCGCGTTGCCGGCCATGCGCCCGCCTTTTTCGAAAGCGCGCAGGCGCAGCAACTGGCCAATATCGCCGTTTGCTATGAGATCGAGCACGTGGCGGTTGTAGAGGCTGGCACGCTTGATGTGGTTGATGGCAAATTTGACCTTGTGGGTGTCGCAGGCCTCGACCATTTCGTCGGCCTCGATGAGGTTGAGGGCGGTGGGCTTTTCGCAGAAGACGTGGATGCCACGCTGCGCCGCCGCCAGAGTGGGGCCGTGGTGTTGAGGCGCCTGGGTGGAGATGAGGGCGATGTCGGGGGCTAACTCGTCGAGCATCTTCTCGTAGTCGTCGTAGAGGGCGTCGACGCCAAAACGCTGGCCCCAGGCCTGAGCCCGCTCGGCGTCGATTTCAACGCCGCCGACCAATTGGCAGTTTTCCTCGGCTTGTACGGCCTCGGCGTGGTGGTTGCCCATGTCGCCCAGACCGATGATGGCGATGCGGTAGGTCTTCATACAGTGTCTCCGTTCCAACTAGCGATAAAATCTTCGATAGTGAAATCTGTGGGCATGTCATCGGCGGCGTACTCGGAGTGGCCGCGTTGGAAGGCCGGATGGTCCACTGCTTCTGGCAATTTGAGTTTTTGATCTAACAGGCCGAAGCGTTGCCACAAAGTGGCGACTTGCTCGTCGGTGAAGAGGCTGCCCAGGTAATCGAGGTCGCGACCGATGCCCCACAATTTATCGGCTGCTTCGTCACCGTGTTTTAGACGGTAGAGTTTATCGGCCATTTTTGTGAGCATGACCAGGCTGACCAGGGGGGCGTGCGGCGAGGAATGCAATGTTGCAAAATGCGTCGAGAAGGCGTCGGCATCGCCCTCGACAATGGCGTGGAAGAGTGCGGCGAAGCGGTCGAATTCTTCCAGATAGAGCTGATCCCAGGTTTCGAATTGCTGGCGCGCCGTCGGTGAGAGATGGTGGTAGAAACCGGGTTGCCAGTGGCGCCAATGCACATTGGGCATGGCTTTGCCAAAGTGGATGGGCCGGTAGCCGGGATGCATGGTGCGGCGCATTTTAGTGCTGTAGTGGCTGCCCCAGTGCAGCAGCATATGGGTGTAGACAACCGCGTCTCCCGCGCCCAATTCCACGGCCATGCCGTCGGCTAGGGGGACGCGGCCGTCTTGACTCAATTGGTGGTTTTCCGCTTCGCTGTTGACGCGGTGGTGGCTGCGCGGCACGATCCAGAACACGTCGTCTGCATAGAGGGCGATGTTCCACTGCAGGTAACTGGGGCCGTGGTGTTGCATATTGGCGATCATGCCGTTTAATGGCGCTGGGTCGCCGGGGCCGATATCGCGGTGCCAGGTGGCCGGGCCGGATTCGAGCTCGTCGGCGCTGCAGATGCAGGCCATATAATGCAGCGCTACGTGTTCGGTATCGATGAGCTGGCGGCAGACGCCTAGGGTGGTCTCGCCCAGGAGGAACTCGACGGCCAGGGCTGACTCAGTGTCGCAGTCGTTGGCGAAGTTGAGGCGCGGCTGACCGGCAGCGGCCCAGGTGCCGCCGGGGGGCTGGTTGGGCAGGCGCAATTGGGTGGAGAGCTGGCGTCGTCCCTCCACCATGTGTTCGACGGCGGCGCGCAGGGGGTCGAGCAGGCCGGGCGGCACGACGTTGCGCAGGATGAGGTAGCCTTCCTCCATGAATTGTTGGCGGTCGATCTGCATAGCGGATTATCCTTCTTTTTCGGCTGATGGGCGGTATAATATAGGGTTTGACGCCGCTGGGTTGCCAGAAGATATTCCGAAAAAACGTTGCAGACAAATTGGGAGGGGGCTCCGCTCATTCTTTTTTAGAGGAATACAGTTCGCGCCGTGTACCCAGAACATTAGGTCAACGAATTAGCACGAGTTTTTTGGTATCCACAAACAAATCAGTCCCGGAGCCTACGGTCAGGCGATAGATATAGACACCGCTTGCCACTTTGCGACCGGCGGCATCGCGGGCGTTGGCTTTTCCCGGCGCCCAGCTGTTTTTCCAAGCCTCAATTTCTCCCCGCGTTGCCGCGTCGTAGCCGAGCCGCAGTTCTTCAACCATATCTGGCGGAATAAATTGACGGCAAACGACAAAACCCTGTTCGTGAAAGGTTTCGACTTGGTCATCGGTTAACAGATATTCGCCTAAGGTCCCGTTGTTCATTTCGTCTCCGCTAACCGAACCACGTTGCGGGAACCTCTAGGGACCAGACCTCGCTATTGAGCGGCTCTGCATGACCGCCGGCTACCCAGATCTTGTCCTGGAATACATAGGCCGAATGCTCGTGGCGTTTTGTCCAGATCACCTCGGACTTCAGCTCCGTCCAGTTAGCGCCGTCTTTGGAGTACCACACATCTCCGAAATTGCCGTCCACTTTTGACCACCCGCCTAGAACCCACATGTGCTCGCGGTAGACGACCAAAGAGAACCACATGCGCGGTTTCCACGGTGCCGCATCTGTTACTTGTGTCCAGTTGACCCCGTCGGTCGAGCACCATACGTCGTTGCGCGGGATGGTTTCCGGGTGCCAGGCGCCGCCGCCCATGATCCAGATCTTATTGTCGAAGACTACGGCTTGAGCGTGCGTCCGCTTTGACCAGCCCGCGTTTTGCACTTCTAGTTTCCACTCTTTGCCGTCGGTCGAGGACCAGACGTCGTTCTTGAGTGTCTCGTCGTTGTCTTCGTAAAAATTCTCGGTCCCGCCCATAACCCACATTCTGTTCTTGAAGACTACGAATGAAGGCGACACGCGCGGGCACCAGCCGGCATTGTCGGTTTCCAGGGTCCATTCGACGCCGTCGGTGGAGGACCAGACCTCGTTGCAATTGTCGGCGCCGGGCAATTTGCGGCCGCCCATAATCCACATTTTGTCTTTGAACGCCATGGTTGCCGGCAGATCGCTGTACTCCCACGGTGCGACTTCTACGGTGCATATCCACTGCTCGCCGTCGGGCGATTTCCAGACATCGCGCGGATTGGGTGTTTGCGGCGTAAACCAGCCGCCCAAAATCCACAGGTGATTGTCGTAGACAAACTCGCCCTGTGAATCGCGCGCTTGCCACGCTGCTTGGCGAGTGACGCACTCCCAGTTGAGGGTCTTTTCTGTGTCGTTCATTGTCATGGTTTACTCTTTTGCAAAATTGATCAGCGTATTATAAGAGGGTGTTCACTGCGCTTGCTGCGGTTGGGGGCCGTAGGCGTTGTTTTCGACTTTGGTTTTCTCGTCCGCCCTTACGGCGTCTGCGGCGCTGTCGTGTTGTACAAACCAATTGTGGTGCACATCGCAAATATCTTCCGGCACGCCGCGAATCACCACAGCCGTTTCGGGTGCCCTAAATGTATTGTTATAGATTTCTACCGACGTGCCCGCGATGGCTGTGCCGTCTTTGCGGTCGCGCCCCCCGTGCATGTCGAAACAGTGACTGAGTGAAACGCCGAGTTCGATGTTGTGCCGGGCCACGTAGCTGCATCCAGGTCGTCCGGTACCGGCGATTGAATGGCGGTTCGAGTCGAATAGATTGTACTCGATCAACGAGGACGCGGTGTCGTGACTCACACCGTATCCCAGACCATTGTATTGGCAGTGATGGATGAAGTTGTGGTGGATATGGTGTCCCTCGCCTTTGATCAGGTAGATGCCCGCATGTCCAAAGGCCGAGATTTCGCAATTGTCCACCTCTAGATGGGGATGTTCGGCTTTGATGCCATCTGAGGTGGGGAATTTGTAGTAGTACTCGGAGCCATCGCCCCCCGGCCCGAAGGCGCGCTTGTGGTGTTCGAGATAGCGCTTGGGATTGGGGCCTTGAATGCGCAAGCCGGTGATGCGCACGTTGGGCCCAGTGGGGCGGATCATAATAGGAGTCTTCAGTGCATCGCTAGTTAAAAGCGCCCCCTTGGAGCCGTTGTTGCCGCGCTCACCGGCCAAAGTAACGCCTTCGCCCACTTCGAGTACCAATTGCTCGATGTAGATGCGGGCGGTCAGGTCGATCTCGGTTTCTGCGGGGATGAAAACGACCTGCCCCGCCGTGGCCTTCGATAGCGCATCGAGCAGGGCGTCCAGGTCTTCTACAATGTAGTCGCCTCCGGTGATACTGTTTGCGTAACCTTCTCCGCCGCCGATTGGTCCGCGATGGTCGGGGCTGGCGCCGTATACCTCGTTGCCAATCTCTACTGAGGTGTTGTGATTTGTTTCAGTGATGGCGTCCTCCTTTAGATTGGGTGATGCAGACCATAACAAGAATGCGCCAAATGCTACCCCTAGCAGACACTGACAGCGAATAATCCACGGCGGCCAGAAAGCGACGCGGTCGATGAGTTGCAGCAAACGCGCCGTTCCGATAAGGGGTAGGACAATGGCGGATAGCAGCGCCAATATCGCTATGACTTCAAACGTGGTAGGTGTGTGGGAAAGCGGTGCGGAAAACCAGAGCAAAATTGCCAGCAAGATCCGCACTCCGGCGGCGCCCCAGACACTGGGACCGACCATGAAGCGTCGCACCAGTGCGGTGAGTTGCAGCGGCAACACCACGCCATACACTGACATTGCGATGACCATTGCCGAGAATAGGACCAGGGTTAGGATCATTGGTACGCCTTTTCCGATCTATTTAACCCTCTTCACCCGAATGTTTGAGAATCTGCAATATTCGGGTTACATTCGCCTGAAGTTCCGGGAGATTCGTGGTCACCATTTGCCAAGTCAGCTCAAGATCGACGCGAAAGTAATCGTGAATTAGAATGTCCCGCGCCCCTGCGATCTGCCGCCACGGCACCTCTGTGTGACGCTCCCGAAGTTCATTGGGTAATCCCTTCACTGCCTTCCCGACCACCTCCAAGCGACGAATCACCGCGTCTTGTACCATGGGTTGGGCAGAAAACATCTCTTTGCTCAACCCTGCCGTATACTGCTCTACCTGGTGAATACTTTCCAGGATGTCCTCCAGGAGCACCTCGGCAGATCTATTCATAGGATCTGCACTTGCTCTCGAAGAATGCGGTCTTTTAGTCGTGGATGAAGCGCATTGTGTGTGACCACATCGACTTTGCGTCCCAAGAGATCGCCAAGCTCAAGGCGAAGCCCGGACAAATCCAGAAGTGATCTTCCAGGTTCAAATTCAACAAGGAAATCAACATCACTACGGGGGGTCTGCTCGCCGTGAACAAATGAACCGAATACGCTTGCCTGTGTCACCCCGTATTTCCTGAAGGTGGACAAGGTTCGATCTGTGATTTCAGACAAATCCGATACTATTGCTGTACCTTCTGTCATGGCAAAATCCCCTGCAGGAGTATACCTACAATATTCTATAGACAAATATAACTAATAGCCGACAGCAAGGGCAGCCCGGCGAGGGCTTATCTGAAGGATAGCTCGAGCGCCAAAATGCGTGAAGCACACGTTGTATCTCCTTCATTCAAATACCAGAAATCCGAAGCGGTTCGGCGCCCAGGCGTCACCGTAGGTGGGTACCCATTGTCCATACTCGGAGGAGATGGCGGTCCTCTTAGCCAGATTGAGTTCCATCTTGGCCTCCTCCGCGCCCGCTCCACCCTTGATGAGTTGGGCAATATGATATTCTATGGGCTCGCCACAGCCCCATAGAAATTCCAGGAGGATAGTGCCTTTTATCGGTATCGACATTGTCTGCAGTATTTGGAATGTGCGGGATGTAGGCATGATGTTATTTAGCCCCCTGTTTGAGGTACTTGCAGTCTAAGCGGGCACTTTCGAGAGGGTCTTTTCCCGATTTCGTTTTGATTTTGGTAGAGGCGCCGAGCACAATGAGCGCTTCTGCCGCATCTACCTGACCTTCATATGTGGCGCGGTGCAACGGGGTGCGGCCCTTGCTGTCTTGCGCATTTAAGTCGGCGCCGTTCCAGGCAGTCCACTGGTCGAAGGGTAAATCCGGGTGGACGAAGAGATCGCCGATGGTGCCAATCGAGTTGACCTGGACCGCATAGAGGGAATTCTCGTCCAGGTCGGTATCGAGGAAGATCTCGACGCTGTCGTCGCGCCAGATATTGTCGTCGCGTTGAGTAACTCCCGCGCGCAACTCTTCCCCGTTGAGGCGATACCCCTTTATGGCAAAACACACACTGCTGTCGGTAGCGGTCCCCTTGGCTAGGTTGAGTTCCATCTTGGCTTCCTCTATACTTTCTCCACCCTCGGCGAGCCGGGCAATTTCGCGCTTTATGGGATCGCCGCAGCCCTATAGGAATATGAGGAGGATGGTGCTTTTTATAGGCATTGGCATTTTATATTGTGACCTATTCCTCCTCCAGGGCTTTTTCCAATACGTTCTGCACATAGGAATTCATACTCTGGCGCCGGCGAGCAGCCTCTATAGCCACGCGGCGATGGAGGCCAGGGTCTGTGCGGATCATCATCTTACCGGAAAAAGGCTTTTCCGGTTCTTTATTTTGCTCGCGGCAGAAGGCCAGGTACTCGTCCACTGAGATGCGCATTTCTTTGCGCAGTTCTTTTATCGACGCACCGTAGAATGTGATCACATCGTTGGTATTGATTACTGTGCCGTGGAACGAGTCGATCTCGGGATCGAAATCAAAAACCCCGACATATCCTTTGTATTCGATCATGGTTTGACTCCAGCGTTAGCAAGAAATTTGCGCAGATCTCTAACTGCGCCCTTGTCCATATTCGGACTCGGATGCGGCCGATGGAATAGGGCCCTCCGATCGTTGAGCGACACGGCGACGTGCGATCCGGCTCTTTCGTTTAGAATCGCCCCCAATGATTTTAGCAGTGCTTCAGCATTGCGCCATTTTATATTGCCTGATAGCGGCTGGGTAAAGATGGCTTTGAGCGTTCTCTATGATGGTTGTTCATGATGTCATGATATCGTTTTATGATATCATTATCCTGATAGCTTTGTCAATAGCAATGATATTCAGGTCACGATATCGTGGGTGGCAGGGAGAATGTCAACTTAGAATTTTATCGCTGTATTTTCACCTATCATAGTGTCGAATTCTATAGACTTTCCATCGCTTTTCAAGAGGATTGCCCCGCGCCGGTCGGTGCGATAAACCTCTGTGCCGCGCGCTTCATATCTCTGCACTACCTCCGGTGCTGGATGCCCGAATCTATTAAATGACCCCACTTGCATTAGGGCAATTTGCGGATCGACCGCTTCTACAAAACGCGGTTGCGAAGAAGTGCGCGAGCCGTGATGCGCCACTTTCAAGATCTGTGCTTGGAGGCGTTCGCCCCAGGCCAGTAGGGCACCGTCGGTTTCTTTTTCGATGTCGCCGGTTAGAAGCAAGCTGGTTTGCCCGTAAGTCAGGCGTAAAACCACTGAGCCGTTGTTTAAGTCGTGAAGCGACTCGCCCGCCTCGCTGACAAATTCGCGGGTCGGATGCAAGATCAGGCCGCCTACTCCACCCAACCCTGTTAGACTGTCGCCAGCGGCAACGCGATGGTATTGGATGCCCTTGGCAGCGATCAATTCGCGGATGCGGCCGGCGGTCCAGGTATCGCAAACCTGGCCGCTGTCGATGTAGTGACCCACCTCCACTGTTTCGAGCAAGGCGATGAGGCCGCCAATGTGATCGTTGTGCGGATGGGAGGCCACCACTACGTCGATGCGGTCGATGTTGCGATAGCGTAGGTAAGGCAATACCACGCGTGCCCCATTGTCGAAGCGGGGGCTGCGGATGCCGCCGTCTACCACCATGGTCTTGCCGTTGGGAAAGCGCAGGAAAATGCCGTCGCCCTGGCCCACATCGAGGAAGGTAACCTCGAGTTGACGTGGGTGCAGGACGTGGCTCCAGACGGCGAAGTTGAGATAGGCGAGGATGAGGAAGAGTGCCCCTTTGCGGGCAAACAAGCTGATGTGCAGGTGTGCCAGCAGCAGGCAGAGCGCCGCGGCAAAGGCGAGGAAGACCAGGTCCGGCCGCGGCGTAGCAAGCGAGGCAAGAGGCAAGTCGGCGAAGCAGTCCACCATGTAGATGAGGCTTTGCAATACCAGATAATTGGCGGCGTTGAAGACGGTGGCCAGCAGTGGGCACCACCAGCCGCTCAGAGCGCTGAGCAATCCCAGACTTACGGCCAATCCCAAGAGTGGTACTACCAGCAGATTGGCCACAAAAGAAATTGGAGCAAAGTGCTGGAAGTGGTAGGCGATGAGCGGACCGGTACCCAATTGTGCCGCCAGGGTCACGCCCAGCGGTGCGACGATCCACTTGCCAACCCAACGGTCCTCGCGACGCCAGGCGGCGGGAAAGAGGCGGCAGATAGGACCGTGCAAACCGACGATGGCCAGGGTGGCACCAAAGGAGAGTTGAAAACTGAGGGTGAACAGGCTGGTAGGCCAGACGGCGAGAATGAGCCAGGCGGCCAGGCCGAGGCCATTGTAGATATCGCCACTGCGGCCCAGCATGCGGCCCAGTAGTACAATGCTGGCCATGACGCTGGCGCGCACCACCGGTGGCTGTAATTCGGTGACTAGGGCGTAGAGGGCCAGCACTCCGATGGTGGCGGCGGCAGTGAGGGCATCGGATAGACGGCAGAGTTTGAAGGCGGTGAAGAAGAAGAGAGCGACTAAGCCGACGTGTAAACCGCTGATGACCAGGGCGTGCGCTAGTCCGGTGCTGCGGAAGGTGGCGCGCACGTCTTCGGGTATGCGGCGTTTCTCGCCCAATAACATGCCTTGCAAGAGACCGGCTGCAGCACCGGAGAGATTTTGCTGAATAGCGCGGCGCACGGCCTGGCGAATGGGCAAGATGAGGTATTCGTAAGTCCAATGCCCAATTTGTGGCTCGACGGCGACGATTTGTTCAGCTTTGCCGATGAAGAAGGTGGCGTGAATGTGTTGCCGGGCCAGAAAGGCGCGGTAGTCAAAACCACCGGGATTGCGCGCCGGTTGTGGTTGGCGCATTTGCCCGCGCAGTACAATAAGATCGCCGTAGGTTGCGGGAATGGGGACTTCTTTGGCGCGTACCAGAAGCTGGCCGGAGACGCGGTAGAGGGCGCTGTCGGTCTCCACTTCGGTTAGTTTGAGGACGAAGCGAGTTTGTGCGGCGCCGCGTTCTGGTTCTTCGGCGATCGTGCCGCGCACGGTGCATTTCTGGTCGAAGAGATCGGCGTGGAGGATGTGGTTTTGGGGTAACAGTGTTGTAGATATTTGGTGACGCGCGACACCGAGGCAGACGACCAGAGACAGGAGTAAAATGTTGGGTAGGCGTGTGGAAAGGCGACGCTGTGTGGCCAGGAGGAGGGCGCTAAGAAAAAATAAAACACAGGAGAAAAGTACCAGGTAGAGAGGCGGTTGAGCATAATGCGCCCCTACCAGCCCCAACGCAAAACTTAGGGCGGCGCGGCCGGGATGTGGTAAGAGCAGGCACATGGTCGATGTGCGCAAAAACTGTTCCAGGGGCTTATTGCTCGTTTAACGCAAGAGTAAGAGTTTGCGCTGTTCTACTTGTTCTCCTGCCTGCAAACGGTACATGTAGATCCCACTGGCCAAGGCCTGTCCGCTGTCGTCCAATCCGTCCCACATAATGGCGTAGTCGTCGGCTTGGCGCTTGCCCGACAATAAGGTGGCCACTTGCTGTCCAGCCATATTGTAGATGGTCAATTTTATTGTGGCCGCGGTCGGCAAGGAGAAACGAAAAGCGGTAGCACTATTAAACGGATTGGGAAAATTCTGTTTTAATAGAAAGCGCTCGGGCAGGGCGGCGATATATTCTTCTAGGATGGCCGTGCCCGATGCGAATCCTTCCGGCAAGAGTACGACGTGCACATAATTGGTTTGATCCAAGTAGCGCTGCGCCGCGCGCTGCAGGATGGCGGCTGTCATATTGTCGATTAGAGCGCTGTATTCGATAATTTCTAGTGGGTCATCGCCGCGAAAATAGATCGCGTCTAGCTCGTAGAGCCAGAACCCATTTTCCTGCAAATCGATTTCGCGCTGGCGCAGTAGTTGTTGTCGCACTGCGGTCAGGTCGTCTGTAGAGGGGCCCAGGCGTTGCAGGGTGTCGATCTGGGCAAAGACGGCGGCGGCCCAGGCGCTCGGCGTTTTCTGGAGCGCTGTCGAAGAAAATGGAGACCTCGTAGGATGGTTGTGGAAAACGCAGGGCAAAACCCTCGGTAAATACTGCGTACGTCGCTCCCAGATCCTGGCGCAGGGCGTCGAAGAGACGGATGTTGAGCAAAGCGGTCAGGGCGTCTAATTCAAAACGGTTTGGCAAGCTCCAGTCCAATTCGCCGCTAAAGACCACAGCAGTAGAACTGCGTGATTTAATGCCCTGGTGCACTGTTTTTTTAATGACGCCGCGGGGTGCTTGAATTTCTACGTCCTGCCAGGTTTCCTGGCGTCCGTCGGCGGGCAATGGTCCCAGGTAAGTTTCTACTAGGGGCCGCATTTCTTCCAGATCGAAATTGCCGACAAAAAAGAAGGTGAAATCGCCGGCATCGCCAAAGCGGTTGCGGTAGAAGGCCAGCGATTTTTCCAGGTCCATCTGTTGCAGCAGGTCCAGGTCCAGCGGCCGGCCGCGCAAATGGCCCTGAGTCAGAATTGCCTGCAAGGTGTCGCTAAAAGTTTGTTCGGGAACGGCGTCGGCATTTTCGAGTAAGGTGCGCCAGCGCGACTGCAAAGAGAGGAAGGCCAGCTCGTCTTGGCGCGGCGCTGTGAAGTAGAGGTAGATGAGCTGGAACAATGTTTCGGCGTCTTCTGGGGCGGCGAATCCAGACAGGCCTTCCTGCAATTCTTCGATCCAGGGATAGACTTGCACTAATTGTCCGGCCAGCTTCTTTGTTAGGTCGCTTTGGTCAAAGGTGCCCAAACCTGCTTCTGCCACTACTTCGGCGGCGGTCCAGGCGGCTAGGTAGTCGGCGTCGGTTGCCAGTGAGTGGCCACCCGGACTGTGGGCGGTGAAGAGGATTTCATCGTTGAGGAAGGTCGTGGGTTTGAGCACGACGCGGCTGCCGTTTTCCAGGACCCATTCGGTCACCGCCAATTCGGGAATTTGGCGTTCGGCCGTTATGCTCACCGGCGTTGGGATCTGGGCGATTAGCGGTATATCGGAGAGATCGTCCTCGTCGTAAGGTTGGAGGTCTTTTGTTTCGATGCGCTCTAGTAGCGCACGTAGATCGTCGGCATTGGGAACCGGTGTATCCGAATCCTCTGGTGCGGAGATGAGGATAGCGCGGTTGTCCTGTCCCAATAGTTGGCGGATGGTTTGGTTTACTTCGGCCTTATCTATTGCGGCAATGAAACGCTGGGCTAACTCCCAGGCTAAGTCGGCGCTGGGAATGCCGTCGCCCTGGAGATAGTGTGTCATGTACCGGGCGGCGAGCAGATCGGACGAGGTCTGGTCGCGCTCGTTGAAGGCTTGTTGGTAGAGGCGCAACAATTCCTTTTTCTGGCGTGCAAATTCGGATTCGGTAAAACCAAAACGCCGGGCGATCTCGATCTCAGTGAGCAGCCCGTCGAGCGCAGCTTCGATGCCGGCAGCACCGGGGATTGCTACAAAAGTATGGGCCTCTTTAGTGCGCAGACGGTCCTCGAAAGTTACCACAAAGCTAAAGGGTGAGTCGGCCAGCGTGGTCAAGCCGTCCAGGCGCAGGGCCAATATGGCGCTGGCGAGTTGTTCGACCAGACCGCGGCGCAACGCTGCCACCGTGCTGCGCTCGGGCACATCGCGCTTGTAGGAGACTTGGACTGCGGCAATGGGGAGTTCGGGATCGGTGGCGATGCCGAAGATGGGCTCCCGGTGGTTGGGCACGGGGAAAGTAGGCCGCGGCCGACCGTTTTCCGTCGCTGGCAAGCGCGAGAAATGTTCTCGAATCTGCGCTTCGATTGCCGCTGGATCAAAGTCGCCCACTGCAATCACGGCCATTAGCTCGGGTCGGTACCAGTCGCGGTAGAAGCTTTCGAGCCGCTCGATCTGGAAGGTGTCGATGGTGGCCACCTGGCCGATGGGCAGTCGTTCGGCGTAGCGGGAGCCCTGGTAGAGCAGGGGGAGAAGTTGGTTGGCAACGCGGCCGAAGGCATCTCCTAGCAGCCGCGCTTCTTCGATGACCACGCCGCGTTCTTTTTTGACTTCGTCCGGGTCGAAGGTAATATTGTGGGCCCAGTCCTCCAAGATCTGGAACACGGTTGTTAGTGCTTCGTCGTCGTCGGTGGGGACCTGGAGGAAATAGACGGTCTCGTCAAAGGAGGTAAAGGCGTTGAAATCGGGACCGCCCAGGCCGATGGATTGCAAATATTGGACTACTTGCTCCTGGGGAAAGTTTGCGGTGCTATTGAAGGCCATATGCTCCAGGAAGTGGGCCAGGCCTTGCTGGTCTTCATCTTCCAAGTTGGAGCCAGCGTTGACCACCAGCCACAGAGACGCCCGATTGGTCGGCTTGCGGTTGACGCGGATATAATAGCGCAGTCCGTTTTCCAGGGTGTTTATGGTGACTTGTGGATCGGCAGGGATGGGATCGGTAAGGTCTTGTGCCTCTATCTGAGATGGAGTGAGACCCGATAAGACGGTGATGAGGAGGGCAGCTATCGCTGGGCAATGCATGGGTAGCTTTCTGAGAAGGGGATCTTTTGTGTGGGCCCAAGTTCCCTTTTTTATATTCTTTTAATTTGCGAGATAGGGGACAGCAAGGATTTCTGCTCGGCCTACATTATTTCGCAATGTACTGATTATAGTATTCGGTAGCAAAGTATCATAAGCGAAAAAAAGTAACCTTTTTTGCTGCCTTTCCCACTATTACTACAGAGGTCTTGTGATAGAGCGGACGGATGCCGAATTAATAGCACTGGCACGCGGCGGGGATCGGGATGCCTGCGGTGAATTGCTGGCGCGCCACTATTCCATGGCCGTGCGCGTAGCACAGCGGTGGCCGCCGCATAATCTAAATTAGACTACATAAACAGGTCAGACAGGCCGCTCCGCATGCTTGCGCATCGAGCGGCTTGTTCATTATTATCTGAATCCCCCTTATTTCTTATAAGTATTTCCGCATAAGAACTTATAGTATAGCGAAGGTCAGGTAGGGGATGGTCCCAGAGCGGGTTCATTACCCCCGGAGGTAATGCCTCGGAGCCGGGCAGGAGCCCGGCGAGAATGAGCGTCGGGACCGTCCCCTACCTGACCGTCCCACCACCATAACCAAAAACAGGAGAAATCCATGCCCCCCAAGACCCTCTATGATGTAGTCGTCCAACGCAATATAATGGTGCCCATGCGGGATGGAATAAAGCTGTCCACAGACATCTATTTTCCGGCACAAGACGGCCAACCCATCCCCGGCAAACACCCCGCCGTACTACACCGCACCCCGTACAATAAGGACGAAGTAGAAGGGACGTGGAGCTATTCCCGCTTCTTAGCCCAACAGGGGTACATAGCAGTGATCCAAGACAGCCGCGGCACCTATGAGTCGGAAGGAGAAGTGAATTTTCTCGTGCCCGAAGCCGAGGACGGTTACGACGCCCTGGCCTGGATTGACCAGCAGCCCTGGACCAACGGCAAAGTGGGCACCTGGGGCACCTCGTGGGCGGGGTGGACACAGACGGCGCCGGCGGCGCTGGGCCCCAAAAATCTGGCGACTATGGTGCCCAATATGAGTGGGGCCAATGCACACGAGAGTTCGGTGCGGCAGGGCGGAGCGCTGGAGCTGCGTTTTCTGGCCTGGGCGTTCTGGCATTCGGCGCTCAATACGCAAAAGGAACTAAAGGCAAATCCCGCCATCGACGCGGCGCTTAATATGGGGGCGCCGAGCTTTGCCGATTGGTTGACGAGGTTGCCCATCCGCAAGGGACAAACTCAGCTCAAATTGGTGCCGACCTACGAGCAGTGGGCCTTGCAGATTTTGACCGAGGCAGATTTTACTGACTATTGGAAACATCCCAGTTTTGCGCCGGACCTTTATTGGGACGATTTTCCCGATATACCCATGCTCATCGTCGGTGGCTGGTACGATTCGTACACGCGCTCGACGTTTAAAAATTTTGAGGGGTTGTCGCAGCGCAAGAAAGGGCCAGTGCGGGTGCTGGTGGGGCCGTGGACGCACGGCTCGAGCACGGTAGAGTTGAGTTATTCGGGGGATGTAGAATTTGGCGAAGAGGCGGCGTTAGACAGTTTTCGCCAACTGCATCTGGACTGGTTTAATTGGTCGCTGAAGGGAGAGGAGAATGGCCTGACCGAAGCGCCGCCGGTGCGCATCTTCGTTATGGGTGGCGGCGGTGGTCAGCGCACCGCCAGTGGGCGGCTGTTTCATGGGGGCTGTTGGCGCGACGAGCAGGAATGGCCATTGGCGCGCACGCGTTTTAGCGAATATTACTTGCACGGTGATGGCCAACTGGGGCCAGAAAAACCAAAGGATGACGAGACCAGTACAACCTACCGTTTTGACCCGTCGGATCCGGTGCCGTCCATCGGCGGCAGCGTGTCGTCGCTGTCCGAGTTGGGGGATATGCCGCCGGGCATTGCCGATCCGGCCTTTGTGCCGCGGGCGACGCGGGTGCACCAGATAATGGAGCCGGGTGGTTTCGACCAGGTGGAAGGGCCGCAGTTCTGGGGCTGCAAAGCGCCCTATTTGCCGTTGGGGTCGCGGCGGGATGTGTTAGTCTTTCAGACGGAGCCGCTGGCCCAGGACGTCGAAGTGACGGGGCCAGTCGAGGTAAAACTGTGGGTTTCATCGTCGGCGGTGGACACGGATTTTACCGCCAAGTTGATCGATTTGTACCCACCTAGTTCGTGGTACCCGCACGGTTACGCGCTCAATCTGACCGACAGCATTATGCGACTGCGCTATCGCAATGGGCCGGAGCAAGGGGAATTGTTGCCGCCGGGCGAGGTGGTCGAGTTGACTATTGTACTCTATCCGACGAGTAATCTCTTTGTTGCCGGACACTGTATTCGGCTGGATATTTCCAGTTCTAATTTTCCGCGTTTTGATGTCAATCCGAATACGGGTGACCCGTTGGGCACAGAGCGTCGCAGGGTAGGGGCAGACAATACGGTGTACCACAATGCGGGGCAGCCGTCGCATGTGATTTTGCCGCTTATTTCGGGGTGAGAGTTCGTCTAGTATATTTAATGGGTAGTTTGTAGAGTGGATGTTTTACTTTTTGCCAAAGGTTCTTCTGTGTTTTTGCGCCTTTTGTTTTTGTTTACTCTTGTGCCTGTGGTAGAGCTGGCTTTGCTTATTGAGGTGGGCTCGTACTTTGGCGTTTTGCCTACGGTAGTTTTGGTGGTTGGAACGGGGGCGGCTGGGGCAGCGTTGGCACGGTGGCAGGGGATGCAGGCGTTGGGACGCTTGCAGGGGGCATTGCGGCAGGGGACTTTTCCAGGCGAAGAGATTTTTAATGGAGTGTTGATTTTGGCAGGGGGTTTGCTCTTATTGACGCCTGGATTGGTTACGGATTTGATTGGTTTTGCGGCTTTGGTGCCGGGCAGTCGCAATTTGATTAAGGCTTATTTGAAAAGGGTGGTGGGACAACGCATGAAGACGGGCGATATGTACGCGAATTATAAAGTAGAGTGAGGTTTATGGAGGAATTGAAGGGAAAACAACGGCGTTATTTGAAGAGTTTGGCCAATCAACTCAAGGCCACGGTGTACGTAGGCAAAGAAGGGATCAGCCCGGCTTTGCTACAATCTATTGAAGACGCCTACCATAATAGCGAGCTCATCAAACTCAAGATCGAGCGCAATTGCCCGGTCGACCGCAAGAATCTCGGTCCGCAGCTGGCCGAATCAAGCGCCTCCTACCTCATCCAAATTCTCGGGCAGACGCTCTTGCTCTACCGCCCCGATCCTGAAGAACCCCGGATTCAATTGCCCGCCTAAACGGCGTCAGTCGTCCTTCCACGGCGTGGAAGGTGCGGGCGTAGTGTTCGAGATAGTCCTGGGCGCTGCCTCCCTGGGGGTAGATCAGTCCTTCCCAGTCCTCGTTGTTCCAACTGGTAGTGCCGAGGTGGAGAGCGGTCGGGAGTGCTTGGTGTAGGCGGTCGACGTCGCGCAGGGGAGGTTTGGGAAGTAAGTCGGCGAAGAGATCTGGTTGTTCTTCGGACATGGTATTGGGGCCAAGTGTTTACGCTGTCTTTTCGCCTAGCAGTTCCAGCACCCTCTCTTTGCCGACCAAGGCCACAAAAGATCCAAAGCGAGGACCCCGCTCCTGTCCGAGCACAATCTCGTAGAAGATACGGAAAAGCTCCTTGGCTTCTATATTGGCGCCACGAGCGACCTCAAAAGGAATTGCCTGCAGCGCCTCTTCTTCTTCGCCGTTGTGTCCCTGCAGCTGTTCTTTGATCTGGAGAAGTAGGGCGCGTTCCTCGGGTGTGGGGGCGCGGAACTGTTTGTTGGGCAGGACAAAGTCGCGGTAGTAGTTAAGCCCCTTGTCGATGAGCGCTTGGACTACCTCGCCGTATTGGTGTACCGCCGCATCGTAGCGTTTTAGATAGTCGAGCAGCAGGTCGGACGAGTCCGAACCGAGGGCCGAGATCAGGTTGTTGACCACGGAGAAATTGACCTGGGCGTTATAGATCGGTACTTCCTTGCCGCTATTGCTAATGTGCCAGACATCCTGTTCGGGTTGTTTTTCCGCGGCGCTGTCGGGATAGCGGCGCAAGGCGTCCAAGTAGTCGTCAACGCATTTGGGCACCACGTCCCAGTAGAGGCGTCGGGCGCGTTTGGGGTTTTGGTAAATGTAGTAGAGCAGAGACTCGATGGGGGCGTATTGGACCCATGAATCGACGGTGAGACCGCGGCCGACGCTTTTGGAGATCTTGCGGCCCTGCTCGTCAAGAAAAAGTTCGTAGGTCAGGCCCACTGGCGGTTGGCGACCCATCAGGCGCACGATGCGGCCCGAGAGTTTGGCCGAGTCGATCAGGTCTTTGCCGTACATCTCGTAATCGACTTCGTAGGTGAACCAGCGCAGGGCCCAGTCCACTTTCCAACCGACCTTGGCGTTGCCACCCAAAACCGAGAGTTCGCCGCCGGCGCCGCAGCCCGCCACCTCGCCCACCTGGCCATCGCAGACAAAGTCGACGCTATCGCGCTGGGCATGGTAGGCGGTAACGCGGGTGGTTGAGACCGAACCGCATTGGGGGCAGAGGGGCATGAAGGGGGACCAGCCTGTGCGGTTTTCCTGGCGCAATGTCGGCAGGATGAGGGCGCATACTTCTTCGGCCTTGTGCAGTAGGATGGAAAGGCCCTCGTCAAAGTCGCCGCGTTTGTAGGCGTCGCTCGAACTTTTGAACTCGTAATCGAAGCGGTAGGTATCGAGAAATTCGCGCAGCTTGGCGTTCATATAGCCGCTGTAGCTCTCGGTCTGGCCAAAGGGATCGGGAATGGCGTGCAGCGGTTTGCCCAGGTGTTGCGCCAGCATTTCGGGTTGTGGCAAGTTGAGCGGTACCTTGCGCAGCCCATCCATGTCGTCGCTAAAGGCCTGCAGGCGGGTGGGCAGGCCGGTGAGATGGGCAAAAGCCTGGCGCACCCAGGTGGTGCGCGCCACTTCGGCAAAGGTACCGATGTGGGGCAGGCCGCTGGGGCCAAAGCCGGTCTCAAAAAGTACCGGTCGGTCGCCGCTGGCCTTGCGCTGTTTGAGGATTTGTCGGGCCTCTTGGAAGGGCCAGGCCTTGTAGTCGGGTGTTTCCATTGCTTTGTCGCCTAGTCGGTTGCCGGATCGGTCTGGTAGATCTGGTGTTGCGGTCGGCCGGCCAGGACTTGCTCTTGGCCCCAATCGGTCACCCGGGCGAATTGTTCGGAGCTGATGAAGGCGTCGAAAGCTTCGCGGTCGGACCAGTCGGAGATGATGAGATAGGAGCGCACGGCGTGTACGTCGCGGTAGAGGTTGGAGGCAACGTGACCCGAGGTTGTGGCCAGCGTTTCCAGTACTTTGGCAAACGCCCGCTCAAAGACCTCTTCCTTACCTTCCAGCACTTCGTAGTTCATGCCTATAGTGACCATATTGCCCTGTGCTAATAAATGACTGTCGACGATGGAGGGGGTGTACTCAGGCGGGAAGAGCAGTAGGGAACCTCGAGACAGATGGAGAAATCGAGAACGCGATACCCGAGGGTACCGCACTTGACGGCCGTACGGGTCTGCAGCATGGCGCAGCAGAGCCGGTGTACTTCAGCGGTTGCGGAAGGTAATACGGCCCCGGGTCAAATCGTAGGGAGAAAGCGCTACAGTTACCTGGTCGCCCGGCAATACGCGGATGTAATACTTGCGCATCTTGCCGGAAATGTGCGCCAGGATTTCGTGGCCATTTTCCATTTCTACTTGAAAGAACCCATTGGGCAGGGCTTTTTTGACTACGGCCTGGACTTCTATCGCTTCTTCCTTAGCCATCGCGTCTCCCTGAGTAAATGCACTGTGGCGAGCCGGGAATAATAAAAAATGAGCGATACCCGCTAAGAGACATTTCCAGCGGGTATCGCTCGTTTCAAACACCTGCTACGAAAAGTCTTAGCTCGTCATACTCACTCCCAAATGGAACCGGCATGCCGTAAAGGCTTGATTTGAAATAACGTAACGATTCCCCCCCCAAATGTCAACGCCTTCCGCCCTTTATTTTACCAGGTACTCGACGTCGTATTTGGCGTGTTTGGCCGCTTCGATCGAACCGAGATGGGGGGTGAGCTGGTGGACGATCTGGTAGTAGTGCTCGGCCTCGGACATGCGCTCTTGGCGCTCGTAGATAGAGGCCAGATTGTGCAGCGCCGGCACGTGGTCGGGCTCCAATTCGATGGCCTTTTTGAACTCTGTTTCGGCACCGGTGTAGTTTTCTAGGTACATGTGTGCCAGGCCGGTGGCAAAGGCGATATTCTCATCGTTGTTGCCCTGCTGCCGCGAGTGGGCAAAGACTACGAGGGCCTCTTGCGGTTTCTGGGCCAGTAGATAGATCAGGCCCTGGCTGTAATAGGCCTGGGCCAGCGCTTGCTGGGTACCGGCGTAGTTGGCGTTCTGGGAAAGAAGGATGTTCAAATGCTCGATGGCCTTATTGTAATTGCCGCCTTTGTGTAGGCCACGGCTATATTAAAGCGTGCGTTGGCGAGGTCGGGTTCGAGTTCGAGAACGCGTTCCAGGTAGGCCAGGCCCTCGCCCTCTTGGTCGGTGCGGCACAGTAGGGTGCCCAGACCGGAGAGGGCTTCGACCATGGTGGAGTCGTAGCGCAGGGCTTCCTCGTAGTGGTGGCGCGCCTCGGGCATGCGTCCCTGAGCTTGTAGAATGCCGCCTAGATTGCAGTGGGCTTCAGGAAAGCGTGGTTGCAGTTTTAGTGCTTTCTCTAATTGCAGTTGCGCGTCGCGGTTTTGTTTGTTCTCGTAGTAGGCATTGGCCAGCAGCAGGCGCAAATGGGGGTCATCGGGATCGAGGTTGACTTTATTGTAGAGGTAGCGGATACGCTCCTTGGCCCACATATTGTATCCTCGCTTTTTCTGAGCCCAGGCGTTTGAGTCTGCAGAAAATGCGGCGAGGAACAGCAGGAAGACACAAACTCTCATGGTTGGAATTTTTGGATGCGGTTGTTGAAGGTATCGGCCACGTACAGATATCCTTCTGCGTCGCGCGCAATGCCGCCGGCCACTACTTGGCGCTCGGCTGTGGTGCTGGTCGATAGCGCCTCGATCACCGTCGCTGTACCGGACAGGCGGAAGGTGCCGGGCGCGTCGCCCTCGCGGCCCCAGCGGGTGAGGAATTGGCGATCGTGGAAGGCATCGATGCGGTTGCGGCCCGCATTGATGATGAAAACGCGTTCTGAATCTTCGTCGATGGCAAAGTCGGTGGGGCGCAGCAAGAGACCACTGCCGCTGTCGTCCTCGGAGAGTGGTTCGCGGCCGATGACCCGTTGTTCCGCGCTGCGCTGCAGGCCGGAGTAGACTACCAGTTTGGGCGCCTGCCAGCGTCCTCCCAGGCCCTCTACGGGCTCGACCAGGGCGGCGAAATTATTTTTCCAGAATCGCAAGCTGGCCACCATTAGCGGCGGCACGGCGTGTTGGGTGATGTGCGTACCGTCGGTGTCGAATTGCTGCAATTGGCTGATGCTCTCAATGAAGATCCGATCGTTGCCATCGATGGCGATGTGGCGCGCAAAGAGCCCTTGGAGCGGTCGAGTCCACAGCTTCTGGCCCTGGCGGTCGAATTTGCTCCAGAAGGCCTCCGGTGCGCTGCCCGGGCGCAGCACATTGTAGACGACGTAGATATTGTCGTCCGCGTCCAAGCCCAGAACGGGACCGTCCAGGGTGCTGGTCTCCAGGCAAGCCAACGGTTCGTCGGTGAATTCCCAGGAGGGGAGCGGGTTGCCGGCCCGGTCGAAGCGCTCTATACGCCCTGCTCCCGCCCCTACTACGGCCAGCGTGCCGCCCCGGGTGAGCACCATGCGGGTGGGAAGAAAACCTTTGTCCAGTTTCCAGGTATTGACGAAGCGGTAGATACGGCCTTCGACAGCGCTACTAGCCCAGTGTGTTAGCTTGTTTTTTTTCTTGCCGAAGTAGATCAGGACGCGGTAGCGATACTTGGTATTGCCGTAGAGGCCGCGGTCGACGAATACAGTGTCGGTGTCGGTGCTGAGCGTGGCGATGGGGGCAAACTCGCCGGCGGTGAAACGTTGGACTTCGTAGTGAGAGAAGTCCCCCTTGTAGACGCGTTGCCAGCTGAGCTCGGCGCTGGCTTCGGTCGCGTTAAAGCGCACCTCCAGGGCCGGCGGACCGCTGAATTGGGCACCCTGGCCGACGCAGGAACTGAGCAAAACGACAAAAAGAGTAAGAATCAGATAGTGCATAGCGTAAAAGACATTACTGGCGGATGTCCGTACTGTCAAGAATAGAGAAAACGGTGGAAGAACAATGGGATTGATCGTACATTAAAATTATGCATTGTGAAAAGAGCTTTTTGAGCAGGTGGCGCCGTGGCGTCAGCATGGCTTTTTTGTGCGGCGCGGCATTGCTATCGCACCATTGCGGCGAGCTGGGCCGCGACCATCCCGCCGACCCGTATAATACCCCGACGGCAGAGACGGCTACCCTCGCCTTGCGGGTCCCTCTACCCAAGGCATTGGTGCGCGTCGTCCACCGCATTGAGGCCTTGCTTGAGGGACCGGATATGCGGTCTATCAGCAAAGATCTGGCGCTGACGCCGCTGGGACCGGCCACCGGTCTTATGGGGGCGATTCCCCCCGGTAGTGGGCGTACATTGACGCTGCGCGGCTTCGATTTAGACGACAATTTACTTTTTGAAGGCCGCCAGTCTAATATTTCTATCAGCGTTGGCGATACGACTTCGGTAGTTATCGACCTGATTCTGGTGCAGGAGCCGGTCGATGATGAGCCGGAATCTCCCGACGACAGTGAGGATGGCGGCGATACGGGTGACACGGGCGATACGGATGACACCGGCGATACGGGTGATACGGGTGGTACGGGAGGTACGGGTGATACCGGCGCGGGCGATACCGGTGATACGGGCGACACCGGCACGGGTGATACGGGTGATACGGGCGACACCGGCACGGGCGATACGGGTGGTACGGGTGGTACGGGTGATACGGGCGACACCGGCGCGGGAGCAGATGCGGATAATGGTGGCGCAGTGGCGGAAGGTACAGGCTGAGTTAGCTCCTCAGCTCGAGTCGATTCCATGCGCATTGTCACCTTGACTACCGACTTTGGCACACAGGACTACTACGTGGGGGCGATGAAAGGCGCCATGCTGGCTATTGCCCCCAATCTGCAACTGGTAGATTTAAGCCATGAATTGCCCGCCCACGATGTGCTGGCCGCCGCCTTTGTGCTGCGCCACGCCGCCCGTCCCTTTCCCTCCGACACCATCCACCTGGCTGTGATCGATCCGGGCGTGGGCAGCGCTCGCCGCCCCCTGGTAGTTTTCGACCAACACCATCTGTGGATCGGTCCCGACAACGGACTCTTCAGCTTTGCGCTGGAAGCACCCGATTGCCAGGTTTACGCCATTGAGAATACGGCGCTGATGGGCGCTCAGATTAGCTACACATTTCACGGCCGCGATGTGTTTGCCCCAGTAGCCGCCCACCTGGCTGCAGGGGTGCCGCTGGACGAGGTGGGGCCAGTCGTAAAAGACCCGGTGCGTCTCCAAGCGATCCGGCCGCAATGCGATGCGCACGGCATTGAGGGGCAGATTATCCACGTAGATCGTTTTGGCAATTTGGTGACTAATATCGCCGCTGAGATGTTGGATGGCGCGGTGCGCATTTGTTTGGGTGCGGAGGTGGTAATCGAAGGCGTGTCGCAGACCTATGCAGAAGTGGCTTGGGGCGACACGCTGGCCCTAGTGGGCAGTGCGGGAATGCTGGAGATTTCCGTCAACGGCGGCAGTGCGGCGCGCCAGTTAGGTCTGGGGCGGGAAGAGCAGGTAAGGGTGCAGTTTGAGCGGGGGTAGAGCGGTTATTCGAGTTCAAAGTCGGTGATGAAGACTTCGATAGCTTCGCTCTTCTTCATCACTTTCTCATTGGCCATCTGCATGATTTCCGCTTGAAGTTTTTCCACCCGCAGCGGATCTTCGAGTTGGGCAGCTGTCTTGCTGCTCAATAAAGCGATGAGATGGTGTTTCATCTCGATGCGCTTGCGTTTGATCTCGGCCAGGCCCTCTGTGGGCGGGCACACTTTGAAGGCGGCTCTGAGGCGCAGATGGCGCTGTGGGGCGCCGGCCGGATTGGCGCGCACCGTCTCAATTTCGGTGTAGATTGGACAGTCTTCTTTGAGGTATTTGGGGGTACTGGCACAGGCAGTGCAATACAATGCGAGTGCAATGAGAAAATGAAATTTGCGTGATAGCGCGGGTTGCTTCACACCGAAGACGGGTCTCGCTGTCTGGTTGATTGGGCGCGCAGTAGGCGTTCGAGCGGCTGCGGGCTGCGCTCGGGAAGGGAATCGGACATGTCTGCCCGCTCTTCGATGAGCTTGTTGAGCCGGTCGAGGCTTTGATGGGCTTTGTCGGTGAGCATATCGCGCTCGCTGGTGGCACGCAGAAATTCGGCAGTGATATCCATGGCCGCCAAGACCGCCAATTGAGCCTTG
>Ga0114996_10002540_pt1 | contig 23609 bp, 26 predicted proteins | sample ArcticOcean_MG_C_4_FD_87039 | JGI IMG/M metagenome (GOLD analysis project Ga0114996, IMG submission 87039) | Marine microbial communities from western Arctic Ocean - ArcticOcean_MG_CB4_134 | ecosystem: Environmental > Aquatic > Marine > Oceanic | place: Arctic Ocean: Canada Basin | collected... | reverse complement strand
GAGCCGATAGACGTTGCCCAAGAGCCCCCGAATGCGGCGCTCGTCGATCTCGCAGGCCACGAGGCACCCGCGATCGTGCATCATTTCGGCCAGGTGAGTCGTCTTGCCTCCTGGCGCGCTACACAGGTCCAAGATCCTCTCCCCAGGCTGGGCGCCGAGGGCCGGCGCCGCCGCTCCGGTCGATGCCTGCTGCACGTAGATCAGGCCGTGCCAATGCTCAAAGCTCATCGTGACAGGGAACGGTCCCTCTTCTACCTGGAAGAACGTCGGGAGCCGGCTGAGCGGTCGGAGGCTAAAGCCCTGCCGTTCGAGCCGCTCGCACAGCTCCGCCTCGGAGATCCGGCCGGTCCGCACTCTGAGCACGGTCGGCTCGGGCCTGGCTGCCGCCTCGAGGAACAGGTCCCACTCTGGAATGAAGTGGCGATAACGCGTCAGGTCGACCGAGCGCCCACGGGCCCGCTCCGTTCGCTTCGCCATGGAGCGCGATCAGAACGACAGAACGTCGTCCTGGTCGTCCTGGTCGTCCTCTTCACGGACCAGCGCCAGGATCGCCGCCTGCGGCACAACCAGATACCGATCCCCTTCGAACGTGATCTCGACGGCCGCACGCCTGAAGAAGATCGCATAGTCGCCGAGGTGTGCCTGCAGCGGCACATAGCGCGGCTCGGGGGCGCCGATCTTCCAGGGCTCCTCGTTAAGCTCGGTCGGCGCGGACATCGCGTTGCCCGGGCCTGTGGCGACGACCTTACCGCCCTGGACGGCTTGGGTATCCACGGCGGTGGCGGGCAGGTACAGGCCGACCTTCGTCCGATCCTCGCCCTCTTCCGGCTGGATGAGAACGCGGTCGCCGACCACGATGAGGCGCTTCTTGGGCTCTGGCATGCCTAAACCTCGGATGACTGCACCGATTGCACAAAGGGCCTCCCCGATTAAACTCCTCCCCCCATGATCGCCCTATTACGAGAACCATGGCCCTGGTACATCGCCGGCCCGCTCATCGGCCTCGTCGTCCCTTTCGTGTATTGGTACGGCGGCAGGAAGTGGGGCGTCTCGCAGAGTCTCCAGCACCTGTGCGCCGCGACGGTGCCCGCCAAGATCGAGTACCTGACCTACGACTGGTGGAAGCAGGGCGCCTGGAATCTGACGATGGTCGCGGGGGTCCTCGTGGGCGGGTTCGTTGGCGGTCGGCTTCTCTCGAGCCCCGATGACGTGGTTTCCATTTCTGCCGCCACGAGGAGCGATCTGGTGGGGCTCGGCGTGCGCGACTTCAGCGGCTTGGTGCCCTCCGACCTCTTCTCATTCGGGACCCTGCTCACGCCGGCCGGGCTTCTCATGATCGTCGGCGGCGGCTTTCTCGTCGGCTTCGGTGCACGTTACGCGAACGGCTGCACTTCGGGTCACGCGATCTCCGGGCTCGCGAACCTCCAGCTGTCTTCGCTCCTCGCGGTGATCGGATTCTTCGCCGGAGGTCTCATATCAGTTCACTTTCTTCTGGGACTGATCCTCTAGATGTCCCCGCATGCGATGACCGCGGACGCAGTCGCCACGGAGGCGCCGAGGACGGAGTCACTCGTGCCCTACTTCTTGGTCGGGCTCTACCTCGGGATCGTCTTCATCAAGTCGGAGGTCGCCTCCTGGTTCCGCATCCAGGAGATGTTTCGCTTCCAGGCGGTCCACATGTACGGCGTACTCGGGGGCGCGGTGCTCGTCGGGGCCCTGGGCGTCGCCCTCATGAGGCGACGCGGAGTCCGCACGGCGTCCGGAAGCGATATCGCCTTCTCCGATCACGAGGACCGCCGACCTTCCGTCCAGCATGCGATAGGGGGCATCTGTTTCGGTCTCGGATGGGGGCTGCTGGGGGCCTGCCCCGGTCCCATGTACGCGCTGGTTGGCAGCGGGCTCCCGGTGATGCTCGTCGCCTTGGGGGGAGCGCTGGGGGGCGCCTGGGTGTACGGACTCTTGCGCACGAAGCTGCCGCACTGAGCAGCACGACCCTTTTACCCGAGAGCATCCACTTGCGACCCCTGTCACCCCTCTTGTTTCTCCTCGCGGTCGCCCTCCCACTGAGGGCTCAGGACATACCACCGAGTGGCCTACAAGCGCTCGAGGTCGCTCGCTCCACAACGTGCGTGGACGTGCTATCGCGACTCGAAGCGCTGGATCTCCGGCTCGCGCCCCTAGCCGAGCGAGCGGTACGTCTGGTTGGGATCGCTGGCGCGGTCACGATCGAGGAGTCCGCGATCGCGGATTCCTTGAACGCGTCGGACCCAGTCGAGGCCGCCGCAGCGGAGTGGTTTCGAGCCGATTCCGCGCTCGCCCAGCGGTATGTCTCTGAGCAGAGCCAAGGGATTCTCGACGAGCGCGCGGCCGCCAAGCAGGCGATTCGGGATCGATTGCAGGCCGCTCTCGAGGCAGTGCAGGAACAAGCGGACTCGATCGTGACACCCACGGGCGACCTCCGGTCAGAGTCCGTTTCGTGTAGCGGCGCGGTCTTGGTCCGTGGTCCATCGATCGAAGCGTGCGAGGGCCTGGGAAGCCGGGTGTGCGAGGCAGCACGTGACAGCACTGTTGCCTCTCCCTTCCGCTTCGTCAGCTCGGCCGATCTTCTATGGGACCGGCAGGAGCTCCTCCCCTGGACGGAGCCTGGCCCGCTTCAGGCCTCGGCCGAAGGACAGCTCGCGGGAGCACAGACGGTCGGCGCCACGCGGGTGGGGAACGTCGTGGTGAGCGTCTCGTTCAACCCCATGATCCGCGCCCGGGAGGAACTCTCGCCTGAAGAGCTGGCGGCTTTCGACTCGATCGATGCGGCGCTGGGGATCGAAAGCACCCACCCCGACATCACGTTCGCACCCGGGCTCGCGATCCAGGTCAATCTGGCCAATGCGCTCGGGGACGAAAGCAACTATCTGATGCATTTCGGGCCATCTGAGACCGCTGACGTTTTCTGGACCGCGGAGGCCAACACCGGCTCGGCACTAGGGGGTACGGTCGCGCTGGCGCCGGAACACGTGGCTAGGCTTCGTGCGGGGGAGCCGATCACACTATCCGCGGTGCGAGAGAACGACGCGGGCGAAATCGAAGGCGTCTACGCCATCGCTCTCTCGTCAGTGAACCAGGCGGGTAGGGTGGAGGCGTTGCTCGGGTACATGAGCCAACAACTGACGGCTGACCTCACGCGCCTGATCCGGCCGGCCAACTGATCCGGTCGCTAGACGGGACGGAGTGCCGCGCCGCCAAGCGATGAGCTAGTCGCGCCGGAGACTCCCCGGCGAACCCGAGCGGTCCTCGGCGTGAACGTGCGAGCGCATCGCCTTTGCCTTCTTCGAGACGCCCACACCCGCGAGACCTAGCGCCACGCAGGCACCGAGGTACTTGGCGCCCTGAATCACGCCGCCCATCAGAACGCCCCCGCGAACCTCCGGCTCACGCATTTCGCGCATCTGCATCACGTCCAGGGCCCACGTGCCCATGATCGGCAGAAGCGCCACGGCTCCGACCGTCGCCGTGATCCCCAGCGCACGTAGGAGCACCACGTCCTCCTGCCAGATCGCCACCGCCATCGCGATTCCGACGCCGAGCAGCGGGGTTTGCAGATATCCCCCCCCCAGGCCCAAGAAACCGTAGCGCCAGCTCACGTCGCCCGGCCGCGCCGGCAAGACCGTCGTGATCAGGTCGATGACCGGCCCGAGGACCAGCGTCAGGGCGAAGACGTAGGCGCCGAGGGCAACCCACCGGGGGCCTTGAGTCTGCGATTGGTTCACGAGGGCGCACCGTCCACAAAAGAAAGTGGAGCGCGAGTCTCAGACTCGCGCTCCACGTGAAGCTAGGGCTAAGCGACGGCGTCAGCTACGCGTGCTCTTCCATGAACTCGCGACGCCTGCGGCCCGCTACCAGGAAGAGCACTAGGCCGGTGCCCAGGAGCAGAAGAGTGGAGGGCTCGGGTACGGATACGCTCCGCATAAGGAACTCCTGGCCGGACCTGTCCCGAGTGCCGTCATAATTGGGCTGGTAGATCGGGTCCGGCGAAACGACGTACCAGCCTTGGGTGCTGAAGCTCACCGGAGCCGCATAAGCCACCGTGAGGAAGTCGCCCGTGTTTCCGCCGGGTGTAACACCGGAGGTGAGAGTCCAGATCGCCGCGTGCAACGTACCCCACTGCTCCTGCGGCAGAGTATCGAAGAGCGAGGCGAGATACGCGGCCTGACGATACGTGGCGTAGTTGCCCAACCGGGTCGTTCCAAGGTTCCCATCTGCCAACTGAGCTACGTTGACGTCGCCGCTCTTGGCGTAGTGGTTGTAGTCGACGCAGTAGATGCTGAACTGTGCCGTGGTCGGATCATTCTGGAAATGCCCCAGGTACGGCCCTACCTGAACTCCGTAAGACGCCGAAACACCGGAGCCACCAACGAAGTTGAGGTACTCCTGGGCGTCCGGGATGCCTTCGTAGAAGTAAGGCTGCGCGAACAGGCCTGTCGGCGCGGCGAGGAACCCGGCGCTCAGGGCGATGAGAACAAGACTCTTCATGTGAATCCTAGCGTAGGTGGTCGGACCACGTGGATCTCAACGGGCAACACTATGCGCACCCCTCGTGCCGTCCCGCGCTACTTCAGAGGAGGAGCAGCACCGGTGATGGTTACGACTTCGTCATATTGCATAAATGGTTGATACCATGCGTTTTACGAAGATTACGAAGAACCGATACGGCCGGCCCGCCACCCGCTCCAGGCGATGAGATCCGCCGGATTGTTGCAACAACACCACACCATTTTGCGGCGCCTTTGCCGCGTGACACCGTCCCAACTGGAACACAAGGTTTTTCTTTAGCCTATCATCCCGGAGCCGATGAGGAGGGTTCGAATGCCGTACTACGAGTATCGTTGCGGGACGAACGGACGGACGCTTGAGGTCCGCCACGGCATGGAGGAGCGCCTGCAGACTTGGGGTGAACTCACTGGACGAGCAGGCATGGATCCTGGGGATACGAGCCTCGAGGAGCCCGTGGAGCGACTCCTGAGCGCCCCGGTGCCGCTGACACGCGGCGGCCCCAGTCCGGAAAGCGGCTTCCAGGGTTGCGGTTCGGGCTGCGCCTGCGTGCCGACGAACTAGTCGCTTCGCCGCTAGCGGTCCTGGATCTGCTCCAACATGGAGTGCGCGCTGCCCGTCCAACCATCGTCGGCTGTGTACTCGACGAGGAAGCGCTTCAGGTAGCCCTCCGCCGGCTCGTAGTCACCGACATCGAACCGTGCGGCGCCGGCGTGGTAGAGCGCCATATAGTGGTTCGGCCAGTACTCGACCACGAGCTCCATGAGCGGGCCCGCCGCGATGTCGTCGCCCGCGTCTGCTGCGGGGTGACCCGCCTCGAAGACTACCCCCGCGGCCTGGTACCTCATCCCCTCGGGTAGCCCCTCAATGACCGCGTGCGCACGATCGATGCGGCCCGCGAGCGCGTAACACGCCGCCTTGTGCATGTCGCCCTCAGTGCTTTCCGGAGCCGGCTGCCACTTCATGTGGGTCTCGACCTCGACGGGATTGCAGTACTGGCGAACAGACTGGAACCACTGAGCTGCGTCCAGCGGATCCTCCAAGCCCACGCCCAGCTGGATGGGCGGCTCGATTAGCCCACTCGCCTCGGGGGAGTCGAAAAAGGCCATCCCCGCCACGCCCACAATCGCGAAACACGACACGACCGCGATCAGGACAACTTCTGAACCTTCCAGTCTCTCCAGCACTTTCTGCCTCCCATCGGTAACGCGTGCCTGCTTGGATACCCTGTATGACGAGCCGGCACGCCGACGTCGCACATCTGGGGGTCAATAAGTGCAAGCAGCGTACCACAAGGCGCCGGAAGGCGACCGGGCGAAAACGGCTTAGTTAGGCGGCCGGCGCGGGCTCCTGCGCGGCTTCCCCCGGCATGAGACGGGGGAGAACTACGAGGGCCATGGTCGCGGCGGCGGCAGTGCCGAGGATGACCGCGAGGCCGAATCGCTGAGTGGGAGGAAAGCTCGACAGAACGAAGATGCCGAATCCGGCCGAGATGATCCCGGTGGCCACGAGCACGGGCCGACTGATCTGCGCGACGGCCAGGCTCCATGGGGCGGCTTGCACCCCGGTGAGTCGGCGGGCCCGCACGACGAGATGGATCATGGAGTCGGCCCCGATCGCGAGCGCTACGTTCGCGGCCGGCGACGTGATGATGTCCACCGCGATCCCGAAGAGCCCGAACGTCCCTAAGACGACCGTCGGGATCGCCGCGAGGCAGATCCACATCTTCAGAGTAGTGACGGCAGACCGGGACACGACGATGGCCACGCCCAGGAAGAGGATGAGCAGCCCCCCGATGCCGATGCGAAGACTCGACTGGATGAGCCTCCCGAGCTGGGCCTGGAGGTCATAGAGGCCGGCGACCAGGGCTGGCTCGAGCCCGGCGTCTGTCGCGTAGCCCCTCATGCGGTCCATCACCGCGTCCCTGGACGGCTCGTCCCGGGACTCACGCATCCTGAGGAGGTAGTGCCCTTGATCGCGCTCGCGCGTCACGAAGCCAAGGCCGACTTCCCCGAACTGAGGGCTCGAGGCGAGGTCAAGCAGTGTCGGAATGGGTAGCAACCCCGCGAGCGGAAGCGTGCGTGCGTGGCCGACGAGGACGGTGGGCGAGACGACAACCCCCACCGCCGAGTCCGCGTCGAGAGACTCTTGGAACGCCTGCAGCCTGGCGAAGACTGCGGCCGCGTCGACGCGGCCCCCCTCCGGGTCGCGTACCACGATATTGAGCGTGCTGCTGCCGCCGTCCCGGTCCATGAGCTCGAGCCCGTCGCGCAGCTCGGTCCCTTCGGAGAAGTAGGTCAGCAGGCCGGGATCGGTGTCGACGCGCAGAATGCCCAGTCCCAGTAGGGCGACCACCACAGCGGCCGAACCTAGGACCAGAACTCGATGGCCAGCGGATAGCGCCGATTTGGCATGACCCGCAGGAACCGCGCGGACTCGTGCCCAGCGCCCCAGAAAGGCAGGGTAGACCGAATACGTGACGATCAGCGCGGCGAACGCCCCCACAGCCCCCGCCATGCCGAGCTCCCGGAGCGGCCGCGCCGTCGCAATGAGGAGGCTGAGGAAGCCGAGCAACGTGGTCGTCATGCTCCAGAAGGATCCCTCCAGAGTGTCTCGGATCCCCTCGGTCAACGCCGCCCCTCGGTCGCCGCCCGCCGCCGCCGCCCGGGCCCAGTTAGCCGTGAGAAAGACGACGTGGGACAGCGTCAGCACGAAAACGATCGTCACTAGATTGGCCGTGAGAAGCCCAATTCCCGAGCCCATCAGCTGTACCACGACTAGGGTCAGGCTCACGGAAACGAAACACGTCACCAACGTTCCCACGACGATAGCCGCATCCCGGTACAAGAGCCCGGCGATGAGGCCAAACACCAGCACGGCCGAAAGGCTGAACACCACGAGATCGCGGTACAGGCTCCGGCGTATGAGCTCTACGATGACAGGCACGCCGGACATGACGATGGACACTTCCGGCGATTGATGGGCGACGACGACCGCCTCGAGGCGCGGCAGGAGGATCTCGGGATCGGTATCGTCTGCCGAGAGAACGATGTTCGTCGCTGCCGAGTCGGGGTTGAGCAGGAGACGCTGGAAGAGAGGACTCCGCTCCGGGTCGTCCGTGCTGATGCTAAAGCCGCCCGTGATGCCCTCCACCGCGAGCAGATCCTCGGTCAGGGCGCCAATTCGGTCTCCGTAGGCGACCGCATCGTTAGCCAGGTCCTCGACACGCAGGAGGACTTGGTCGCCCCCCGGAAAGCTCTCGGAGACCGCCCTCGACGCCACCATCTGCGGGTCGTCCTCGGCGAAGAAGAAGTCTCCCTCGACGCGGGGCGCAACGTCGACGAAGAGGGCCACAAGCGTCAGGCCCAGAAGGGCCAGTGCGCACGCTGCCCAAGGACCCGCAGACGACGTCCAAGCTCTATGGAGCACCGGTCGCGTCAGCGCACGCCCATGAGGACGGTGTCGTAGGTGCCCACGGCGATCGCGACCGCCAGGTCTTCGAGTAATGCGCCTTCGATGCGACCGACCTGACTAGCCATGACGCGAGAATCGAAGAACGGGGCCTCACGATCAGAGAGTGGCAGCCTCTTCGGATCCCCGTCGAACTCGCCCCGCTGGAACGGCCCGGACTGACTCGACGAAGCGGTGAACCGCTCCACTTCACGCCCACTCACGTCCACGATGATGACCTCCGCCTCCAGATAGTAAGAGAGCGTGCCCGCTGACGTCGTGTACGTCACGGTGTCCATTGGCGCATCGTCTTGGGGTCGCCGCGGCACGCCCGGCCGCACCTGCGCATTGCCCGCCGGAATGACCGCTTCGTGCCTGTCGGAGTCGACGTCCTCCTCGAGAACCTCGATGCTCGAGAGCTGGATCATCGCGCCGAGGTCCGCGCCGATCAGGGAGAGCGCGCGGCCGACCAGCGTCGGTGACTGCGCGATCTGGCCGCGCAGGATGCCACGGAGTTCATTGCGCAGGATGAGAGGGTCCGCGACCTGCACGAACAGCGGCGGCTGATTCCAGTGATCGAGCTGTAGGTCCGTGTCGAGCTCGATCTCAAATTCGCTTCCTAGGTAGTTGCGGACGCCAGCGTCTGCGGTGACCGGGAGGATCGCAACGACGACCGTGCCGGCCTCGAGCGCACGGTCCTGAAGGTCACGCACCTGGAGTACCACGTCCCTCGCGGGCGAGGACCTGACCGCCAGCGCCTGCTGAGCCCTTGTGTGCGCAGCCCGCGGACGGCGGTCGAGCGCCTCAATCTCTGCCCATTCCATGAGCACTCGAGTCTCGGCATCGTACGACTCTTCGACTTGGATCCTGGCCGGCAACAGGAAAGACTCGCGGGCGCCCTGGTAGAACCGCTGAGCGTCCGCCCAGCGACCGTCCGTCCTCGATTCGTCGCCTCGAACCATCTGCCAACCGATCGCGTTGTCGAAGATCGCCCGACGGACCGAACCATAGTCACCCGGCGGCACGAGGCGCATTCCGACCTGGCGCACACGCGCGAGCAACTGGTCGACGCCCTGATAGAGTTGAGCGGCCGCCACCGGGTTCCCTCGGCGCTCGAGGTCGTCGGCGTCGTCCATCGCGACCATGATCGCCGTATCCCCAACCGCGACCAGCCGCTCGCGCGCTTCCACCAGTTCTGAGTCTTGTTCCACTGCATCCGCGTAGCGGTACGCGGCGTCCAGGTACCGACCCTGGACCTGGAGCGTGATTCCGTCATTGAGGCGATCGGTCGCGGACGTACAGCCTACTAGGAGCGCCAGAGGGTTGCGGAGCGCGGACATGGTCGATCTCCCGAATCGAGTCGGACTCGTCGGATTCTAACCTAGTCCGGTAGGGCGGCCCCGTCATGGTTTTTTTTCGTAACGACGCGGGAGGCGAAGAGCTCTCGGTCGAACGATTCCAGGTCGCGCCGGCTGCCCGACAAGGGCGAGTCGGCGCTGTCGAACACCGTGCGACCCGAGGCGGTGTTGCCCAGCCGGATTTGGCGACGCACGACGTGGCTCGCCAGAAATTGCCTCTTCACGTTCCGAAAACCGAAGAAGAGGTCACCGTTCATCTCTGTGATCGGCGCGTCGAATTCCCCGGCGAGCTGCCGGAGCGCCGCCAAGACCGCCGAGCGGCTCACGTGCCGTTTCCCCGCACGCGCCTGAAGGTACTTGACCGTGCGTCCCAGGGAGACGACGCCCTTGCCCTGCAACGCCGTCTGGATCACGTGTCCGAGAGCGTATCGCCTGAGCACATGCCGGTCGCGGAACCTAAAGTACCGAGGGTGCCGGATGGCGTGGAGGAGTCTGCCCACCAGTCCTCGACGGGCTGCTCTGGCAGCCTCCATCGGGTCATCTGACCTCACCCACCCCGGCCGGGGCTCCCGGGACTGGAAGCGACCGTGTGAGCTGCTCATGAGCTCCGGAAACGCCCACACGACGTGTCCGTCCCAGGAGGGGTGGGGCACCCCACCATAGCTCTCAGCGAGGCGCGCCATCTCCTCCTCGGCCTCGACGAGCGGCAGGCCCGTGTGCTCGACGAGCTCGGCGTAGCTGATGACGCCTTCGCGGGTCCTGATCAGGCGGAGCGTCCTACGGTCGAACGCGAACTCCGCGGACCTGGGCGACCGCACAGACCGCCAACGGTCGAGGCCTCGCTCCAATAGGTTGCGCTCACCCATGTGGTAAACGATGTCGCCGGAGTTCGCGACCCTGACGTGGACGTGGGAGGACGTCATGAGGGCCTCGAGCGCGCCGATAACTTCCCAGCGGAAGAGTCCCGTGATAGCGACTAGGTCTCCGAGCGTTCCTTCTCCGCCCAGAGCCCGTAGAGTCCCGAGCACCTCGGGCCGCCACTCGCACGTTGTCAGCCTGCTCACGTTCTACTCATACGATGCGGACGGGCCGTACGCCATCCATCTCTGGAACTACCCGAACATCCCCCCGACGAAGAAGTTCAGCACAGCCAGCCCGAGACTTCCCCATAAGGCTGAGCGGAACCCCTCGACCCTGAATCCGTCGACGAACGCCGCGGCGATCATGAGCATGAGCGCGTTCACGACTACAAGGAACAGTCCTAGGGTCACGATCGTCACCGGAAGCGTCAGCAAGATGACGAGCGGTCGCACAAGAGCGTTCGCCAGACCGAGCATGAGCGCGCCGAAGACGGCCGCCTTGGCGTCGCGGACCTCGATTCCGTCCACTAGCTTCCCCAAGACGAAGAGCAGGACGGCCGTGACCAGGACATGAGCGATGAATTGCATGAGAGGACACCCTCCTCATCTCAGACGTGACTTCCACTATTAGATGACGAGAAGTGGGCCCTCGGTGTTTCCAAGGGAGGAGGGCCCCCGGAACGTCGGTCCCGTCTCGGGCGTACGTAGCTGACCGTGAATAAGAAACTCTTGGGGGCGCTCGCGCTCCTCCCCGTCGGCGCCGCTGGCCCCTGGAACGCTGCGCCCCTCTCAGCGCAGACCCTCGCAGACATTCGCTACGACGTCGTCTTCAACGCCGAAACCGCGCTACGGCGTGAGATCCACGTGGAGATGTCGTTCGAGGTCGCGACGGACTCACCGGTCGCCCTGTCCCTACCCTCGTGGACCCCGGGCGCCTACGAGCTCGACGACCACGCCAAGAACGTGCGTGGCCTTTGGGCCCGCCAGGACGGCAACGAGATCCGGTGGGACAAGGCGGACTTCGACACTTGGCAGGTCTACCCGACCGGCCAGGGCCAGGTGACTGTCGGTTTCGACTACCTCGCGGACGCACTCGACACCGGAAACGCCTGGTCCAAGCCCGACTTCACATTCTTTAACGGGACGAACGTCTTCTTCTTCCCGGACGGCGGCGACCCGTCGTTCGAGTCGATCGTGACGTTCCACACCGAGACGGACTGGAAGGTTACGACGGGACTCACCGCCCTCTCTACCAGTGAGTACGTCGCAAGGGACTATCACGAGCTGGTGGACATGCCGACGTTCGTGGGTCGTTTCGATCTGGACAGCATGCGGGTCGACGATCGTTGGCATCGACTGGCCACCTACCCCGAAGGGGTGATGGCCGGCGCCCCGCGATCGCAGCTCTGGGACGAGATCCGGCGGATGATGCCTCCGATGGAGGCGGTCTTCGATGACGTCCCCTTCGACAAATACACGACGATGCTTGTCTTCGACCCCGACTTCGGGGGCGGATCAGCGCTCGAGCACTCGAATTCGCACCTGGGCATTTACCACCCGACCTTTCTGGGTTCGCCCATCCTCGCGCTCATCACGGCGCACGAGATCTTTCATGCGTGGAACGTGAAGCGGATCCGGCCGGCCGACCTCTGGCCGTACGACTATGGTCGCCAGATGCCCACCGAACTCCTGTGGATAAGCGAAGGCATTACCGACTACTACGCTGATCTCGCGCTCGTGCGAGGTGAGATCGTGTCCCCCGAGTACTTCTACCAGACGACCCAGGGCAAGATCGACGAGGTCAGAGGCGTCCCGCCGGTAGCGCTGGAAGACGCGTCACTCTCGGCTTGGATCGGGCCCCGAGACGGCACGGGCGGCATCTACTACCCGAAGGGCTCGCTCGCGGGATTCATGCTCGACGTTCTCATTCGCGACGCCTCGGACAACCGTCACTCGCTCGACGACGTCCTGAAGGCGATGTACGAAGACGCCTATCTGCAAGGGCGTGGGTTCACCGAGGAGCAGTGGTGGGCAGCCGTCCGGGAAGCGGCGGGTGGGCGATCGTTTCAGGACTTCCACGACGCATATGTCGACGGACGGGAGCCTTATCCCTGGAGCCAGATCCTTCCGCTAGCAGGCCTGCGACTTGAAATAGACATCGAGCGCGTCGCGCGCATGGGGATCGTGACCAACCAGGATGCCCAGGGCGTGGTCGTGGTGGACGTCGAAGCCAGCGGCGCGGCGGGCTCGGCCGGCGTCGCGATCGGTGACCACCTCGTCTCGGTAGGCGGCATCGTTGTGGAAGACGGGGGCTTCGGCGCCGCCTTTCGTGCGGCCTACGGGGGCCGGGAGACCGGAACGGCTTACGACATCGTCGTCGATCGCGGTGGCCAACGGATGACCTTGCAGGCCGTGCTTCAGTTTGCGGAGACCACTTCGTCCCGACTGATCGAGGACGCCACAGCCGACCCGAAGGCCCGCCGCATCAGAAACGGAATCCTGACCGGGGCCGTGGAGGGGTAGTTACTCGCCACGCTCGTTCGAGGTCACGGCACCCTTCAGACACGCGCTGCCCAGTTCGCCGCCAGTACGTAGTCCCGCAGGTGCAGCAGGGCGGTCGCCGAATGCTTGGCAGCCAGGTCAAGCCAGGTCAGCGTACACAGCGCGCGAACAGCCGTCGGCCGCACGCGAATGATCTTGTTCGCCACGCCTCGGGCCGCCTCGCGCTGTCCATCCTCCAAGAAGGCGTCAATCGCGCGACCGTAGTAGGCGACGGCCCTCTCCCGATCTCCTGAGCGGAGCGACACATCGCCTGCGCGGTTGTAGGACGTGCCGACGTATCCCGGAGCAGCGGTCTCGGCCTCGGCCTCCAGCTTTTCGAGACGCTGCGTGAGCCGGCCCGTCGACTGCTGAGCGGGAGCGTCCTTCGATCCGAAGAGTCGCGATAGGAACGACATGGTCAGGCTCGAGGCAACACCACCGGGGGGGAATCGGACGCTATTGCGCCCACCTACCCGGCGTCAACGATCTCGAGGAGCTCGATCTCGAAGATTAGCGTCGCGTTGGGGCCGATCGGTCCACTTCCCGTGGGCCCATAAGCGCGATCCGACGGGATGAAGATCTTGTAGTGACTCCCGACTTGCATAAGGAGGAGCGCCTCGCTGAATCCCGGAATGAGGCCGCTCGCCATGAAGACCGCTGGGTCGCCGCCGTACGACGAGTCGAACTCGGTCCCGTCGATGAGGGAGCCGCGATAGTGGACTCGGATGCTCTGATCGGCCGTCGGACGCGCCCCGTCCCCCTGGCGTAAGACCTCGTACTGCACTCCGCTGTCCACGGTCGTCACGCCTTCCCTGCGACCATTCTGGGCCAGGAACGCCTCACCGGCGATGGCGCTTTCCTGTGCCTCCTGATCCCTCTCGGTTGCGGCGGCGGCCTCGATCTCCTCGCCGAAGGCCATGAGGATCACCTGTATTTCGTCTTCAGGAATGGCTGGATCGTTGCTTTGGAGCGCGTCCTCGATGCCGCGCATCAACGCTGCCCGGTCGATCCGCTCTGCGGCTGGCTCGAGCTGACTTCCCATGTTCAACCCGATGCCGTAGCTCGCCTTCTGGTCATCTGTGTCCAGCGCGGCCGGACCACTCGAGGAGGCGTCTCCGCCCGAGCAACCCGTCAGTGCCAGTGACACAACGGCGAAACCAACGCCAACCAACCTGAGATTCATCGTCCATTCCTTGATCCGAGGGAGTCGCAAGCTAACGACAGCCTCATTTCAGTGCACGAACACCTCACCCTCAGGCGTGTATTCCGTTACCGACAAGCAGGTGGTACCGTTGTGACCATTCGCTGGATCATGAGGAGAAATGGTGAGTCTCGCGTCGACCGACATCAGGCCCATCGAGCGCCTCCGGGGCATTCTCCCGGACGCGGAGATCGCAGCGCTCGCGCCGCTCATCGAGGAAATCGAGGAGCTGAAGCGCGAGCGAAACGCAGTGGTGCTGGCGCATAACTACATGACGCCTGACATCTTTCACGGCGTCGCGGACCTCAAGGGTGACTCGCTCGCGCTCGCGCGCATGGCCGCTGAGTCGGACGCATCAGTCATCGTCATGGCGGGTGTCCACTTCATGGCCGAGACCGCCAAGATCGTCAACGAGTCGAGGACGGTCCTGATCCCCGACCTGAGAGCCGGCTGCTCCTTGGCCGAGTCGATCACCGGCGCCGACGTTCGGCTGCTCCGCGAGCGCTATCCAGGCGTCCCCGTGGTGACTTACGTGAACACCTCAGCAGAGGTGAAGGCCGAGTCCGACATCTGCTGCACGTCGGGCAACGCAGTGCAGGTCGTCGAATCGCTCGGGACCGACCGAGTGATCTTCCTCCCGGACCAGTATCTGGGGAAGTGGGTCGCGACACAGACGGACGTAGAGATGATCCTGTGGGAGGGATCGTGCGAGGTGCATGAGCGGTTCACGGCGGAAGAGCTGCGAGCCTACCGTGAGGATCGCCCGGGCATCCAGATCATCGCGCACCCCGAGTGCCCGCCGGACGTCCTCGCCGAAGCCGACTTCGTGGGCTCGACGTCCGGAATGATTAATTGGGTCAAGCGGGAGCGTCCTAAGCTCGTGGTCATGGTCACCGAGTGTTCGATGAGCGACAACGTCGCGGTCGAGACGCCTGAGACCGAATTCGTGCGGCCTTGCAACCTCTGCCCGCACATGAAGCGGATTACCCTCGCGAACATTCGCGACAGCCTTCGTGACCTGAAGCACGAGGTAAGCGTCGATCCGAAAGTGGCCAGCCGCGCCCGCATCGCCGTCGAGCGCATGCTGGAGGTCAAGGTCTGACCTCGACCGGCATCGACATCGATGGGCTCCTTGTTGCTGCGCTCGCCGAAGATCTGGGTGAAGCAGGTGACGTCACTTCCGACGCGACGATTCCCGAGGATGCGGAGGCGATTGCACAAGTCGTCGCGCGCGCGCCGGGGTGCGTGGCCGGGCTCGGGGCCGCACTTCGGGTATTCACACTTCTCGACGAAGCAGTCGCAACCGGAGCGCTCGTGGCCGATGGGGACCTCGTGGAAGCCGGAGCGGTCCTCGCGTCCGTTCAGGGTCCGGCCCGCTCGATCTTGGCGGGTGAGCGCGTCGCTCTGAATCTCCTCGGGCACCTCTGCGGAGTGGCCACGGCAACGCGCGCGCTTGTCGACCGCGTTGAGGGGACTGATGCCACGGTCATCGACACGCGCAAAACGACACCCCTGTGGCGCCAACTCGAGAAGATGGCCGTCGAGGCAGGTGGTGGCCGGAACCATCGCATGGGCCTGTTCGACGCCGTCCTCATCAAGGACAACCATATCCGCGCGGTCGGCTCCGCCGATGAGGCCGTCCGGCGCGCGCGCGCGAACGTCGGCGACATCATGCACGTCGAGGTCGAGATCGAGAACGTGGGTGACCTCGAGGCTGTGATCGCGGCGGGTGCCGACATCGTGATGCTCGACAACATGGCGCCCGCCGAGATGCGGAGGGCGGTCGCAGTGGCCGGGGGGCGCTGCCTACTCGAGGCTTCGGGCGGGGTGACGCTCGAGAACATCCGAGAGGTCGCGGAGACCGGGGTGGACCTGATCTCCGTGGGGTGGATCACCCACTCGGCCCCGGCGCTCGATGTGGCGCTGGACTTCGAGGGCTGAGCTTAGAGCTTGCGGATTCCGCTCTCAGGGAGGCGCGGGCCGGGCCGTGAGGGCCGGGCCGAAGCTGTGAACGGCTTGCGGCGCACCCTTTGTTTTCATTCCTTCTAGGGCCTGTCACATGCCTCCAGACCCTCCTTGCACACCATGAAGAACCCATTGGCAGTTAGCCTCGCCCTCAGCCTACTTCTCGCGGCCTGCGGCGGCGATGCGCCCGGCGACATGCCCGAGGGGATGGACATGGCGATGTCGGATGCGCCCATCGGTACCGTCACCATCCTGGAGCCCGCGAACAGCGCCGCCGTCATGGGGACCTCGCTGACGGTCCGCCTGTCGGTTGCGGGCTTCCCCATCGTGGTGGCCGGCGACATGACGCCCGGAACCGGGCACCACCATCTCTACCTCGACGCGGACGTGACCGACGTCACCGTGCCGGTGCCCGCCGTGCCCGGGAGCATCGTCCATATGGGTGACGGTTCCAGCGAGTTCACGTTCGAGAACGTGACCGCCGGGCAGCACAGGCTCATCGCGGTCGTGGCGGACGGAGCGCACGTGCCGCTCATGCCGCTGGTCGTCGACACGGTGATCTTCACCGTCCGCTGAGGCCGACTGCTAGAGGCGCTTGATCGTCCCGGTCGTCTCGACGACAACGCGATGCCCGCCGACGGTCTTCGGAAGCGCTGACCCCGCACTGGGGTCGCTGACGTAAACCTTGAGGCAAGGCCGGCCGCCATCGGTCCCGATGGCGGTCCCGGTCACGCCCTTGCGACCCATCACCTTCGCCGTCAGCTCGCGATGGGCCGAGCGTAGCTCGTCGGACACGTCAGTTCCCATCCACCCGGACACCGAACCGCTCGAGCACATAATCGATCGGGTTGGCCAGCGTTGTCGTCGGCGATCCGGCGAAGAGGAGCCCGACCGGGCGACGATCGCCCATCAGCCGCCCCTTGGTCACGATGAGCGAGCCCGAGTCCCCACCCGTGCTGAAGCCGTTCCCGGAGATCACGATCTGGTCCTCGAACCTCGCGATTCCGTCCCCATAGGAAACGTCCAGCGTGGCATGGATCCCCGTGACCTCACCGACGGTGAGGCCGGTCGTACGGCCGTATTTCTGAACGGACATGCCAAGAGCGGCGTCGGCAGTCCAGGGACGGGGGCTTCCATAGCCGCCTTCCGGCGTCTCGTTGTCGAGCTCTTCCGGCGTCGTCAAAGCGATGGCGGCGTCCACACGGTTGGGCTCACAAGAGCCCAAGCGACAGAACTGCAGCGGCTCGAAGTCGAACAGTGTGCCGAAAGCGTCGTCGGGATCGCGCCCACCGTCGGCCCTCCCGGGTTGGAGCAGGTTGTCTCCCTCGCGGCCGCCGTTGTTGGCCGCGAAGACGTGGTTGTTGCTGAGTGCGAAGGTCCGCTCGCCGTCGGTGACACGCGCACCGATCGTCCCCGCGGTCACGTCGGGGTGACCCGTGCTTACGCCAATCGGTACGGGTCTTGGGAAGTTCGTGGTCGGATCCGCCGCGGCCACCGCAGGAAGCGCCGTGAATCGCCCTGTCACCTCCGTGACGATCTCTACCCCGCCCATGTAGCGGGGAAAGTTCAAGAACCCGGGCTCGGCGAGGTACACCTTGAGGATCGCGTGACCCTGGCCATCAACGCCGATCGCGGTGCCCACCACCTCGTCGAGCGCGAGCCACTCCTCGGTAAACACATTCTGGGCCGCCAAGGCGATCTCCAGACTCGCATTTGTGTACTCATACGGACCGGGAGACCCGGCGGACACGAGGAGGTCCGCCATAAGAGCCAGCGCGAGACCGGCACGGGAGCGGAGGAGGCGGAGGAGGCGGACGATGTTCACCTCTCTCTATACGGCAGATGGCCCCCGCAGGATCCACCCGGCACGTGGAGATAGAGATGCGAGTGAGGGACATCAGCTGGTTTGTCGCTGTGATCACAGTGACCGGGTGCGCCGGTACGCCCGGACCCGGTGATCTCGGGTACCCTTACAACGTCGAGGGGCCCTATGGCGGCCGGCTCATGGTGGGAGAAGCGCCCTTCGAGGCAATGCTTGAGCTCCGGACCGCCCGCGGTGGTCGGGTACGCGGCTCGTTCAGCATAAGCGCTCCCCTGGAGATCGACGGTAGCGTGAACGGTGCGGTCGTGGACGATCTCCTGCGAGTCACGCTGACCTACGAGGGCACTAGCGGGGGGGCGGGCAGGCCGTGCGAGGGTCGCGTAGAGGGCATTCTGTCGATCTCGGCCGGCGGCGAAGTCATCGACGGCCCAGTCACCGTCACCGACTGCGGCGACGCACTTCCTGGCCGCATGAGCCTCCGCCGGACCGCCGGGAGGTAGCACCGAGGAGGACAGTGGGTGACAAGCGTCCATCGTTTCATCATTGTGTGCCTCGCTCGAATGCATGCTCTCTTCCGTACAACTCGGGGACCTCATGGACTTTAGCGGAGTCATTCCGGGCGTCCGGGGCCGGCTAGGCGACGACGAGATCTTCGCCCTCCATGGCTTGGCCATGGAGCGGGCCGCGAAAGGCGAGTCGATCCTCAACTCGACGCTGGGCACCCTCGCCACCGAGGACGGCCAGCTGGCCGTCATGCCTTCGGTGCTCGAGACCATGGCCCGCCTTCAGGGCCCAGTGACCGCCGGGTACGCTCCAGTGGCAGGCAAGCCCGAATATTTAAAGGCCGTGATCACGGACGTGTTCGGAGATAGCCCGCTCGCCAGCCAGTCCGTTGCGGCCGCGGTCCCAGGAGGGAGCGGCGCTATTTATCAGGCTGTCGTCAATTTCCTCGAGCCGGGCCAGAAGTTCCTCGCGACCAATTTCCACTGGGGCCCCTACCCCGGCATCGCGGGGAACCTCGGGCGTGGTTTCGAGAAGTTCGACATGTTCACCGAGGACGGGTCCTTTAATGTCGAAGCCTTGTCCGCGGCAGTGGACCGCCACATCTCGACGCAGGGTCGGGTCCTGGTGGTCCTGAACTTCCCCTGCCACAATCCCACCGGCTACTCGCTCGACGCCGCCGAGTGGCGCGCCACCTGTGACGTGCTGCGGGCGGCGGGAGAGCGGGCGCCGGTGACGGTCCTCTTCGATATCGCCTACTTCTGGTTCGCCGGTGAGGACGCCAAGACCTGGGTCGATTGGGTGCCGACGTTGCTGGAGTCGACCACGGTGCTCGTGGCCTGGACTGCATCGAAGTCGTACTGCCAGTACGGGTCTCGGACCGGAGCGATCATCGGCCTCCACCGGGATCCCGAGGAGCTCGACCAAATGCGCAACGCGTTCGGCTACACCTGCCGGGCCACGTGGTCGAACTGCAACCACCTCGGCCAGCTCGCGGCCACCGAGCTGATCACGAACCCCAAGTTGAATGCACGGTGGGTCGCGGAGCGTGACGCGCTGGTAGATCTGCTCGACCAGCGGATCGTGATCTTCAACGACCTCGCGGAGAAGGCGGGTCTTCGCATGCCACGCTACCAGAACGGCTTCTTCCTGATCGTGTACACGTCCGATGCCGACCGGACGGCGGCGGCTATGCGCGACGAGGGTGTGTTCGTGCTCCCGATCCCCGGGGCGGTGCGCGTCGCGCTTTGTCACACACCCGAGAAGGACCTGCCGCGGCTGGTTGAGGCCTTGCAGGTGGGGGTGGCCGCCGCGTCCTAGCTGTCGCGGTGCTCCTCCAAGAATTCGTCGGTGCCTTCGGGCAGCAGGAGGCTATCCGAGATTCCGGCGATCTCCTCGGCCTCCTCCCATGAGCGCTCCAGTCGCCAGAGCTCGCCCTCGAGCGCGCGCCGCTCCTGCTCCTCGTGGAGCGCCATCTCCAGCGCGAGCTGCGTCGGCTTGGGCATCTTGTTGATGTAGCCCGGGACGCCCTTGCGGTCGGTAAAGCGATTGCCCGACACGACGTCCCCGAGGAAGGCCTCCGGATGGCCGTGGTGCGCGATCTCGGATACGGCACCCTGGACGACGCGCTCTTTGCCCCCCATTCGATTCATCTTCGTCAGGATGACTGCTGCATGGCGACGCGCCTCCTCGCCCTCGAACCCACTCTTCTTCTTCCGGCCCTTCCGTACCTCCAGCCGGAATCCGACGCCGTCGTCGGCGGCTCGGACCCTCGTGCCGAGGAGGTCCTGGTTGTTGAGCTTTAGGACCCTCCCGTCGGCCGTGCGCAGCTTCACCAAAGTGCGGCTGGCCCAGAAGTTCGGAATCTGGCTCATGAAGACGAAGCCGGCCCCCGCCGCCATCCCGCCGATCACGATGCCACCGAACGCCGCCGCGAGCCCCGTGCTCACCAAGATCGCGCGCTTCCGCCTCCGCCCGAACTGATCCCCATACCGCCACGCCGCGAACTCCGGCCTCATGGGGCTACCGATGCGTATGAGGACGAGGCCCTCAGGGTGTTTCGCCAGCCCCACGTTCTCCGTCGACACCCGCACACGCGTGTCGCGGAAGATCCGCTCGCACGTCTCGATCGCCTCCCAGCGCTCCTCGATGGGCGTGAGGTTCCAGCGTTCGCACTTCTTGCACACGACCCAAAGACGGCCGCGTTCGGCGTCGAAGGCCAGTCGGCGGCCGACCGGAAAATGCTCGACCACTCCGTTCTCTCCCAACGGGCGGTTGCAGAACATGCAGGTCGAGTACACGTCGTGTGTCCCCTCTTCGAATAGGCCGGTCTTCTCTCTCCCTACGACTCAGCGAGGCAGGAGCTTCAATCCCTCGGCCGAGTTACATTCGGACATGAGACGACTCCTGCCCGCCCTGGCCCTCGCGGTGGCGCTGTCCGGCTGTGCCACGCTACAGCAGTTAGCCGCCCTTCGCTCCGTCGACTTCAGTATCGACCGGGTCTCGAACGTTCGCCTCGCTGGCGTCGACTTGAGCAGCGTCAGCTCGTATCGCGACCTGGGGATCGCGGACATCGGACGGCTGACGCTCGCAGCCTCCCAAAGACAGCTGCCGATGGACTTCCAACTCCACCTGACGGCCGCTAACCCGGCGGACAACTCGGCCGACGCACGGCTGGTCCGCTTGGACTGGACGCTCCTGTTGCAGGGCCGGGAGACGATCAGCGGCGTGTTCGCCGATGAGACGCTCCTGCGGCGCGGCCAGCCCACCGACGTGCCCATCACCATGAGCCTGGACCTCATCGACTTCTTCGAGGGAAGCGCCCAAGACCTGGTGGAGCTGGCGCTCTCGCTTTCAGGTCAGGGAGGGTCGCCAAGGGAGGTGACGCTGCGCGCGACGCCCAGCGTAGACACCGCCCTCGGCCCCATTCGTTACCCGCAGCCGATCACCATCGTGAGTCGCGAAGTAGGCGAGTAGCTCCGTTCCTCAGTTCGCCGGCCAGGTCACTCCTTGCTCGGCGGGCGGGCTCCCGTAGCCCATGAGGACGAACTTCTGCAGGCGCTTCCCCTCGTACGTCTCGGTCGTAAAGATATTGCCCTGCGAGTCCACGGCGATGCTGTGCACGCCGTAGAACTGACCGGGCTGGCGACCACCGTCTCCGAACTCGGTGAGGACCTCGAGGGTCTCGCGATTCAGGATGTGCACGTTTTGGTTCGCGCCGTCGGCCAGATAGATGAAGGTCTGCTCGGCATCGTGCGAGAACGCGATGTCCCAGGCCGAACCCGAGCCGAGCGTCTCCGGCGCGATGAACACCTCACTGACGTAGGTCCCATTGGCTTGGAAGACCTGGACGCGGTCGCCGGCTCGGTCACAGGCGTAGACGAGGCCATCGAGAGACGGCTCGGCGCAATGCATAGGGCTACGGAACTGCTGTGCCGGAGGAGCGTCCGGGCTGTACGGCGGAAGCGCAGAGTCGTCCGGCACGTTCCCGTAGGCTCCCCAGAACCGCTTCATCTCGCCCGTCTCAACGTCGAGTACCGCGACGCGCTTGTTGCCGTAGCCGTCGGCGACGTACGCCTCATTGTTAGCCGCGTCTATCGAAATCTTCGCGACCCTCCAGAAATGTTCGGTCGAGTTGCTCCCCGCGCGCTGGGCTGGCTGCCCCATCTGCTGTAGGAACTGACCGTCGCGCGTGAACTTCAGGATGTGCGAGTCCCTGACATCGTTTCCGCCAATCCACACGTTGTCCATGTGGTCGACCGAAATGCCGTGGTTCGACCTGGGCCAGTCGTACCCATCTCCCGGACCTCCCCACGACTGGACGAGGTTACCGTCGGCATCGAATTCGAGAACGGGCGGAGCAGGTGCACAGCACTCGTAGGTCGGCGGGTCCGTGGTGGCTGCAATCTCGTTGGCCGCCAACGTGCCCTCACGGTGGATGATCCACACGTGGTCGCGCGAATCGACGTCCACGCCGATCGTCGAGCCCAAGACCCAGTGATTTGGGAGAGGCTTCGGCCAGAGCGGGTCGACCTCGAAGATGGGGACGTCACCGTCACCCATCGCCAGACCGCCCCCGCCGTCCAGACATGCCGATCCGATCCCCAACAGACCGGCCAACACGACGCATCCGATTCCGATCCTGACTTCACGCTTCCGTAGCATTGCTCACCTCCCGTGGCGAGTGAGGATCCGGCCCGCCAGGGTGACAGTCAAGTGGCGGGACGGTCAGCGGGACATCGTCGCGACGTGACCTGACGAAGGCCGGTGCCTATTTTCCCGGTCCAACGGCTACGCCTCGAAGGGAGAATGCATGAAGACCGCGACCGGAATCGTCCACATGGCTTCCGCGGCCACCGCGCTACTGCTGGCCGCGCCCATCGGCGCCTCAGCGCAAGCGCGCAATTTCAGCGACGTGCGCATCACGCCACACCATGTCGCAGGCAGCTACTACTATCTCGAGGGCCAGGGCGGCCACGTCGGACTCTCCGTCGGAGAAGACGGGATCGTCATGATCGACGACCAGTTCGCCCCGCTCACTGACAGAATCGTCGCGGCGATCCGGGTCATCGACGACGGTGAGATTCGCTTCCTCATCAACACACACGTGCATCCCGACCATACCGGAGGCAACGAGAACATCGGCCGTATGGGGATCCCCATCCTAGCGCGCGACCAGGTACGAGCCCGCCTCATGGCGACGCTGCCCGCGGTCGCCCTCCCGCTCCTCACGTTCAGCGATGAGCTCACGCTGCACATGAACGGCGAGGACATCGAGGCCATCCCCCTACCGCCAGCGCATACGGACGGGGACACCTACATCTACTTCCGAGCCTCGGACGTGCTACACGCGGGCGACGTCTTCCGTACGGTCGCGTTCCCAGTCATCGACCTTGCCAACGGCGGCTCGCTGGACGGCACCATCGAGGCGCTCGGCATTGCTGTCGGGCTGGCCGGACCCAACACGAAGATCGTCCCGGGTCACGGAGTAGTCTCCACACGCGCGGACGTCATGGAGTTCCGCGACATGGTGATAGACGTGAAGGCCCGCGTCTCCGAGATGGTCGACCGCGGCATGACGTACGAGCAAGTGGCCGCGGCTAGTCCGACCGCCCCCTACAACGCGAAGTGGGGTGATCCGGAGCGCTTCCTGACGGCCGTGTATTCTGAGTTGGGCGGAGGACGCTGAGCCCCATCACCTTCCGGTGGCCGGAGCGCATATTCGCCTCGGTCACCGTGGTGGCCGCGCTCGGCATGCCCGGCACCGCCCTAGCTCAGGAGCCGACACCTGGCGCCGACTCGGTTCTCGCGATCGAGGAGGTCACTGTCGAGGTCGGTCGACTCCGAGCCGGCGCGGTGCCGCTCGCCCG
>Ga0114996_10002536_pt1 | contig 23620 bp, 13 predicted proteins | sample ArcticOcean_MG_C_4_FD_87039 | JGI IMG/M metagenome (GOLD analysis project Ga0114996, IMG submission 87039) | Marine microbial communities from western Arctic Ocean - ArcticOcean_MG_CB4_134 | ecosystem: Environmental > Aquatic > Marine > Oceanic | place: Arctic Ocean: Canada Basin | collected... | reverse complement strand
GGGCACGCTCGACTGGGGCACGCTCGACTGGGGCACGCTCGACTGGGGCACGCTCGACTGGGGCACGCATGATCCAAGGGAGTCCAATCGCTGCTCAGTCTTCCATCGCCGTGGAGATTCGTGCGCAAAGGGGCGTTCGGCTGTTCGTGAGACCGTTCCTAAGCATCTGCGTGGTACTGGCGACCGTGCTTGTGCCGAGTTCTGGTTTTGCACAGGACGAAATATCTCCCGTCCCAGACCTGACCGGTGAGTTTCCGGGAACGCGTGGTGAAGAGGACGACTGGTTCGGGTACGAGGCTCCGCTGCAGTTTGGAATTCAGGGCGGCGAGACTTACGTCAGCCCGGAATGGCTCGTCACAGTCGAGCACTTCCGACCGATTGGCAACCGCCAAATCGGCGGCGACGAAATCGTCACGTACGTCGACGCCCGCTTTGGTTTCGGGCCCGAACGACGTGTTGCCAATCTGGGTGCGGGAATTCGCTACTTCTCGAAGCGGATGAATACAATCGTCGACGGCAATCTCTGGTACGACAACGACTGGACGGAGACCAATCGCTTCGAGCAGATCACCATCGGAGGTCAGATTCAAAATGAATGGGCGACAGCACGGCTCCACATTTACACACCGATCGGTGAAGAGGTTCAGGCAGCCGGCTTCTCCAATACGTCGAGTACTCCGGTGTTTTTTGCTCAGCAATTGTCGTTCTCTCGTTTCCGATTCGATGAAGTGGCCTACCAAGGTTTCGATGCGGAGGTCGGCGGAATTCTGACCACAGCCTGGAAGGAATCCCGGCTCTACGCCGGCATCTACCACTTCGAAGCCGAAACGAACGTGCCGGAACTGACCGGAGTGAGCGATCGCGTCGAAGAGGACCTGGGAGCAGGTTGGACGGCCAGTCTCGGGGTCACGCACGACGACGTTACTGACACGTCTCTCATGTTCCGCATGACCTGGGAAATTGGCGGCGTACCTCGCGGTTACTTTGGTCAGAACATCAAGCATCGTCTCGCCGAAGCTCCGCGACGCAACTACAACGTCGTTCTGCAGGAACGCAGTCAACTCGACCCACTGTTCGCCTCGAGTGCCACGACCGGCAATATGCTGAACATCATCCACACCCGTTCCACAGCGTCCGGAACGGGCATCGAAAACGGATCGTTCGAAAACCCGTTCACAAGTCTGGCCGACGCAGCCGCTGCTGCTGCCGCGAGTTCGACCGAAGACATCATCCTGGCCCACGCTGGCAGCGTGTTTGACGGTCAGGGCATCCAATTGCCGGCCGACACTCGGCTCCTGGGAGATGGAGCCAGTATTACAGTGAACACGGCCGAATTCGGGACTTTGGCACTACCTCGCGGCAACAATCTGACGGCAACCCCGATCATCCAGAATTCGCCAGCGACAAACGCCGCAATTCAGGTCGCCAGCAATGTGGAAGTCAAGAACGTCGACATTCGTTCGGCGCTGGGTGACGGCCTGTCCGGAAACGTCGTCGATGGCACGGTACTGGTTCAGGATGTGAGCATCGACGGAGCTGTTGACGGTGTTGCCATACGCACCAGCACATCCGACGCGGCCTTTACGTTCGACAATCTGAGCGTTGCAAATACGTCAGATCACGGCATTGAGCTGGCTAACAACGACAGCGGATCGACGTTCGCGTTCACGGGAACCACCACGATCGACACAACGGCGGACGCCGCCTTCCGCATTGGTGGTGGTGCCGCGACGGTGGGAGTGGGCAATATTCTAATCACGAACTACTCAGCTCGAGCCATCGACCTGTTCCAGAACGGCGGTCCGGTGAGCTTCTCGAACGCTCTGAACCTCTCCAACTCGCTGGCATCAACGACGGAGACGATCCGTATCCAACAGTCCGACGGAGCTGTCACGTTTGACGACGTAGACATCGATGACAGTTTCCTGATGACGGCAACGGGTACACCGGCCGCAACAGTCAATCTTCTGAGCAATTCGAACACGGTCACTTTCCGGACGCTGACCGTCAACGCCACAAACCGAACGGCTCTGTCGGCCTTGAACGGATCAAATGGCGACACGCTGCGTATCGAAAGCGGGACGATTGGTTCGACCAATGCCACTGCCGTTTCTCTGCGAAACCTGACCAACATGTCCATCACACTGCAGAGTGTCTCGGCGCTTAACGCAACAACCAGCGGAATCGAAATTATCAATTCCGGTGACTTCGCGAGCAATGATGTATTCCGGATCGTCGGCCTGGGTACGGACCCTGGGGCTGGCGGAACAATTACAACAACGGGTGTGGGCGTGAACATTCAGGATTCGGCGGACATCTTCCTGAACTTCATCGACATCACTGCGACAGTTGCCGGCATTCGTGTCGCGGACAGTGACGACATCACTATCAACGGCAATCTGCTGCAGAGCACGAGCAATAACTGGGTTGCCATTGATCTGAATTCCGGCCTGACTGGAACGGGTATTGGCGGCCAGAATGTTGTCACCAACAACAACATCACCGGATCAGTCGGGACCATGCAGACCGGTATCAATCTTGAAACCGGCAGTGGCAATCCATTCGCGACTGAGGTGACGTTTGGTGGCAACGTCATCTCGTTGTCTGGGGCGACGTCGACGGGCTTTGACTTTCTCGCTACCGGCAGTGCATCGTCCTCTGGCACTGCCGGCTTCATCGAACTGTTGAGCACCGGTCAGGACAATGGCGTGAGCGCGGCCACTGACTTCAATTCTGCCACACAGAATGGCGCTGAGATTAACGGCCAGATTCTGATCAACGGCGTGCCCATGCCATAGCAGCCTGTTGATGGGCAGGGGCGAACTGACTCAAGACATCGTGTGTGCCTGTCAATGTCTTTGCTCCGAGGGATAGTCGGAATTGCAAATTGCAAAGTGAACAACGGCGGAAGACTCACGGCAATGGAATGCGGGGATCAACATTTCAGACAATGCACTCCGGGTCGGTCTGGATTGACTCGACTCGTCTTGATCACTGCGCTGTTGAGTGGGTGCCAGACGGCGGCTGTTGAGCATCGCGTCGATGATGTCTCGAACGAGCTCGTCGGTCGATTCGGTGTTTCAGTCATTGAGACGACGTCTGCCACACAGCCCGGATTGCCTCCCGGGGTGGTGCTGGACGACGGACTGTCCGAAACGGAATCCGTGCAGGTTGCACTTTGGAATAATGCGGCGTTTCAGGAGATGCTGGCCGCACTTGGACTAACTCAGGCCCAGTTACTCGATGCCGGACTGATCAGCGACCCTCAGTTCTCGATCTTCTTTCCGCTCGGCCCCAAGCAGTTGGAGTTCACGGCTTTTCAGGCTGTTGACGTTTTGTGGCTGCAGCCGATACGAGTTCGGGCGGCTGAGCTGGACCTTGATCGAGTCAGCCAGATTCTGGTGCAGAATGGACTCGATGTCATTCGTGACGTACGTGTTGCGCATGCGAGTCTGTTGCTCGCTCAGGGACAGGCAGAGGCGGCCCGGCAAGCGGAGTCGCTCAGGCGGCAGATTGCGGAACTCGCTCAGAAACGCCTTGATGCCGGTGACATCAGCGAGCTGGAAGCGACGGCGGTGCGAATCGACGCCCTGCAGGCTCAAGCCCTGGCGGGACGTGCCAGTCAGGATGTGAGAATTGCCCGCCAACAATTGCTGACGCTGATCGGGCAGCGGGGAAGTCCAGAATCACACATCCAGAATTCCGAACTGCTGGCCGTCGCGAGTCGAGATGCGGACCTGTCCGCCGCACCACTGGACTCTCTCGACTCGCTTCTCGATGCCGCGCTGACAATGCGACCAGATCTGCGTGCGGCGGAGATTTCAATTGAGGCGGCTGGCGAACGGGTCGGGCTCGCTCAGAAGCAGTTCATGAATCTTGATGCCGTCTACGATGCGAATGGTTCGGGGAATAAAGGTTTTGAGTCGGGACCTGGCCTGCGGTTCACCATCCCGGTGTTCAATCGTAATCGGGGCGGCATCGCGATCGCGGATGCTCAATGGCAGCAGGCGGCGCGGCAGTACGTGACGGTCCGTGATCGTGTCACGCTCGAGGTCAGCACGGCTCACACGCAGCTTGAACAGGCTCAGCAGAATCTGCATCTCCTGCGGACCGAGATTCTTCCGACGCTGCAACTGGCAGAGGGGCTCGCACGACGGAACTACGAAAACGGCGGAGCGCCGTATTTTCTCGTGCTGCAGACAACCAGCCAGTATCTGGATTCGCGCATGCGTGAACTGCAGCTTGAAGCCGACGTGCGGCGAGCGCTCGCTGAACTGGAACGCGGCGTAGGGAAGAAGATCCAGACGAGTCCGGATGCGAGCGGCAGGCTTCCAGAGCCGGGGATTGAGAGTGTCCAGAGCGTGCAGTTCCGGACTTTGAGTGTTTTGTATCACGCGTCTGAAGTCGAGTCGGACACGGCTGATGCGGTGCGTCCAGTCCGGCATCCGTCAGATTCGACCTACGGTTCTTCGCGGACAAAGGGATGGCATGCGACGACCCAATAAACTCCCGATTCTGGCCGCTCGACTCTGGACCCTCCTGCTGGTCCTGTGGTGTCTTCCCGGGTGCGGACCGCAGAAAGCGGCTCCGTCCGCGAAGACAGCACCGGCGAAGATCGAGCATCCGAATGAAGGCGACATTTACCGCATCGTACTGACTGCAAAAGCCGAACAGCGGCTGCAGATCAGCACGGTACCGGTTGAGCTGGAAGCCTTTTCCAGAAAACGCACGGTCGGCGGCGAGATTGCCATTCCCGACGGCGCGCGTGTTGTCGTGACGGCTCCCGTCACCGGGTTGCTTCTCAATCCAACTGAAGACGCGAATCTGCCTGAAGACGCGAATCTGCTCGCTGGCCAGAAGGTGACCAAGGGGCAGATTGTTTTTCGGTTACGGCCGCTCCTCTCGCCCGAGCGCGAAGTTCCGACGGCAGTCGAACGAGTTGTCATCGCCAATGCGAAGGTGCTGCTGATTTCGGCGCAGGTCACCGCTGATGGCGATGTGAAGCAGGCCGACGCTCAAATCGAAGCGGCTCAGATCGCTCTGGACCGAGCCCAACAACTGCTGTCGGACAGGGCCGGAAGCCGCCGGGATGTGGACGATGCCATCGCCCGACTCGACATTGCCCGACAGTCACGAGCAGCCGCGATGGCTCGCAAGCAACAGCTCGACATGCTGTCGTTGGAAGCGGAGCCCCGTGCCGTCATCGATTTGCCCGTCCTGGCACCACGCGATGGAATCCTGCGAATCGTGTCGTCGTCTGTCGAGCAGACGGTCAGTGCGGCCGTGCCGCTGTTTGAAGTCGTCAGTCTCGACACCATGTGGGTTCGCGTTCCCGTCTATCCGGGACTGCGGGACCAGGTCGCGACGGAAAGTAGCGCGATCGTCAATGACCTTGGCAACTCCGCGATCGGTGTCGACGTCAATCCGGTCGAAGAAGCCCCGCCGAGTGCTGATCCGCTGGCGGCAACTGTCGACCTGTTTTACGAACTGCCCAATACCGAAGGCCGCTTTCGACCCGGCGAACGAGTGGAGGTGGTGTTAACACTGCGGGGCGAAACGGAATCGCTCGTCGTCCCGAGAGCTGCAATCCTGAGAGACATCCACGGCGTCGCGTGGGTCTACGTCAATTCGGCTGAGCAAACGTTTGAACGGCATCGGGTCGAAGTTCACTTCACCACAGACAAACTGTCCGTCCTCAGTCGAGGCCCCGAAGTCGGCACGTCCGTCGTCGTTGACGGCGCGGCCGAGCTGTTCGGTACAGAATTCGGAGCTGGTAAATGAACTGGCTCATCTCGACAGCTCTTCGCTTCCGGACGCTGGTCGTCGCGGCGGCGATCGCTTTGATCGTGGTCGGCATCCGCACGGCGGATGATGTGCCACTCGATGTGTTTCCCGAGTTCGCACCGCCGCGGGTGGAGATTCAGACCGAAGCGCCGGGGCTGTCCACTGAAGAAGTGGAGAGCCTGGTCACGGTGCCCATTGAGAATTCGCTCAACGGCATTCCGTTTCTGGATCACGTGCGTTCGAAGTCTGTGCTGGGACTCTCGTCCGTCCAGCTTTACTTTCAGCGCGGGTCCGACCTGATCACGGCTCGAAATCTCGTCAATGAGCGACTCTCGCAGACTGCCGCGCGGCTGCCTCGCGTCGTCAATCCGCCTGTGATTCTGCCGCCACTGTCGTCGCTCAGCCGGGCGATGAAGATCGGGTTGTCGTCCGAAAAACTGTCGCAGATGGAGCTGACTGTTCTGTCGAAGTGGACGATCCGTCCTCGGTTGATGGCCATTTCGGGTGTCGCCAACGTCGCGATCTGGGGCGATTACGACAAACAGTTTCAGGTACTCGTCGATCCAGATCGGCTGCGGGCCCATGGCATCACACTCAACACTGTCATGCTGGCCGTCGGCAACTCCGTCGAACCGGTTTCCGGCGGCTTCATTGATACTCCGAATCAGCGTCTGGCCATCCGGCACACGTCTGCCGTGCAGAATCCGGAAGACCTGATGAATACGGTGGTGGTGCACCGCAACGGAGCACCGCTGCTTTTGGGCGACGTTGCTGACGTGAAAATCGGATCGCCGCCACCAATTGGCGACGCCATCATCAATGACGTACCCGGCATTCTACTGATCGTCGAAAAGCAGCCGTGGGCCAACACGCTGGAAGTCACGCGCGGTGTCGAAGCCGCAATGGAGCAGCTTGCGCCGGCTCTGCCTGACGTCGATGTCGACACGAAGATCTTCCGACCGGCCACGTTCATCGAACGAGCTATCGAGAACCTGTCGCACGCCCTGATCATCGGTTGTGTTCTGGTGATCGTCGTGCTCGCGTTGTTCCTGTTCGACTGGCGGGCCGCTGTGATCAGTTCGCTGGCCATACCCCTGTCGCTCGTGTCTGCCGTGCTGGTGCTTTACTACCGCGGCGGAACGGTCAACACCATGGTGCTTGCCGGTCTGATCATCGCGCTGGGTGAAGTTGTCGACGATGCGATTATCGACGTCGAAAACATTCTGCGTCGTCTGCGACTGAATCATGAGGCCGGAAATCCGAAGTCGGCGTTTCGAGTCGTGCTGGATGCGTCGCTCGAAGTGCGCAGCGCCGTCGTGTACGCGACACTGATCGTCGTGCTGACACTGGTTCCGGTCTTCTTCCTCGAAGGTCTGGCCGGTTCGTTCTTCAGACCTCTGGCAGCGTCTTACATCCTGGCGATTCTCGCATCGCTGGTGACGGCCCTGACGATTACTCCCGCCCTGTCGCTGATGCTTCTACCAGGATCGGCAAATCGCCAGAGACGCGACGCGCCTCTGGCGGCCGTGCTGAAACGCTGGTATTTGAGAATTCTGCCGCCACTGATTCGGCGGCCGAAGGCGATCGTGGGCTTTGTACTGCTTGTGTTTGTCGGAGCGGGCGTCTCTGTACCGCAGCTCGGTGAAGAGCTGATGCCGAAGTTTAAGGAGACCGACTTCCTGATGCACTGGGTCGAGAAGCCCGGGATCGGTGTCGAAGCGATGAATCGCATCACGATTGCCGCGAGCAAAGAGCTGCGAGGCATCGAGGGCGTCAACAACTTCGGTTCACACATTGGGCGGGCGGAAGTCGCCGACGAGGTCTACGGACCGAACTTCACCGAACTGTGGATCAGCATCGACACCGACGTCGACTACGACGCAACCGTTGCCAAAGTGCAGGAAGCGGTGGATGGCTATCCGGGTCTGTATCGAGACCTGCTGACGTATCTCACCGAACGGATCAAAGAGGTACTGACAGGAGCCAGCGGCGCGATCGTCGTCCGCATTTACGGGCCGAATCTGGAAGAGCTGCGTGCGAGGGCGGAGGACGTCGCCGCCGTCATGGGTGACGTCGATGGTGTGACCAATCTGAAAGTGGAGCCGCAGGTACTGATTCCACAGATCGTGATCGACCTGAAGCCGGAATCGGCCGCTCAGTTCGGTCTGTCACCGGGCGACGTCCGCCGCGCGACTACGACTCTCATTCGTGGCACGCAGGTGGGGGAGATCTTTGAAGAACAGAAGATCTTTCGAGTTGTCGTGTGGGGATCGGAATCCGTGCGACGAGATGTCGATGTACTGCGTGACCTGATGATCGACACGCCCTCGGGGGGACAGGTTCCGCTGGGGGCCGTCGCCGACATCTCGATCCAGCCGGCCGCCAACGCGATTCAGCGTATCGGCACGTCTCGCAAACTGGATGTCGTCTGCAACGTATCCGGGCGAGACCTTGGCAGTGTGGCTCAGGAAATCGAGCGGCGCGTCCTCACGGATGTGACGTTTGAAACAGGTTATCACCCGGAATTCCTCGGCGAGTACGCCGAAGCGAAGGCATCCCGTCAGCGGCTGCTCGGCCTGACCGTCTTCTCGCTGCTGGGCATCCTGCTGTTGCTGCAATCAGACTTCGGTTCCATGCGCCTGGTGCTGCTGATCTTCCTGACGTTGCCTTTCGCACTGGTGGGCGGCATCGCCGGAGCGTTTCTGTGTGGTGGTGTGCTGTCACTGGGATCGCTGATCGGTTTCGTGACCGTCCTGGGAGTCGCCGCACGCAACGGGATCATGCTGATCGATCACTACCGCCATCTGCAGAATGAAGAAGGCGTTCCGTTCGGTCCGGAACTGGTCGTCCGAGGCGCCGCGGAACGGCTTTCCCCGATTCTAATGACGGCCCTGACAACCGGCCTCGCGCTGGTTCCATTGGTGGTCACGGGCAACAGGCCGGGGCAGGAAATCGAATACCCGATGGCATTCGTGATCCTCGGCGGCCTGGTGACATCAACGCTGCTGAACCTGCTGGTCCTTCCGCCGCTGTTTGCTCGATTCGGCCGGTTTAGCAGCCCGTTGAAGAACGCGTCGCTGCCGAACACGAACTCCACACTGCCCTGATGCCAGCGGTCCAGGTGGGTCGTCTGTGAAAAGACCGTATCAACACCCGGGCGAATATTCGGGAAGTCCGCCCGCCGACTGAGGGCAATCGAGCGGTCGAAGCAGGCATGCACGTCTTCATGCGAGGGCCGGTTGCTCCGACGCTTCAACCGAGACAGCACCTTCCGTGAATTCGCCAGTGTCTCTTTTTCAGTTGGTAAAATATCACGGGAAGTCGTAAGTCGTCTGGATCAAACCGAGACCTGAGTTGCGTCTGTTTCTGGACGGTTTCCAGAGGGCGATATCCAAACGCCTTTCCAGGTTCGATCGCAGACACGAAGTTAGACTCTTGGGTTTCGAGCGGAGAAAACATGCCGACGGACGACGAGTTCCCCCTGGTATTGAACCCGGCATTCGTGCGTTACTGCCGTCAGTTGAACAGGCAGCATCGGAGCGTCGTGCGTATCAATGTCGACTCTGGTGGATTGCCACAGATACTCATGCGCCAGAAGTATGATCCCAATGACGATCTGCTGTTCAAGGAGGGCGGAAGTCAGATCGTCGTAGCCCGTCAGGACGCCGAGAAGCTGGCGGGCTGGGAGCTGGTCGGCAGAGAGACGCTGTTTGAAGACTTTTCCTTCTACAGGCAGCAAGTGGGGCAATTCACGGCGGCCACTCATCCGGGACGTCTGCCACTGAATCGAAGGATGCTGGTGCAGATCGAGCCGGAGTTGCGCGGTGCTCGACGAGACGCCTGGAATGAACGGGACGAGGACGAAGGTACGTCCCGGGTCAAGGGGACGTTCGATGCGATCGCAGGACACATCGATCGAGGCGACGCACGGGCCGCTCTGATCCTGAGAGTCGAGCCCAATGTTCTTGTTGCCGCCTATACCGACGAACTCGACTGTGTCGCCGTCCTTAAGTTTCCCGCAAGGATCGCCGACGTCTTCAGTCTTCAACCTGGCACGCGGCTGGTTACGTGTAATTTTTACCGCAAATGTCCGGACGGGATTGCGCAAGACCTGCAGCCTGGAAAAGAGGCGTCACAACGCTGGCAAAACTTCCATCCGGTGATCGGGAATTTTGCGAGTTCCGACACGGCTCGGCTCCAGCAAATCGAGTTCGAGATCCCTGACGACGAGTGGCAAAGGACGGAGAAGCAGGGCGCGGAGTGGCTTAGTCGGTATGACGCAGGCCAGGCAATCCCCCGGAATGGTTCGCCACTGCTTTCGGTTCAGCCCGCAGCACCACCGTCTCTCGCGACCTTCACCGAACGTATGCTGGCGACAGGCATCGATCTGGTATTGCTGTGGTTGGTTCTGGCGACGATCTCGTGGTTCGCATTCGGTTTCGACGAGCTTGTTGCCCGGCGATTACAGAACCCCGGACCAGGTCCGGCTCACCAGCAGTTCGTTGATATGAGGAGCGACATCGCCGTCCTCAGTTGCCTGGCGTATCTGTTCTATTGCCCGTTCATGCTGGCGAGCGACTGGCATGCAACGGTCGGCAAGAAACTGCTTCGCCTGCGCGTGGTCGATCAGGACTCACTCGTCGGCGTGGGGATTGAACAGGCCGGTCAGAGGACAATGGCGTTCTTACCGTCCGCTACTTTCGGCCTGTTGGGCTGCCTGTTGATGCTGTGGTCGAAGACCAACCAGACATGGCACGACAAACGAGCCAGAACGCTGGTCGTCAAAGAATCGTGACTCTCGATGATGGTTGGGTGAATAGATGGAGACATGCGCACCACACCACTTCTGACGACGGCCACGACTGACTCGTTGCGGGTTCTGCCGCATGGGCGTAGGGTACGCCAACGCTCGGACGCGCTGTCACGATTGTCGAATCGCGACACTCCGAATGGAAAACTGATTCTTATGTCTCGGGGCCAGGCATGTACGGTCAGCACGTCAACAGTTTGCCGTTCTTCCATCTGTACAAGACAGGCAAGCTGACTGTCATTGGCTTTGACGGGAAACATCTGGCGGATCCGGATGTTGCAACCGACGTCCGAGACAGTCTGCTTGAATTGCTCAAGTGCTCTCCGTGTCAGTTGCTCGCCGTTGATCTGATGGAAGTGGAACTCGTCTCCAGCTGGATCCTTGGGATCCTCGCGGCCGTACATCAGAGCGGCATCAATGTGCAGCTCTACCATCCGAATGCGCATCTTCAGGAAGTACTCGAAACCACTCGGCTCGATTCAATCCTGCCTGTCCGAGAAAGCCTGACCAACTGAGACAGGCCATCGGGCTTACCGGTGCGGGCAACGGAACGTGTCCAGCAATGGAGCGTGTCGTCGATGATTCTGCCGCCGGTCATTCCCGGCAGCGGACGAGGGTCATGAGCGCGAAGGCCGTTCCGTAGGGCTGGTGATAGTCGTATAGAGGGTAGTCCCACCACGAACCGTCTTTTTCCTGTTTGGGGACAATCGTCTGGACCATGTGCGCCTTAAACAGGCCGCGCTGTTCTGTGGGCAGCTCTTCGATACACAGGGCCGCGTAGTAGTGACCGTAGTAGTAAAAGTATCCGGCCACCTGAAACCAGGACTCGTGTGGAATTGGCCGCTTACGACCGATACTCAGCCAGCCATTGCGGGCGAATAACCGGTGCAGCCATGTGTCCAGAACTTCGTCGGTAATCTTCGCGTCACCCCAGACGCGTAGTGCGATGTTGCAGGCCTGAGAACGGCCGAGACTACCGCCGGGCCGATTGATCCCGCGCATCGGACGATCCTTCAGGTATTCACCGTAGAGATACGAGAAGTCGGGCTTCCGCTGCCGGATCAGTGCGGCAATCGCTTTGTCAACGTTCTTTTCAGGCGGACTGACGCCGATCGATGCTGCGTCGTGAAAGGCAACCAGTACTGTGGCGTTAACGAAGCTGATTGAACTGCTCGCCGGCTTCTTCGTCCCCAGCCGGAAATCATAATAGCCCCAGCCACCATCCACTGATTCGTAGCGATTCAGCAAGTCGAATTGCAGCTCGATGAGTTCGACAATTCTCGCCCGCAGTGCAGGGTCGTCGTAGCGACGGTGCATGCGGACGAGTGCCTGAATCGAATAGGCATGTCCCCAGACGTTGTAGATCGCCGTGGGATTCGCGCGACGAAGTCGCGGCAAGTATGTCAGCAACCACTGCTCGGCTTTGTTCAGCGACTGCTTGACTTCCGGTGTTTCGCTGCCCGATTCGATCAGAGCCGTGATGCACATCGCCGTCGTGGCCGTGCGAAAGGCGTGATGCGCACCGGGAACCGGTGCATAAATATTGAGCCCCTTGGTGCGGGTCGCGCTACCCCACGAACCGTCCGGGTTCTGATAACCGACTAGAAAATCGAGGCCGCGATTGATGGACGATTCCAGCACTTCTGGATCGGCCGCAGGAATGGACTCGACACGCGGAGTCGTGGCGGCGCCAGATTTGCCTTCCGATGACTCGTCGGCGGCGACGCCAATGTGTGTCAGACCACAGGCACACAGCAAAACGAACAGCAGACTACGCATGTCAATCCCCCTCGGGTTTCTTGACGAGGATTTCATCGCCGGCCTTCAGACCCTTGATGATCTCGATCCGTCCGCCGGAACTGCGTCCTGTTGTGATTGTCCGTCGGGCGGGCGTCTCTCCATCAATGACGTAGACATACTGCTCATCTTCGCCGTCGTCAGAAAAGACGGACGCAGCAGGGACACACAGAGCCTTCGGCTGCTCATAGGTCACCAGCGAAAGTTCGCAGCCCATTCCAGCCGCGACCGAGTTGACGGGATCGTCAAGAAGTTCGATGACACAGTCGAATAGCCCGGGTGCTGAGGGAATTCGTCCGACAGAGTCGACTTTGAGTTTGAACTTCGCATCGGGAAACGCAGTTGCTTTCCCCTTGCCCCTGACTCCTGCCTGAACCTGATAGAGGTCCTTTTCGCTGACCGATGTCCTGACACGGGCGACATCCCGCGACACAATCGTCATGAAGATCTGCTTCGGAGTGATCGCCCCGCCTGGCTGCAGCGATGCTTCGAGCGTTCCCTTACCGCTCCACTTTCCGTTCTGCACTCGGCCGAAGTACACGTAACCGTCAATAGGTGAATGAATATTGGACAGCGTCTGATGGTCGTCCTTCAGTTCAGCAAGATTCTCTTCCGCCATAGCGTGTTCGATCATCTGCTTTTGCACACCGATCTCTGCTTTCTTCAATCCCGCAGCCACAGTGGTGACTGTCTTTGCCAGATTGAACGACTCGCGTCTGGTGGAGTCGACGAGCTCAAGTTCGCGGCGGGGCAAGATAGTTTTGAGCGTTCTCGCAGTTCGCAGCTTCGCCGATTCCAGTGAGAACTGAGCAGACTCGACGGATCGTTCCGCACGTGTGAGGATGATCTCCTCGGTCTCTTCAGTCAGGTCGTCGGCCTTGTACATCTGCCGCAACTGATTGAGTTCTTCTGTCGTGTATTCGAGTGCGTACTGAGAACTCTTCAGTGCTCTTTCGGCCGACTTGATCGACTGGGCTCGTTCGATCTTAAGAAAGTAATCCAGGTCGTCGTTTGCGTTCTTCGCACTTCGCTCGGCTGCAGTGAGCTCGATGGGTGTGGTTTTGCGTTGCGCGTCGAGGGCTACCAGTGCCTCCTCCAGCCCGAGCTTTCCGATCGCCAGAGTCTGCTCGGCCGATTTGATCGCTCGTTCCAGATCCTCAAGATCCAGTTCGACAAGCTGATTACCCTTCTTGACCGCCTTGCCATGCGCCACCGCCTGTTTGACTTCCAGTTTGCTCCATGCCTTTGGCCGCAGCGACAATTCAACGGTGCGTGAACTTTCAAATGTTCCGGTCAGTTTCAGCTCAATACGCAGCGGCTCGGCCTTGACCGTGTGACTGGCCGGCTTCTTGACGGTCGGCTTGTCGTCACCGTCCTGAGCCATCGCAGAAAGTGTCAGACCCGCTGGCAACAGCAGCAGAGTCAGCCCGTAGAGAGAAATCCAAGCGAGTTGTTTCATTGTGGAAGCTTCCATCTTGAACTCGAACATGAACGGCCTAATCAATGTCGTCCGCACAACCTACTGCCACGCTCGCTCAACATCAAAGGGCGAGTTGTTTTCGATTGGATAAGCGGCTGGGAATCACATGATCCCCGGTTTCCAGATCCAAAGAGGTTGTCCGGTCTCGTGGATTGGAACGCATCGCCCTATTCTGCATCTCGGACGCACATTGCTGCGCTGCAGCTCAGCAGAACGACGTGCATGACGACATCTGGAGAGTCAATTGAGCCGGAACCGTGCGATTCTGCGAAGCGTTGTTGTGATATTTGCCGGGTTGATTGCCATCGGCGGTATCGTGCTCGGGTGGTCACAGGCTGGTGCAGTCAGTTCACCGGGAATTACAGCAATTAGCGGCATCGTGATGCTTGTGGGACTGTACTTTGCTCGCCCCATCCCGACTCCCGCTGTAGACGCGATTCAGAACGAACGCGACCAACTGGATGTCGAACGAGCCGAACTTGTTGAATTGCGGAAGACGATTGAATCGCAACTCGAAGTACAGGCACAGGCGATCAACGAACGCGAGATGGGGCTGTCCAATCGACTGGTCGCGTTTCAGGAATGGCTCGAATACCCGGGTGCTGAAGCGGCCGTTGATGGCGTCGCAGCGACTCCTTCGCTGGAGACCGCCGAACTGACGGATTGTGACCAGCGAGTGATTGAATTGCTCGACGCCGAAGCGAAGCGGCTCTACGAGAAGTTGCAGGAAGGCTATTACCAGCCTGACGGTCAGTTGGATTCGAAGCTCATTCGCGACGATGTGCTGGACCTTGTGACTCGCGTCGCGAAGGTCTATCGGCCGGATGCCGGGAATCCACTGCTGGAGACCAGCGTCGACGATTTGCTACGAGCCGGCAGTCGCGTGTGTCTGCACCTGTTGATCACGTTGGAGCGGCTGCCGTTTGATCTGAAGGACGCCAGCTTCGCCACTCTGCATGGCTATGTGCAGAAGGCCGTCAAGGCGTACGGAATCTACACGGCCGCGGAACCGTATCTCGGGTACGCATCGAAGGCACTTTACGTAGGCCGCATGGCATCCGGTGCGAATCCGCTGACGCTGGGCATCACGTGGGCTCTCACCGAAATCGGCAAACGTGGAGCCAAGGCGATCGGACAGAAGCTGGTCGACCAGCAGGCCATCTCCATGCTGGGTGATCTGGTGCGTGTGGTCGGTTTCGAAGTCGCGAGTGTCTACGGGGGCGACTTCAGACACCGCGATTCGAATTGGGTGTACGGCAGCGAGTTGACCAATCTGATGAGCCGCTTTCCGATCTCTCGCGAGAACCTCGCGCATGCTCTGCGCGAAGTCGGGGCGTTGACGCTGCGGAATGAATACGACCGGGTTTTTCTGTATCGGTGCCTGTCGACTCATCGAACGGCCGAGCCACTGGTTGATGCGCATTCGCTACTGGATCCGGAACAGAGGCAGGATATTGCACATCGCCTGGAAAAGTTCTTCCGTGACTTCGTGCATGGACGGAAAGCGGAGCGTGTGGCGGAATGGAGTGAGGGCGTTGAGACTCGTCTTGGTTTCCGGCTCGACGTTGCCGCGGACGAAGCCGCATCCGGTTCGCTGGACCGTCAGCAGCAGGAGAACGCATCGGCGCTCGAATCACTTGCCGCCCTGGTTTGCACGGTCAAGGGTCGCCCGGTCCGCGAGCTGCGAGAGCACTTCGACAAACTGGCTCTGGTAGAGCGCATCGGTGCTTCCGCCGCCGAGGGAATGCTGGTCGATCTGGAGAATCGGCCACCGCATTTCTTCGATCCACCGGACATCGATCCGGACAGTGAAACGCTGGGAATCTACATGAGTGACCTGTGTCGTCTGGCCGTATGCGTCCCGCCATTTGACGTGCATCCGGACGATGTTGTGCTGGAAACCGCCGCGTACTTTGGTCGCGACATCGCGAAGGAGCGTGCGAATCTCGACCGCCAATACGTCGACCTGTTGAATACACGCCTTGCAGGTGCGGCTGCGTCCACGCGTGTTTCCGGATCTGCTGCAAGAGCATTGCTCACGGCCTCAGCCGGTGACGATCCAATCACCGTGCTGTACGCGGACGTGAAGGTCTCGTGGCCAGGCGACTACTCGATGCCGCAGGGCAAAGTCTGGTTCGCCGGAAGCCGGTCGCAACTCGTGCTGGCCATTGAATCCGATCGAGACTGGTCGACAACCAGCTCGCCGTCTGGTTTCTCGGCGGAAAAGATCGAGGGCATGATCATCGACGACTGCCAACTGCGCGGTGGCGCGTGGATCCTTCCCGGCCAAACAGAACCAATCGTGTTGGAGATCACGATCGAAGGCGCGAAGCTCAAACGCTACGACTCGTGGTTCGCGCCGCTGTTCGAGCTGATACGGTCGGGCTCAACTTCCTGAACGCCAAATCGAGCTTACTCGCCACCTGAGGCGGCTCCGTGCTTCAGAAGGAGTTCCTCGATTTCGACAAGTCCGCGTTTCCTTGCCTGGGCAAATGGTGTCGCCCAGGTTTCGTCATCGGGCAAGTTCGTCGCGGCGCCTCGATTCAGAAGAAAGCGAACCATCCGCATCCGATTCTCCTCAAGCTCTGACCGGTCCTCATCCAGGCACGATGAATCGGCGCGAATTGCGGCAGCCAGCGGTGTTTCGCGAAACTCAACGTCCCTGGCATTAATGTCAGCACCAGCATCCAGGAGCACGGCGGCGATGGTTGTGTCGAAGCTCTCACTACAGCCATGCAGAAATGTGCGACCCACCCAGTCGCGCCGGTTAACGTCGAGACCGTGATCCAGCAGTTTGTGAATCAGCTTTGTGAAACCAGCATCGACCACGTCGCCCCAGAATCCCATCTTCTTCGGCATGAGTGGGTCGAACGCCAGATAGAGTTCGAGCAGCTCTTCGTCACACTTCGACATCACGTTGCCGAGGAACTCTTCGTGATTTATTGCGGGATGATTGTCGCGAAGGGCCTGCTTCAGTTCGCTGTCATCCATGTCATAGGGAGGTGTGAACGCGCCGTACGCTCTCAGCAGACTCTGCAGCGGTTCGGCGCGCGTGCCGTGATAGGCTTCGCAGATAGTCAGGCAGCAGCCGGATGAATCGGCGCCGGCATTCGGATTGGCTCCGTGTTCCAGCAGAAGTCCCGCCGTTTCCAGATGATTGCCACGACACGCACTGAAGAGCGCGAAACCATCCGGAGCCCCTTCTTCCGCAATGTTGGGATTCGCGCCGTGCTCAAGCAGCAGACGAACGACATTCGTATGCCCTTCGCCGGCGGCATATGACAACGGGCTGATTCGTGCCTGGTTGATGCGGACAGCCTGCTCTGGATCCTTTGCGAGGATTTCTTCGACCCGTTCCTGATCACCAACCGCCGCCGCCGCCGCTGTCGAGATCGTGTACTTCGCACCTTTGGTGAGCAGGCAGCCGACCATGACCGCGGCATCGCGCAACGACGGATGCCCGGGGCGCCACGCATCACGATGCCAGTAGTCGTAGCCACCCGACGTCGCGACAAGCAGCGGAGTCTGTCCATTGGCTCGCTGAGCTTCCAGCGGTGTGCCGAGGTCAACGAACTTCTCGATCAGTTTCAGCTGACGTGTGATCACACTCCAGTGCAGCGCATTATTCCCAAGGGCATCGCTGGCCGTGACCAGATGTGGATGCTTCCGCAGCACGGCTCCGACTTTGCGCGAGCTGCGTGAAATGATGGCATCCTTCAGCAACTCAAAGTCCGGTGAATAATGGAAGTCCTTCTTCAATCGCCGCACGAGCAGTGCTTTGACATCCCGGTACCCGCGTTCCTCCGCGATCTTCAGCAGTTTCGGCCAGGAGTTGTAAGTGAATGTCGACTGCCCCGCGTCGGCCCCGTGATCAAGCAGCAACTTGACCAGTTCCGCATTGCCATCCCGCACGGCAAAGTGAATGGGCAACTGATACCAGAACTGCGAGTTCACAAGTCGCGGTTCTTTTTCCAGAAGCTTCTGGATCTTTGGCATATTCCCGGCAGCGCAGGCCTTGAACACGGCCCACGCGTCATTGCCATTCAGTCGCTCGACGCCGCAGACATAATCCTTCGTCTTCATGTTCTCCGGCTGCGTCATGCATCGCGCGATGCGCGCTGAATCCGCGTGGCGTGCGGATGTCTTCTTCTTCGGTTTCGGATTGGTCATGCGTAGCCGATACGATTCGCCAGGAACACTACATGGAAGCTCGACTCGAAGTCGGAGTCGGCGCTCAGGTTGAGCTTGTTCGCGCCAGTCGAAATGGGAGCGGAAGCGAGTTTCGTATCTCCGACGAATTGAGTCGAGTCCTGGTGAGCCGCGCATTTCTCGGACAGTTAGACGTCGATCCCCTCGGGAGGCGTACCGGGTAGTACGAACAAAGCTCGCTGGTGGGAATTCCGCGGTCAACGCGTTGAGTCCGCCGACCCATCGACTCTGCGAATTGGGATTGAAGATCACTCGAATATGGGAGGTCGACAGGATGCAGTCGGCACGAGAACGGACGGCCGATTGTGGGAACGCCGTGTAACGCTCAACTGGTATGGATTCATCGGTCTCAAGAATGGACGCATTTCAAAGCTGGTCATGCTGGCCACTGGAGACGAACGGCTGCGGTGGGGCAACCCTCGCTTCAAACTGCTCCAGGAACCCGACGCAGCACATCTGATGGCCGGGCACCCGATCGATTTCGATGGCAGCGTCCGTTACGGATTAATTGCGGAACCAGTCGCCGCTCCACAGACCCCCTGAATGCCGGCGGAGGCGGAACGCTAGAAGAACGATCCTGCTTCGGCGGCGCTATCGAGTCGTTTGCATCAACGCACCTGATTCGCTCAAAGTGATGGACTATCGCACTGGAGAACACCTGTGTCTGAGTCCGCCGAAGGTTCCATCACGTCTTTCATCAACGACCTGCGAGCCGGTGAACCGGCGGCTCTTAGGCCTCTGTGTCAGCGTTACTTTCCTCAACTGGTGGGAATTGCACGCAGCACACTGGGATCGTCTCCGATCGCAGCACAGGGTGCTGAGGACGCTGCACAAAGCGCGATGATCAGTTTCTGGCAGGGGATCACGGCTGGAAACTTTGAGCTGAACCTGGAACGCAACGGACTCTTGAAACTGCTGACCGTGATCACGAAACGCAAAGTCTATGGGCAACGGGAGCGTGAAAACGCTCTCAAGCGGGGTGGTGGGCGGGTCAGGAACGTCGGCGGTGGATCTGGCGACGAGTCTGGACCGAGACTTGAAGAACTTGCTGACGTTCTTCCGACACAGGAACTGGATCTCGTCTGTAAGGAGATGATCGAGTTGCTTCCGGATGACCTCCGACCGTTCGCTGTGCTGAGGCTGATGGGATACCGCAACCGCGAGGCTGCCGAGCAAATGAACTGCACGGAGCGCAAAGTCGAACGCAAACTTAATCTGGTCCGTGACGCCTGGAGTGGGAATCCGGAGGAAGAGTAGGTCCTCTTAACCGTATTTCGATTTTTCTCGTGTTTGCCGACAGCGGCTGTCGGAAAGCAGAGCGTGAATCTCATGTCGGGTGAGGCCGGACTCACGGCTACGATTTCTTAAGCATGCGAGAGGTCTGGAGTGCAACGATGCATCGTCGCGCTCCAGACGTCGCTTGTTTCAGGGCCATTGTCCAGCTGGCACAGATACGCGAACGGGCCGCACGGCAGCACCACACTCGATTGAACAGCGCTCGCGGGGCAACGCATGAATCAGCCACAACCGGAACCGAAATTGTCGCGGGAACGACGGATGGACCTGCTTTGCGACCGGTTCGAAGCAGAGTGGTCGTCCGACGATCGACCGTCAATTCGTGACTTCGTAAACGAGATTCCAGAGGCCGACCGCGACGAACTTCTACGCGTCCTGCTCCCGGTGGAACTCGAACTGCGGCTCTCGGCGGGAGAACAGCCGACGATCAACACGTACCAGGAAGAACTGCCAGAGTACTCCAAAACCATTTCAGACATCTGCCTCGCCGCCGGAATCGGATCTCGGCCCTTCGAAGTGGCGGACACCAGCGAAGTTGCCAGTGCCGGTGAGAGGACCGTCAATGTCTCGCTGCAACACTCCACATCAGACAAGACGGAGGCTGCCGCGGAAACTCCCGGAAAACCCTTCCCGGAACTGGCCGATGGACGCTACCGGATTGGTCGACTGCTGGGGCAAGGCGCGATGGGCAGCGTGTATCTGGCCGACGACAGGCAGCTCAATCGCGCCGTGGCTCTGAAAGTACCGCAGGCGCAGGCACTCGCGAATGAGGTCGCGCTGTCGCGTTTCTACCGCGAAGCGCGAGCGGCCGCTCAGCTTCGACACCCGGGAATCTGCCCGGTCTATGACCTGGGTGAGTCTGACGGCACCCACTTCATCTCGATGGCCTGGATCGAAGGTCAGACGCTCGGTGAGCTACTGGAGTCCGGCCAACAGCTCGAGCCCTGCGGAATCGCGAATCTGATTCTCAAACTCTCCCGCGCCCTTGCGGAAGCCCATCGACACGGAGTCGTCCACCGCGATCTCAAACCCGCGAATATCATGATTGATCCGTCGGGCGAGCCGGTCATCACTGACTTCGGTCTGGCCCAGCTGGCTATTGGCTCGGACGACGCTGAGGTCACGCGGGAGAACGTCATCATCGGTTCTCCGGCCTACATGTCACCTGAACAGGCTGCGGCCCGACACGATGAAGTGGGCCCGGCCAGCGACGTTTACAGTCTGGGAGTCATCCTCTACCGCCTGCTGACCAGACGGCTTCCTTACGAAGGCAGCACGCTCGAAGTTCTCGCCGAGAAACTCGTCAGGGCACCGCCCGCTCCTTCGGAACTGAACGTGGATGTTGATCCGGAACTCGAGAGCCTCTGCCTGAAAATGATCGAGTCACGGGTCGAAGACCGTTACTCCCGCATGGACGATGTCGAAGCGGACCTGATCAGCATCCTTGAGCGACTCGATCCGCCAGCGAGACCTGCGGACGACTCATTCCAGCGTTCCGCGACCTCAACTCCGCCACGCGCAACGGCCTGGGCTCGGTGGGGAGTCGCATTCGCAGCAGTCGTCGCGACCGCGATTGTCATCTTCGTCCAGACAGACAGGGGCACAATCAAGATTGTCTCCGCCGATCCGATCATCGAAGTCTCGATCAAACTCAACGGGGAAGTCATCGATGGCTTTCGAGTAGAGCAGCAGGACGGTGCCACCTCTTACTTCTCGGGCAACTACAAGATCGAAATCACGGGCGCCAACGCCGACGGTTTTGCGATCGACAAGAACGAGTTCACGCTGACCCGCAACCAGGATGTGGTTGTTTCCATTACGCGTGACCAGAAACAGCTCGTGTCTACCAGGACAACAGCGCCATTGGGGCAGGGGCTGGCGGCGACGTGGGCTTTGGAACGTGGTGGGAGCCTTGAAATCGAGATCGATGGCGAGACTGTGACGATTGCGTCCGGCCACAAGTTACCTGAAACACCGTTCCTGGTTACCGGCATTGATCTTGGTGACTGCCGATCGATTCAGGACGATGACCTTGCTCGTCTCAGGCCGTTAGTCAGCCTTGAGAGGCTCAACCTGGAAAGAACCGAAATCACAGATAACGGCCTGGCGCATCTGCGCGATCTCGCGAATCTGCAGCGGTTGGATGTAGCGTACACGGTGATTTCCAATAAGGGTCTGGCGACTTTGGTTTCGCTTAAGAATCTGGCCCACCTCGACCTGGCCAGCACGAAGATTTCAGATTCGGGGATACTCCACCTGCAGCAGTTGCCGAGGTTGAACTTTCTTCATCTGTCGTTCACTCGAATCTCGAATGAGGGGCTCAAGAGCCTTGGGCGAATCACCCGGCTCACCGGAACGGATCTCTCAAACACAGATTGTTCTGACGACGGCATCGTACATCTTAAAGAGCTGGCCAATCTTCAGAATCTCACAATCGGTGGACCGGGCTTCAGCGACGCCGTGGTTGAGCACTTGAGAGCATTCCCACGACTAACGAATCTGGCCTTGTTCAATATGAGCCTCTCGAATCGCGGCCTGGAACGACTCGCTGCCATCTGCCCACAACTCCATGGACTCACCCTGTCCGAAACCGAAATCACTGACCTCGGCTTACAATATTTCAAGCTCTTCAAAAACCTAACGGGACTTGTCAGCTTGAGAAACACTAGCGTCACCGATGCGGCCGTGGACGATCTAAGATCATTGCCAGATCAAGGCGCGATTGTGCTGTCTGAAACAGGATTCACTCAAAAAGGGATCGACGAACTCCACCAGGCTTTGCCCCACCGCGAAATCACCTGGGACGGCGGAACGATCAAGCCGAATAAGCAACAACCAGCCGCGCAGCCAGCAGTCACACGAATCGACCCAGACCGCAGGGTGGCGGAATGGGTGCTTGCCCAAGGTGGTGAGCTCCACATCGAGTGCTCCGATCGCCGCAGAATCAATGTGTCGCGAGACGATAAGTTGCCGGCGGAGCATCTCTGGATCGTACATCTGAGCCTCTACCAGCAGAAGAGCTTGCCGCCGAAAATACCACTCAGTGGGTTAAAGAGACTTGAAATGCTGAACTTGGCGGAAACAGGCATTGGCGACGATCGATTTCAGCAGATCACAGATTTGCCGTGGCTCAGTCAGTTCTCTCTCGAAGGTGCAGGGCTTAGCGATGAGTCTCTCAAGCACCTCCAACGGTTTCCTCGATTGACCAGACTAACGATTAACCGGAATCAATTTAGCGATCATGGACTCGCATACCTCCGTTCATTGCCAGCGTTGACTGGTCTGCATGTGAGTGGTTCCACTAATGACGAGATCGTGGTCCTGTCGAGTCTGACGCAACTCAAGAAACTCGAATTAGTCGTCCGGAAGTATGTGAATGTTCTCGACTCACTCAAAGAACTGAAGAACCTCGAAACACTTCGGATTGACGATGGACAGTCCCTCACATGGGACGCGATCGCGACGCTGGCTGAAATACCGGGCCTGAACGAATTGGTGCTGAATCACACCGCAACACTTGCTAGCGATTCAAAAGGGATACAACGGCTGAGTGCATTTACACAATTGCGAATACTGGGATTTCTACGAATGGAGTTTGCTGATCCGACTTTGCAACGACTGCCTGCCCTACCCAACCTCGAAAATCTCATTCTGTATCACAACAATCTCGTAAACGACTCGGTGAAGAATCTGGACCGGTTCTCGAAATTGAAGGTGCTCAGTCTAAAGGACAATGCTGCGATCGATGACCGAGCGTTGGAGCACCTGGAGGAGATTCGAAACCTGGCAGAGCTTGACGTCACGGGAACCAAAGTCACCGTGACCGGCGTCGAGGCGTTGAGCAAGTCTCTGCCGCTGTGTAGGATCAGCTACGGCGATTCTGCCTCCCCAACAATCATTGAGCCTTCCAACGCGGACCGCGTCGCTGATGAATGAGTCTTGAACATTGGCGGCACGGTCGCTGTGAGAGCGGGACAAAAGTGTCTCACAATTGAACGGACGGCCGATTGTGGGAACACCGCGTGACGCTCAACTGGTACAGGTTCATCGATCTCAAGGATGGACGCATCACAATGCTGGTGATGCTGGCCGCCGGAGACGAACGGCTGCGGTGGGGCAACCCTCGCTTCAAACTTCTGCAGGAACTCGACGCAGCACATCTGATGACCGGGCACCCGATCGATTTCAACGGCGGTGTCCGTTACGGATTGATCGCTGTACCAGTCGTCGATCCACAGTCTCCC
>Ga0114996_10002531_pt1 | contig 23634 bp, 37 predicted proteins | sample ArcticOcean_MG_C_4_FD_87039 | JGI IMG/M metagenome (GOLD analysis project Ga0114996, IMG submission 87039) | Marine microbial communities from western Arctic Ocean - ArcticOcean_MG_CB4_134 | ecosystem: Environmental > Aquatic > Marine > Oceanic | place: Arctic Ocean: Canada Basin | collected... | reverse complement strand
GTTTGGGTTGACAACAACGCCCTCGCTTACCCCCACCAATAGTTGGTATCCATTGCCGTTATTCCACCCGCCAAGAAACATATCCCTAACATTAGTCTCAGCATGTGTTGTGATAAAATCATAAGCCACGTGATCTGATTTAACAATAAAATCAACATCATTGCTGCCTGGGTTTATCTCTATCTTATCTTGAGAATCATCTTCTGTAATGTGTAGAAAATCAACCCCACCGGCGTGCAGTATTATCTGGTCTTCAGCGGGAAACTGCAAGAACGTATCGTTTGCACCAGCTTCGTTGTGCGCAAGCTTTTCTTCTGTCGTGATAGTATTGAAAACAATAGCACCATCAAGTGTGATATCCCCGGCACCCGCGTTAGACCTGATTATCAGATCATCAGAAGAATCTATTACGTTATCTGTCCCATCATGGAACAGCGTTATCTTCTGGCTGTTCATCTCCATCGCGACACCAGCTGAGCCAGTTAATTGAGCAGTAAGAACTTTGTCGAATTTCTTTGTTGCATACTTACCACTGACTGTTAGCGTAGGATCACCTACCCAGGATTGCCCTGTTTCGATCTTGAAACCTGGAATTTGTTGTGTATCATCAACAGTATTATTGCCCCCAAGTTGATTTGCATAAACAGTAGTATACATTATGCTACTTTTGTAATATAAATGACAATTCATACTTGAATCGATCTTAAAGCCAATATGAGTTGCAGGGTCAAAATCCCTTAAAAGATTACCATGAACAGGTTCAACAGTCACTTCGGTTACATTGCTATAGTAAAATGGCGTATCGGCTCTAGCAACATATCTAGCCCTAACTATAAAAGTGTGGTCAGCCCGGCGCGTGGAATTATCTGTCCAGCCTTCGTGAATACAAGTTAACAAAAAGGTGGTTGTTGTTTGATCCCTGTGAGTTCCAGTAGTCGATGCTATTTTTATCCATGGATTACTAGAGTTACCGCTATCATCTGCGTCGACCCTCACACCATGAGGATATTTTATGCCTTTAGTTAACTTGAGGTATCCTCCATCTTCTATTTCAATGGCATCATCGCCATCAGTGAAAGATACTGTAGCAGTTCTTATTTCAGCATCTGTTCTAATATAATCATCAGCCCACAACCAGCCGGTACTGCCAGCGACAGTGACCCCGCCAGCTCCATTTCCACCGCCCAGAAACGTGTCACCCATAGTTTTGAAATCAGTTCCAGCAGCAACTTGAACACAGTTAGCTGAAATAGTATCGACAGTAACATCACTTGGGTTAACTCTTAATGCATAGACACCAGAACCCTGATCACCCAGGTAAGAGTTGTTTGGAACGAAAAAGTGACCAGCGGCTGTGCTATCAACTTCGACCACATGCCGCTCAGCAAACAGGCTTCCACTAATCGCGACGTCCCCCTTGAAGAGAACGGTTGAACCCTTTATTCTTCCAGCTGTGTGAGCCTCTCCACCCGTCCCCCTTGATGCTCCATCAAACATGCACCAAACATCTTCGCCTATTCCTGCGTCTGATAAATCCAGTAAGTTAACCACATTAATATAGCTATCACCCCCGTGACCGCTATGCGCTGCTGTGTGGCAGTAGGGATATAGCAACGCGGGTGCGTCAGCAGCTACCACCAGCTGAACGTATGCGTCGGCTGTCCCGGGTGTTGTACTACCGTTAGTGTACCCCGTCGCATATGCAGCCCCGGCGTTATGAGTTCCATTCTTTGTCACTGAAAATTTAAGCTCATGTCCCGTATTGCTAGCGTGCGAAACATTAAACTTGTAAGTCAACCCGCGGTGCATCGTTAAACTGCTTGGATTGGCTCCATCAAAGACAAATTTATTACTAGCTATAGTTACAGTTATACTAATAACAGTTCCAGCAACAATCCGTGCTCCATCGTGGTTAGCTGCTTGGCTACCGGAATAAAAAGCCAACCCTAAGTGTGGTTTTGTAGATTCTATAGAACCTGAGCCTATTATTATCGACGTTCTAACTTGCTTTGCTCTAAAATCTCTTGCCATTTTTAATCCTAATATACCCTTATTGCGTGATAGTGGACTTCGAAAGATGTTTCTTCATTATCTAAACCATCATCACTAATTATTAAAGTAAAGCCCGTAGGTGTAATATTTTCTGCTAAAGCTGTTTTATTGCTCTTAACAACCCTTAATGTTATATTGGGTGGTGTCGCCATCTTTTTTTGAAAAGTAACAGGAAAGCTTGTTTGGGGCATGCTACCACTGGTGAATATTAATTTTCCAGTATTTATTTCTGATCTACTAAAAGTGGTCATTATATGATACTCAAAACATGTATTGAAACATCACCCGTAAACGGCGCGCTAGCATCTATTGTAAAACTTACCACGCCCATTTCATTTCTTGATATAGCGGAGATAAAAAGATTCACATTGCCTATCTCAGCAACTCCGGTAGAGTTTGAAGAAAATACTATGGTTGGAATTTCTGAATACTTTTCTTGTAAGTTTGTGCTTTGACGCTCAGAGTCGGAAAAACTCAAGATCAAAGATTCCATAACAACTTCCGCATCAGAACGAAAAGAGTTCGATGCAGGAAATCGATTTATCGGATAAATTTTTCTAAATCTATTTCTGTCATATTTTTTAAATTTTGTTGATTTATTAGAAATGCTCATATTCTCTCCAAGGCAAAGAATAAATATGCTCTTCTAAAGTATACTGGAAGCCATAGTTGCTAAATTAGATCTTTGTCCATGCGGAATGTGCACATGTGCAGACAAATTGGTCTTCTTAAACCTATCAACTATAATAGACAGACCATTAGAGACTTTATCAATGTAAGGTGTATCGATCTGATCTGTATCACCAAGTAACACAATTTTCGACCCTTTCCCGACTCGAGTAATTAAAGTTTTAAGCTCGTGAACAGTAGCATTTTGAGCTTCATCAACTATGACAAAAGAATCATTAAACGATCTTCCTCTTATAAATGCTAACGGTGCGACCTCGATCTGCCCCTTGTCTTTCATTGCTTCAAAGTAAGTTATGTCGTTGAACATTGTCTGAAAATTATCTTTAATTGGTGCCAGCCATGGATCCATTTTTTCATTCAAATCACCAGGTAAAAACCCGATATCATTTCCCACAGTCTGTATTGATCGGCTTATTACGATCCGATTATACTTTTTTGACATTGCACCGTCCATAGCAGCCATCAGCGTCAGAAATGTTTTGCCCGAACCTGCTATGCCAGTCATGGTAACTAGAGGTATGTCAGGATTCATCAGCGCATCGATAGCAAAACTTTGTTCTTTATTTTTTGCAGTTATATTCCCAATGCCGCCAGGAGGTCCTATTAGCTTGTGAAGACGCTCATTCTCATATCTTGCTAGAAAGCATGAATGCTCTCCCTCATTTATAATAGCATATTCGTTTGGAAACAAAGATGAATCTTTTAATTCTAGATACCCATCTTCATAGAATTTATCTACTTTTTCTTTTTCAAAGATTATTTTTTGATAACCAGAATAGTTTGCGTCTTCGCTAGCAATATGGTCCTGGTAGTAGTCCTCAGATCGAATCCCTAGGGCATCGCATTTAACTCTTAGGTTAATATCCTTAGTTACTAGGATGATTGGCTTGTTGGGATGCTCTCTACCCTCTGAGAGAGTGGCTGCAATTATTAAATTGTCACCTTGATACCCCGCTAATCCGAACGGTGCGGCGTGTTCTCCAATTATAACTTTAATAGTTTGCTTTCTAGAAAACTCTTCTGGCAATTCAATGCCAACATCTAGTCTCCCAATCTCTCTAAAACTATCAAGTAGCCTATTGACATACCTAGCTGACTCTCCGATAACCCCGGGTTTTTCTTTAAACCTATCTAATTCATCTAAAACAAGAAGCGGTATAACAACATCGTTTCCCGGGAAAGAGTGGATAGAAGTTTTATCATACAACAAAACGTTAGTATCTAAAACAAAAGTTTTTCTTTTCATTAAGAACTCCTCTGTAAATTTATTAATTTAGAATTAATATTTGATATACGGTTATTTTGAACAAGGAAAATACATGGATAAAGATGATGAGTTAACATGCTATAAAGCTCACAAAGAATACAACGTTCCATGCCAAAAAAGCATGTGTCGTTACTGGATAAATTACTCTTGCAACCAGAATTGTACTTTGATTTCTGCAAAAGAAGGACCAAAAACTCTTCAAGAGATTGGAAACATCTTTGGGGTAACGAGGATGAGAATATGCCAAATAGAAAAATCTATTAAAAAGAAACTTATGAACTTTGAACAAACTCTTAATCATTAGCATCTTATATAAATATGCTATAAACTAAAATTGGCTATCTACTTTTATCATTATCTAAAGAAAGTTTCACTATCGATGAAGCCTCTCCCTTTAGGGTTCTTAAACCTCGACGAGCTCTCACCCCCGCTGATGAATTTCCGTTTGCGTTTTTAATAACGTCAACTTCTAAGCTCTCTATCAAAGTTTTAAGCTCTTCCCACTTGCTGATTATTGTAGTATCACTCATTTTATTCCTCCGGTAATAGTATGCTGTTTGAATCTTCTTGTTCAATACAACTTTTTATCGATATCATCTTTTCTCTATCTTCTAATTCTAGAGCTAGAAGTTTTATCAATTGCTGAATTTCTAACTGGTTTACACCAAATAGTAAAATCTCGTTCTTGATCTCTCTGCATTTTGAGAGGCTGATTGCGGTGGTTTTTAAATCTTTCATTTAAAACTCCGTATTAGTCATGAACGGTTCAATAGCAAATTTATTTCCCCCTTTGTAAATAAGAAATTTACCCTGAACCTTTCCGTCGATTTCGTCTTTTGAGATAATAATTTTCTCATTTATTAAATTTTCATTTAAAATAAAAGCAACATTTTCCCACAAATATAATTCGCAATTATATGCATTTAATATATCACTAACGCTTGACGGAATCATAAGCAAAAAATCTTCTTTAGTTGGTAAGCTATTTAAAGATTCGTGTCCAATCGCTATTTCGGATTTGCATATATCATAAATCTTGTGTACTATACCACAGTTATTACATTGAGCAAATTTCTCCAAAACAGCATCAGAAGAATCGATGATAGAAAACACAACGAATTTGTGATAAGGAGGGTTCGGTATTTTTTTATACTGTGGTAAAATACACTGACACTCTACTAAATGTTTTAACGCTTTCATTACTTAATTTTATTAGTATTTATTTTGCGTGTAAATCTGCTATTGATGATGATGCCCAAGATATCGGTTTCATCCTGCAATCAAAGCCCATGGCCATGATCCATCGTCTTGCTTGCTCACAGACAATGTTACTTTTGTTTTGGATATTACAGCTAATATCAGCATGTACTGAAATTTTTCTATTATTTGTAAGACAGTCTCTCACTTTAGTAGCTGTGTCTATAGAGTCTTGAACTTCTTTTAGCAGCCTAGATGATAATCCCAATCGGTAATTTCTTTTTTCAAGTTTTCTTTTAAAAAAGTACCGTGAGCAGATACCAGGGGAGTATATAGCAATGACTGTCGCGTATATAAGTTTTCCAGATTTAAAATGAGAATCAGTACCCACGTGGATTTGAGATTGGGGAAATTTTTGAATTAATTCAATAACATCATTGAACTCATATTGCACACCAATAGAATTTTTCCATTCTTTGTTCAAATCACGTTTCACATTTTATAATATATCCGATGTTAAGTATCTTATTTTTAATCTTATTAGCTTCATTTAAAGCTCGAAAAATTGAAAAAGCTGGAAAAAAATTTAAGTCCATACCGGTAATTTCTGCAAGATCGATCCCAGTCTCTTTATAAAATAATCCTGATTCTACTAATCCACATGTAGAAATTTGTTGTAATAATGAAAAAAGAAACGTAAGCTGATCTTCTAATATTCCCCTTTTTTTCCAATTGTGAGAATTAACATAAAGATCAGTATCAGCAACTCGGTTTAAATTCAACGATTTATCTTTAATAAAGATCCCTTGCGTGCTAATAGTCACATTAATTTTGTCTTGATTATCTAAATCAAAATTGTTAAGAAGCACTCCAGTCGTCTGTCCATAAATGCCCAGCTTGCAACTGCTAGTTATAATTTCTGACTGAGTATTCCAAAACTCTTCTGAAGGACAAAAGGGGACAACGCTCGTTTTTCCAGATGAGTAGTTAACAGCGCATGTGTGCTGTACATCTTGGCTACATCCTCGACATAAAATGACAAAATTTTCTTTTTTATCATACGATAAGTTTAATATTAAATTAAGCTCTGAAACTTCTTGGATATAACTATCATATATGACAAAATTGCATTCTGTAAATTCGAATTCAATTGAATTGCTCTTTTTAAGAAATAATTCCGGAACATATCCAGAAATAAAAAATCCACTATTAAAAATACATGCATTTTGATCATTATTCGATTTCTTGATAGAAAAATCAGATATGAATCCATTAGCTTGAAATATGTTATGACAATCTTGCGGCGTTAACATACTAGAATGATTGAACAACGGTTCAAAAAAATTATGAATTTCTGCTAAAGATGGTTCGGATGTTATTTTAACAAATTTATCGTGATTTAAATCTAGATCTTTTTTTAAAACCTCTCCAACTAAAAAAGGTATAAAAGCCACTGAGGGCGGGCTGTATCTTTGAATAGATTCTAGATGAGAAATAAATAAGTTTCTGATTGTACGATTGCTAAAACTAAAATCTAAAATAGCTCGATAAGTTTCGGAAAACGAAACGTTACAGATCTCTGTTTCATCTAAAAAAATTAATTTTTTAAATTTTTGTTCTTGGCAAAAATTGTCAAGCTCTTTGAAAAAATTTATTGCTTCTATTGAGTTAATAGATTCTGGTTTGGTAAACATTAATGTTTTTTATTTAGCTTTAATGAATGTTACTTCTATCGCTATTACCGAAATTAGAAGCTAAACCTGAAACTATTTTTGAGATATTTTCCGTTGTTGATTCTACTTCTTTTACTTTTTGCTGTTTCTCTCCGTAATTAATTGTATAACGAATTAAAGCCCCCAGAACTCCCAAGCTTAAAGCTGCAATTGCTAAAGGTATGTGATTAAAAGATAAAATTGTAGAAGATAAAATTAAAGTTTCGCTTGCTTTGATCATGAATCCCTCCAAAGGTTATTGCTAGCATAGACAAGAATCTCTTCAGCAGAGTCCTCTGTATAACCATAATCATCTATCATCGTTTTTACCATGTTATTATACTTTTTCTTTTGTTTATCATTTCGGGTTTTAGCTTTAGTCACGATTCTCGCCATATCTTTAACACTATTTATGAGGTAATTTTCTATTGCTTCTTTTAGTGGTTCATAACTTCTATAATCTACCGTTCCACCCCGACGTACTTTCGCGAACATATAAGCAGTTACGTCGGCTCGAAAACCCTCTTTGGCTGAGCCCACAATTCCAATAGATTCTTCGATAGTTGTCATAAATTTCTCGTCAGGTTCCATTTCCTCATTCGTGATTCTATCTTTGATTTTAGATCTCATAGCAAAGGCTTCTGCATTATCTAGATAAGTTTCAAAAAGTGACTGGGCTTGTTCTTCATAAGCAGCAACAAAGGCTTTTGCAATTTCATTCTCGAGAATTCTGAGATATTCTTTCCTTACAACATCTTGAAGTATTGTCAAGCACTCTTGTTTAAAATCATCATTTACAATTTGTTCCTTGCAGTTTTTAGCTATCGTATCCATGATAGAGATTGGTGTTATGAAACCCTTATCGCTATCTGAGATGGCACTATCAATTGATTTCATAATAAACCTTGTCGATATTCCGCTCATGCCCTCGTTATTAGCTTCTTCCCTCAAATCTTTTATGTCAATTTTCTTAACTCGACCTTTCTCAATTACTTCTTCGCCATTATAGATCTTCATCTTAGTTAACGAATCGCATTTGCTTGAAGTCTTAAGCCGTGACATGACACTAAACATTGAAGCTATCCTAAGTGTGTGTGGAGCAATGTGACTATCAAAGTTAGACCTTGAAAGAAGTTTTTCATAAATTTTGATCTCTTGGTCAAGCTCTAAAACATAAGGAACTCTTATTTTAACAACGCGATCAAGAATAGCTTCGTTTGTGTGCTCACTTTGGAACCGGTTCCATTCAGCTTCGTTACAATGAGCAATAATGACACCATCGAAGTGTATCATGTCATGTTTCCCCGGGGATGGAACTCTTTTTTCTTGCGTTGCTGTAATGATTGTGTGCAAGAATTCTATTTCGTTTTTAAAGAGCTCAATAAATTCTACTATACCACGATTACCGATATTAAAAGCACCATTCAATGAGAGTACCCGGGGGTCATCTTCGGGATATAAGTCTAGTTTTGAAATATCCTCGGAACCAATGAGGACTGAAACGTCTTGAGAGTTTGCATCCATTGGCGGAACAGATGCAATCCCCCTTCTTCCTCGTTGGGAGAATGAAGTCTCTAATATTTCAAAATCTTCGTATTTACCGCCCATTTCATCTAAGAGTTGAAACCTTATGGGGGATGATATGTCACCCTCGATATCAACTTTTAATTCTTCTTGAAAAGCTTTTCTAATCCCACGCGGTATAAGCTGCAATGGGTTACCCTTTTGTGGATCATTTTTGATGTAATAATAGCTAACACCCTCAAGAGATTTCTTAACATGTTCAGTGATAGCTGATTTCCCTGCCCCCACCGGCCCCATAAGCAATAATACTTGCCTTGACTCTTCCCCCTTTGAAGCTGCTGATTTTAAGAAACTCATAATTTTCGAAATTATTAATTCTGCTCCAAAGAATTCGTCTTTAAAATAATCATAGATTTTAATATTATCCCCATCGAATATTTTATTTTTTCTAGGGTTGCTATCTAGAAGCGTAGAGACACCGTGGCTAATTAGCGTGTCGTATAGCCTCTTGTGCGCCGGATCGGCTATCGTAGGTTCTTCTTTTACTTTTTCTAGAAATTCCAGAAAACTTCCTTTGAATTTTTCTTTTTTCGACTTTTTTCTTTGCGCTTCTATAAGCTTCAAAAAATCTTTCTTACTCACAGCATCTCCTAAATTTCAAACGGTTCATCTTCTATAATGGTATCTAGTCTAACAACACCACCCCATAGTGTACTAATATAATCAATAACCTTTTCTGCGTAACTTAATTCCAAGTCTCTCCCATCATGTTCATGATGAATCCTTAAAACATTATTAGATTTTAATTTGCTTACTATGATTTTTGGCGATGAATTTGAGCCTACTTGCTTAATTAAAGAATTTTTAATTTCTTTCCAACCTTCTGAATCAGAAATCTCATTAATGATGTAATCTTTTTTATAAAGCGAATATGAAAATAAATTCAAATCATAACAGTCTTCTGCAGTTAAATATTGTCTTATGAAAGATTCATCATGACAAACTTCGCGAGCAATGAAACATTCTTCTAATCCATGCCTTTCTTCAATTTTTCTAAATAAGTAAAATCCTAAATGGTAAGGATTGATCCGACCTAGATGCGGTCGAACGACTTGGTTATGACTCTTGATGAAAGGTATGTGGTACTTTTGCGGAAGCTCTAGTTCATGCATCAACCTGTAATGCCAAAAGCATGCCCAACCCTCATTCATGATCTTTGTTCTAATCTGTGGCATAAAGTAGAAAGATTCTTGTCTAACAATCTCAATGAGATCTCTTTCCCAGTCTTCTAAATTTAAAGCCATCTCTCCAATAAATGCTAATAAGTCTATTTCGGGTTCTATTGGGTACGAATCCGGATCACGACCAATATAGTCTTCGTGTCCAGATTTGATCTTAGATATTAGATCTTTTCTTCTTTTTTTGTGAGGAATGTAGGGTTTACAATTTGGCGGAATATGCATCGAAAGCGCATGCGCAGCGTCTAGTATTCTTTCTACTTTTTCAACTCCGATACTGGGATCTTCTATATAACCGTCAATTCTTTTTTTTGCATTTTTGAATCTTTGTATAATATTTTCAGGACTAGTATCAGAAAAAGTCAAATTATTTTTAAAAAAATCAGAGTGTCCGATGCAGTGACACATAATGAGAAGCTGCAGATAAAAAGGGTTTTCTCTCATTAAGTAAGCAATTGATGGATCGCTGTTGATGATTAGTTCATAAGGTAAGCCCTCGGCTCCGATGTTGTACATCTGATGAGTTCTTTCAAAAGATTTACCGTAGCTCCAGTGCCGGTAATGAAGCGGCATACCATGATACGCCATGTTACCGATCATTGCATAGTAATCGCATATCTCATACGAGATAGGAAACCAATCTAGGTTTTTAGACTTTGCTAACTCAATGATTTTTTCGTCCCATTCTTCTAGATCTTTTATATTCCAATCACTCATGAAAACCTCCAAAAAATCTCTGAAAAGCTAGCCATATATCGTCTTTGTTTCTAATTTCTGCAATTTTAAAATTATCTCTGGTTAACGAACTAAAAATCTCAGACAAAACAGACAGTTGAAGCCACCTTTTATCCCTACTGTTTCTGGGTTCTATTTCGCAGTATCCAAAAAACTGGCTTAAGTTAATTAATCTATTAGCATATTTCAAAGCAAAATCATTGTCTTCTGGCCAGTTATCTCCATCGGAGCATTGAAACACATATACATTCCAAGCTTCGGGATGGTATCTAGAGTCTATTATATCTAAACATTTACCCAAACCAGAAGAAACTAGTGTTCCCCCAGTTGATGTTTTTCCAAAAAAATCATCTTCTGAAACTTCTTTAGCTACGGTATCATGTGCGATAAATGCGTGTTCAACATTTTCATACTTAGATCTAATAAAATGATAAAGCAGAAAAAAGAAGCTTCTTGCGAGAAATTTCTTTTCTTTTGTCATTGAACCAGAAACATCCATTATGAAAAAAATTGCAGCATTTGAAGTAAGTTTCTTTTTTTCTTTAATGTGACGATACTTTAGATCGTCGTGGTGAAACCCAAAGCGCTCGTCCGACTCAGGATCATGGGTTTCATTTTTTATAGCTTTTTTTCTTCTCTTTATCTTCTTTTTTATCGTCTCTTTTTTATCTAGTCTAGGTCTAATTCCATGATTTCTGTAGCCATGTCTTTTAAAGGATTTACTAGAAATATTTTTGAATTTTTTCTTTTCCATATTTGGGAGTTTAAGCTCATCAAACAGGTATGCTGCTAGCTCATCTAGAGTAATTTCAACTTCATAATGTTCTTCTCCCTTTTGATCCCCAGCTTTTCCGGGAGCTTCAGGCATCTTTCGATCTTTTTGCCCGATCTTTTGTCCCTTTGCTATATTCTTACCCGGGGCAGAACCTACGGTTTTTTTATTTTCGTTTTCTCCATAAACGAAACGATATTCTTTAATTCCCTTTACTGGAATTTTTATCTTTTTCTTCCCGTCTTGGCCTATTATAGATTCATCTGCAACAATGTCGTGAATACCCTCGCGTATTGCTTTATCTATTTTATCTCTATGCCTTTGCCGATCTGAGCCAGATCGATCAGAGATTCCTTTATTTTCTTTGAAAGTAGTCATGTTTTTAAATATGGATAGATTATATATCTAAATTAAGAACATGTAATTTTCTATTTGAGAAACAGCGTCAGCGAGGAATTTAGAAGTATTTTTTTTGAATTGATCTGTAGATACCCATTCCCAACCGGCATGTTCAAATATTTGCGTGTGTGGGTTCTTGGTTATTTTAGGTTTTTGGCTTGTCCATGCTGTGAAAACTACCAACTTTCCGGAAGATATGATTGGTATTGATTTTATTATATCTTTATCTTTGACTTTTATGCTACACTCTTCGAAGCATTCTCTTTTAGCACAGCTTAAGAAGCTTGAATCTTTTTTATCTAGAGTTCCCTTTGGTAAATCATAAGTTCTATCGTGATTGATTAAAGCTAATATTTTTTTAGTCTTACCTGATTTAACTAAAATGAATCCAGCCCCGGGTCGTGGACCTTTCTTTTTTTTGTCGGGTGGTATCATTTTTGAACATAAACTTTTTCAATTTTTGATTGCTTCATGAAAATCCTTGGGAAAAAACCGGCTGTTTATTTGATAAAATCGATTCCAATCATCATCTAGTATGTAAGTAGTTGCATGATCATCTTTTGATCGAACAGATCTACCAACAGCTTGGATTATAGACTTCGCAGTCTGTAGTGGATACCACCACTTCCACTTATTCATTTTCTTTCTAATAAGCTTATCGCCTAGATATGGGTAGGGTACTTTACAAATGATCTGAAAACGGCTCAAATCATCCCTTAGATCAACACCCTCAGTCATCGATGGTGAAAGTAGTATTGTAGGTTTAGTAGAATTCTTGTGTTTCTCTAACGCTTGTTCTCTATCTTCTGACGAGTGAAAGATTAACCTAGATTTACCCTTATGAATATTATGCTTTAAATAGTTTGCTATCTTATAAGAGTGACAGTGGATTATTCCTTTCTCTTTCTTATGAGCATCTAAGATCGATTCGACTGCTTGGGCCAGCTTCGGAAGAGTATTATCGATGTGTTGAGCCGACATTTTTCCAATCCCAACAGCAATTATAGGTTTATTAGAAACCGGAAAAGGACTGGGTAAGCTTAGAAAATTGCACTGTTCTTGATCAACACCTAATAGTTTACAAAATGCTGATTTATCCAGTATAGTAGCGCTCATAAGAAGAACGTGATCGGCCTTATCAAATAGATATTCATGAGCATATTTCGAAACATCAATAGGCTTGAATTCAAGCTTTCTTAGAGATCTACCCCCTCCCTCTATCAAATTAAAAACCCAATTCTCTTTATCGTACCTTTCTATAAATCTTTTGACTTTACAAACGTGCTTATCTAATAAGTCAAAATTCTTTGAAATTCTCTGCATCTCTTTTAGCTTTTCTCTTAAACCAACATGCTTATCTAAAAAAGATTCTATGTATTTAAGTCTAGCTTTAATATGCGGATAATATTTTTCTTCTACCCATTTAAAAGCTTGTAGTTGTGTTAATTCTGATGGGAAACTAATCTTTTGAGATTTACAAAATCTTTCTGATATTGTTACTTCAATAAATTTAGACAATTCGTCAGGTGCATTGTGTGCTTCATCTACTACTAACAAATTTCTTGGTTTGAGCTTACCAGCATAAACAGTTTCAGCCAAAAAGTAAGAAAAATTTGTCACTCCCTTCGTCCCGTCGATAAACTTTTCTTTTTCCTTCCTATAGATACAATTAATAGCACAGCATCGCCAAAAAGCAGAATCTTTTTGAGCAGTTTTTAATAGCCTTAAACTTTCACCGCAGCTTGTTCCCTTGTAATATTTACAATTATAGTTAGAAGATGATTTTAGAGAAAGCATTTTTTGATTACTCGAAAAATCTTGGACGTATTGATCTTGTAAGATTTTTTGTGTAGTTAAGAAGTAAGATCCAGCTTGTTTTTCCGTCAGCTTATTCATGAGAATATTAGCTGCGTAGATCCCTAAAGCACTCTTTCCTACGCCCGTCCCCGCCTCAATAATACAGAATTTTTTATTACTATTAATAAAAGTTTCATCAATGAAAGTCATTGCAGTTTTCTGTTGTTCCCTAGGCTCTTCGTGAGGAAATAGCGAAATCATGTGAATCTCCAGTTTAGATTAATTTTAATCAATTATTGTGATCAGTTCATTTATCTAGAAACGTCATGACAGCAAAAAGCAGCATAATTATTGTTGTTGTTTTAAGAATCTCTCTTGTCTGCTATAATTAAAGAGTAGATCGCGTGAAAAGAGTATATGATTAAGAAGCTAATTTTTACATCGCTTTTATTAATTGCATCGTGCCTCCAAACAAGCTGCGCAATCACTGTTAGAAAAATAAAACCTCCCCAAAAAGCTTTTGCTTTAGTTAAGTCAGCTGTAGAGTTGCTAGTTTATGAGTGCAAAGAAGATAAAAAAACGAAAGAAAAAAAATGCGATTACTCTTCGGCGGGAAAAAGGGTAGCTTTGGGATCGGGAACTTTCTTTTCTTATAAGGGGTACACATCTTTCATGACTGCAGGACATGTCTGTTTGGGACCAGCATTTGAAATTTGGAACAATATACCAAATAAGTCTAAAGTACTTACTAGCATAACTTTAAAATCTTATACGGGACACGAAATAAAAGGAAAAATAAAATACGTTAACTTAAAATATGATATGTGCATCATCGATGCAGTTCATCCAGTTATCAAAAACCTACCCAAAATAGCACTTAGCAAGCCGGTATTACACGATAATTATTATTCTATTTCTGCACCAGCATCTATATTTCATGTTGGAATGGTTCCAGTGCTAACAGGACTATACACAGGAGATTATAAAAAATTCTCTTTTTATACTATTCCCACTGCACCCGGTGGATCTGGCGCGCCGATATATAACAAAGATAACAAGGTTGTCGGTATAATCCAAAGAACGCACAGTATATTTCCGCATGTAGCGTTATCAATAAAATATAAAGACTTGAAAGATGTTATGGAAAGGTATGTTGAGATAAAAGCTCAAGATCTCAACGCAATTATTGAGTAAACTGTTGAGTCATCTCTAGCGCAACATTTCTAATCCAAACATCAACTTCTGCTTCGTCAACGAATATTTTAGATTTTTTTATATTTTCATCATCCCTTAAAGATACAGCAGCATAATATCCGTTGGGAACCGGATATGATTCAATTTTAACATCTGATAAAACTTCGTCAACTTGATAAGGGTTTTGACGAATTGTATGCACGTTTCTGCCAATTTCTTCTCTTATCTCTTGAGTTCTTTTTTGATCTCTAGCATGAGAGAATTTATCTTTTTTACTTTTTCTAGTTCTGTCACTTTGATCGCTATGTGCTTTGCGCGTTCGAGATTTAGTAACGCCTTCCTTAAGAAAAAAGAATATTCCGGATCTTTCATTATTATTCTCCTTCATCTCGCGCCTGAGTTGTAGATGAATATATTCTCTCAGACGCCTGATTTCGCTGTCTTTATCCATTGATTTGTGTTGAACCCTCCATTTGAATAAGAGCTATGCAATTATAAATATACAGTTATGTTTGTTACAATAAAACGAGATTTGATAAAAGCTAGTTTTATGATTTAAGAATTGTTTTTAGCTTGCATCTTGCTTATGCTAGCAATTTTACCACCAACAATACGGTGACTCTGTAATCCTGCTTCTCCATCTGCTCTAATTATTTTACGAATAGCTCGAATGTTCTTCGCGTTATCTTCAAAAACTTTGACTAAGTCTATATCATCTTCTTTTATACGAGATAATACGTACCTAGCTTTCATCATGGGATTACTACTACCGGTTGCGTATACTTCTACTCCACCAACTCCATGATCATTTAAAAACTGTTCTACCGGTGTGGGATTACTACGTGCAGTAAGGATAACTACAGATCCCAAACCATCTCTAGCGATAGCGTTTTCAAGTTCTGCGAATACATCGTCTATTAACTCTGCATTCTCTGGATATCTGTCAAATTCCCCGAAATCCATTTCGTCACCAGGCTGTTCAACATACGTTGCATACTCACTAGACGTTAACACAGATTGAGTACCATCGGCGTGATCAATGACTATGCTTGAGCCTGAGTGTACTAAGGTATCATCAAAATCAAATATGTGTAAAACGTTAATTTTTACTTCTAACCCTCTTCTTAAAAACTGATATTAGTCGATTACGAAGATAATCTAAAATCTTTTTTTCAAAAACATCTGTATCGTTGTTATCTTCATCTGGATAAATAGCTTCATCTATCATTGGTAAAATATCAGTCTCTACTTCATCTTCTTGTATATTTTCTTCGATTCGAATTATTAATTCTTTGTCTAGTATTGGATTATCATCGTCATCCATGCTAATTTACTCATTCTTATTATTGACATTTGCTAGTAAATAAATTAAAATTTTATTCATGTTATCTCTTTTCTCTGTTGCTTGATCTTTCTTGATAATTACTAGAGTTGGTATTCCTTTGACTCCAACCTGCTTTGAGAACAAGAATCCCCAAGTCTTATCAACATCTACAAAAAGTATCTGGTTTTCAATTGCAGCATCTCTTAAAAGTTTGCGTAGCTGTTTGCATGATGCACACCAGCTTGCAGAGAAAATAACATGCATGTTTTTTTTGCTTCGACCTTCAATCTGATCGTCTAGCATTCTTTTTATTTGTTGCGCTGTAGCATATTTGGGTTGCTTACGTTCTTGCAATGCTTTTTGCTGAGGGTTACCACAACTGAAATTGAATAAGAACAAAAGTGTTAAGAAGAAACGCATCAATCATCTTTTGCTTTAGTTAATTTACTCTTAGCGTTTTCTAAGCACCTGACAACCCAAGAACAAGCACTAGTGACTTTGGATCGACACCAGCCACCAGAACCTTTACACCAGACCCAAACAGTTCCCAGAGTGTCACTGACAAATTCTGTTGAGTGATCCCATGCTAGATCTAGAATATCAACTACTAGCTTGAGTGGAGCACTGATAGCTCTAATAAATGGGTGGCGATCACGTCGCATCATCAACCATGCTAGCGTGATACCGATCAATAGACCAGTAGTTCTTGGCCAGTTGTGATCAAATTGGACTAGCGAGTCTCCCGTCCATGTCAAGATAGATGCACACAACGCAATAATCTCTACTCCTAGATCTACAACAAATTTGTAACATGCGTTTAGTACTTCAATCATTTCTTAAAACCTCTCTAATGATCTTTTTAATTTTACTAACATTTTCCATTCTGCGTACTGCTTTACTTCCAGCAGGTCTACGTTTCATCCCTTGGCGTATAGGAGCAGATTCAGCTGGAGATAAATCATGATCTCTTCCCATCGCATCTTCTTCTTCATCTCTGTACATATTATCAATAGCATCTTGCTCACGAGAATTGTCTAAATCATATAGGATATCTTCGAGCTCTTCTATAGATTTACCCTCGAGATCATATATGTCTTTTCTTCCATGTATGTCTTTAGAAGCGTGTCTAATCTGAGTAGCTAATTCGTCTTCCTGTCTTTCAAGATCTGCAACGTAAGCATCATCTGCGCCTGCTCGTGGATGCATTTCTCGAATAATCCTTCGAAGTTGTCTCTTTGTGATATTCATTATACATTCCTTGGCTTAGGGTTTCCACCCATCATGTCTAATTTTTTATTATAGTTTTCTAATGCATTTGCGAATGAAGTATCTAGTACAGCAGTTGACTTAAGGAAGTATTCAATATCATCCGCAGTTTGTGCATCTGCACCCAATTCTTCAAGGGCATCAAAGAAGGCGCCTTCGAGCTTATCTGCTACGATCAATGCATCACGTTCGATCGCCATGCCTTTTGGCATCGGCCGACGAGGTTGTTCAGCTAATAGTCTAGCTCTCTCTTCCTTGATGATTCTTCGAAGTTGTCGCTTTGTGATTTTCATTTTACCACTCTTCGTCCGGGGCGATCTCGCCAGTGTATATTTTTTCTTGCTTTTCGAAATCTATCTCAAACGCTTCTAATAGCGATTCACCTAAATTGACTGCGTCAATCCAAGATCCATCATTTATTATCTCTGCCATTTCTTCACTATTATATGGAGCATGCTTTCTATTTAATAGCATAGCTAAAATATCATTAGCTTTGGGAGCCAACTGTTCATGCATCCAGTCTAGATATCCATCTTCTCTCTCGGTACGGAGCTCAACATGCTCGTCATATTCACTCGCGTTGCCCCTTACTTCGTTCAGAATCTTCGTCTTCTCTTCTCTAATAATTCTTCTTAGTTGTCTTTTTGTGATTTTCATTTAATAACTCAACTTTCTTCCAAGCGCTTTTTCCATTCCGCTGTGATGGGTTATAAATCGTTTATTCTCATTACTTTGCTCAGCTTTGAATTTTTCGTTCTGTACATTCCACCCATTGTGATCCCAACTAATCATCGTCGGGCCGTACCGATTCAAGAAATCTGCTTTCCAATTTTCAAATTCTTCTAGCGTACGAACGACCTTATAAGCACCAATTCCAGGTAGAGCCATATCCCCTCGTTGCTCGGAAGGAGTGAACTGTAATTCCTCTAATGAGATGGGTTGTTTTATTCTCATCTCTCTTAAAAGCTCTTTTCTAATGATCTTTCTAAGTTGTACTTCTGTAAGTTTCATTTTACCTCTTATTATAATATATCGTTTAGAATATCGATAGCTTGTTCAAGCGTATTATTTTCTTCTTCTGTAAAACGGTGGTAGTTAAGATCAATTAGCATTTGTAAAGAATCAATAGTATTGCCGGTCTCCGCCGCGGCGGCCTTCACCGCTGCCTTTTCTTGACTAGAGTCCATGTATCTAGGGGATTCTCGAAGGATACGCTTCTTCTCTTCTTTAATGATTCTTTTTAGCTGTCGTTTTGTGATTTTCATTTTATAATCTTTTAAGCTTCTTTCTAAGAGATCTTTTAATTCTATTTTCAAACATAAATGCTTCTTGTACTTGCGCAGCGGCCTTAGTTGCGATTGGCACATAGCGTGCTTGAAATACATATAATCCTAGAATTGTCTCTAGCTCAGGTGCTGACATGCTTGACTTCTTAGCCGCGGCAGCTAGCGCCTTTTGGCCATCAGGCGATTGAAAAATTCCTAGTGTAGCTTCAGCAGATTTGGGTGTATTAACACCCTTTATCTTCATGCCCACAACTTTTTGCTCTAAAGCTTTATATGTGGCCATAAATGCTATGGGCTCTTTTTTCGCCATTTGCTCAAATGTCAAGCCTTCTTTTGCTTTGGTGATTAGATCCGCTAGTCCCTTAATACCTGACCCTGCTGCTTTCTTTGACTTAGACAATGTAGCATCGACGGCGCTTCCAATGTGCTTACTAATTGAGGCCATCACTTTTGGCCCATTCTTATCAATTTGTTTAAGTTTCTTTGCTGCAAACTTTGTTGCTTTATCTCCAAGCTTTTTAGCCATAGGACCCATGAAGTTTAACATAGCCTCACCGGCACCGGCAGCTAATTCACCAGCTTCGCCACCGACTCTGCTCATTCGTTTACGTGCCCCTTTAACGTCAATCTCTGTATCCCCGAGTTCTTTAGCTTTTGCCATCCCGGCCTTTCCAAGCTCTTTACCTTTTGCCATAGCTGCGCCGCCGGCCTCTTTGCCTTTTGCTATAGCTACGTCACCGGCTTTCTTTGCCATCGCTTTAACATCATCGAAAAAGCCCTCTTGTATATCTAGATTAGCTAATCCAGATTCATTAAGTGTTTTCATTCTCTTAGCTCTATGATATGTTGCTCTAGAAATATATCCATGTTCTAAAAGAACATTGGGATAATTAAGCAAAAGTTGTTCGCTATAAGCTTCTCTTACCGATTCATTAAATAGTTTCATTTCATGAACCTGCATAGCTTCTTCTTTTATTATCTGTTGTAACTGTCGTTTTGTGATTTTCATTTTAATAGGCCTCCTAGCCTTCCCAATCTTCTACAATACCAATAAGTTCTTGATGAGCTTCTTCATTTCCCATAGTATTAATTAAAGCATCAATAGCAGCATGTAGCTGGCTCATTACATCATTGTTACGGCCCGACATATGAATTGCGCTAACTTTTGGTTCACCCAACTGCTTAGCATGCTCACCACTCAACGGTTTCCAATTAGGCGTCTCGCTTAAGCGGCCTACTTCTTCTTGAATAATTCTTCTCAACTGGCGTTTTGTAATTTTCATTTTTCTTCTTCCAAAGATTTCTTGCTCCATTTCGATCTTGGCATAAGTTTCTCTATCCTAAAGCTAAGAACCTTCATCCCATTTATTGTTGGTTGACCCATATCGTCAGTCCCAATTTTTTTAACTACTGTTCGCTTATTTTTAAAGCGACCAGTCAAGATAACATCACCGACTTCGAGGTCTAACGCTAAAGCTTCTACGATAATTTTTCTCAATTGGCGTTTCGTCATCTTCATTTTTGTTTAACCTCTTTTTTTTAACCTCTTCAACTCTTTAACTAGCAGATGGTAATTTTCTAAAGGATGTCTACGCTTTCTAGCAATCGCATCATCGATGATCTTATCGATCTCACCTGGACCGAAACGAAGACCAAGCTTAAGCAAAATTACATCTTCATCTTTCAATACTTTACATTCCTAACATCATAGCACGTAATCTTTGTAGTTTATCTAATACGCCTTTATTTGCATCTTGAGCACGAATAACGAGCGCGGTCGTACTCGGTCCTCTTTCTCTATTTGCACGAGTCAGGTCGTTATCAACAGCTCTAACTTCGTTAAGTAAAGATTCAACTATTCGCAAGACTTCATTTGGATCAAGATCTTGAATAATTTCAGATTCTTTTAAAAGCCTAGCTCTCTCTTCCTTGATGATTCTTCTTAGTTGCCTTTTTGTAATTTTCATTACGAATACTCACCGTTAATAAGTTTATCAGTAAACTCTTTCATGGTCTGAAGCGCAGCTCTCCGAACTCGGAGAGTTAACTCAGCTTCCATGTCCATAGCTGCGCCTTCAACTTGGTCGCCCCAGTGTCTCTTTGCTTCTACATTAGAGACATCATCTGGATTCATAGAGGTATCTCCTGTGTCCCAAGCATCCTCTTCCATCTTTGTCCACTTATCAACCAACTCACCGATATTGGACCAGTCAATTCGAGGCCAATGATGATCATCCCCATTTACAGCAGCAACCTGTTCCTCTTGCTCTCTTAGGAGTCTACGCTTCTCTTCTTTGATAATTCTTCTTAGCTGTTGTTTTGTGATTTTCATCTTAATCTCTTCTTTCTAGCTTCTAGGCTAATTCCAAATACTTCATCTCCAGCTCCATGGCCGGTTTCCCATTCAACCGGTTCTTCTTGTACATCACTACCAATCTTGTCTTGCAAGTGATCGATGATTGCTTGTGCGGATGATTTCTCGCAATGAGTCCCTGCTTTGATCATGACAAAAGATAATGCCAGATCAACAAGCTGAGAATTATCATCTAAGAGATCCCTAACAGCATCGTAATCTTCTGGGACTGGTACGTCTGTTGACGGTTCTTCAATTGCAGGTGTAAAATCTAAAGAAGCTTCCGGAACACCCATAGCGAGGCCACAAGCTTCTCTAATGACCTTTCTTAACCGTCTCTTTGTAATTCTTTTCGTAGATTCGTTTTTCTTTTTTTTGCGATCAGTAACTGTTTTATCAATAATTGCTTTTTGTAACTTATCATGAAGCTTATCTTGGTCTCCGACTAAAGCAGAGTCGTCATCATACTCTTTAGTTGATTTAGCTGCTTCTTCCCTAACAATTCTTCTTAGTTGTCTTTTTGTAATTTTAATTAGAGTACTCCTTTTAAAATCTGTTTCCAGGAAGCAGGCATATTGTCTGGCGATGTGCCTTCGTATACCTCTTCGCGTTCGATGAAACTGTGATCTGCATGCGGATCATTCATACTATCTCTTTCTCCAGCTTTTTTTCCCGCCATATAATCTGGATCTTCTAAGCTACTCATAGATACAGGCATTTTCCCTTCTAGTCCATCAGTATAGCCCATGGAATTCATGCGGTCTTTCCAGCTCTGACGTTTTGTAGGATCCGGGATCTCGTTGCCGGCATTATCAATTGCTTCGCGAATAATTCTTCTTAGTTGTCTTTTTGTGATTTTCATTCCATGCCCTTTATTGCTTGTGAGACTTGTTCTATCATGTCTTGCAGCTCATCTGCGTCTTCGCCGTCCATCATTCTTAAGGGTATAGTAAGCCTTTCTTGAGCGCGTTCAAAAGCATTGGGATTGATTTCGTATATAGCGTCTTCCAAGCGACCTTCTACATGGGCATTAACAAGATCTATCATCTGCGCCTGGATCGCGTCTCCTAAGCCAGCCCAAGCCTGAGCGAAGGCGATCGTTGGGTTTAAAGACTCCATGGACATAGCACCATACTCTTGGAGCACTTTGGTCTTTTCTTCTTTGATGATTCTTCTTAGTTGTCTTTTTGTGATTTTCATTAGAGGACAACTCCAAGTATGTGAAGTGCGTTCTTTATCAGTTCCATATTCATAAGGACATCATCAACTACACCATCATCAGTCGAACCACCAACTAAATCATCTAGGTTGTAATAAGCAGTTTGCAGGAGCTGGGCAGCATCGGCAGTTTTAGCATCCATAGAAGGAGGACCTTGCTCATTAAGTAACCTAGCTTTCTCTTCTTTAATGATTCTTCTTAGTTGTCTTTTTGTAATTTTCACTGATTCTCCTAATTCTTTTTCTTTTCTAACCTGCCAAGATGATCGACGACCGCCTGTTAATTCGGGGACTTCTTGGGATAAACCGCCGGCAGATATTTCTTTTCGTTGCGTGCTAACTTCTCTTTGGATATCCTCCACTGATATGCCGTAGTGATCACCCAACATTCGCATATCGGGCGCTGAAAAGCTACCTTTGGAAACGAAGTAGCTAGCAATAACTGAGCTAGCGCCCGGAGGTGAACCTCTTTCGCGTGCCCATTCTTCATAATTGAATATAGCATCATCCACACCGGCACGAGGGTGCATTTCTCTAATGATTCTTCTTAACTGCCTTTTAGTAATCTTCACTTTTCTATCCTTGCTTCGCTTGATCAATGACAGTTTCCAAGTTCATAATAAGAGTCTCAGCGTTTTGGATTCTTGCTTTCGGCTCCAAAATCATCAGCTGATCCATGATGGTTTTCATTGCCTTTAAGAATGCACGATCATCTCGAGGGATTTGCTCATTGAAATCTTTACTTGGCCGTGATTGGCCGTAAGACGGTCCAGGCATTGCTTCGTTAAGCAGTTTTTGCTTCTCTTCTTTTATGATTCTTCTCAGTTGTCTCTTTGTGATTTTCATTGGTCCCATCCTCCTGGCGGCTCTTCCGTCTGCTTAAAATATTGATCAACAAATTTCAAGACTTCAGCTTTGAGCTGATCTCGAGGGACATCATAACCCATTTCTTCGTCAAGTACCATGACGTACTGTTCAAGGGCGTCGAACAGGGTTTCCTCTTGGACCTGACCTTCATGCAAGAGCTTTTGCTTCTCTTCTTTGATAATTCTTCTAAGCTGTCGTTTTGTGATTTTCATTATCTAATATACCTCTTTCTGATAAGACTTTCAGCAGTTTCTATTTGCTTTTGATTCCAACCATATTCTTTGCCGATTTCTTCTGCTACCTCGTAAGGATCATCCGAGGTCTGATACTGACTCATATGTGGTTTGATAGTTTCATCAGTGGGTGGTTTTTTAGCTTCGTTAACAACTTCCTTGATGATTCTTCTAAGTTGTCTTTTTGTGATTTTCATGTTGGCACCCTCGCTGCGATAATTGTATGTTCCGATATCTTTACCAAAATCTAGCTTATGTTCCCCGGGTCGAGATCCTGGACTAGCTTCTGGTACTTCTTGGGGTGACATAGGATGACCTAGGTACGCTTGCTTCATTTGATCAATAATATCGTCCATAGAAAGTGGGGAGCCGGAAGCCTGAGACATATTAACGGCTTTTTTACCATTAACAGTTAACCAGCCTTCTCTTCCGTCGATACCAACTTGCACGTCAGGATAATCCTTAGCGAACTGGCGTTTAGCAGCATTTGCTAGCGACTTACTTCTTGGT
>Ga0114996_10002525_pt1 | contig 23662 bp, 27 predicted proteins | sample ArcticOcean_MG_C_4_FD_87039 | JGI IMG/M metagenome (GOLD analysis project Ga0114996, IMG submission 87039) | Marine microbial communities from western Arctic Ocean - ArcticOcean_MG_CB4_134 | ecosystem: Environmental > Aquatic > Marine > Oceanic | place: Arctic Ocean: Canada Basin | collected... | reverse complement strand
GCGATTCGAGAGCAGCGAGGGGAGGTCGTCCAGAATGAGTCGACCTTGGTCGTCCATCTCGATGTAGCGAAGTGCGGCACCCGTGCGACGCGCGAGTAGCTGCCAAGGGATGATGTTGGAGTGGTGCTCCATCGTCGAGATCAGGATCTCATCCCCCTCACCGATGTTGTCCAAACCCCAAGCCATCGCGATGAGGTTGATCGCCTCGGTCGTGCCCCGAGTCCATATGAGCTCGTCCGTGTCGGGCGCGTTGATCCAGTGCGCAACCTTGGCGCGGGCATCCTCGTATGCGAGGGTCGCCCGCCGCGACAACTCGTGGATGCCTCGGTGCACGTTGGCGTTGTCGCGCTCGTAGTACTGGTTGAGCGCGGCTAGTACGGCCTTGGGCTTTTGTGACGTGGCCGCACTATCGAGGTAAACGAGAGGTTTGCCGTTGACCGTTTGATCGAGTGCGGGGAATTCCTGTCGGATCTTGATCGGGTCGAGTGCGGTCATCTGTCCAACCTCGGTGATTCTCAGCTCACGTCGACGTAGATCTGTCCGGCACGGACCTCCACCGGGAACGACTTCACCGGCTGGGTGGCCGGAATGCTGATATTTTTGCCCGTCTTACAATCGAAGCGTGCGCCGTGGTAGGTGCACAGGATCTGGTCACCCTCGAGCTCTCCGTCGGAGAGCGGAAATTCTTGGTGGGAGCACTCGTCCGCGACTGCGTACACGGTCCCTTGGAAATTTGCGAGCACGATCTCGGTGCCGCCGGCGGTCACACCCTTGAGTTGACCCACGGGGCACTCGCTGGCAGCCGCCACCTGGATCCAACTAGGCATGGTGAACGCTCCGGAGCGTAGGCCGCGTTGTTCTTGAGGGCATCGGGGCTCTTTAGGCTTGTTGGGCGAGTTTGTGTTCGATGACACGCGTAACTTTTTCCACGACGCCGCCGAGGGGGAGTTTCGCTAGCACCTCACCGAGGAAGCCCAATACCACCAAGCGCTCGGCTTGGATTCGGTTCAGGCCCCGGCTCATCAGGTAAAATTTCGCCTCGGAGTCGAGCTGGCCGACCGTGGCTCCGTGGGAACACTTCACGTCGTCGGCCTCGATCTCGAGGTTCGGCAGCGAGTCGGCGCGAGACCCAGGGGAGAGCAGCAGGTTGCGGTTCGTCTGGTATGCGTCGGTGCCCTGCGCGCCGGGAAGCACTCGAATGATGCCACGAAAGGCCGCCCGGCTATTACCGTCGAGCGCGCCCTTGTAGAGCAGGTTGCTCGAAGTGTTCTCGGCGACGTGGTCCTGGCTGGTGTTGAAGTCGAAATGCTGATCGCCGTCTCCGAAATAGAGACCGAGCATGTCCGAATTTGCTCCTGGGCCCAGCAGACGGGCGTTCAGGTCCACGCGAGTCACGGATGCGCCGAGCGCGACGTTGAGCGTGTCGAGCGTTGCGTCGCGCTCCGCGAGCGTTCGTTGAACTGATTGGTAGAAGGCTCCACGGCCGAGGCGCTGCACAGCCACGTACTGCACCTGGGCACCGTCTCGCGCGATCAGCTCCACCGCGGTGGACGTATACGTCTGAGACTCGAGGTCGTCCGACAGAACCTCGTCGACATACGAGACCTGACTTTGTGATTCAGCGACGATGAGCACCCGACAGAAGTAGGCGACTCCCGCTTCACTCAGCCAGCGCGTCACACGGACCGGGCGCTCGAGCTGCACGCCCTTGGGCACATACAGGAAGATGCCGTCGATCCACAGCGCAGCGTTGAGTGCCGCGAACTTTCCTTCTTCGGCGGGAACCGCTCTGGTGGCGAGGTGCTCTCGCACTAGCTCTTCGTGGTTCGTAACCGCCTCGTGCAGGGACTCCAGTATCACACCCTGTGCAGCGAGTCCTTCATCGACGTCGGTGTGCACGACTCGACCATCGATTATGACAATGTGACCCGAAGCCTCACGATCCTCGTCCATGGCCGCACGCAGTCGATCAGGCCATGTGGTCGCATCGGATGAGAAGACGCTGTTGTCGCTGAGCCGGAGCGAGTCCAGGTCGAGCTTTTTTTTGAGGTTGGTGTAGCGCCACTCCTCAAGCCGGATCGTCGGCATTGGGGTGCGCTCGTATACGTCCCAAGCATGTGCCCGACGGTCGCGCAGCCACTGCGGCTGGCCCATGCCGATCCGCTCTACCGCCGCTGGGTTGAACGCAGTCGTCACACCGGCCATCAACGTCGCGCTACTATCCAACGGAACCTTCCATTTCCATCTCGATGAGCCGGTTGAGCTCCACTGCGTATTCCAGCGGCAGCTGCTTCGCGATCGGCTCAATGAAGCCGCGCACGATCATCGCCATTGCTTCATCCTTGGCGATTCCGCGGCTCTCCAGGTAGAAGAGCTGCTCCTCACCGATCTTCGAGACCGAAGCTTCGTGCCCAACGTGGGCGTCATCTTCTTCGATCTCGATATACGGATACGTGTCCGTCCGCGACGTGTCGTTGATGAGCAACGCGTCGCACTCGACGTTAGAACGCGCGTGGTGCGCGCCTTTGTGCACCTTGCACAGGCCGCGGTACGTCGAGCGACCATTCCCTTTGGAGATCGACTTGGAGGTGATCGAAGAAGTAGTATACGGAGCCATATGCACCACTTTTCCACCGGTGTCTTGGTGTTGCCCGTCGCCGGAGTACGCGATCGACATGATCTCGCCGTGTGCGCCCTCACCGACCAGGTAGCAGGACGGGTACTTCATGGTGAGCTTCGAGCCCAGGTTTCCGTCCAGCCACTCCATGGTGGCACCCTCGTGCACTATCGAACGTTGTGTAACGAGGTTGTACATGTTGTTCGACCAGTTCTGGATGGTCGTGTACCGGAACCGGGCGTTCTTCTTGACGACGATCTCGATGACCCCGGAGTGGAACGATTCGGTCGAATAGACCGGAGCGGTGCACCCTTCGATGTAGTGCGCCTGCGCGCCCTCTTCGATGATGATGAGCGTGCGCTCGAACTGACCCATCCGCTCTTGGTTCACGCGGAAGTACGCCTGTAGGGGCGTATCGAGCGAGACGCCTTTCGGCACGTATACGAACGAGCCGCCGGACCAGACTGCTGCATTCATCGCCGCGAACTTGTTGTCGCGCATCGGGATGATGGTGCCGAAGTGCTCGCGGAAGAGTTCGGGATGATTCTTCAGACCGTCTTCAATCGAATCGAAGATGACGCCCTGGGCTGCCCACTCCTCGCGCAAAGAGTGGTACACCATCTCGGACTCATACTGTGCGCCGACGCCTGCGAGCACCTTCCGCTCGGCCTCGGGGATCCCGAGCTTCTCGAACGTCTCCTTGATCTCGTCGGGTACGTCGTCCCAGGAGCGCTCCATCTGCTCTTGAGGGCGCACATAGAAGTAGATCTCGTCGAGCACTGCTTCGAGACTGTCGAGGTCACCGCCCCACTTCGGCATCGGCTTGGAGTTGTAGACCTCGAACGCCTTGAGCCGGTACTCGAGCATCCACTCTGGCTCTTCCTTGTGGGCAGAGATCTGACGGACGACCTCCTCCGTCAGGCCCTTCTCTGCACGGAAGACCGGCTTGGTGTCTGCGACGAAGTCGTACTTATACTCGTCGAGGCCGAGGTCCTGAACGGTGTCATTTTGCGGCATGGTGGTCTCCTTGGCGTCTTCAGACGCCGTTCGCTACTGAATCTGCGGTGCGCCAGTCCTTGTAACCTTCCGCCTCGAGCGCGAGCGCGATTTCCGGTCCCCCGGAGCGTACGATGCGACCGTCGACCATGACGTGTACGTGGTCCGGCTTGATGTAGTCCAGGAGTCTCTGGTAGTGGGTGATGAGAAGGATCGACATCTCGGGATCCTCCTCCGTCAACGTATTCACCCCGCTGGAGACAATCTTGAGTGCGTCGATGTCGAGGCCGGAATCGGTCTCGTCCATCACCGCGAGCTTAGGGTGGAGCATGGCCATCTGGAGGATCTCGTTTCGCTTCTTTTCACCGCCACTGAAACCGTCGTTCACGTGGCGCTCGGCGAACGAGACATCCATCTCCAGCAGTTCCATGCGTTCGGTCAGGATGTCGGAGAAGTCGAAGATGTCGATCTCTTCCCCCTCCGGCTGATGAGCTTGGACGGCCGTGCGAAGAAAGTTCGCGATGGAGACGCCAGGGATATCGACCGGATACTGGAACGCGAGGAACAGTCCCGCCAGTGAGCGCTCGTCGACTTCGAACTCGAGCAAGTCCTTGCCGCAGAATGTGACCTTCCCGCCCGTCACAGCGTATCCGGGGTGGCCCGCGAGTACCTTGGCCAGTGTGCTCTTGCCGGAGCCATTCGGACCCATGATCGCATGGACCTCGCCCTTGCCGATCTCGAGGTCGAGCCCCCTCAGGATCATCAGGTCTTCGTCGGTGACCTTGGCTTCAAGGCCAGATATCTTCAGAATGGGTGCGTCGCTCATTCGGTCCTTAGGCGGGTCTGCAGGGCTCGCAAACCGCTTATTAAGAATGATTCTACGTTTCAGGTGCAGAAAGCTAGGTGGGGTGATAAGGAGGGTCAAGTGGGGTTATAGGGTACTGATTCTTCGCGTCATTCGGGCGCTTCTGCCGGGTTTCGGGACCTCGGTGACACGCCGTGGTTGGTGCTGGGTGGTGGGGCCTTAGGGGGCTCGCGCACGTCGGCGTGGGGCGTGCTCTCACCGAGGCCGGGGTGCGGCCAGCCGGGATTGTCGGCACCAGTGTTGGCGCGCTGGTCGGCGCACTCGCCGCAAGTGGAGTGACTTGGCAAGAGATGCACGCGCTCGCCCTCGAGAAATCAGACATCGTGCGCGTGAATCGACGTGTAGCGTGGATCAACGGGATCCGCCAGTTGAGCGTGTTTCGCGGGGACGCGCTCATGGATTTCTACGCCGAGCTGCTCCCGGATCGTGGTTGGGAATCGATGCAGATACCGCTCTTGGTGAATGCCGTGGATCTCACCGACGGTTCGACTGAGTGGTTTGGCACCGAGGCGAGGACGGATGTTTCACTGGTGGAGGCCGTGTATGCGTCGTCTGCGCTCCCGGTCTTCTACCCTCCGTTCGAGCTCGAGGGACGAGCCTTCGTGGACGGCGGAACAGCCCATCCGTTGGCGCTCGGATGTGCGGAGCGACAAGGGGCGACCGGAGTCGTCGGGGTTGACGTTGGCTCCGGGGAGACCGGCGACGTTGAGGAGGTGCTCGCGCAAGGCATCCTCGGGGTGCAGCAGCGCATCTTCTCGATCATGACTTGGCGTCGCCGCCGCGACTTGCTCGCGCAGTGGGACGGCCCGCCGCTCATGTATGTAAGGCCGCGCCTGGAGGGGCTTGCCGCCTTCGACTTCGACAGCGTGGAGTACTTCCTAGAGAAAGGGTATCGGGCGATGAAGGAAATGCTGGGGGGCTGACGCAGGGTTGCGCTGGCTTGGCTAGGTGATTCGAACTCAGCCCAGTCCTGCCCGGTGAACTGAGAGCGGGCTCGGCTCTGCGTGGTGGGGCCCCCGAGCACGTCCACTGGCGCTGGACCCGAGGACACGGAGTGAGCCCTTACTTCTAAGCTCCGACCCGAGGAACCAATCAGCGGAGTCGCCCGCACTGGTCGGCTTCTTACCATCCTCATCCACGGCCATCTGGTTGATCCTCCGCCGGAATTCGGCCACCGACTCGGTGGGCGTCTTCACCTCGAACCGCAAGCCGTGTGACGCATGCTGGTGTTTCTTCTTCCAACCTCGCTCACCAGGATTGGGGCCGACGAAGTAGGAGAGCGTCACACGCAGCCGGCACTGCACCGATCCAAGCTCCCGCACGGGGTCCTTCCATTCTGCCGAATGCACGAGGAGTGCGCGGACCGTCTCTGGCCAAAGATCCGGATACGCTGCTCGTATGAATGGCGCTGGGCGCTGGAAGTGAATCGGTCGTGCGTTTGTTCGTTCGGGATGTTGCCGTAGTGGTGGTCGGCGGAGCGATTGTCGGCCTCGCGATCTCGTTGCCGGCGGGCCGATTTATAGGAGAGCAGTTCACTGGTGGCCCAGGCAGTCCCTGGCTGATTGCTACCGTCGCCGCGGGGCTGGTCGTCACGGCCCTCGTTGCGACACTCGGTCCCGCACTACGGGCAGCCCGGACCGATCCTACCACCACGCTCCGACAAGAGTGAACTGAAGCGACGGTCGGGTTGTCAGATGGTGAACCATGCGATCGTTTCCTTGTGCATCGACCCCTCCGAAAGCCGTCCTACTGCATGGGCGTACGTATACCGAGTCGAGAACCCTCTAGCTGGCACCTTATGAGATCCTGGCGTGTTATTCCGGCCGTCTTCGCCGCGGTCGCTCTTTCAGCGTGCTCCGACTCGATTCCGGGTCCAGGCACGATGACTCTGACACTCGAGGGTCCGTTCGTGTCCGAGGGCGCCGCACTCATCTCCGTGTTCGGCGCTGGTATCACCGGTGTTACGCAGATCGACGGTCGGGTTTTCGGCGAGCACGACGCCGACTCGTTCATCGTGGTCATTGTCGCTGAGCCGGCGGCCCAGCTCCGTTTTGGGTTGACCGTGCTCGACACACTCGCCTCGTTCGAGGCCCATGTACTCCAGGTCGCGGCGCCGCACGATGTCCTGCGCAACGTGCTCGCGGAGTACACAGTGGACATACGGCGATGACGTCGCGGTGCAAGGGAGGCCCACGGGCACCGGCAATTGGCCGACTTCCGATCGTTGTGTTCGCCATGTGGCTTGCCTCGCTTTCGTACGGTGTCTCGTTGTCGGCCCAGGACATCGAGGCCATTGCCGAGCTGCGAGGGCTGAAGCTCCCTCAGGGCTACTACAGCCGAGTCGCACAGGACGCGGATGCCTTCGAGTTGCCGAACGGCCTCTTCCATGTGAATGCCCAGGGTCAGGTGGAGCCCGTGCGTAACGTCAGGGGGACCCACCGCCTCCTGGTATTGCCCGCCCTGTTCTCCGATTCGGATGAGCCACATATCACGCGGGACATGATCCAGGCGTCGCTCTTCGACGGACCGGCTCCGCGCGGGACTATCACCGAGGCGTTCACGGAGATGTCACGAGGGGCGCTCACGGTTCTCGGAGACGTGCTTCCGTGGGTCCGCACGTCCCGACCCATGTTGGCGGTTGTGGGCACGGCCAACGGCCTCGGGAGTGACGCCGACTTGGGTCCATATTTTGTGGAGGCCATGCAGCTCAACGACTCGACGACCGACTTCGGCCTCTATGACAACGACGGTCCGGACAACGTACCGAACAGCGGCGATGACGACGGATTCGTCGACGCGATGACGTTCGAGTTTCTCGAGATCGCGGGCTCTTGTGGCGGTTCGTCGATTTGGCCGCACCGTTCGGGGATCTCTCCGCGCAACGGCGGCGAGCCTTTCACGACCAATGATGCTCGGCCGGGTGGCGGATTCGTCCAGGTCGATGGCTACCTCGTGCAGAGTACGAGCGACTGCACCGGTGAGGAGGTCCAGATCGCCAACGTCATTTCCCACGAGTATGGACACGTGCTAGGCCTCCCGGACTACTACCATCCTACCGCCAGTGGCGGGGCGGTCGGGCGGCGGTGGGTACTTGGGTGCTGGGAGCTGATGGCCGCGGGTGGGTGGGGGTGTGGTCCCGTCCCGGAGGAGCGGGAGTCTTACGGTCCGTCGCACCTCAGCGCGCGGTCCAAGAACGTGCTCGGTTGGCTGGATTTTACCGAGGTCCCCCTCGGCTCGGTCAGTCACGAGGAGTACGTGCTGGATCCAGTGCAGACGTCGGGTGACGCCCTACGCATTCACCTCGATGATGATGGTACAGAGTACCTGTTGGTGGAGTATCGAGCTCTAATCGGGTTCGACGACAAGCTCCCCGCCGAAGGGGTGCTCATCTACCATCAAGACTTGAGTGCTGCGAGGAGGCCGGACCCCACCAGCGACCTTCCGTACCGCCTCGCGTTGCTCGAGCAGGACGATAACGACGGACTGATCCGGAACACCTTCGAGGGTGGCAATCGCGGGGAGGCTGGGGACGCGTGGGGTGTCGGCGGCGTGACGAATCAACTCAGCAGCCTCACTTCACCCAGCACCCGCCTCAACGACGGTAGTGCCACGCCGGTGGTCTTCCACTCGATTGTCGTGGAGAACGGTCAGGCCCGTATCACTCTGTCGACCCAACTGATCGTCGAAGCGCAACGGATCGTTCAGTTCTTCCTGGAGCCCAGCTCTGATGCGCTGTCCGAGCTCGAGCGTCAGTTCGTGGACAGTGAGGGCAACCGAAACGGCCGGCTCGATGTTGGGGATTTACGCACCTGGCTTCGCGAGCACGGGAACTAGACTCTCTGTCTCAAGCCCTGGACCCGAGCCAACAAACAAACGAGCCCCGTCCAACCGTAGCTGGACGGGGACTCGCATCGGGCCCGCTGGTGAGGTGCGTGTGAATTAGCGGACCCGATCTCTGTCGGGAGGGATCAGCCGCCGCGGTTGCCTCAGAACGAACGGCGTCCCTGTCGTCCACCGCGGTTGCCTCGGAATGCGCCGCGCCCTTGTTGTCCACCGCGGTTGCCTCGGAATGCGCCGCGCCCTTGTTGTCCGCCGCGGTCTCCTCGTCCGGCGGATGCTCGGTTCTGTCGCCTGAGTCCGTTCAGGGACTCCTGCTGTGCCTCCGTCAGAATCGACTGTAGTCGCTCGCGCTGCTGTCCTTGCTGCTCGCGGGCGGCATCCCGTCGGTCTTCCGTCGCTGCCATCACGTCGCTACGGCGGATGAGCCCGGCGGCATATTGGGACTGGATCTCGGTCGTCTGAGCCATTTCGGCCGTACGCCGCTGAACATTCTCACGGCGGATTGCGTCGAGTTGGCCCACTTTATCTTCGGTCAACTCAAGGCTCTCGCTCAGTCGCATGATCGACTCGACTCCAGCCCCCTGCCGATCTTGGCCGCCTCTCCCCTGAGGGCCGCGCCGGCCCTGTTGGGCTGAGACGCCTGTCGCACCTGTCGCTAGTACCGTCACCATCACCAAGAATCCACCCGTCATCATCTTCATCATATGCTCCTTCTCTATCGCCGCTCAACAGCGAGCGCTGCTTGTCCCTGTGTGAAGAGATAGAGGCAGCCAGGGGGAGCTTCGTTAAGTGATTCGGCTAGGTGGGGTCTGCCGTGAGAGCATCCCGGAAGACTCGTGACCACTCAGCCAAAGACAGGCGCAGGTAACGCGCGGGCTCCTCGCTGCTTCGGCCGATAGGCCCCTCAGATCCTGGCTCCACGCGAACCTGCACGAGCGTTGGGCCGGGCGTAGTGAGAATGCCCGGCACCGCTTCTACGTATTCCCTCGGCTCATCGAAGCGGAAGACTCGCGGAAATCCAGCAGCTTCTGCCATCGCAGCGTAGTTGATGAGGCCTGCGGCTGGGACTGCCTGACTGCCCGTGATTTCATAGTTGCCGTTATCCACCACCATGATCACGAGGTTGCCCGCTCGGGCCCCCACCACCGTTGCCAGCGTGCCCAACGTCATGAGCATACTGCCATCCCCGTTCAGGCAGATCACTGTTCGCTTCGGGCGCGCGAGCGCGATCCCTAGCGCGAGGTCCGCCGCATGTCCCATCGCGCTATCGGCGGAGGCGAAGTCCAGGTCGTGATCGGAGAGTCGCCCCCAGGGCCGTGTGACGCTCATGGTCGTGACCACGACCTCGTTGGTCCGGTGTCGCGCGAGCGGCTCCAGGAGTTGTGCCCGTGTCAGCATGTGCGCGTGCCCCGCGCTCTTCCGAGCATCAGTTGAGTGCCCTGGCCACGATGACCGCTCTGGGCCGCCCCTCCGCTCGGGCCGACGCGATGGTTCGCGAGAGTGCTTCTGATGGATCGTGGTCGCCTTCGCATCGTTCGAACGGAACGCCCCAAGCGTCCAGCGTAGGCTCGGTGAGCAACGCGGTGGAGTCTACGTCCGCTCGGGTCAGAAGCTCGCTGGTGCGTGCTTCGCCCGGGGTGAGGCCGGCCGCAGCCATCTTCGCGTACCCTCGACCGGTGATCAGCATCGGTATTGGCGCCGCCATGCGCACCGCAGTGCCGCGGATGCTATCACCCGACTCCAGCAGCCCGGTGTTCTGAATGACAACCAAGGGCCGTGCGCCACCGAGCCACAGGCCAGATGCGATCGCGAAGGCCTCACCCTCCCGGGTGACGGTGACTAGCTGTATCGAGGGATGTGTCTGGAGGGTGTCGAAGAGCGGCGCCGACGTGTTGTCGGGTATTCCTATGACGTGCGTGATACGCGCCGCTGCGAGTGCCCGAAGCGTTCCGTTCAATAAGGTCAGAGGTGCCTTCCGCCTGTGGGGTCAGTTGTCGGCGTCGGTCCTCTCGTGGTGAGCCAGCCAGCCAGCAGAATGGCGCAAATCATGGCACCGGCCCCAAGCGCCAACTGCCATTGGGTCCAGATGAGGATGGCGAGGATCCCGATGTACAGTGCGATCGTGATCGCTGGTACGATTGGATGTCCCGGCATGGTGAAGGGTCTCTCGAGGTTTGGCTGAGAGGCTCGCAGCTTGAAGTAGCCCATGAGCACCATCGTATCGACGGTGATCGCTACGGTCATCATGAATCGTATCAGCAGCTCGAAGGCGCCAGATAGCGCGAGCAGTGCGATCCACGCTGAGATGAAGTAGAGGGCGTTCCTAGGAGTTCCTCGCTCATCGACGCGGGCGAACGCCTTTGGTGCGAGCCCGTGCTGGGACAAACCGTAGGCCACGCGTGGCAGCCCCAAGAAGTTCACGTTCAGGCTGCTCACGAGAATGAGCAGGCTCGCCAAGACGACCACCGTCCCCGCGGTGCTGCCGAATACCGCCGTGATCGCGTCCTGCGCGACGAGCTCGGAGCCGGCCATCTCCGCGGGGGACAATGCCGAAAGGAAAGCGACGTTCATCAGGAGGTAGAGCACCATCACGGCCAGGGAGCCGCCGACGAGGATCTTGGGGAGGGCGCTGCCGGGATCCTTGACCTCCGCGGCCATCTTGGCGGCGTCCTCCCACCCATAGTACGCGAACGAAATGGATTGGTATGCGAGCGCAAAGCCGAGCAGCCCAGCCGTCGGTCCCGATGCACTAGTGGGCGACGGCTGGAAGCCGATGAGATCCCCGGCCCATAGGCCCGCGCCAGCGATCGCGATCACTACGAAGATCTTGATCACGGTGGTGACGTTCTGAAATCTCGTGCTCGCCTCGAGTCCACGCGTGTGCAGAAAGAAGAACGCGACGCATACGGATAACGAGAGCAGCGGGATCGATCCCCGCCCGCCCGTCAGAATTCGAACGTATTCCGCGATGGCGACGGCCTTGGCGGCGCCCGAGAAGCCGCGGCTCACGAGTAGCTCGGACCAGCCGGCCAGGAAGCCCATTGTGTCGCCCCACGCGTGGCGGGCGTACACGTATTTGCCTCCGGCTTCCGGGAGCGCGGCCGCCATCTCGGCGAGAACGAGTGTGGAGAGTGCCACGACCACGCCGCCGAAGAACCACGCACCGAGGATGAGCCAGGGGTTTCCGAGGTGCCCCGCGATGATGCCCGGGGTTCGGAGAATGCCAGCACCGATCACGATGCCGACCGTGACCGCCATGCCGTCCCGGATCCGTAGAACCCGCTGCAGTTCGTATTTCGATCCGGAATCGGTCACAGGAAGACCCTTCTACCGCCGCTCGATCGTTGCACGCAGGAGCTGGTCCAGCTCCGGGAAGTCGGCGTCCAGATATGTGTTTCCTTCGGCGACGATTCGACTCTGCTCGCCCCCGCGCACTCCGCCTCCCGAGTTCTCGCCGTAACCGGAATGGATCGAATCGACCACGCTGTCCATTCCCTCCACGACTCGCCCAAGGGGGGCAAAACCCTGCTCGTCGAGGCGAGAGTTGTCGACCATGCTGATGTAGATCTGCGTGGAGCGTGTACCCGGTTCGGTGAAGGCGAACGCGATCGTGCCGCGCTCATTGCTCGCGACCACCGTGTCGTCCTCCATACCTCGGTCGTACCACACGGCGCTCACCTCCGGATCACCTGAGACACCCCACTGAGTAATGAAGCCCGGCACGGTGCGATGAAAGCGTACGTCGTCGTAATAGCCGTGACGGATCAGGTTGTAGAATCGGTCGACTCCGATGGGCGCCCACGCGCGCACGAACTCGGCGACGAACACGCCTCGGGTCGTTTCGAACCGGGTACGGAAGGTGTCGGGAGCGTTCTCGGACCATGCGGCGTGGGCCGGGTCCAGGAGGATCGCTCGTGTGTCGACGTCCTCGGTCTGTGGTGCGTCGGACGCGCCGGAGGGGGCCGCCGCGTCATCTTCGTTCGCCGAACAGGCGGTCAACAGGAGCGTCGTCAGGACCATGCCGTGCAGGAACCTACGGGGAGGAATCATGGCACCACCGCGAACACGCGCACCTGCCCGCCCGGGCCGCCCTCGATCTTGATGGGTGCGACGATCAGGTAGGCGCCCGCCTCCGGAAGCGCGCTCATGTCGGCAAGGTTCTCCAAGTGGAAGCGACCCGATCCATTCACCACTCCGTGTGCGGGATATCCGCGAGCGTTGCCAGGATCCACGCTTCCGGTGTCGACCCCGACGCCTGCGATATCCGCTCGTTCGTGAGGAAGAGCGCCGCCCCCTCACTGAAGCCGGGGAAGTGTAGGCGGTTATCCATCCCGCGATTGTAGTAGCGATCACCCTGCGCCCAGCGAGAAGGCCATCCTGAGCGCATGACGACGATCGCACCCGCGGGGATCTCTCCATGGACCGCTTCCCAGGCCCGGATGTCGTCCGCAGTGACAGCGTAGTCCTCGTCCTCACTGACCTGGGTGGTGACGTCCACGACCACGGCTGGCCCGAAGAGATCACTCGGTGGTACTTGATCGACCGAAGCGAGTCCCATCCCGCCATGAACCGGAGCGTCGAAGTGCGTGCCGAAATGTTCGGGCACCGCGTACGCGGCCATCGCCGGTGCACCGTCTTCGTGTGCGCTCAGTGTGTCGTGCACAAAAGGGCTACGATCCGGTCCGGGCCAATACGGTGCATCCGCGCTCACCGCGTGCGTGAGGTCCACTACGGTCATGTCGTCCGCGAACAGCGCCGCGAGCCTGTCTGCTGGCTCGTCTGCTGGCGTGTCTGCTGGGGTGCTGCAGGCAGCGAGCAGCAGTGCCAGGCCAAGAGACTTGTGCGCACCGAGCATGGGTGGCCTCCAGAGGGGTCGGACGGGTCCGGCCATCATATCGCTTTGGGCATCCTGCCGCTCGTGATGGCGGCGTGCTCAGACTCCTACCAAGCGCCGCAGATCCTCCAAGCGCTACTAGCCCTCGCTCTCGATCAATACCGCTATGAGCCGGCCAGGCCCGTGCACGCCTTTCACCAGGATCTGTCCGATGTCGGCCGACTTGGATGGGCCCGAGTGGAAGCCGATCGCGGACGGGAGGTCGTCGGCAAGATCGATGAGTGCCTCGCGCAGCGTAGCGTAGACGTGCGCGGCGTACACGAATACGACGTGAGTTGGCACGAGCAGTTGGGCGCGTCGTCCATCTCTGGCGTCCATGATGAGTGATCCCGTCTCGGCAACGGCTCCTCTAGCTAGGGACACTCCCAGCGGCGCGGTGTCCGGCGCGCCTGGAGGAAGCGGAGGGTGCAGAAGGAGCGGGACGGTTTCACCCACGGCGCTGCTCTCGAAATCAGCGCAAAAGGACGCGAGCCAAGCGGCGGCGGCATCGATGCTCGGTTGGCGCACGACCTCGCCGCCCGCATCCTCCAGCAGCTGAACCAGTCCGTCCACCGGATCCGGCGTGGCGGTTGACCGCCACCCCTCGAATGTCCCGGGGTGCGGCAGGGGTTCCCTGTCGCTCAGCGCTTCCCGCACCCGCTCGAGCATGCGATCTCGGGCGCTCACTCGATGCCCTCCTTCCACATCTCCAGGAAGCTCTTCTTGCTCGACGTGGGCGCAGCACGCTCCTGTATCCATCCGTTGAGGACCGGCAGCGCTCGACCTGCGAGTTCTAGCGGCACGTGTCGCAGCATCGAGTTGGCGACGGCAAAGAGTTCGGGACTCTGCGCCAGCTTCGTGTAGGCCTTGAGGCCCAGCGTTTCGGTTGCAGGCGTGAGGCCCTGCCGGGCGGCCTGTTCTCTCCAGTGCACGAGCAACTCGGGGATTGGGATGCGGACCGGGCAGACGTCTGTGCAAGCCCCGCACAGACTGGACGCAAATGGGAGGGGCATCGCCTCCTCCAAGCCAAGCATTCCAGGAGCGATGATCGCCCCGATAGGACCGGAATAGGTCCAGCCATAGGCATGCCCCCCGGTCTGCCGATAGACCGGGCAGATGTTGAGGCACGCTCCGCAGCGCACGCACCTGAGCGCTTCCCATGCGACGTCGTCTGCGAGCAGCTTCGTACGCCCGTTGTCCACGAGCACGACGTGTACCTCTTCAGGACCGTCCACCTCGTCGCTCTTTCTAGGTCCTTGGATGAGTGAGACGAAGTTTCCGATCGGTTGCCCCGTCGCGCTACGCGCTGTGAGCTGGAGAAATCCGGAGACGTCCTCCAGCCTCGGCACCAACTTCTCGATGCCAACGAAGGCCACGTGCACACGGGGCAGGGATGTCGAAAGTCGGATGTTCCCTTCGTTCTCGATGAGCGCGACGGTACCGGAATCGGCCGCCAGAAAATTCCCGCCGGAGATTCCGAGATCCGCGGCGAGGAACTCGGCGCGGAGCGCGTCCCGTGCCGCGCCCGCGAGCTCGTCTGGTTCTGCGTCGAGTGGCGTACCCAGCTTCTCGTGGAAGAGCCTTCGGCAATCGTCCACACTGAGATGAATCGCGGGTCCCACGATGTGGCTCGGCGGTTGATCCAACAGTTGGATGATGTACTCGCCCAGGTCTGTCTCGCGCACATGCACGCCGAGGCCTTCGAGGTGCTTGTTCACGCCCAGTTCTTCGCTGAGCATGCTCTTCGCTTTCACGGTGCTCTCAATGCCGTGGTCGCGGACGACTTCGCTGAGTATTGCGAGTGCGTCGTCTGCTGTCTCAGCCCAGTGAACATGGGCTCCGTTCGCGGTGAGCTGTTCTTCGGCTTGCTCCAGATACGCGTCCAGATTCCCCAGCGCATGCGTCTTCACGTCGCGGGCCCAGTCTCGCCATGACTCCGCGTCGATCTGCTCCCATGCGCGAATGCGATGTGCGTCGAAGGTGCGGGTGGCGGCAGTAACCGACGTGCGCACCTCGGGTGTCTCACGGAGTATCTTGGCGGCCTCTTCCCGATACTTCGTGGGGCCCGTGAAACTCATTCCGTGACTCCTCGCCAAAGGGCGCTCGCGAGGTGCACAAAAGGAGGACCCGTGCGGCGCTTGGCGGCCCTCCCGGAGAGCTGCAGCAAGCAACCTCCGTCGGAGGAGGTCATGAAGTCGATGTCAGGGAGTGTGTCGAGCTTCCGGTCCGCCATAGCTGCCGACACTTCGGGAAGCTTCGCGCTGAAGAGGCCACCAAAACCACAGCACTCCTCCGCGGCCTCCCATTCGACGACTTCAGCCCCACAGCCGGCGAGGAGGGAGATCGGCTCATCCTTCACTCCGAGCTCGCGAAGGGCATGACAGCCGTGATGGTACGCGACGCGTCGACCCCGGAGACCGGTACCGAGCGAGTCGACGTTCAGTACCCGCCGTAGGAACTGGGACAGCTCGTACGTCCGGCCGGCGAGTGATTCCGCTTGTCCGGGGTCCGAGTCGATCAGCTCGCGATAGAAGGACCGGATCATGCCGGCGCAGCTGCCCGAAGGCAGCACCACATATTCGGCATCTGCGAAGACATGCATGATATGCGTGGCCATGCTTCGGGCTTCATCTGGCCGACCGGCGTTGTGGGCGGGCTGTCCGCAGCAGGTCTGTCCTTCCGGGACGTCGACGTCGACCCCGACGTGGCGCAGTAAGCGCACCGCATCCGCGCACGCCTCTGCGTAGAATTGATTGCCGAGACAGGTGGCGAACAGAGAGACGCGCATCCGTTACGTGGTGGAGAGGGGAGCGGAGAACACGGAGACCTGCGTCGAGCGCCGCACTAGCCCTCGCTGGTACCCGGCTTAGAGAAGAACTGGTCGATCGAAAACGCGCCGAGCTCCATTCCTGCCTCCTGTCCCGCTCGTTGGCGGTTCGCCCGCGTGGGCCTATGCGGCCTGCCGGAGCTTCTTGAGGTCCTTGAACCGGATTAATTGCTGACCGTCCTCATCCCATAAGGCGAGGTTGATCAGCTTCAGTGTATCGCGAAAGCGCACCTTGGTCACGACGTGGAACGCCTCGTTCTCATCGTGCGCTTGCTGCAGTTTGTAGTTCGGAATTCGTGCGCTCATGTGGTGCACATGATGTACGCCGATGTTCCCCGTAATCCACTGTAGCGGCGCGGGCAGCACGAGGTACGAACTTCCGTGCAGCGAAGCGTCGTAGTAGTCCCAGCCGTCATGCCAGTGCCAGTACGCTTCTTCGAATTGGTGTTGCACGTAGAACATCCACACGCCCAGCGTGGAGCCGATCAGCGTCACTGGAAGTTGAACCATCAGGAAGCTTTCGAGTCCGATGGTGAGCCACATCACGCCGACGATGAGCGCGATCGCCACGTTGGTCCACCAAACGCTTCGCCACGCCCGCTTCCATGCCTTCGGCGCGTCGGTTGGGAAGCGATGTTTGAGCAGGAACTGATACGCGGGCCCCAGACCGAAGAGCACGAATGGATTCCGATAAATTCGGTACTGAACTCTCTGCAGCCGGGTCAGCTCGTAGTATTCGCGCACGGTGATCGTGTCGACGTCGCCGAAGCCGCGGAAATCCAGATCGCCCGAATGAGCGTGGTGGTGAGCGTGCGTCTTTCGCCAGTAATCGTAGGGCGTCAGCAGCAGGGTGCCGATCACCCTCCCGACCCAATCTCTCACTCGCCGGGACTTGAAGAAATTCCCGTGTCCGCAGTCGTGCTGGATGATGAAGAGGCGGATGAGAAAGCCTGCTGTCGGGACCGCGAGCGCGAGCGTGAGCCAATAGCTGTACTCGAGGCTGCGCAGCATGGAGTACCACAGAATCGCGAATGGAACGGCGGACGTAAGTAGCTGCGTCACGCTCCGTTTGGTGTCCGCGCCCCAGTACGGCTTCAGAATGCGATTCCACTGCTCGATCTTGGCGCGATCGGGCTTCGTGTGGTGGATGGCCGAACTTTGTTTCGCATTCGAGATCTTCAGACCGTCACTCCTGCTTCTATCTCACAGATGGCTTGCTACGCTGTCCATTTCTTCCCGCGCGAACAAGGCCGACGTCTGATAAGCGTCGAGCGGACGTGCTATTCAACCGGCGACGCGACAGCCACTCTGCACTCTGTGTTTTCGCGCCACGTATCCATGAGCGCGACGATGTGGAGTCTCGTGAGGCTTTCGGGAAGTGCAGCCGGGTCTTCGTTGAAGAGGTCAGGCAGGTCGCCCGCTCCGGCGGGATTCGGAGCTGTATACATCTGCCAGCCCCCCCCTCCGAGATACGCCTGCAGCATGACGGGTGTCGGCGCGCTTTCAGGGAGTAGCCAGGTGTGCTCGCCGACACGCTTCCAACCGTCTCCATGTGCTACTCGCTCCAGATCTCCGTCAATGGTTAGGTACGTCGACCCTTCCAGTCCCCGCAGGGCCTCGACGATGTCCGTCTGTGCGTCGAGTAGATCGTCGGGAGGCGTGCCGGTGAGTTCCCAGAGTCCTGGGGTGATGAGGGCCAACCCATGCCTGTCCAGGACGTTGACGACGACCGACGATGTCGTGCTTGGCCTATATCGGTGATCGAGCGCCCTCAATTCGATATTTCCCGCGGCCGGGTGGAGGCCGCCGCCCGCGAATATCCAGCGATACACTGTCGTGTCACCGCTACCACATGCCGTACAGGGCCGCATGACGTCCTCGCGGTACGCGACGTGCACACCGCTCGTGCTCGCGCGGGCCATGACGTCGGCCCGTGATTCCGCTGCGCCGATCACCTGACCTGACAGCATCGTAGCGATCAGGTCAGGACTGTCGGCGAGCGTCGAATCCCCGACGTGTGCGGGTACCAGAATGCGCGCGAGCCACCACTCGATGTCGTAGTCGTTGATCTCACCGTGTCCGCATACGAGGCATCGCCATCCCTCGATTGGTGGATCTGGGGGATGGACCCATGCGGCCTTGAAGCGCTCATCGGTTCTTTCGTAGGCGAGCTGATACACGCGCTCACCGAGGACGGCGAGCAGTCGGTTCGCCCACGGCACCTGCATGCGTTCGAGTGCATGGCCGTTTTCGGGGTCGAGTGTGAGGTCGTTGAACGAGCCGGGTCCACCGTATGCGTCTATTACGGTGGGGTCGATATCAGCAGATCGTGTGTTCTCCAGATGGCGACGTGCCCACAGGAGCCATCGGCCCTCGCCGCAGTGCTCGAGAAGTCGAACGAGTGCGGTCAGCGCGAGGTCGGCGCGGCGGCTACCGGCCAATGGTGACAGCACCCTCGGAGGCTGACGTAACGAGTCGTGCATACTTGGATAGCACACCGTCGGCCAGAGGTTTGTCTGGGGCCTTCCACTCGGATACCCGTCGGGCGATCTCGTCGGCACTCAACTCCACAGAAACGGTGCCTTCCGCGAGGTCGAATGTAATCATGTCGCCGTTGCGTACGGCAGCGATCGGGCCACCGTCTACGGCCTCAGGCGAGACATGTCCGGCCATGAGCCCATGGGTAGCCCCCGAGAAGCGGCCATCGGTTAGCAGCGCGACCGAGGAGCCTAGCCCCGCGCCAGCGAGCGCGGCGGTGACAGCCAGCATCTCACGCATGCCCGGCCCGCCGCGCGGCCCTTCGCATCGGATGACAATGACGTCGCCTTCACTGAACCCTTCGTCCTGGAACACTTCGAAGGCCTCTTCCTCACTGTCGAAGACCCGGGCGGGACCTCGGTGAAATCCGCGTTCGTTTCCGGCGGCCTTCAACACGCATCCGTCAGGGGCCAGGTTGCCGCGTAGCACGTAGAGGCCGCCACGGGCCTTCAACGGTTGTTCGACTGGGTGTACGACTTCCTGGCCAGGCTGCTCACGAGCTTCCGCGACCTCTTCGGCGAGGGTTCGCCCAGTGACTGTCGGCGCCTCACCAACGACGTAGCCTGCGTCGAGAAGTCGCCGAGTGACGAGCGCCACTCCGCCCGCAGCGTGCAAATCCGGTGCGTTGAATCGGCCCCATGGCTTCATGTCAGCGAGCACCGGAGTTCTTTCGCTAATGCGAGCAAAGTCCTCCAGCGAGAAGTCCACACCGGCCTCGCGGGCGATCGCCAACAAGTGGAGAACGGAGTTCGTGGACCCGCCCGTGGCCACGGCCAACGCGACACCGTTTTCCAACGCTGTTCGTGTGAGAACCTCTCGGGCAGTGAGGCCCGTCCCCACCAGATCGACCACCAGGCGCCCGCACTCGCGAGCCACGTCCATCTTTGATGGGTCTGTTGCCGGGACCGAGCCGCTCCCCATGGGTGAGATACCCATCGCCTCGAAGACCGTGGCCATCGTATTGGCGGTGAACTGGCCGCCGCACGCTCCAGCGCCCGGGCAGGCGGCTTTTTCGAGGGCGATCAGTTCCTCTTCATCGATTCGCCCTGCCGCATAGGCGCCGACGGCCTCGAATACGTCCTGGATCGTGACTGCACGGCCGTTGTGGGTGCCCGGCTGGATCGATCCCCCGTACAGCATGAGGCTTGGCCGGTCCAGGCGGGCCAGTGCCATTACAGTGCCGGGGATCGTCTTGTCGCACCCGGAGAGCGCGACCATGCCATCGAACAGGTACGCGCGGCCCATGAGCTCGATGGAGTCGGCGATCACTTCTCGGCTCACGAGCGACGCGCGCATCCCCGACGTTCCCATCGTGATTCCGTCGGAGACCGCGATCGTATTGAATTCGAGCGGTGTTCCACCGGCTTCGCGGATACCCGCGCGGACTGCGTCGGCCAGTCCTCGAAGGTGTGTGTTGCAGGGGGTGGTGTCGGTCCAGGTGTTTGCGATCCCGATGAGAGGACGCTCGAAATCCTCGTCCTTCAGACCGACAGCCCGTAGCATCGCCCGCGCCGGCGCACGAGCCGGACCTTCGAGCAACTGACGGCTCGTCAGCACAGGGAGCTGCATCGTCCTCTCTCCGCCTAACCGAGCGTTTCGGCAAACGTCGGAGGTCTACGATGATTCGTCGCTTGCTCGTAGGCGTAGGCGACGCTTATCAACGTTGGCTCGCTCCAGGCCCCCGCGAAGAACGAGACCCCAGCGGGTAGACCCGACACGAATCCCATCGGCACAGTAATGTCTGGATAGCCAGCAATCGCGGCTGGCGACGCGCTGTATCCCATCCCGGCCCACGGATCGCCCTTGATATGATCGGTCGGGAAGGGCAGCCCCGTCGTGGGGGCGACGATCGCGTCGAGCCGGTGCTCGCTCATCACTCGGTCGATCCCGTCCTCCCGGGTGGCCTGTTGAATCGTCCGAACCGCATTCAAGTATTCCGGATCAGTAAGCGGCCCTCGTTCCTCAGATTGGTACATGAGCTCCTGGCCGAAGTAGGGCATCTCACGGTCGGCGTTCTGCTCGTTGAACGCGATGACCTCTGCGAGGCTTTTCACAGGAGCACTTGAGCCGAGGCTCGATAGATAGTTGTTGAGGTTCGCCTTGAACTCATACTCCATAACCAACCCCGCTAGTGCGTCGTTCGACTCTGGCACTTCGACGTTCGCGGGATCCACGACGATCGCGCCCTCCGCCCGCATCGCGTCGAGTGCTTGCTCAAAGAGGTCGACGACTCTGGAGCCGAAGCCCGTGAAGTTTCGCGCGACCCCAATTCGCGCTCCTTGGAGTCCAGCAGAATTCAGAAACTGCGTGTAGTCTGTATGGGAGTTGCCCTGACTGGATGACGTTGCCACGTCGCGGGAGTCCGTGCCGGTCACCGCACCGAGCAAAATGGCCGCGTCCCGCACCGTCCGGCACATCGGGCCTGCGGTGTCCTGGGAGTGCGAGATCGGGATGATGCCCGACCGGCTCCAGAGTCCCACGGTCGGCTTGATTCCAACGATCCCATTGAACGCGGACGGACAAATGATCGACCCATTGGTTTCGGTTCCGATCGTGAGCGCCGCGAGGTTTGCCGACGCGGCCACCCCCGAGCCCGCGCTCGACCCGCACGGACTACGGTTGAGCGCATACGGATTTTGGCATTGCCCGCCTCGGGCGCTCCACCCGCTGCTCGATGGATCCCCTCGGAAGTTGGCCCATTCGCTCAGGTTGGCCTTCGCAAGGATTATGGCCCCCGCCTCCCGGAGTTGTTGTGCCGCGAACGAGTCCTGCTCCGGAATCGAGCCTTCCAGCGCAAGCGAGCCGGCCGTCGTCGTCATCCGGTCGTGCGTGTCGATGTTGTCCTTGATCGCGACCGGAATTCCGTGCAGCGGGCCGCGTATGTTTCCAGCCGCGCGTTCTAGGTCGAGCGTGTCGGCGATTATGAGAGAATCCGGATTCGTCTCGATGATTGCGCGCAGTTCCGGCCCCTGTGCGTTTAGCTCCTCAATACGCCCCAGGTAGAGCTCCGTGATGGAGCGGGCGGTGCGTTCGCCGGACGCCATGCTCCGTTGCAGCTCGGCCACGTCGACTTCGTCGAGTTCGAACGGTCGAGCCTGCGGTGACTCTGGCTGCTCCGAGCGTTCGCTTGATTCTGGTCCACAGCCGGCAGCGAGCGTCAGGCCCGCGCCACCGATCACCGTTGTACCGATGAATCGTCTTCGATCGATCATTGATCTTTTCCTGAGTCGCGTTGTGGGGTCTTTGAAAGGAACCTGCCACGTCCGCTGCGGGACGGATAGCCTACGGCTACTCGCAGCCCCCTTGTTCCTCACGTAACGTGAGGCTCTACAATCGTTGCACTCGCAAACAGGGGAGACCTGATGCAGACAGCGATGAAAGTGGGTGCCTTGGCGAGGTGTACGGGTCTCACCGTACGCTCGCTCCATCACTACGACGAAATCGGGCTACTATCGCCCCCAAGTCGCACGGAGTCGGGCCATCGGCTGTACGGAGAGGAGGAGCTGAACCGGCTTCAGCAGATAGCGTCGCTCCGGCATCTCGGACTTCCCCTCGAGAAAATCCGGGAATGTTTGGCTCGAAGCGAATACTCGCTCGAGCACGTTTTCAATCTTCAGATCGATCGGATCGATGAGCAGATTCGACGTCAGAAACATCTGTGGGCCACGCCAAGTAGCAGCTGGCTGAGCTAGAGCGACGCGAGGCCGAGACCGGAGAGCGCGGCATGGAGGAGGCTCAGCAGGAGTGGTCTGAGCTGTTCGCCGAATATGGCCGCGCGATGGAATCGGGGCTTGAGCCCGATCGCGAGTCGGTTAAGCTGTTGGCCCGAGCTCCGCCGAGCTTGTCGCCGGCTTCACGGGTGGCGATCCGGCCATGGCCGAGTCTCTATCGGCGCTCTACGAGGGCGAGGGTCCGGAGACGGTGCTAGCCAGCCACGGCGTCGAGATGGCTCCCGGGCTTTGGCAGTACATGGCGGAGGCTCAGGCGGTACTCGCGAGCGGTTGAGCGTCGACCAATAAAAACTGGGGGTGGCGGACCGAGGTTCACCACCCCCAGTGGGGGCTTCGCACTTTGATCGCGTTCAGCCTCGTCCGCGTTTCCTCAGAGGCGATCGGCCCTCACGCGTAGTAAGGTCGATCTCCCTCTCTTCCCCGTTCACGACGATCGTCGCGGTCTCATCGCCATCGAACGTGATCGTGATCTCTGCGGATCGTGTCTCGTCACCGTTCGGGCCGTTCACGACCGACCCTGTCATCGAGCGGGTCACCGTACCCGAAATCGGGTATCGCGTCGCCGAACCCGGTGCGGGTACGACAACATCGGCGTAGGTGAACGAGCCGGACATATGCGACGTACGGACTGTCCCGTCTTCGTCCAGGTTCCGGCTGCGTGTGATCTCTTCCTCGCCGCTTCCGTTCCGCGTACGGTGGGCCTCTTCACCCTCCATCCCCGTGATGGTCATATCACGCAGTCGATATATGGTCGCCGACCACTTGTCGCGCTCGACATCACCACTGACCTCGGTCTCGTGGTGGACGCTCGCGGTAGTCAGCTCGTCGTAGCTATCCTGCTCGACACCAACTGCATCGTAGAAGGTCTTTATACGAGTACCAGACAGCGGTCCGCCGACTCCGTGTCGGCCGCCGGGTCGACCCGGCCCGCCCCTACCCTCAACCAAGCTCGGTCCAGCGAAGCCGAACGGCATGCTCCAGGTCCCGAGATCTTCCATAGTTGCGTCGGCGGCGACGATTGCCATGTCCAAGAGTAGACCGTCCTCGAACGAATCGAGTCCGGTCGAGTCGTCGCAAGCCGCGACCGCGAAGCTGGCAACCAACGCCAGCGTGCCTCTCATCACGATCCGTCTTTGTTTCATAATTTCATCCTTTAAGCATGGGGTCGCACCTCCCCGTATACAGCTTGTGACGCCGCTCGTGTGGAAGACGTTAAAAGGTCTCACGACGCCCCTCCAATTCTCTCCAGACCCAGACTCCCCTCCAGACCCCCTAATCCCCTCCCGGCCCCGACACGTACGGCGCGTGCTCTAATACCATGTCCGCCCGCTCGGACGGAAGCTCCGTCGCGCGCAACGTGGTGATGTGTCCGCCG
>Ga0114996_10002522_pt1 | contig 23682 bp, 24 predicted proteins | sample ArcticOcean_MG_C_4_FD_87039 | JGI IMG/M metagenome (GOLD analysis project Ga0114996, IMG submission 87039) | Marine microbial communities from western Arctic Ocean - ArcticOcean_MG_CB4_134 | ecosystem: Environmental > Aquatic > Marine > Oceanic | place: Arctic Ocean: Canada Basin | collected... | reverse complement strand
CCTCGCTGTACAGGGCCAGAGAAACCCGGGTTCTTCCTTCAAGCCGATCACCCTTCTCGCGGCGCTGGAGAACGGCACCAGCCTGAGATCGCGATGGAACGCAACCAGCCCCCAGGAGATCGAATGCCCGTACGTCTGCTCAGCGAATGGGAACATTTGGACCGTGAGAGGTGGCCTTAGCACCCCAGGCCTTCTCTCGCTTGAAGAAGCTACGTACCGATCAAAGAATGTCGTTTACGCTCAGATCGCCATCGAAACTGGTCCCGAAAGTATCGTCGACGCCGCTCGTCGCATGGGCATCACCTCCCCGCTTCATCCCGTTCCGTCTCTAACGCTCGGAACAAGCGCCGTGACTCCGCTCGAAATGGCCTCGGCGTACACAACGTTCGCAACCAACGGTCTACGCGCGGATTCCTTCCTTGTCGCCTCAATCATTTCCCGCGACGGCGAACTGGACTGGGACCACCAGACCATTCATCAACAGATTTTCAACCCAGCGCTCGTCGCCGCCGCCCGCCGGCCGATGACGAGGGTCCCCACGGGTTCGGGTACTGCGGGAGGCGCGGATCTAGGGACTGGCCGCCCACAAGCTGGCAAGACTGGTACCCACCAGGGCAACACCGAGGCATGGTTCGTCGGATACGTCGCCCAAATGTCAACCTCTGTGTGGATCGGTTTCCCGGACGCACAAATCCCATTGAAAAATGTCACGATCAACGGCACCGAGCTCAGCTCCGTATTTGGGGGAACGGTTCCCGCCCCGATCTGGAAGGCGTTCATGGAGTACGCGCTGCGAGACGAACCGGTATTACAGTTCCCGCCGGACCCGCCAGGTGTAAGTGACTATTTCAAGGTGCCCAGCACCGAAGTCCCCGACCTCTCCGAGTTCCCCGATCTCACCATCGACGAGCTGGAACAGTTGGTGCTTACTGCGCATCTCTTGTTCGTAGCTGAAGAGACAGACTCGACAGAGCCAGAAGGCACCATCCTCGAACAAGATCTCGAGGCGGGCACCGAGGTCAAACACGGGGAAACCCTCACCGTCAAGATCTCCACCGGCATAACCCCCGAGTACCTCCTCCCGAACATGGCCGGCCTGACGATCCCTGAGATCGAAGGGATCTTCGCCACGTTCACCGATGAGTTCGGAATCAACCTCAGCTACGTCATCGTGAGCCTAGAGACCAACCGACCAGAGCGCTATGGACGCCTCATTACTACCGATCCAGAGCCGGGTTCCCCCGTAGTTGACGGCCAGACCATCACACTATTCATGGGGATTCCGGAGCCGTAGTTTCGCGATCTGCCTGTAACACTCTTGACAGGTAACGTTGGTTGGCGTTATACATCGCTATATGGAGAGGCGTGGATCCAGAGGAACTGACACTACAACCCGTCCTCTCGCCGCTCACCGCGCGGCGCCTTTGGGACCACGCCCTCTCCGATCCTTCCATCGAACGGTGACCCCTCGCACGGTGTCCTCGCCGGACGGAACGTTGGAGGTGACAGACGTCTACGTTCGAGTCTTCTGGGTAGCAGCGCTGGGGCCGAGGGCGATCGCGGATCTCCTGAGATTGGCCGCGGCCGCCAAGAGGGGCGAAACCATCCCCGAACCACAACACCTACCGAACCTGATCCGGGCACGCCTAGTCTTCTGCAAGGGCAGCGACCTTCTCGTAGTAGATCGCGTGCCGGTGTTACCACCCCACCAAGTCCAGAGACTTCCGCTGCCGCTTCGACGGCGACATCCCACTGCCCTCAAACAGGCTCGACTGCGTAACTAGCTGCTTGCTGGCTTAAAGCCTCTCGAACGAGCTTCCTCAACGGTGTCGGGACCGAACGTTGAGATCAAGGTCGCGGAAATGAGGTCGTCAGCGGTAACCCTCGCCTCCAGCGCGCTCTCCTGGGCTGAATCGTTTGTGTCATACACGACCATGTCGTCACGCGTTCCTATGAACCGATGCTCTTCAAGTCGTCGAATCTTGGACATCTTCCTCTCCTTCAAGCTCTGTGGCAAGGATACCAAGATCACCTGACACGGCTTGGCCAACCGCCCCCAGCGAAAGCAGGTACTCGCCTTGCAAATCTAGGCAGCTTCTAATGTCAGCAACCAAGAAGTCATGACCATCGTTGCGAAGCTGCTCGGCGATGAAGTCAGCGATGCCTCCGGTGTCACCTAGGACGATGGGAGCATCCTTGTCCCGCCGGGCTAGATCCTGCAGGAAGTACACCTGCCATTCGAGAACCCGCTGAATACCCGAGTGTCCGATCCGTTTGCGAACACTAGGGTCCACCAGCCTCCCAACAAACTTGACCGTATCGTTCAAGATATACTCGGGCGCCTCTGTAGCCGGGTCGAACTTGGCTTCCTGGAGCAACATCACCCCAGCGAGCAACAGAAAGAGCAGGAACAGCCCAATGCCGAAGAGGACAGCGGGGACGCCCTGTACTGCGGGTATCGCCAGCATTCGCTACAGGCCTAGGACGCCAGCGAGTAGTTGCCTATGTTCTGCCGGAGAGCCGAACAACAGCCCTGAGCTTGTGGCTCGCTTGAAGTAGAGATGTGCATCATGTTCCCAAGTAAACCCTATGCCACCTGTGATCTGAATGTTCTCGCTGGCACAATGGAAGTACGCTTCTGAACAGTAGGACTTCGCGATGGCAGCCACCTCGGCAAGCTCATCATTGTCCTCTGCCACGCACCACGCACCGTAGTAGGCGGCAGCCTTGGCAGACTCAACCTTCTGCAGCATGGTGGCGCACTTGTGCTTGATAGCCTGGAAGGAACCAATGGGTCGCCCGAACTGCTTGCGATCCTTCGCGTACTGGACAGCGGCTTCCAGCGTTGCGGCGGCGCCACCGATCTGATCTAGCGCGTTGGCGACCGAAGCGATTTGGCCGAGCTTGGTGACAGTCGCCTCGGTGCCTAGCGGTAAGAAGGCAGACTCGGACACCTCAATGGCGGCGAGCCGAACTGTGGACATGGGTCGGGTCTCATCAAGCGATGTAACCCGCTCGATTGCCGCATCACCCGAATCTATAAGAAAGAGACGGACCTCGTCGCCGACCATTGCCGCTATCACCAACTTGTCAGCAGAGTGAGCGTTGAGGACGAATTCCTTGACCCCGGTGAGTACCCACCCGTTATCGCTCTCGGTCGCTGTCGCACGGATATTCCCTCGCGTCCAGAGGCCACCATCATCCGAGACAGCAACTGCGACCGTTGCCTCACCTGAGGCGATGCCCGGCAAGACGGCCTGTTTCTGCCCTTCCGATCCCGCCAGCAGCAGAGCGTTTGCACCGAGCACGACGCTTGAGAAGAACGGTCCGGGAAACAGGGATCTGCCCATTTCCTCTAGGAGAACCGCAAGCTCCAAGAATGAGAAGCCAGCACCTCCGTACTCCTCCGGAATCGCCATAGATTGCCAACCGAGTTCGGCGAGCGACTGGTATTGCGACACATCGAACCCGACATCGGTCTCCATCAGATCACGGACCCGCGACATGGGGCTCTCGTTGGTGAACCATTCGCGAGCTGTAGACCGCAAAAACTCTTGCTCTTCACTGAACCCAAAATCCAACTTATTCCTCCTGAGATACCGATGCTAGCCAACGTAGAACGTTCGGCTATCAGCCCCTTCGAGAGACTCGCTAGAGCTCCTCCACGGTCGCCAGCAGACCGTACTCATGCAGCGTCGCGCAGTAGCGCTCCGCCAGCTCTAGAGCCTCGGTTGCAACAACCGCCTTGCCCTCGTTGTGCACTTGAAGCATCAACATGGTCGCTTTCTGCATGGAGAAACGGAACATAGTCCGGAAAACGTAGATAACAAACTGCATCGTGTTTACCGGATCGTCCCACACAACCACGTTCCATCCCTGCTCCTTCTCATCGACCGGATCAACGTCTATATCGTCGATAACTTCTTGGGTACCGGTGGACAGCTGGATCGACATGACAAAATCCTACTGCCCCGGATCTCATTCCTTTGAGCCTCAAGTACCATCGCCACATGGAACTTGCATTGATGGTAGAGCCACAAGCTGGTGGCACGTACAAAGAACTTCTAGCAGCGGCAAAGTGGGCAGAGGCAGCCGGTCTCGCCGCCTTCGCCAGATCTGACCATTACTACGTGCCACGCGGATCCGCGGAACCGGCCGACGACGCCTTTACCGCCCTCGGGGGTATCGCGAGAGAGACATCGACCATCCCTCTCGTGCTGCTCGTTTCGCCGATCACCTTTCGACATCCGGCCGTGATCGCCAAGGCTGCCGCAACGCTCAACGATATGAGCGGGGGGAGATTCGACCTTGGAATTGGGACCGGTTGGATGGAATCCGAGCATGACGTGTTCGGTCTCCCCTTCCCCAAGCAGACAGAGCGATTCGCCAGGCTGTCCGAAGCAGTTCCCTACGTGATCTCCGCGTTACGAGACGGCCACGCCAAGTTCACTGGCGAGTACTACCAACTCGACGGTCAGGTTCGGCCTCTCGCTCCCGAGGTAGGGATCATCATCGGAGGATCAGGCAAGGTGAAAACGCCAGCTCTGGCTGGCCGCTGGGCGTCTGAGTACAACCTGTTCTTCCGTCCAGTTGAAGAATTGGAAAGCTGTACCCAGACCATGCGAAAAGCAGCCGTCGACGCCAGCAGGGATGCAGAGTCGATCCGCTGTTCGCTCATGGGGCCAGCCATCATCGGGCGTGACGAGGCAGACCTAGACAGCAAGTTGCAGGCAGCCGCCGATACTCGGGACGTCACCGCCGATGAACTCAAAGAGCGATACGGGGAAGCCGGCCTCATCGTGGGGACAGCAGATCAAGCCAGAGAACAGCTTGCAGCTCTAGAGGCTGTGGGCGTCGACCGGGTGTACTTGCAGTCAATCCCACACACTGTCGATCGACTCGAAGGCCTATTCGGCCCTCTCCTCTAAGTCTCTGTCAGTAACGCGTCGTTAGAAGTACCATACGACCAACGCTCACGAAAGTTCATCTAGGCATGTCAACGACCCCACTACTCGAGATTGAGAACCTGCACGCTTCTGCTGGAGATATCGCGATTCTCAAGGGTGTCAATCTCACCATTAATTCTGGCGAGATTCACGCGCTGATGGGCCCCAACGGCTCTGGAAAGTCCACACTCGCCAACGTATTGATGGGTCATCCCGGCTACACGGTTACCCAGGGGCGGATTCGCTTGAAGGGCCAAGACATAGAAGAAATGAACGCCACCGAGCGTTCGATCGCAGGTCTCTTCTTGGCGTTCCAATACCCAGAAGCCATTCCCGGTGTCTCCGTTGTGCAGATGCTGCGCCAAGCTCTCTCCAACAAAACCGGAACCAACTACACCGTTCTCGAGCTTCGACTCAAGGTCATGGATGCTATGAAGGAGCTCGGTATGGAAGCATCTTTCGCTGATCGTTTCCTCAACGAAGGCTTCTCGGGCGGAGAGAAAAAGCGAAACGAAGTCCTCCAGATGGCGGTTCTGCAGCCGGAGATGGTGGTCATGGACGAAACAGACTCTGGCCTTGACATCGATGCTCTTCAGGTCGTTGCCGAGGGCGTGGGTCGGCTGACCTCGCCAGAGCGGGGCTTCCTCATTGTCACCCATTACCAACGGCTTCTCGAGCACATCGAACCGGACTTCGTGCACGTCTTCCTTGGAGGCGAAATCATCCAATCTGGCGGACCCGAATTGGCTGAACAGCTCGAGGCCGATGGGTACGACGCATTCAAGACCACTGTGTAGTCATGCTGGACGTCCGGGCCGACTTCCCACTCCTGTCCAACCAGCCTGACCTCTCCTTTCTAGATTCAGGGGCCAGCGCTCAGAAGCCCCAGTCCGTCATCGATGCCATGCAACGGCTGACGACTCACTCATACGCAAACGTCCACCGCGGCGCCTATCGGCTGTCCCAAGAGTCGACCACGGCCTATGAGCAGGCACGAAGCACGGTTGCTACCTTCCTCAACGCCAGCTCCCCCAACCAGATGATCTTCACCCGAGGGACAACAACCGGCATCAACATGCTCGCCTACGGTCTTTCTCCGCGACTTGGGCCCGGTGACGAGGTTCTCATTACCGATATGGAACACCACGCCAACATCATCCCTTGGCAGCGCGTCGCCAAGACAACCGGGGCAACCCTTCGCCACGCTCCGATCACCGCCGGATACTTACTTGACATGGAAGCCATGGCTGACATGGTCACCAGCAAGACCAAGATCATCTCTGTAACCGGGATGTCGAACGTGTTGGGAACCATCGTCGACCTGAAGGCCGTCGTTGGGCTCGCGGAAGCCGTCGGCGCCCTCGTGATCGTCGATGCCGCCCAGCTGGCAACGCACCGATCGATTGACGTACAAGACCTCGGTGTCGATGCTCTGGTCTTCAGCGCGCACAAACTCCTTGGGCCCACAGGCATCGGAGCTCTCTGGGCGACCACCGAGTTGCTCGAGTCCATGGAGCCGTTTGAGACGGGCGGGGAGATGATCACGACTGTCACGTTTGACGAAGCTACTTGGGCACCTGTACCGGCCAAGTTCGAGGCAGGCACACCACCGATCGTCGAGTCGGTCGGCTTTGCTGCGGCGATCGATTATCTGCAAGACCTTGGGATGGACGCCATTGCAGCTCACGACAATGAACTCACTGCGCTTGCCTGGGACAGGCTCTCCACCGAAGTTGCTGGCATCGACATCTACGGCCCTCCCCCCGGGCCCCAGCGCGGCGGCGTACTTTCCTTCAACCTACGGGGTGTTCACGCTCACGATGTCGCCACCATCCTCGACGAGTCACGAGTAGCCGTGCGTTCCGGCCACCATTGCGCGAAACCTCTCATGGGTGTCCTCGGCGTTGGGGCCACCGCACGAGCTAGTTTTCATGTGTACAACCGTCCGTCCGACCTCGATCCGCTCATCGCTGGTCTCAATACAGCAAAGGAGATATTCGGATAATGTCGCTCACCAATCTGTACCGCGAAGTCATTCTCGACCACTACCGAAACCCACGGAATCGTGGCTCACTCCCGGAGCCCGACGCCCACGGTGAAGGACACAACCCACTTTGTGGGGACGAAATCGCGATCGACTTGCAGGTAACCGACGGGGTAGTTTCTGCTGTCGGGATAACAGGCCAAGGTTGCTCAATCAGCCAAGCCTCGGCTTCCATGATGAGCGAAGCCATCCTCGGCAAGACGCTCGGTCAGATCAAAGAAGTCTCGGAGACCTTCAACTCGCTTATGACATCGGACGAGGTCACCATTGACCCTGAACGACCAGGATCGGTACTCGGGGATCTGGAATCACTTCAGGGTGTTCGGGAGTTCCCAGTCCGCATCAAGTGTGCCGTTCTCGGCTGGCACACCATGCTTGAAGCTCTCGAGGCGCAGTAGCCCTTCGACTACTCCGTCATCTTCTTGAGATCGAGGGCAGCGTCGAGCTCCTCCGCGGTCATCAGGCCACGTTCGAGAACCACTTCTCGAACTGACCGACCAGAGGCAGATGCTTCCTTCGCTGCGGCGGATCCAGCGTCGTATCCGATGTGGGGATTGAGCGCCGTAACGACGATCACATTCTTTTCTAACACAGCTCGAGCGTGATCAGCGTTTGCCACGAGACCCGAAACGCATCGATCAGCAAGCGCCACCGACACGTTGGCCAAGATGTCTATCGACTCCAGGAGATTCCGGGTCATCATCGGCATCATCACATTGAGTTCGAGGTTCCCGTTGGCGCCGCCCCATGTGATGGCTACGTCGTTCCCAATTACTTGCGCTGCCACCATCATCGCTGCCTCTGGGATTACCGGGTTGACCTTGGCCGGCATGATTGAACTTCCTGGTTGGAGCGAAGGTAGCTTGAGCTCCCCCAGACCTGCGACTGGTCCAGAGCCCAACCATCGGAGGTCGTTCGCAATCTTGAAGATGCCAACCGCAACGGTCTTGAGTACTCCTGAAGCGTTCACAACAGCGTCCTTGGCCGCCTGAGCTTCGAAATGATTCATTGCCTCGGTAAAGGCGAAACCACTGGTCTCCGACATCTGATCGATGACCTTCTGTGCGAACCCGGGAGGGCAATTGATGCCGGTGCCGACTGCCGTGCCTCCAAGTGGTAACTCCTCCAATTCGGGAAGCATCTTGCGCAGCCGTGCAGCTCCGTTGTGCACCTGCGCCGAGTACCCGCTGAACTCCTGACCCAAAGTGACCGGGGTCGCATCCATGAGATGCGTACGACCTGACTTAACAATGTCGGCGAACTCATCAGCCTTCTTTGCAAGAGCACCGCACAGCTGGCCAAGCGCAGGCAACAAGTCTTCTCTGATCGCAGCAACTGCCGCAACGTGCATAGCGGTAGGGATGACATCATTGGATGACTGGCCGAAGTTAACGTGGTCGTTGGGATGCACGGCGTGGGATAGCTTGTCCCCTGTCATCAACTCGGACGCTCGGTGAGCGATCACCTCATTGGCATTTGTGTTTGAGGACGTACCCGATCCCGTTTGGAAAATATCTACCCTGAACTGATCGTCGAAAGCTCCCGACCGAACCTCTTCGCCCGCCTGCACAATGGCCGCAGCAATCGCCTTATCAACAAATCCCTCCGGGCCCGATACGGCTGCAGCGGACCCCTTAATAAGCCCCAAAGCCCATATGAACCTCCTAGAGAACCCTCTACCCGAAATGGGAAAGTTATTGATCGCACGCTGAGTAGATGCGCCGAAATACGCATCTGTGGGAACCTCCACGTCTCCCATCGAATCCTTCTCAATCCGGAAACTCATCAGGTCTTCCCCTAGCTAGGTGCCGTGGCTCCATTCTAGTTCGATAAGGGCCGATGGAACCAGAGCCAGAGCCAGAACCAGAACTTAACCCCAACCCAGGGTTCAGAGACTGAAGCCTCCCAACAGCGTCAGCATCAGCGTCAGCATCAGCATCAGCCAACCCCAACCCCAACCCCAACCCCAACCCCAACCCCAAGCCCAAACCCGGGTTCGGTCGTGGTTGTGGCTGTGGTCGTGGTTGTGGTTGTGGTTGTCCAGGTCAAGGTGTAGGTCTAGGTTGAAGAAAGTGCTTACGTTCTTCGAACCTCTTGTGTAGCCGGGCAGCTAGATCTTCTTGTTCTTCATCTAGGTGACGGGCGGTGAGCATCAGAAGGTCGATCAAGCCTTCGTGATCAGAGAGGGAGATCACCTCGGGCTTGGGCTTGGCCTGGCCGGTGCCGGCCTCTACTTCATCGAGGTTGCCCATATTGTGGTAGTTCCCGAGCGGCAAGCAGATACAGGTGGACTCATACCCATTCGCCGAAAACGCTGTCGCTTCACACACACCACCAGGCATTAGTTTGCGCTGCCAGACGAGGTCACCGCCCTTCTCCCGAGCAATACTGGTGATCCGGTTCGTGAGCTCGGGAGAGAAGACCGAGATCGCGTCGCCCACACGGACAATTGGCCCTCCACCAACGGGGGACTCAGCAAAACTTCGTGAGGTTTCTATGCAGATGAGTCTGGCGTCATCACGGATCGATCCGTTGGCACAAGCAGCGAGAGCTCCAACAAACCCCACTTCTTCTGCTCTCGTCAAGAGCACCGTCACATGACCAAGGGCCTTACCCTTTCGAGCCCGGTCAATCACCGACAGAGCTGCCGCAACTCCGGCCAAGTCGTCGCAGCCGGGAGCGTGCAGGCTGTTCCCACGGACCCCCAACGAACGCTCCGCAAAGGCCCAGCGCCCTAGCGTGCCCACCGGCAGTTCGTGTACTCGGCTTCGGACGAGCCCAATGCTCGTCTTATGATCGAAACTCACGAGCCGAGCGCTTTCCGTCCTGCCGCCCACAAAGAAATGCAGCGCTGCATCCTCGAAATAGGCCTCCTTCACCCCGCCGCGAAACTCCACAACCGAGGTTCTGGGTCCTTTACTAGCCGTCACGAGGAATCCTGGGTGATCCAGGTGAGCAGTGACAAACAGTGGTCGCTTGCTTGACCGCCGCTTCTGGCTAATCAACAAATTGCCGTCCTCGTCGGACTGGAGACGAAGATCCTTCCGGCGCTCGACCCATCGGGTCACCCAAGCGATCACGTTCTCTTCTCGCCCCGATACTGTCGGAAGGCGGGTCAGCTCAACTAACCATTTGACATCATTCTGGTTCATGGAGTCATGATAGAGGCGAGGCTCAGATCCAGAATCGAGGCTACAGGTCGGCGCCGTCCCTTTCAAGCCACTCACCAATTAGCTGGAGCATCGCATCGCATTCGTCACGATGGATACTGTGGCTTGAGCCGGGGATCGTGTGGAAGGCCACGTTCTCGTTGAGAGCAACGATCCCTTCACCCAACGCAGGCGGGGCGAGCGAGACCAGTGCGGGGTCAGCACCTAGCAAGAGCGTCGGCTGGGCGATAGCGACGAGTTCGGCAATCAGATTGATGTTCGGGTTGGACTCGAGGGTTCGAACCACCGCCTCCCTCCCGGATTGATTCAGGGCGTCTGCTTTGTGCCCAGCGTCCGTTGGATGCCACGTGGGGGCGTTCTCCCACACCGACTCCTTCGTGATTGGTCCCGCATGATCAAACTCAGCAGTTAGCCAACTTAGGGTAGTTGGGCTGTTGTTAAGCATCAGCGCCGGATCTTCGAGGATCAACTTGTCACAGAAGTCCGGCCGCAGTTGCAGCATAGTAATTGAGATGGCACCGCCCAAGGAGTGGCCTAGGAGCAGATCAGCCGACGAGACGGAGTCAAAGATGTCTTCGGCGTACTCGTTTAGAGTCAGCGATTCGGGGTGATCGTTGGCTCCGTGCCCGCGAAGGTCTAGCGCTATGACCCGATAGCCAAGCTCAGCGATAGCTGGGCCAACACGCCACCAGCCCTCCTTGTTGGATGAAATACCGTGCAGCAGCAGCGCCGTCCTACCCCCTGAACCCCACTCCATCGAAGCGAGCACAGCTGCCTAGATCCCGCCGCCAAAGATACTGCCCGCCGCTGCCGGAGCCTTGACTAGGCCAAGGCGCTCCCTTACATCGTCGTACCCGCCGTCTTCGAGTTCGTCAGCCAACTCGGGGCCGCCCGAGTCAACGATGGCGCCATCAATCATAATGTGGACCTTATCGATGTTCATATGGCCGAGGATCCGCGAATAGTGGGTGATAATCAGAATCCCGACGTCGGGTGATCGCAGCTCTTCCACCGCTTCGGCTACGTCGCGGACTGCGTCAATGTCAAGGCCCGAATCAATTTCGTCAAGCAAGACAAGAGACGGGCTCAGCGCTGCAAGCTGGAACATCTCCGACCGCTTTCGCTCACCACCCGATAGCTCATCGTTCAGCGCACGATCTAAGAATTCGGTCACATGAAAGCGCGCAGCCTGTTCAATGATAATGGTCGAAGCTTCACCACTCGGCACCCCCTTAGCGTCGAGGGCTTCCTCAACAAACGAACGCAACCCGACACCAGGGATTACGACGGGATATTGGAATCCTTGCAAGAGCCCTTTGCGAGCACGATCCTCGACCGGAGTATCTGCCAACTCCTCGCCAGCAAGCATCATGGAGCCGGACACCTCGTACACCTCTTTGCCCGTCAACACGTGACAGAGAGTGGACTTGCCAGACCCGTTAGGCCCCATGATGGCGTGCACTTCTCCGAAGGGAACCTCGAGGTTGAGGCCCTTCAGAATCTCTACACCGTCTACCGAGGCCTTCAGATCCTTGATCTGCAACTGACTCATACTGCTTCTCCCACATTGATTGAAACTGCTCCGTCCTCGATCCGCACGTCATACCTTGCCAACGGGACTGTTGCTGGAAGCGTCAAAGGCTCCCCTGTTGAAAGATTGAAGGCTGCCCCATGGCGAGGGCACTCGACTTCGCACCCGAAGACATCTCCTTCGGACAAACTTGCTTCGGCGTGCGAACAGCGATCGTTCACTGCGAACACCTCGCCGTCGACTGTAAACAACGCCACGGTCGTATCGCCTGTTATCTCAAACCGTGTTCCGCTCCCCTCTGAAAGGTCGGCGACGTTGCAGACTCGAAGCCACGTCATAGGCGACCAGCAGCTACTCGCCCCGCGGCGTACTTGTCGAGCACCACACTTCGGACGTTTCTGGCAATCTCTTGCGACGGTAGAAGATCAAGTAACTCCCCGAAGAATCCGTGGACGAGGATTCGCTCGGCCCGCTCCGGTGAGAGTCCCCGGCTTCGCAAGTAATAGAGATGTTCTTCATCGAGTTCGCCCACGGTAGATGCGTGTCCGCACACTACGTCATCACACAGGATCTCAAGGTTTGGAACCGACTGTGCCTTTGCATCCTTACTGAGTACGAGGTTGCGGTTGGTCTCGAAAGCAGATGTCCGCAGCGCACCTTCTTCAATCCGAAGCAAGCCTGTAAAGACGGACGAAGCTGCGTTGTCCACAGCTCCCTTCAGATAGACATCCGAGGACGTGTTCTTGCCAATGTGGCGAACGAGGAATCGGTAATCAAGCGTTTGGCTACCGCCTCCCAGGGAGACCCCTGAGAACTTGACACTCGATCCGTCTCCCGTGAGATCTACTTTGACCGAGAGCCGACCGAGTCCTCCACCGAGCCCAACCTCGCCAATGTGCACACCGGCATCACGGCCAATCTCCATCTTCTGGGAGATCGCGACTGCCGAATCCTGACCAACCGTCTGTACGGCGGTGAAGCCAAGGGTGGCTCCTTGACCAAGGAACAGGTCGACCTTGGGAAGCAAGACGTTGCCGTCCTGTCCTGAGCGGTAGGACACCACTACTTGAGCGTGAGCTCCATCATCTAGGACCACTGCGATCTGGGGGTAAGAGACTGCGTCTGCCTGCACGGCTTGCACCTCGATCACGAACGGGGCAGCGACCGACGTCCCACGAGGAATTCGGAGCAGCACGCCGTCGCTGACAAAGGCACTGTGGCCCAACTCCAACTTATCAGCATCGGCCGCAGGGGCCTCAACAAGGTCCTTGACTCCATCCCAGGCGTCGGCGAGGGGCGCGAACGTGACTGCTTCAGCAGTAGTAACCGAACGTACGGTACCGTCGACGATTAACGCTGTCCCTGCTGCAGCGTCCACCGCCAACAACGGATCAGCAGACAGCGGCTCTGCTGATCCGTCCGCGACGGGAAGGGATCCTAAGTCAAAGTCGGTCGTGACGTATCGCCAGTTATCGAGTCTCTCTGAAGGCATGTCGGTGTCTTCGAACCGCTCTAATGAATTGCGGCGCTGTTCGTTGAGCCACTCTGGGCTGTGGACAGCGGCCTTCTCGAGGTGTGTCGTGTGTTGGGGGTTCAAGGTAGGTGTCTCCGAATCGGTGTCATCTTGCAAGTTGCAGGTGAAAACTGTTGCGTTAGGTGGTTCATGAGCTGGCTAGGGTGCTGCCGAGCTATCGCTTTCGTTGAGCGCTTCAATCGTGTAGGACGACCGGGAGTTCCAGAGCATCCACCCAGCTTTCCGCTCTTCAGCCGAGTCAATCTGCGCCCGCACTTGGGCAGCGTTATACGAGAAGTCTTGCAGCCATGGACGGAGGATTACCTGACCGAGGATCCGGTCGAGACCATCATCTAGAGCATTGGCGATGACCGGTCCTGGATTGTCGTTCGGATTCGTGAAGCCGAACCATCCCGTAGAGTAATGACTTGGGTAAATCATCGGGGACAGCACGTCTGTCACCTGCGCAAGCATCTCAAGTTGCTGACCGATGCCCCCATCGCCTCGGTTAGTGGTGATGAACCCGAAGATGTCAGCAGAGACCGCGCACCCTAGGGGGTGCAACCTTTTCGATGCTTCAAATAGGAAGGAACGAATGGCTTCGGCACGCACTTCTTCAGAGGACCCGCCATCAAACAGGGTGCTCTCTCCGAACCCATCCGGGTACCGGACGTAATCGAATTGAATCTCCTCAAACCCGAGCTCACATGCTTCAACCGCAAGGTCAATGGCGTACTGGCGGGCCACCGGATCAGTGGGGTCGAGAAAGGACTGACCGTTCTTAATGAAGATGGAGCCATCAGAGTTGTGCACAGCAATGGAAGGTTTAACCTCGGCAGCTCGCGGATCTTGGAAGGCAACAATCCTGCCGATGAGATAGAGATCACGCTCAGCCATCGTGGCAGCCAATGCTGGTATCTCATACTTCGACCGCACAGAGTCCACTTCTTGGGCAATCGCCAGCTGTGAGTCGAAGTGGATAGTCCCAGTTTCATCCTTGATGTCGACCACAAACGCGTTCGCCTCAGTGTCAGCTGCGATCTGAAGTAGCTCCACCCACTTGTCACCTCGGGCTTCTGGCCCCCCGACGTGTAACGCCCTCACGGTTCGCGGCTCCAACGAAACCTGCACTACACCGTCACCCGTCCAGCGAGCGGTCCCGTCTAGATACGCGGCTCTACTTGCGGAGATCTCCCCGGGTTCTAAAGCAATGAACCTGAATGAGCCGTCAGCAGCCGACATGGAGGTCTGGCCACCCGCCATAACGGTGGCTCCTTCGAGAAGTCGCCCCCCGACTCCGGCGACAAACCCTTCAAGGACAGTTGCTGCCATTCGTATCTCAACCGTGTCAGTCGGCCTATCGGTGAGGGCAAGATTCGAGTTCTTATGGGCCGCTGCTTCGGTGTGAACACTCAACCCCAGCGCGTTCCACTCTACGAACACCATCCCAGCCTCATCGGTAAGTAGCGACAGGGGGTCAGCCCCCTCAGACCGTATCTCGACCCCCGCCGAAACCAATGGTTCCCCCTTGTAGCTCAACACTCGGACAGCGATCGCTGCCGGAGGAGGAACAATCGCAGGAACAGCCTCGCCGATGAGGAGAGACGGAGCAGCAACACAGGAAGAACTCACCAACGCCAGCAGGAGAACAATTCGTGTCACGCTCGACCCACCAGCCTGTTCACAGTTGATCGCCCAGCGGGCTAACCGACTGCACCAGCCTTCACCATGTTCAACTCGATGAGTCGATTCATTTCAACTGCGTACTCCATGGGAAGCTCCCGCATGATCGGCTCGATGAATCCGGCTACCACCATGGACGTGGCCTCCTCTTCCGTGAGACCACGACTCATCAGATAGAACAGTTGCTCTTCGCCGACCTTTGAAACCGTTGCTTCGTGACCCATCTCAGCATCATTCTCTTCGATCTCCATGTACGGATACGTATCTGATCGCGAATCCGAGTCCAAAATCAAAGCGTCGCACCTGACAAAGGATTTCACGCCGTGCGCTCCTGGCTCCACTCTGACAAGACCACGGTATCCGGCCCGGCCTCCGTCCTTCGAGATTGACTTAGAGACAATGGTGGAGGTGGTGTTCGGCGCTGCGTGCACCATCTTTGCCCCAGCATCTTGATGCTGGCCTGCGCCAGCGAAGGCGATGGAAAGCACCTCGCCGTGAGCTCGCTCTCCGAGCATCCAGACAGCCGGGTATTTCATGGTCAGTTTGGATCCTAGATTGCCGTCGATCCACTCCATAGTGGCGCCTTCGTAAGCTGCTGCCCGCTTGGTGACCAAGTTGAACACGTTGTTCGACCAGTTCTGGATAGTGGTGTACCGGCAGCGACCACCCTTCTTGACGATGATCTCGACCACGGCCGAATGCAAAGAATCGGTCGACCACACAGGAGCGGAACAGCCCTCAACGTAGTGACAGAACGCGTCTTCGTCGACGATGATGAGGGTTCGCTCAAACTGGCCCATGTTCTCGGCGTTGATACGGAAATACGCCTGCAACGGTTGATCAAGCTTCACTCCAGGCGGCACATAGATGAACGATCCACCCGACCATACAGAGGAGTTCAGCGCCGCGAACTTGTTGTCGTTTGGAGGGATGACGGTCCCGAAATACTCTCGGACGAGCTCTGGATACTCGCGCAGAGCTGAGTCCATGTCGGTGAAGATGACCCCAAGCTCTTCCAGATCTTCCCGGTTGCGGTGATACACAACCTCTGACTCGTACTGAGCGGTAACTCCAGCTAGATATTTCCGTTCTGCTTCTGGGATGCCCAGCTTTTCGTAGGTGTCCTTGATCTCTTCTGGAACCATGTCCCAGTCCTTGGCCCGCTCTTCAGTTGGCTTGATGTAGTAGAAGATGTTGTCAAAGTCGATCTCGTCCAGAAGGCCACCACCGCCCCACTGGGGCATCGGCTTGGCGAGGAAGCGTTGGTAGGACTTGAGACGGAAGTCGAGCATCCACTGCGGTTCCTGCTTGATGCCGGAGATCTCTCTAATGATCTCTTCGTTCAGCCCGCGCTTAGGCTTGAAAACGTAGCCTTCTTCCGAGTCATGCCAACCGAGGTCGTACGCTCCGAAATCTAGATCAACAGTGGACATGAGTACCCTTCCTATTCCCACTATAAGTATAGTGCTAATAGATCATACCCCATTTAGGCGGCTTTCATAAGTAGGAACATTTACAGGCCTGACCCCCACCGATTGAGACGAAACGAACCGCCGACAGCGTCGCTAGGGGGGCATCAAGGGGATATCTCACCTGCAAAGTGTCCAAACCCACCAATCCAATCCACGGATTCGACGCTTCCCACCGATTCCATCACCACTTCGGACTACATGCTTCGGAGCGGGGCAACGATAAATCGGGAACCTCTATCGGAGAATCGCCACATCCTCGTACGTGGCCACTAGCTCAACAGCGTCCGGATCTCCGGCTCGCACCTGGGCGACCTCCATTCCCAACACGTCCGGGATATTGATAGAGCCATCTGATACCCAGATGATTCTCTGCACACCGGCCTCCTTAGCTGCCTCAACCCAACCAAGCACCACCTTGGAGGACGTATCAGCAAAGGACCGTTCTCTGCCGTCTTCAGCTGCTTCGGTGACCAGTACCGCAGAGAAACAACCGTAGGACGCTGCACCGGTATGGGACGTGTCGGACACGTCACCAATAGCGACCTTGCAGCCAAGCTCCCGCAGAACGGCGCCGCTCTGTGGGTCACTCACGAACACCCTTAGCTCGGCCGTTTGCGCGGACAGCCGCTCTACGAGTCTCCCTCCAAGGGCCGTATCGGCTCCAATCACGATCACTGGCATCCTTAAAGCGTACCCTGAACTGGAACCGTCGGTCTTTTACACGCCCTGGACACCTAAGCCCACTCCAACAGCAAGTATCCTTGCTAGGTGCTCGACCGATGGTCTACCTCTGAAACCAGAACTCTCTCGCGACGATTCGTGCGGGCTCGCCCTTCGACGCTCGCAGCGGCTGTGGCCTACAACATGTTCTTCGCTCTCGTTCCCGTGCTGGTTGCCACCTTGGCAGCTGCTTCGCTGGCGGGGGCGACCGCGGCGCAACTCGTGGCTGTCCGCACAGCACTCGCCAACTACGTCCCGGCAACCGTCGCCAACTTCTTGGCTGACGTCCTAGGGGAGGTGTCGACCCAGATCGAGGGCGCGCACGGTCCCGTAATCATTGGCGCAGCACTAATCGCTCTCTGGAGCGGCGCCCGAGCCTTCCAGGTCCTCAACGAGGCACTATCAAACATCACCGGTGTCCTCGACCGCCGGAACTGGGTACACAGGAGGGCGCTCAGCTCGGCGTTCACGGCGGCGTTTGCGATCACTCTGGTGACAAGCTCGCTCCTGTTGGTGGCCGGCGATCCAATCGGTACTTGGCTCGCCGAGGAAGCTTCTCGTGCTGGTCTGGCCCGCGTATGGAACCTCCTGAGTATCCCCCTCGGCGCCCTCATCTTGGTTGTGTTTCTCTGGTCCTTCTACAAGTGGGGGGTCGCAGAGCCGCTCAAGAGATCCTGGGCAGCCGCTTTCTTGGGCGCTCTTGGAATCCTTCTGGTGTCACTCGGCCTCCGATTCCTACTCCCGTTGGTAGAGAATCGTGGAAGTTTGGCCGTGCTTGGAAGTGTTGCGGCGCTTCTGCTGTGGATGCAGGCGATTGCGTGGGTCATGCTCGCCTCAGCATCGTTTATGGCCGAACATGATGGGGCTGGACTTGAGGAGGCCTAGCCTCGAAACCTGTCAAAACTTCGAATTGCGCTTAGACAGCGAGTGGTTAGCCTTTTGGTTGCCATCGGCAAGCTAGATATACGCTCAGACACGGGGGGCCTGTGCGACGCCTATCAATCGTTTCAGCAGTCATAGCCTTATTTGGGCTGTCCTTACCCGCTACCGCATCCGTCCCGGTGGGTGAGTTCGTGTTCCCTCAGGACCCCGACGTCACGGAGTTCCACCCCACCTTCAACGCACCGAAACCAGACGGTCGGCGCCACAAGGGGATCGACCTCATGGCCCCGAAGCTGAGTCCTGTCTTCGCTGTCGCTGACGGTGTGATCAGCAAGACCGGCGCAGGTGGCCGCTCGGGGAACATTATCAAGATCGACCACGGAAACGGGGTCCAGACCTGGTACCTCCACCTGAACAATGATTCACCGGGGACAGACGACGGTCGCGGGGGTCGAACGTGGGCCTTCGCGCCTGGGCTCGAGGAAGGCTCGCAGGTGTTGGCCGGCGAGTTCATCGGGTACGTCGGCGACAGCGGCAACGCCGAAGGAACGTCTCCGCACACGCACTTCGAGATCCGCATCGAGGGAGTGGCTGTTGATCCTTACCCCTACCTGCTGCAAGGTTGGAACGCCTGGTGGGACGAATCCATCACCCTCCTCCACCTGTCAGACGAGCTGATGGAGGGAGCGGCTCTTGACTTCTTCCTCGCTACCCAACGGCATGGCAAGCTCAGTCGCGACGACTAGCTCCCCGAAGACAGAGCCTTCGCAAGCTCGACGATTGTCCTGACACCAAACCCGGTCCCACCCTTGCGGATGTATCCACTTACTGCTGTCGACCATGCTGGTCCCGCAATATCGAGATGGACCCATGGGACATCCCCTGTGAACTCCGCAAGGAGAAGAGCTGCGCCAATGTGTCCCCCGTACTTGGTTCCCGTGAGGGTGTTCTTCATGTCAGCAATATCCGAGTCGATCATACTTCGATGATCTCGTGGCATCGGTAGACGCCAAAGCCGCTCGCCTGCCTGCTCTCCTGCAGCCAGGACCGCAGCCATAGCTTTCTCATCTCGACCAAACGCTCCAGCAAAAAAGTCACCGAGCGCTACGTGGCAGTGACCAGTGAGCGTTGCGAGGTCAACAATCATGTCGGGCTCTCTCTCGACCGCGAGGCTAAGGGCATCGGCCAGAACCAGCCGTCCTTCAGCGTCCGTGTTGAGCACCTCGATGGTCTTGCCGTTGCGAATGGTCAGCACATCACCTGGCCGTGTCGCTGATCCAGAGGGCATGTTCTCCGTCAAAGGGGTGATCGCGATAACGCGCACATCAAGCTTGAGCTCCGCAATCGCTCTAAACGCTGCTAACACGGCGGCGGCACCAGCCATATCGCCCTTCATCGCCATCATTGGGGCGGGCGGCTTCAGCGAAAGACCTCCGGAATCAAACACGATCCCCTTGCCGACGATTGCAAGCGTCTTTGAATAGGTCTCCGGCGTGTAAGTGAGCTCCACCATGCGAGCCTCTCGATCAGATCCGGCGTTGACACCAACTAGACCACCAAACCCGCCAGCCTCAAGCTCAGCGTTACCCATGATCGAAACACTGACATCGAGCTCCTTAGCTAGCTCGACCATGCGATCTGCCAAGGCTTCTGGTGATTGGTCGGCTGGAGTCTCATTAACAAGGTCGCGGGCCCACAGCTGCTGCTCAACGACGGTCTGAGCCGCGGCCAACTCGTCGGCACTTGCGTCACCCGCAAAGGACAACACAGGCGCTGGCTGGTCGTCGTCTGTCTTATAACGGTTGTATTGGTAGGCCCCAAGCGCGAAACCCTGCGCCACGGAAGTCAGCGCTCCCTCGACATCCACAAGGTGGAGAGTCGTCGATACCTCACCCTTGGCTGTGGCGCCTAATGACCCCGCAGCCTGACGTAACAGCTCTGCATCGACCTCGACACCGAGCCCGACAGCGTACAGCCGGTCATACCCACCGAAGAGCGGGATGGTCACGACACTCCCGAACGCTCCCTTGAAGTCAAGCGCCTCAAGAGCCGTATCAAGCGCCTCCTCATCTACGAGGTCAGCGGATGGCGCGAGCACCCTGTCAGAAAACACCCCAACGGCAAGGCTTCCACTCATAATCTCAAACTCCTAGTTGCAACGTGATGGCAAGTCTAGAGCTAAGCCGACGCAGCGATGGAAACGAGAACCCGTCCCAAGGCGATCGCCCCTAGCGACGTCAGTACGGCAAGGTAGGAAAGTCCCGTCGCAGCCATGATCCCCTCGTAGCCCTCTTCCTTGATGGAATACCAGACACCGACCATGAGCAACACGCTGGTTCCCGACAGGAGACCAAAGGCAGTTGTCAGAGTTACGTTCCCAGTCCCAAGGCCGCCCCGAATCGCGACGATCACCGCATCCAACACCAAGCCGGACACGCCTGCCATGGCGAGCCGCTTAAGCGCCCATCGAGGAAGCCTCGGATCCACCAGATACCAGTGGCCGAGCAACATTTCGGAGGTGACTCCTCCCAGAGCTACCGCACCCGTTACGATCATCAGAGGGCGGAGACTCCCCAACGACACTACGAGAAAGCTCAATCCCGATAGAACGAGGAGCCCCGAGGCATAGGTCGACTGCTTGGCGACCGCGCCTCCCAGAAGGAGAGCGACGAGCGCGACAACGCCCCAGACTCCTCGGAAAGCTGCAGCGAAACCGACAAAAACGGTGGATCCGACCGCCATCCAGACAAACCCGGGCCCCACGATCTTCCAGCGAACAACCACTGCTGTGGAGACGGCCATTCCACCGGCCCACATGGCCAGCATCAATGTGGGTCGAAGGTCGACACTAAAGAGTTCAGTCATATCTGTCGGCTAGACCCGGGGCGTCGACCCGGCAACGAGCTGGCCATCAAGCGTCAGGTTGCAAGTCATGTATCTCCGTCGTGGCCATCCCAGTCCTTCTCTGCGGGCGAGATAGTAGGCCGTTCATCTAGGTCGGAGATCAGACGAAACTGAGGAGATGAGGTCAATGATTGTCTTGCCGTTCAAAGAGGAGGACCCAAGAGTCCTCAGGCGTTCAATCGACATCGCCGCGCACCATCCTTCAGTTGGCCGAGTTCAGTTGGTCGGTTTCAAGCGCAACAGCACATACGATGTAGCAGTGCGGGCCGCAGAGGTGGCTGCCGCCCAGACATCGACCGCCGTGGAAGTGACGTTACAGGAGCGTATCGGGCGCTACCGGTCGGGTAAGGGTGATGCCATGCTGACGGGGCTCAAGGCGTTCCTAAAACTGCCAGATCAGGAACGCCTGCACTTCTACGACACTGACATCGAGACCTTCGGGCCAGACTGGATTGATCTCGCCGAGGAGGGGCTAGACAACGGGGCAGATGTAGCGCGGCACTACTTCCACCGCCCGAGCACCGATGCCCAGATAACTTGGCATATCACTCGACTCGGCGCAGCGCTCATCTGGCCAGAATCGCTCTTTCCACACATACGACAGCCGCTCGGCGGCGAGCTCGCTCTCACCCGGGCTGCTGCCACAGTTCTCTGGGAAGACCAAGATGTTCGTAGCCAGTCCGACTGGGGTATCGATACCGCTCTGACCTTCGGCATGTGTCGCCATCAGCTAACGATCGCAGAAGTGTTTGTTCCCCAGGGCAAGGTGCACGCCTTCTACGACGGACTCGACGATCTCCGGACCATGTTGATTGAGTGCTTTGGTGCCATACAGCGACTCGCCCAGGAGGAGCTGCCTTCGGTAAACGGAGCCGACTATCGAGTGCAACCGTCAGAGTTGCCAAGTCCGAGCATCACCGCCATCGTGGCTTACGACAACACACAAACCAGACGACTCCTATCCCATCCGCTTTCGGAGTCGGAACGTCTCCAACTTCGTCAACTCTTAGGCATCGAGGTCACGCGCTGGCCCTCGGCCGACGAAATGGACGACAACTCGTGGAGCGACTTCCTGCGGAAAGCGCTTTCGGAACTCAATGTTCGAGACGCAGGAGCGGCCGACCTCCTCTTCCGAGCCTGGTCGGGGCGAGTGCTCTTCCATACTCTGGTCAACGTCCCAAAGGGATTCAATCCTGCTCACCAAGCGCTCCAAGACCTGATCGAGAGCCACACGGAGACAATCACTCGGTAGACTTTCTGCCATGGAACTAGCAGTCATCCCAGCAGCAGGAGCAGGCACCCGCCTACGACCTTTCACCCGCACCATCGCCAAACCACTCTTGCCGATCCTCGACAAGCCGCTCGTGCAGTACGTAGTCGAGGAGGCTGTCGACGCCGGACTCACAGAAATCGTGTTTGTAGTCGGTCCCGATAGAGCTGTCCTTGATCACTTCACAACCGGTGAGCCTATTGAGGGCCTAGAGCACGTCTCGTTCTCGGCCGTTGAGCAGGTCGAGCCCAGAGGGCTGGGCAACGCCGTGAGCTGCGCTAAATGGGCCGTTGGAGGCAGGCCGTTTGCTGTCCTCCTTTCAGACATGTTCCCGGTGCCCGGACGGGGATATCTCGTGGACATGATGCAGGTGGGGGCAGACAATGTAATAGCGGTGCAACGTGTTGACGAAGCCTTGCTCGATGCTTGGGGAGTGGTTGCTCGGGCGACGGAAGGCAAAGTATTCCGCCTAGCCGGTGCAGTCGAAAAGCCAGGCAGAGGCGCAGCGCCGTCTGACCTCGGAATCGTTGGGCGTTACCTCTTCTCAAGCGAAGTATTCGACGTGCTTGAGTCCCTTGAGCCGGGGTGGGGAGACGAGATCCAGCTCACTGACGCAATCAATGTTCTGGCCACAAGAAGCGAGGTATTCGGCTTCACCGTCGATCACCCGCTGCTTGACGCCGGTAACCCAATGGGTATAGCAAAGGCCACGGTAGAAGTTGCCCTTCGCCGACCTGAGCTGAGGGATCAGTTTCAGGATTTCCTCTCAGAGATTCGCTTTAGGCAGGAGTGATTGTGGGGATCACTCGGAAGCGGGCCCGATCGAGTTCTTCTCCGTCAATAGAAATCACGAACGAGTACCCGCCGTAATCAGGGATCCGGAGATTATTGAAAGTCAGCGCTCTCACCATCCCAATGTCAGCGCCTTCTGGGATCCCGGAAGGTCGGTTGACCTTGAACTTGTGACGGACAGGGCCCCGCTCGAACACTGGATGACCATCTTCATCCTGAAACTCCACTGCTAACTCGAGTTCCTCGCCTGCGAAAGTCCATGGGATTCTGACTCTCATCCCAATCGAGAGCGTGTGGTGTTGAACGGGCACTCGCTGGACGCGTAGCGTGTCCCAGCCCCCTCCAAGCAGATGCAACTTACCGCCAACTGCCTGAGCAGCATCGGCGAGAACGGCGAAGTCAATACTAGGGCGGGTGAAGTCCATGCCCCTCAGTCTGCCAGACAAATCGCTCTAGGATGAACACCACCATGGAAGTAGACACTGTCACCCCAACCGAACTCCACGACGAACTCGAACAGTGGTCGGTCCTAGACGTCCGCGAACCAAGCGAGGTGGCAGGGATCTCCATAGAAGGGGCTACCGCCATCCCCCTCGGCGACCTCTCCCATCGAATCGCTGAGCTACCTCAAGGCCGGCCGATCGCCGTGCTTTGTGAGACCGGAGTCCGCTCAGCCCAGGCTATCCCAACCCTAAGGAAGCTCGGATTCTCTGGTTTGTACAACGTGTCCGGCGGAATCAAGGCGTGGCAAGCTG
>Ga0114996_10002518_pt1 | contig 23690 bp, 15 predicted proteins | sample ArcticOcean_MG_C_4_FD_87039 | JGI IMG/M metagenome (GOLD analysis project Ga0114996, IMG submission 87039) | Marine microbial communities from western Arctic Ocean - ArcticOcean_MG_CB4_134 | ecosystem: Environmental > Aquatic > Marine > Oceanic | place: Arctic Ocean: Canada Basin | collected... | reverse complement strand
TGTGACGAACGATGGAACGGTGTCAGTCATGGCGGTTCTCCGAGATTCTGTGGATGGAATGTTCTGGTCGGAGAACCAGGGGTGCCTCGAAGAGTCCTTTTGCCGCCTCAAACCCGAGGGCTATTGGACTCATCTTTCGGCAGCCAGCTGGCCTCCGCGGGAATTAGCACCTGCCGTCTTGCGGTGGTTGCTCCAGCTTCAAAGGGCCCGTCCCTCAGCTGGTCTGGATGAGTTCGAAGGTCGATGTAGAGGTAGTCGACCCGGTTGTCAACGGGGTCAGCCGGCTTTGTGCGAACGCGGGACGCTCAAGTTCGAGGCCGAATGACGGTAGTGAACGCCTCGCAATTCTCGTGAATTGGAAGGCTCTTTGCGTCTGGATCGGGCATGCGTAAGCGCCGACGGCTACTTGGCTACCGGTACGGTGGCGACTGCAAAGTGGACCGCGATTTCGGCGGCGCTCAACGCGCGGTCATAGACAGCGGCTTCGTCGATGCGCCCTTCGAAGTTGGCGAAGTTGTCTGACCGTCCGCCGAGGAAGAGCGAGAGCGCTTCGCCCTTTGGCACGGTCATGGTGGCGGTGCCTGCGATCTCGAGCTTGCCGTCGAGATAGATCCGGCACGCAGCCTTGTCTCGCACCAGCACAAGATGATGCCAGTGCCAGCGTTTGAGGGGTGTCTTACCCTTGAGCACTTCCGCCTGATCGTTGCCGTTGTAGAAGAACAGTTTGCCGGCATCTACATCCTTGGAAGTGCCGCCAATGCCGACGTGGTCACCGTTGGCTGTCTGTTCACCGTCCACGCCTCGGGAGAAGAGATAGCCGGTGACCGGTCGAACCGCCGTGGCCAGCCCGTTCCAGAACCAGAGTTCTGCGGTGTAGGTGTCGCCCAGGCCCGCGACTTTCGCGGCGACGCGACCGCCGGCGAAGTGGGCCGCGCGATTGATCTCGGTGTCGCCGTTGAACTGTTTGTCGTGCGGACCCTCGAGATAGAAGACCACGCCCGATTCGTACCTGGCGAGAGACTTGCCCATCTGGTCACGGGCTCCACCGGTCGCTGCCCATTCGTCGAGACGCCAGTACGCCAGAGGTTTCGACTCGAGCACCGTCTGGGCCGCCGGACCGTTTGTCTGCTTGACGACGCGCCGTGTCTTTCCCGACACCTTCTCCAGGAGCTGGATGAGGGACTCGGTGATCTTCGGTTCCGCCTGCTTCTCCAGTCCGGCGCTGCGCGCCGGCCAGGTTGTGTAGCCACCGAGATAGTGCTGCTCCGGCGGCGGGATGTAGCCATCGGCGCCGTTGGCAAGTTCGATGTTGATCGTGGTCTTCAACGGGCTCAGCGCCTTGAGTTTCAGCCCGGTCAGGGCGTAGACCTCGTTGGGTAGCGCGGTGATGCCGATGTCCCCGATGCGCAGGGCCTGGAGCACGATCTTGGTCCGCCGTTTCTCGTGCAGGATCAGCGCTTCTCTGGCGTACACCTCCGGGCGGCTCCTCGGCAGACGGTTGCCCATCTTTGCGACGAGCGACTTTGCCCAGGCGAGACGCTTGGCGTTCGGGACCCTGTACTCGAGAGCGAGCTCCGTGGCGGCTGCGGCGAGAGTGATGTCGTGCCGGAACTCGATGTTTTCGTACGCGGTCACTGCCAGGTCGACCATGTCCCTGGTGTACTTGCCGATCGTCGGGAGCTTGCGCGGCGGCGGAGTGAAGTAATCGCGGAGCCACACATCCCCGCTGGTTCCCTGGGACATGACGCCGACGACACCTCGGGCGCCATCCCTGTTCAGCTTGTGTTCGATCTGCGCGGCGAACATGCCGAAGTAGCCGGAGCCGACCAGGGGCGAGGGCACGTAGTGGTTGGCGAAGTTCCCGATCAGGGCGATGGGTCGACCGTCGCGCGCCTGCACGGCGAGAACGGAGAGGTCGGGATCCTCCGGGCCCGTGGGCCCCGTGGCGTCTTCTGAATTGCCCGCGGCGTGCATGGTCGCGCGCACCGTTTTCTCACCAAAGGGACTCGTTCGCATGCGCCCCGGGCGCAGCACCCAGCGCCGGAGTGCGGTGTACTTGTCGGCGTGGATCACTGCCGCTCCGACTTGTGCCGGCTCCAGCCTGGCGTGCGCGTCGACCACCGACTGCACGATGAGTGGAGTGACGAACTGGACGTATTTCTTGTCGGGCTCGGTACCCAGGCAGCCGAAGGAAGATGGCGCGGCATGCGTGTGCGTGGCCGCCATCAAAATGTTGCTCACCGGTATGCCGGTCTTCTTTTCGACCTCGGCCTTGGCGGGGTCAAACAATTCGCGGGGCATCATGCATGTGTCGATGATGACAATGGCCAGCTTGGTGTTGCCATCGTCGAGCACCAACGCCCGGGCGTGCAGCTTGGACCTCACCGACTTGCCACGTCGCGACAGGAACCCGCCGTTGACGAGTACCGGCAACTGCGTCGGCGTGATCTCTACTGTCGCGGCACCCGCCCGCAGCTGCGCAGTCCGCTCGGGCAGTGCGCTGAAGAAAAGCAGCAGGAGAATGGCAATCGATCGCATCGTGGAGAAAGGCAAGGGTATGGACTGGTCGGCTTCATAGCTTGCCTCGAGTCTTCGAGATGCTTGGACCCAATCCGGCTACCACGTGTAGCGGCAGATCACGTCGAGGGTGTGTTCCGCGGGTTGCAACCGCGCCCCGAGGAACCCTCCGAATAAGCACCTGCCCCATCATCCTCGAGCCCGGCGGGCACCGTCTCGAGCTTGCCCCCACGCTCTACAACTCAGCCCGGTTGACGGCGTTCCCTCGGGTCAGGATAGTCCCTGGTTCAAGAACCGTCGGAACGCCACCCCGGAGAGGCCATGTCATTCCCACTCGCGCGACTGTTGCTCCTTCCCTCTCTCGCCATCGCTTGCAGCGCGCAGGCAACCACGCCGACCAAGGCGGAGATACTCAAAGAGGCCAAGCGACTCGCAGCGAGCTTTCGATTCCAGCGGTTCCATCCGGACGCCGCCCGGGGCTTCGCGAAGATCGGCCCTATCGGTCTGCCGATCGTCGAACGCGCGCTGAGAGAGGGAACGATCGTCGAGGCGCGCGGGGCCCTCTCGAGCCTCATCGTGATGCAGGGGGAGACCGACCGCATCATCTCGCAACTCGAGTGGGTCCACACCCATCGGCCCAAGGTCCTCGCGGTCGACAAGGGCGACGCTGTCCTACTCTCCTACCTCCGACGCAAACTGCGCACGAACTCCCGCGCGGTGGACGCGCTGTGGTCGATGCTCGGTGGAGAGATGCACGTGTCGGTCGTCTCCGCGCTGGTAAGAGCGCGCAAGACCCGATCGACAATCCTGCGACTCCTCGTTCGAGATCTGGACAGCGGCGACGAGAAGAGGGTCGCACGAGCCGTCGGCTACCTCGTCCATGCTTCGCGGTACGGCCCTGTCCCGGTCGAACTGAAGAAAGCGATCACGGCGCTGTTCGCCGATGAGAGTGGCGACCTCACAACACTCCGGAAACTGTCGGCCAGTACCGACCGGGTGACGAAGTTCGCCGCGCAAGAATTCCTCAAGACCTACAACGGGATCAAGGTGACACGCGCGAACAACAAGCGCGCACTCGAGCAGGCGGATCGCATGGACACCAACACGCGAATCCTCCTGTTGATCGGCATGCTCGACGTCAACGCGCTTCGCCATCGGGCAATCGAGGAGCTCGCGGAACTCAACTCGCAGGCGTTGCCGCTGCTCGAGGGAGCGCTCGTCCACCCGAAGGCCATAGTGGCCGAGGGCGCCATGCGGGCGCTCACGAAGATGAAACCCCAGGTTGAGAAGGGCGGCATCCTCATCGGCAAGGTCGTGGCTGACAAGACCTTCGCCGTCGAGGCGCGGATCACGGGCATGCAGTTCCTCGCGGAAACGATGGACTCGGACGCGCTGATGTTCGCGGTCGTTCGTAACCGCACCGACGAATCGGAACCCGCACCGATGCGCATCGCTGCCATCCGGGAACTCGCGCAAACCGAGAAGCGCCGCCACGACATCGTCAACCTTCTCGAGAAGGTCCTGCGCAGCAAACAACTCGAAGTCGTCGAATACGCCACGATGACGCTGGGCAGCATGGCCAAGAAGGAGGACCAGCGGATCATCATGATGCTCACGCGACAGTTGCAGAGTCCGCACGCGAACGTCCAGCGGGCCGCGATCGTCGCGTTGGGCGGCAAGGGTGCGAAGATCCACCTCGAGCGGCTGCTCAAGAAGCCGGACCTGGACGCGTCGGTCAAGACGGTCCTCGAACGTGTCTTGGCCCAGAAGAAGGAGCTCGTCGGATTCCTGATCGCGGACTACTCGGAAAATCGCATCGTCCAGATCGACCTGAAAGGCGAGCAGGTGTCTTCCATCGAGGAGATCTTCGGAGTCTGGGACGTAGAGTTGCTCGACAACGGCAACTACCTGATCACCGAGTTCTCCGTGAACCGCATTTCGGAAGTCACGCCGGACAACAAGACCGTGTGGTCGTTCACGGACCTCAAGAACCCCTACGACGCCGACCGCCTTCCCAACGGCAACACGCTGATCGCAGACACGTTCGGTCGCCGCGTGATCGAGGTCGACAAGGCGGGGAAGATCGTGTGGAAGTACGACAACAACATCCACCCCTACGACGCCGATCGCCTGCCCAACGGAAACACGCTGATCTCCGACACGCAGAACAGCCGGGTCTTCGAAGTCGACCGCGACGGCGAGACAGTCTGGGAGGCGAACAACCTGAGGAACGTCCACGACGCCGACCGTCTGCCCAACGGCAACACGCTCGTAACGATCCGCGTGCTCAACCAGGTCCGGGAGATCGATCGCACCGGCAAGACCGTCTTCACCCTCCCTGGTCTGAACTCCCCCTCCGACGCCGACCGCCTGCCGGACGGGCGCACCATCACCGCGGAGAACGGCCTCGTGCGAATCTTTAACCCACGCGGCAAGGAGGTGTGGCACAAGCGCATCACCTGGGCCGTCGAGATCAACCCGGTCTGGAATTACCAGCTCGCGGCTCAGAAGAAAGCTCGGGCCAAGTAGAAGCGCGCACTTCGAGTCACGTGCCTGCTATCTTGCCGGTGTCCATGACGTCGCCATCCACCGAGACCTCGACAACCGCCGCACCACTGCCCGTGCGGATCGAATCGTTGGCATTCCGCCACGCGGCGGGCGCGAAGGAAGGGCCCGGATTCCAGTTGGCGCTCCGCGAGCTGGACCTTCCCGCCGGCGATAGCCTCGTGTGCATCGGGCCGAGCGGTTGTGGGAAAAGCACCTTGTTGCAGCTGCTCGCGGGAATCCTCGTGCCGGAGAGCGGTCGGGTCCTGCTCGGCGATGTCGACCTCACGCAGCGGAGCGAAGCGCAGCGCCGCGACTACCGCATCTCGAACATCGGCCTCGTGTTCCAGGAATTCGAACTCCTGGAACATCTCACGGTGGCGGAGAACGCGCTGCTCCCCTACTTCGTCAACCGCAACCTCCGTCGGGATGACGCCGCGGAGCAGACGTTGCGCGAGCTCGCCGAGCGACTCGGTGTCATCGCGCATCTTCCGCGCAAGCCGCACAAACTCTCGCAGGGCGAGCGCCAACGGGTGGCACTATGCCGCGCACTCGTGACCCGGCCACGGCTGCTGTTGGCCGACGAACCGACCGGCAACCTCGACCCTGACAACACTGGCAACGTCATGGACCTCTTGCTCGAAGAAGTTCGACGGCGCGGCACGACCCTTGTCATGGTCACCCACGACCACGATCTCGTGCCGAAGTTCGACCACGTTCTCGACTTCAAGGACATGATCTCCCGGAGGGTCGATTCGTGAACCGTTCACTCCCCATCGCGGCGCTGTCACTGCTGCTGGTCTCCGGCTGCGACCAGAACGCCGCCGGCAAGAGCGTCACGAAACGTAGCCGTCCCCTCGTCTACGCGACCATTCACCCGCTCGAGTTCTTCGTCTTGCGTCTCGCCGGCGACATCGTCGACTGCGAAGTCGCGATGCCATACGGGGAGGACCCCCAGCACTGGATCCCCGATCGCGCGACGTTGGCGAAGCTCGCCGCAGCGGACATGGTCGTTCTGCACGGTGAACTGGAGAGCTGGCAGAGCAAGGTCGGATTACCGCGCAGCCGACAGTCGATCGTGTGCACGGGGTTCGAGCAGCACTTCATCAAGATCAAGAACGCGATCACGCACACGCACGGCAACAAGGCACACACCCACGACGGCGTCGATCCATTCCTCTGGCTCGACCTCTCGCTCGCGGGCAAGGAAGCAGCAGTCGTGGCGCGCGCGCTCAAGCACCTGCTCCCCAAACACGCGAAGACCATCGACGCGAACCTCGACACGCTTCAACGCGACCTCGCGAAGGAACTCGCGGCCCAAATCGCTGTGGCGATCCCCACAAAGACGATCTGCACGACCGAACGCCTGTACGACTATTGGGCTCTCGCCGCGTCCGTGAAGACTGTCAACCTCGATCTGCACGACGCCAAGGGAATCGCCGCGGCGCGGGCATCGGTCGCAGCGCAGCAATCCCGTCTGGCACTCTGTCCAGGCACGCCTGACGCCGCGCTGCAAAAGACCCTGGCCGGCCTCGGCCTCACCGCCGTCGTCTTCGACCCATGTTTCACGGTGCGCGCGGGCCAGGACTTCCTCGAGGTCATGGCCGCGAACCGCACGCGCCTGCAGAAGGCGTTGCAGGCGAGCGGCAAGTAGCGTAAGCAAACGGGCGTGAGTGAGCTTCTACCGACTGAGGAGCGGACAACCGGCTCGACCGAACCCAGATTTTCGGTCGTGTGGTTGCACGGTCTCGGCGCCGACGGCTTCGACTTCGTGACGATCCTGCCGCAACTCGGCGTCGACGATCTACCGATCCGCTTCGTCTTTCCGCACGCGCCGTCGATCCCGGTGACGATCAATGGCGGCTACGTCATGCCCGCGTGGTACGACATCCGCGACGCCGACCTCGCCAATCGTCACGACGAGGACGGTATCCGTTTGACCCACGGCCAGATCACTGCGCTGCTCGCGCGGGAAAACGAGCGCGGCGTGCCGAGCGAACGGATCGCCCTCGCCGGATTCTCCCAGGGCGGTGCGATCGCGCTGCACACCGGCCAGCGCCACCCCGAACGCCTCGCGGGTATCGTCGCGCTGTCGGCCTACCTGGTCATGGAGGAAACACTCGCGGTGGAGCGCCACGAAGCGAACGTGAGCACACCGATCTTCGCGGCGCACGGCACACAAGACCCGATGGTCGAGTTGCCCCGCGGCGAAGCTGCGAAGGCCCGGCTGCTCGAACTCGGCCACCCGCTCGAGTGGCACACCTACCCGATGCAACACCAGGTGTGCATCGAAGAGATCACCGCGATCGGCACGTTCCTCCGGCGGGTGTTCGCCGAGTAGATCGTGGCTGCGGTAGGATGAGGTCGTCGCGCGCACTCTGGCCATCCCCATCCTCTGCTACCACCAGGTCCGGCCCGGAGGTCGCATCACGCCAGAGCGGTTCGTGGAGCACCTCGAAGTGCTTCGCGACGGCGGCGCGAACGCCGCGGGCACCGACCCCCTTCGACTCAAGCGAATCGAGGTGCGGCCCGCGGACGGCGGCTGGCTGCGTTCACGCCTCCGCCTGAACGGGCGACCGTGGTTGGCGGACGCCTACGGGATGCTCGCGAACCGTCGCCACAAAGGCGACGTCGGTCGCGGCGCATAGCCCGGGGACAGAGTCTCCCAGCCTCTTCTAACGCCGGCGACGTCCTCGCTCCGGCTGTACGAACTCGAACGACGAATCCCAAACAGCAGCGTGCATGCCGATCTGCGCGAACAGGTTCACAACCTGGGCGGCACCCACGCGGTTGATCTTGTCCGACACGTCGTTCTCGGTGTGGTAGTCCGGGTGCTGGCCGGAGTGACCCATCAGCACCGGGATGCCCTTGCGCAGGAAGTTGAGGTGGTCACTGCCACCACCGGCTCCCGGATTGACGCGCGCGTTCAACGGAGACTTCGCGCAGAGCTTCGTAACCCACTCCTGCATGCCCTTCGCGGTGCCCGCGCCGCCGACCGAGACGCTGTTCTTGCGCACGCGGCCGATCATGTCAAAGTTGATCATCAACACGTTCTTGTAGTCCGCCAGCGGATTGTCGGCGTAGAAGCGCGAGCCATTCAGGCCGGACTCTTCCGCCGAGAAACCCATGAAGAGCACGCTGCGTCGAGGCTTGTCGCCCATCCTCTTGTACTCCGCCGCCATCTTCTCCGCGATCATCAGCACGCCGGCGCTGCCAGACGCGTTGTCGTCGGCACCCGGGTGCACCTGCTTGCCGCGATTCGGGGAGCGAGAGCCGAAGTTCCCCATGCCGAGGTGATCCAGGTGCGCACCGATGACGACTAGCTCCTTCGCCAACGCACCCTTGCCGGGTAGCAACCCGGCGACGTTCTCGGCCATGAGCTTCTTGGCCTCGACCTTCACTTCGACGTTGACCTTCTTTCCACCCAGCTCGGTCAGGGCGCCAGCCTTGTCGTTTGCCTTGGCGAGCGCGTCGATCGACTGATCCGCGCCGATGCCCTTCAGCATCGCGTTCGCCGCCTTGCGGGTCATGCTGACTACCGGACCGGTCGCACCACGGCGGTGTCGCGTCGTGGCCAATTCATCGCCATCGACGAAACTCGGAGCGACGACAATCACGCCAGCCGCGCCCGCGCGGAACGCGTTGGAGACCTTGACCTGGACGCTGTAGCGCCGGCTCATGCGCCAACGGTTTTCGGAAGTGCCGATCGGCGTACCGCGGAGGACCAATGCAATCTTGCCATCGAGCTTCGTGTCTGCGGGAATGCTGTTGTAGTTGCCGCGGCCGCGCTGGATCCCGTATCCGATCGACACGAGACTGCCGGAGACCTTGCCACCATTCGTCGCGTGCGGCGCGAAGTCCGTCTTCGCTTTCAGGCCGTTGCCGCCGGGATACCCCGCGCTGCTTCCGACCACCGTCGGCGTCGAACTCAGGGGGAACGGCTGGCGGAAACCGTGCTCACCGAACGGCCTCTTCAGGCCGGCCTGCTTGAACCAGAAGTCCATGTACTCCTTCGCGATCTCCATGCCGCGCGAGCCTGGCACGCGCCCTTCCATGAACGGGCTGGACAGCATGACGATGTGCTCGTTGAAGCGGCGGGCGTCCGCATCGACTTTCTGGATCGCGTCGAGAATCGGCGAACCCGGATCCTTCTTGCCTTCCCCGGCCTGGGCGGACAGGCCTGTCGAAAGGACGAACGTAAGAGCGAGGGAGACGCCGGCGAGACAGCGGATGGACGAATGGAAATGGGTCATGACGATTCTCTGAGGGCTGTATGACTGGTGTTTTTGCAGGCGAGTCCAAGGATTGGACGCGCGATACGAGTGCACGGCGCCGAAGGTCAGACGAGAATGACTCGATTCTCGGTTGGGAGGGATTGGGCCGACGCCGGGCCCGGGAGCTTAGCGCATGCGACCGCCAAGCTCACCACGGTGGACGTCTCGGGATCGTCCCAGAACCGATGAGGCATCTGCAGCCACCCACGGATACCGCCCGACGTCTTTCCGACGCAGGCCTTTCGGATAGGATGCGCGTCGAATGCGGTCCCTACTCCTCGCTCTGGCCCTCGTCTCGAGTCACGGCGCTCCGGACGAGACGCGACCGGGCCGGCACCCTGTCGATGGTCCGGACGTCGACGTCCGTGTGCAGATCCAGGATCGGGCTGTCCGGTTCCAGATCATCATGAACCTCGCGTACGTCGACGAGATCGTCGACACCCCGCGGGAAGACGATTACTCGATCAAACCGAGCGAGCACGAGGGAATCCGCGAGACGCTGTTCGAGTTTTTACGGGAGAGCAACAGCATCTCGATCGACGGCGTGAAGGTCACTCCGATCGACAAGGGTTTCGTGGTGGACGAAGGCGATATGGACATGCTGCCGCTCTTCCCGCGCGAGATGGAGAAGGCACTCGTGCGCGTGCAGATGTCGATGGAGTACCCGTGCAAGAGCCCACCGTCCCGGGTCTCGATCACGTGGGGGGAGTTCCCCGACAACCCCGTGCTCGAGACGCCGGGGAACAAACCCAAGATCGAGATCCAGGCACACCTGATCGCGAAGGGCATCGACGCGATCGTGCCGCTCACGATCGATGAGCCGGAATACACATGGCACGACACGGGCGAGTCGGTCGAGGACCGCTTCCTCGCCGTGCCCGAGCCGCCAAAAAAGAACCCGTTCCAGCTGTCGCTGGTCACGGGCGGACTCGTTCTCTTGGTATTTCTCGTGACGGTCGTCGTGCTCGGCACCGGGCTCACCGCTGCAAGACGACCGCGACTCGCGAAACGTGCCGCGCAGGTCTCGATCCTGCTCGTCGTGACGTTGCCGATCGCGTTCGTCTCGCGCAACGTATGGGTCGTCGACATTCCAAACCCGTTCGACAGCACGGCGTCGCTGCCGACAAACGAACAGGCTGCGACGATCTTCACGCCGCTGCACAGCAACATCTACCGCGCGTTCGACTACGTCGAGGAGAGCGAGATCTACGACGCCCTGGCGCGGAGCGTGAAAGGCAATCTGCTGGACGATCTGTACAACCAGGTCTACCGCAGCTTGATCATGCACGAGGAAGGCGGCGCGGTCAGCCGAGTCAAGGCCGTGCGACCGGTGAGCACGGTCGTCGAGTCGGTCGGGATGTTGCCCACCCACGGTGATCGGCCCGGGTTCCAGGTCCTCGCGAAGTGGCAGGTCGACGGCGTGGTCCGCCACTGGAATCACGCACACTACCGGACAAACGAGTACGAAGCGCGCTACACCGTCGTCCAGGAGGACGTCGGTTGGCGGATCGCCGACCATCAGGTGCTCGGGCAGAAACGCATCGATGAAGGTGAGGATGTGCCCACCGACATCAACCCCGGCAAGGACAAGTAGAGGACGAATCGAGAATGCGATCAGGTCTCTGGCTGCTGTCCGTTCGGCACCTTCAGCACAACAAGCTGCAGACCGGGATCCTCGGTTTGTGCATCGCGCTGTCCGTGTTCTTGCCGGTTACGACGCATATCCTCACCAGTCGCTACGACGATGACCTGACGGCGCGCGCACGGTCGTCGCCGCTCGTGCTGGGGACGCCAGGCAACGAGACCGACCTGACGCTGTGCGCACTGTACTTCCGGCAGAGCAAGCTCGAGCCGGTGCCGTTCGGTCAGGTGAAGACGCTGCGGGACACAGGGTTCGGCGTCGCGGTGCCGGTCAACGTCAGGCACACCGCGCAACGTCACCCGATCGTGGGCGTGAGCGCGGAGTACTACGAGGAACGTGGGCTCACTCCGGCCCGCGGCACGTTGCCGCTGATGCTCGGCGACTGCCTGCTCGGTGCCCACGTCGCGAAGACTCTCGGCATCGACGCCGGCGGCCACTTGTTCTCGGATCCGACGGACGTCTACGACATCGCTCGACCGCCGACGTTGAAGATGCACGTATCGGGAGTGCTGCCGGAGACCCGCACGCCGGACGACGACGCTGTGTTTGTCGACATCGGCACGTGCTGGATCCTCGAAGGGGCGGCGCACGGCCACCAGGATGCTGAAAAACTCACCGGCAACAAGGTGCTCGGCAGACGCGAGGGGACAGTCGCGCTGAGCCCAGCCGTAAAGGAGTACCAGGAAGTCAGCGAGAAGAACCTCGGGTCATTCCATGTCCACGGCGACGAAGCGAAGCTGCCGCTGTCCGCAGTGCTCGTGTTCCCGAAGGACGACAAGTCCGCGACGCTGCTCAAGGCGCGCACGAACCTGAAGTCCGAGTTCCGAATCGTCGTGCCGATGCAGGTGATCGAAGAGCTGATGGCAGTCGTGTTCAAGGTGAAGACCCTGCTGGATACATTCGCAGCGTTCCTGGCCACGTCGACCGGCGCGATGCTGTTGCTCCAGGTGCTCCTGTCGATGCGCCTGCGGGCGCGCGAGATGCTCACGCTCGAACGGATAGGCTGCAGCCCGGGAACGGTCGGTCAGCTCTACGCGTGCGAGATCGTGCTCGTCGTGCTCGGCGGCGTGGCGCTCGCCGGGATCGGGGTTGCGACGGTCACGTGGCTGCTGCCGGATCTCGTGCGCACGTTCTAGCCGACTCCGTGGCGGGACTCCTGGCTGAGGTAGCGAGCCGTCAAGGACCGCTCGTTCTCCGCCAACTCACCACGAACGCGATCGATGGCTTGCCCACCCGTGACGACAGTGAGCGCACCGCGCGGGATACGCACATCGACGGACCGGAGGCTGTGCTCGCAGGCGCCGCGGATGTCAATCCAGCCAGTCAACGGTTCGTTCGGCGAGTCATGGAGATCCTTACTCTACGCACGACAATCCCGTGACGCCTCCCAGAACAAGCGATCCAGTATCGGTCGCTTGCAAGCTATGATCCACGGCCCCACCCTCCCTCGAACTCGGAAGGCATCCATGTCGGCACGCTCTGTCCTCACATTCGTCACAATCCCCCTCGCGTTCCTCACCCCCCTCCTTGCGCAAGGCGAGCCCATCGACGAGAAAGCCGTCGAGATCCTCCGCAAACACGGACTCGAGAAGAGCCAGGTCATGGATCACCTCAGCTGGATGTGCGACGTGCACGGCCCGCGGTTGACCGGTTCGCCCAACATTCGCCGCGCACAGAAATGGGCGAAGGAAACGTTCACGAAGTGGAAGCTCGACAACCCGCACTTCGAGGCGTGGGGACCATTCGGTCGTGGCTGGCGCCTCGACAAGTTCAGCGTGCGGGTCGTCGGCGAAAACACTTGGCCGGTGCACGCGTACCCCAAGGCGTGGTCGCCGGGTCTCCCGAAGAAACTCGTCGCCGAAGTCATCGCCGTCGGTGAGATGACCGCGGATCAGCTGCGCGCCGCGGATCTCGAGGGGAAGATCGTGATGATGCAAGCGCCGCGCAAAGTCTCCGAGCGATTCGAAGGATCTGCCCGGCGTTTCGAATCAGACGACCTGCTGGAGATGGCGAACGCCCGCGGCGGCGTCGAAGGTAGACGGGGCCGTCGAGCGCGAGATCAGAGCTGGCGCGGTAGATGGCAGCGCCGGCAGCAGGTCATCAAGATCGTCTACGACAAGAAACCAGCGGCCCTTCTCGACCGCGGATCGAAGGGCCAGTCCGGCACGATCTTCGTTTCAAGCGCCTCGGCACCGCCTGTCGCCGAGGGGCGCAGCAGCGCGCGCGATCCCAACGTGAAGGGTGTCGTGCCACAGTTCACGCTCGCGGTCGAACACTACAACCGGATCGATCGGATCCTGAAGAAGGGGATCCCCGTGAAGATGGAGCTGGAACTCAAGACCACGTTCTTCGACGACGACCTGATGGAACGCAACGTGGTCGCCGAGATCAAGGGCACCGACCCGCAGATCGGCGATCAGGTCGTGATGCTCGGCGCCCACTTCGACTCGTGGCACTCTGGTACCGGCGCGACCGACAACGGCTGCGGCAGCGCCGTGATGATGGAGGCGATGCGATTGATCAAGGAGTTGACGAAGGAGACCGGGAAGGGCCCCCGACGCACGATCCGTATCGGCCTGTGGAGCGGTGAGGAACAGGGCCTTCTCGGTTCGCGCGCCTACGTGAGCAAGCACTTCGCGGTGAGCGCCGGTCGCGGCGAATCACCGAGCAAGCTTCTCCCCGAACACAAGAAGCTGTCCGGCTACTTCAACCTCGACAATGGAACCGGGAAGATCCGCGGCGTCTACCTTCAGGGCAACGAAGCGATCGCTCCCATCTTCCGTGCGTGGCTGCACCCGTTCTCCGATCTCGGCGCGTCGACGCTGACGCTGAACAACACGGGGGGAACGGATCACCTCGCCTACGACCGCATCGGCTTGCCAGGATTCCAGTTCATCCAGGATCCGGTGGCGTACTCAACGCAAACGCACCACTCCAACATGGACAACTGGGACCACGCGGTCGCGGATGACCTGAAGCAGGCCGCGACGATCATCGCGTCCTTCGCGTGGCACGCGGCGCAGCGAGACGAGATGCTTCCGCGGAAGAAGTAGACACATAGCGGAGGACTGGAAATGACCATTGGAGTCGGAGGATCTGACGCGGGCACCGAGCTCGCCAAACTGAAGTCCGTGCGGGACACCGTGCGCCCGATCGAAGTCGCGGAGCGTCGCAGCCGGACCGGGAAGGCCCAGCAGCTGATGCGCGAACAGAACATCGGCGCGCTGTGGCTCGACGCTTCGACGAGCCTGCGGTACTTCACCGGCCTGAGGTTGCACCGCAGTGAGAGGTTGCACGGGGCGGTCCTGCCCGCCGAGGGCGAGTTGGTCTACATCAGCCCGGCTTTCGAAGAAGCCAAGCTGCGCGCGTCGCTGGTGCTCGGCGATCAGATACGCACGTGGGAGGAACACGAAGATCCTACGCGGCTCGTCATGGACACGATTCGTGCGTCGTCCGATGGCACGATCGCCCTCGACGAGACGACGCCGTTCTTCACGTTTGATGGACTCCGCAAAGCCGACCCGGACGCGACATTTGTCGACGGCAGCTGCATCACCGCCGGCTGTCGGATGTTCAAGTCGGAGAACGAGATCGCGCTCATGCAAGTCGCGATGTCGCTCACGCTCGAAGTCCACGAGGCCACCGCCCGTATCCTGCGCGAGGGAATCACGACGACCGAGGTCGCGGAGTTCATCGCGGAGGCACACACGCGCATGGGCGTCGACGGACCGATGAGTTTCATCATCGTACTGTTCGGCGAACCGACTGCGTACCCCCACGGCGTCGCCTACCCGCAAACCCTGGCGAAGAGCGACATGGTGCTGATCGACGTCGGCGCGACCATCGACGGCTACCAGTCGGACATCACGCGCAGCTACGTCTTCGGCGAACCGTCAGAACGCCATCGCGAAATCTGGAACCTCGAGAAAGCCGCCCAAGCCGCTGCATTCGAGGCCGCGCAGGTGGGCGTGCCGTGCGGTAGGGTCGACGACGCGGCGCGCGCGGTGATCGAGGCCGCGGGTCTCGGTCCCGACTACGCAGTCCCGGGACTCCCCCACCGCACGGGACACGGCATCGGTCTCGACGGCCACGAATGGAGCTACCTCGTGAAGGGCAATGAGACTCCTCTCGCCCCTGGCATGTGCTTCTCGAACGAACCGATGATCTGCATCTACGGCGAGTTCGGCGTGCGGCTCGAAGACCACTTCTACATGACCGCGGATGGGCCGCGCTGGTTCACCGAACCCAGCCACAGCATCGACGATCCGTTCGGCGGCAAATAGCTCCGCCCGCCATGGCCGACCCCACGACTCCTACAGCCGAGCCGAGGCCCGGGCGACGAAGAAGGTGGCTGCGGCGCGCGGTGATCGCGCTCGTCACGCTCATCGTCCTCGGACTGATCGGTTCCTGGATCATCGGTGGGCGATTGATCGCGCCGGTTCCCCGGTCCATCGACACGTTGCCCGCGGGCCTGCCAGCCGAGGAGGTCGTCTTCGATTCGGCGTCGGGCAGTTCGATCCACGGCTGGTTCGCCCCGGGTCGCGAGAAGCAGGGAGCTGTCGTATTGCTGCACGGACTCCGCGGCGATCGCCGCGCGATGTTGGGGCGCATGCGATTTCTGCACGCCGCCGGGTACGCGACGCTGAGCATCGATTTCCAGGGCCACGGGGAGAGTAGCGGCGAGCAGCTCACCTTCGGACACCTCGAAGCACACGACGCCCGTGCCGCGATCAACTATGTGCGGAAGCGGCTGCCGGACGTCAAGATCGCGGTGATCGGAGAATCGCTCGGCGGCGCCGCGTGCCTGCTCGGCGAGGGCAATCCGAACGCGGACGCGTACATCTTCGAGTTGGTCTTCCCGGACCTGCACCAGGCGATCGTCAACCGCATCGGGATGTTCATCGGCGTCTGGCCAGCCGCAGTCGCCACTCCATTTCTCACGCTCCAGTACGAATTCCGACTCGACGTGGACATCGATGCGATGCGACCGATCGACACCATCGCCGGAGTCGACGCGCCGGTCTTCGTGATCGGCGGAGAACTAGACGACCGAACGCCCCCCGAAGAGACGACGAGCCTGTTCGACGCGGCTGAAAAGCCAAAGGAACTGTGGATCGTCCCGGGCGCCGCACACCGGAACCTGCACGCTCATGCCGGTGCGGAGTACGAGCGACGCATCCTGGCTTTCTTGACGTTGCACCTCTCACATTGACACCGCCGAAACTCAACGCGGCGGCGAGGGCACTTCTCGGCATCAAGAAGTAGCGCGGACTACTTGAAACGTTTCGTCAGCTTCGACTCGATGCCGTCCTTGTGCACCATGAAGGACAGCATCTTCGCCATCAGGTAGTTGGTCGAGATCATCCGGTGACCCTTGAACGGGCCGCGCTGCCCGATCGAGTCCTTGGTCAAATAGAAGGTCCGTCCGTCCTTGTTTCGCGCGATGCCGACGATGTGCATCAGGTGGTCATCGGTCGTCGAACGATCGTCGAACATCTTCTGGCGCATCTTGTCCGTGATCGCGCCCGTCTTCTCCTGCAACTTCGGCATGGTCCAGACGTAGCCCCGCGTGGTCGGCTCGCTGACATCGATGTCGATCGCCACGGTGAAGCCCTTGCGCACCGCGTGGTCCAGGGCCTTCATCATCGTCGCGATCGGCACGTTCCAGTAGCCCTGGTGTCGCATCCAGTTATCGGGCACGAGCAACTCCGCGGTCTTCCAGAACGGTTGCCCTTCGAGTGACATGATCTGGCGGTAGTCCTCGGACTTGATCTTCAGGACCTTGCGGGCGTATTCCTTCGGAGTCACGTTCCTGCCGTGAACCTCGATCGCGTCGGGGACGGGACCGAGGTAACCCTCCAGCATGCCTCGCACCGCCGACTCCCACTTCTGGCTCGGTCGTGGACTCTTTGCCACCTTCTCGACGACGATCTTCAGCAACTCGACCATCTCGCCGTGGTTGTGTCCCTTGTCACCGTCGCACAAGCCCGTGAAGGCAGCCTGCGGCACGACGCCGTACTTGTCGATCAAGTACATCACGTCGTGGCAGAGCCCTCCTTCGTCGAACTGCGTCTTGCCGTGCAGCCGCACGTAGCGCCGCGCCTTCTCGATGTAGGCGTAGTACACGGTGTGGATCTCGGAGAGATTCACGGGCGCGCCGTGCAGCCGCTCGAGCTCGGACTCGACGAACGACGTGGTCGCGAACGACCAGCACGTTCCGGTCTGGCCCTGGGAGACCGACGGCAACCGTGGGTGTTCGACTTCGATCTTGAAGTCCCCCTTCTGGCCGGGGAGAGATCCCAGAAACAAGAACAACGAGATAGCGACGGAGAGGCTCTTGGTCATCGATTGCACGGCGCGCACCGGGTAGTGGTCAGGTTGGACCGGGAATTGGAACACCTTCGCGCCGATTTGCAAACCACCATCGGTACGCCACCGATTCCGACGCGATGCAACCTGATGGCGTCAAAGGTCCATTGAACCAGATGATGGGCTTGACCCACCACGTCTCACTCTTGAACCCGGACGGACCGGGGGTCGAGTGGAACACGCACGTTCGTTTGGCGGCCAGGTCGTTCGTGGCTGTTCTATTCGCTGATCCACATCTGGAACGTGGATCCCGTAGAGTTGTCGTTCGAGGAGAAGATCCGGTTCTTCTTCCGCCTGTTTGGGTTGGGGTGAGGACGAAAGCCCGGGTCAGCGGCTGTCGGAATCCCCGGAAACTCAATACAAACGGGGGATGACCGACCCCCGATCCGCGTGGACGATCCCCGCGCTCCTGCTGGTGCTCACGCCCGCCGTCTCGGGACAGAAGATCCTCAAGGACCAGACAGCACTCTTGCGTCAGAGCCCAAAGCACTTCGTCACGGTGGTTCAGACGGACACGAAGAACCACACGGTCGAACTTCAGGTCGAGGGGAAGAAGGGAACCGAGACGCTCACCGTCGAGCCCGATGCGGAGGTGAAGATCCACGGCACGTGGGGTCGTCTGGATCAGTTGGTCGCCGGCGACCGCGCGTGGGTCTGGATGCACAAGGCGAAGAAGGGTCACCGGGCGCGCATCTTCGTGATCGCCGACGAGATCTCCGAACAAGAGATCCACGGGCTGCCGTACGAAGTGACAGGAGCGGACGCCGCCAAGAAGAGGGTGTTCTTGCGGCGCAAGTACGGCAAGGAGACCAAGACTCGCGAACTCGACCTCGACGCGTCGATCACGGTCGCGACCCAAGGTGACCTGATCGTGTTCTCCCCCACCGGTGGTGGATCAGCGCTCCAACCGAAGATCGAAGTCAAACCTGGCGATCGGGTGTACATCCAGACCGCGGGCGGGAAGATCCGGCTGCTCCTGAGCCCCGACGTGGCAGCCGAGCTTCGTCACAAACAAGAACTCGTGCGCCGCGCGGACCTTCGCGGCGGCGGGCTGCCGACCTCCGTCGCCGCGAACCATCCGTTCGCCGGTGAAATCGAGGTCATGGTCGACCACGAGGCGATGCGCTGGGCACGACACCAGCAGCCTGGTGTCGAAGTGACACTCATGCTCGACAAGCCCGTCAAGGGAGTGCTGCGGCACGTCGAAGGCTGGCACGAGAAAACGCGACTGCGCATCGCGACGCGTGGCCCGGACCTCGCGGACATCCGGCCAGGCGATCGCATCCGAATCAAAGTCCCGGAGCCGCCGCCCGAAGTTCTCGACTCCGAGCTGCCGGTCGGCATCGGTCGCGCAAAGGGCCGCGACAAGAGGATCGAGTGGTTCCTCGCCAACACCTACTGCAGTTGTTCGATCGCGGGCGACGGTTGCACCGGCATGTTCTACACGCTGGCCAGCTGCAACCCGACGAGGTGCGGCATGCCCAAGCGCATCAAGACTCTCGTCGGCGACCTGATCGACAAGGGGATGAAGGACAAGGACATCCTCGCGGAGCTACGAAAGACGCGAGGCCCCATGTGCCTCAAGCCACACTTGCTGCGCTGAACGACGAGGCTCTCAGCCGCGTTTCCACAGGTCGATCGGTTTTTGGATGCCGCTGGCGTCGAACGGGAGTTCGATCTTGCGGCCGGTGCCAGCGGATGCGTACGCCGCGAAGAGCACTTCGAGGACGGTGCGGGCGTCCTCGCCCGTGACCATCGGCTGCTTGTCGTTCTGCACGCAGTCGACGAAGTGCGCCATCTCCTGGTGGAAACCATAGTTCCATTCCTCCTCGTAGATCGTGAAGGTCCAGCCCTTTGACGATCCGGCCTTCTCGACTGCGTACCCGTAGCCGTCCGCCGAATAGGTCGTGAGCGCATTGCCGTGCAGCAGGTCCGCGTACGCGACGCCCTTCGATCCGTGCACCTCGGCCCGGTCGTCCATGCCGCCGAGCTTCGTCCAACTCTCCTCGATCATCCCGGTGACGCCGTTCTCGAACTCCAGAATGATGATCGCGTTGTCATCACCTTCTGTCTTGTCGCCGTGCACGCTGGTCGTCATGTGCGCGTAGACCGACTTGATCTTCGGGCGGTCGAGCATCCAACGACAGAACTCGATGCCGTGGCAACCCATGTCCATCGTGACGCCGCCGCCAGAACGGTTGACGTCCCAGAAGTGCGGGGCGTGCGGACCATCGTGTTTTTCCGATTGCTTGACCAACGTCGGGCTCCCGAGCGCACCTTCGTCGAGAAGCTGCTTCAAGCGGACGTACTTCGGCGCGAACAGGATCTCCTCCGCGTACATCAGTTTGACGTTCGCCGCGCGGCACGCCTCGATCATCGTGTCGGCCTCGGCCATGTTCAGGCACATCGGCTTCTCGAGCATGATGTGCTTGCCTGCCGCCGCAGCATCCACCGTCAACTCGCAGTGCACGTGGTTCGGCGCGCCGATGACGACCATGTCGAGATCGTCCATCGCGAGCATGTCGCGGTGATCGGTGAAGCAGTTCGGGATGTCGAACTCCTGACCAAACCGCTCCGCGTTGCCAGGAGTAGGGGAGCTCACCGCCACACTCCGAGCGTGCGCGCAGTGCGCTAGCGAACGAGCGTGGATGGTCGAGATGAACTGCGAGCCGATGAGGCCAACGTTGACGGGCTTGGACATGGTTTTTCCGTCAGTGTTGTAACCCAATGCCCGGCCTGGACCACGCTCGAGTAAGGCATCCCCAGCGACCCTCTGCTACGATCGCAGGGCCTCTGCCGACGAATCGGAGTCTCACCATGAAAATCACTTCTCTCGTCGCTGCCGCCGTGCTCATCGCCGCATCGTTAACCGCGCAGAAGATCACCTGCCGCTAGAGACCGAGGCCCTGCGTCGCCTCACTTCTCCCTCGAGGTCCGCGCCGTCGTAGAAATACAACTCACCGCGCACGACGGCGCACGCGCCCGGTGCAAGATCAGGGAATCGCGGGTTGGAGTGCATGCACGGGCATCGACCGTTGTTCCACACCGCGCCGTCGTCCCACCGCGTGACGACATGGCGTTTCCCATCGTCGGAGCGGCAGGCGACGGTCGCGCCGACCGTGACCTTGTTGTCGTTCGTCTGTGCGTTGAATCCGCGGGCGCCCTTGAGCATGACGCAGACTTGAGTGCCGAGACCCGTGATCGTCCGGTCGCTGCCGTTCTTCATCGTGAGCGTCATCACCACGCGGTCGGAGCGCGGCTCGACGCGGGCGCCGAACTCAACGCCGTTGGGCAGGCGGCGGTGAAACTCGAGGACCCCGTCCGCTCCCCGTGTCCAATCGATCCGATCGAGCTCCACCGATGCCTTGTCCCAGTGCGTCGGGATGTGAGTGTGGGCGAGGTACAGGAGTTCTCGCCGACCGTGATGGTTCCACCACAACGCCTCCGGTAGATCGACAACGACGTACGCACGCGGATCCCACGGCGTGAAGATGCTCACCTTGGTCCCGCGGTGCGGATCGATCGCGCCATCGAGGAATCCGATCCGCGGATGGCGGCCACCAGGATAGGGAAGGACCTTGATCGCCGCGCCGCGCGGCCCCCTCGACGCCTCCCTTCTCACACCGTGCGCCGCGAGAAGCGCGGGGATATCCGCGGCGTCTTTCCCGAGCACACGTGCGATCTCTTCGTCTGTGTAGCCGTGGTGCACGGCCATGTTGTCCAACCAGAACTCCTGATGTGACGTGCAACCCGCGCTTCCGAATACGGCGAGAATGAGAACTCGAGGTGCAACACTGGCGCCAAATCCGTGGGGTTTCTTCATGACTCGCTTGCGCCTCGTACCTCCCTCAGGGCAGACCAGCTACGATAGCACGCCCCCGAGACCAGGATCCCCCACGAGATGATTCGTCAATCCACGAACGCGCTCCAGCCGCTCGCCCTCTTCGCGCTCGTCGTCCTCACCTCGTCGACCGCCGCGCAGGACTGGCCGATGTATCGGTCCGACTACACGCGGAGCGGTCACACGCACAACAAGCTGCCGGACAACCTGCACCTGCAGTGGCAACACAAACCGACGCAGGGTCCGAGCCCCGCCTGGCCGCGTCGGGAGCGCATGGAGTACGACCGCGCCTTCCAGCCGGTAGTCGCCGGCGACCGACTGTTCTACGGCAGCTCGTCCGATGGCTCGGTCCACGCTCTGGACACGCGGACCGGACGCACCCTGTGGAGCTTTGATACCGACGCCCCCGTTCGCTTCGCGCCGGCAGTGTTCGAAGATCTGGTCTTCGTCGTCAGCGATGATGGATGGCTCTACTGCCTCTCCACCGACAAAGGCGAAGTGGTGTGGAAGAAGCGCGGTGGACCCGATGGACGGCGCCTCCTCGGCAACGGATACATGATCTCCCGCTGGCCCGCCCGTGGTGGCCCGGTGGTCCGCGACGGCATCGTCTACTTCGCTGCTGGTTTGTGGCAATCCGAAGGGATCTACATCTATGCCCTGCGCGCGCGCACGGGAAAGAAGGTGTGGGTGAACGACGACTCCGGCGCCATCGTCATGGCGCAGCCGCACGGTGGTGCCAATGCCGAGAGCGGAGTGTCGGCGCAGGGCCATCTCGTGGCGACCGAGAGCTTGCTGCTCGTGCCGACGGGTCGCGCAGTCCCCGCCGCTTTCGATCTGAAGACCGGCAAATTCAAGTACTACCACTTGCAGAAGAACGGCAGCACCGGCGGCTCCGCGACGATGGCTTCGGGGAAGTACTTCTTCAACAACGGCGTGTTCTTCGATGCGAAGAGCGGCGTGAAACAGGGCAAGACCGGCGCGACCGCGATAGCCGGGATGCCCGACGGAATCGTCACCGTTTCCCGCAAGGGCGTGATCGCCTACCGGTGGGCGAACGCGACGCAGAAGAACAAGAAGGGCAAGAAGACCCAAGTTCGCAAGTTGCAGCCCGCGTTCACGGTGCAGCGCGTGATCCCGGACAAGACGGTGATCGTGGCTGGAGATCAGATTGTCGCAGGCGGCTCCGGCAGCGTGTCGACGATCGGGTTGCGCGAGCAGCGGGAGACCTGGTCGGCGAAGGTCGAAGGAACCGTGTTCGGTCTCGTCGTCGCCGGCGGACGGCTCTTCGCGAGCACGGACACCGGTTCGATCTACTGCTTCGGGAGCGGGCAGAAGCTCCACGGAATCGCCACGCCGCCTCGGCCCAACTCGTCTCCGTACGGCAAGAACAACGCGAGTGCGGCCGCGCGAGAGATCCTGAAACGCAGCGGAATCAAGGCAGGCTACTGCGTCGACATCGGCTGCGGTGACGGCGCGCTGACCTACGAATTGCTGCGCAACAGCGACCTCACCATCATCGCCATTGACAAGGACATCGCGAAAGTCCGAATCGCGCGAGAGAAACTGCGCGAGGCCGGCCTCTACGGTTCCAGGGTGATGGTGCACCACGGATCACACAGCGCGACTCAGTACCCCCACTGGTTCGCGAACCTCGTTGTCTCCGGTCGTTCGATCTCGGCGGGGCCCGGGGTCGTCAGCAGGTCCGAGGCGGCGAGATTGCAGCGCCCTCACGGTGGAGTCGTGTGCATCGGCAAGACCGGCGCGATGACGAAGACCGTGCGCGGGGCGTTGCCCGGTGAAGGAACCTGGACCCATCAGTACGCCGATGCAGCGAACACAGTGTGTTCCAACGACGAGGTTCACGGCCCTCTCGGCGTGTTGTGGTTCGCCGACGTCGGGCAGCAACTGACCCAACGGCACGGTCGCGGTCCAGCGCCGCTCTATCTCGAGGGTCGAGTGTTCTCGCTCGGACTGCATGCGCTGATCGCCGTCGACGCCTACAACGGTCGGGTGCTGTGGGAGTATCCGTTCCCGAACATCCTGAAGCCGTTTGACGGCGATCACCTGATGGGGACGGCGGGGACGAACAGCATGTACTGCATCGGCGAGCACGGAATCTACGTGCGAGATGGCGGACGTTGCCTGCGCATCGATCCGGCGACTGGCGAGAAGCTGGCCGAGTTCGCGACTCCGCAGTCCAAGGACGGATCCAAGGCGACGTGGGGATACATCGCCGCGAAAGGCGATCTCCTGTTCGGCAGTCTCGCAGACGTCGGGCACATCGTGACCTATCGCTTCCGGAAAGGCGGCGACATGAAGAAGCTGCTCACGGAGTCACGGACACTCTTCGCGCTCGACGCGAAGACCGGAGAACTGCGTTGGCGCTACGACGCCGAGAATTCGATCCGTCACAACGCGATCAGCATCGGCGAGAAGAGCATCTACTTGATCGATCGGTCGCTCGCCGAGATCGACCAGATGACCCGGGCCAAGAAGAAGGCTG
>Ga0114996_10002511_pt1 | contig 23741 bp, 25 predicted proteins | sample ArcticOcean_MG_C_4_FD_87039 | JGI IMG/M metagenome (GOLD analysis project Ga0114996, IMG submission 87039) | Marine microbial communities from western Arctic Ocean - ArcticOcean_MG_CB4_134 | ecosystem: Environmental > Aquatic > Marine > Oceanic | place: Arctic Ocean: Canada Basin | collected... | reverse complement strand
CGGAGACCGGCACGAAAGGCATGTCGATCACCTCGCCGACTACAGCACATTCCAGGAATTGTACGACCGCTGCAGCCCTCTCCGCATCGGCGCTCCTCTGATCGAAGTCGATACAATCGAATTCGCAAACGTCGATACCCAAGCCATCACAGACCGTCTACGCCCCCTTCTCTAAAACGTCCCTGGATCGTCGCCGCCCACCGTAGACCCTGGCTCCCCGATAGCTGATAGCTCCTTTGCTTCTCTCTGCCTTTTGCCCTTTGCCTTCTGCCCGATTCACCATCTCTGTAACTCCAATATGCCCGAGCGCCCTTTCGGCGCCTTCGTTGCCCAACCGCAGGACGACCCGGTCCTCCAGAACGCCGCAGCACATATGCCCACGGTACATGAACGCCATCCCACCAAACATCTTCCGCTCCGCCACTTTACGCCTGCCGATTGCAGCCCTCACGCGCGCCGCTGTGGCTTCGTCGTACGCCATTTACGCCTCCTGGCGGCCGTCCACCGATACCGATGAGCCGGTCCCGTGCGCCAACCCAATGGCCGCTCCCACCAGCAGTGACTGGAGAAAGATGTACGCCGTTTCCATCCCAATGAAGACAGGCACAGATTCCAGGGCGTGCTTTGCTGCATAGGCCAGGACGTGGCTTGTCCAGAGGAAAACCCCTGTCACCATTCCGAATCTCAACCCTTCGGACATGGGGCTTCCTCCTCGGTAGACGAGAGGGTAGAGATACGCCAGGACGACTCCCTGGATCAGGATCGTCAGGAACCCGAGCAGAAAACTGGGCTCGCGACTGAAGTAGCCCACGTCGATATAGAGCTGCTCGAACAGCACCACGTGCCAGACCACAGCCAGCGGAAACACAATTAAAGGATAGACCACCAGCCGTTTGAGAAACTGCTGCATGCTGCCTCCTGTCGACTCCCACCTCAATTTGAAGCTTCGTACTCCGTATTGGACATTCCTTATTGCCTTTGCCTCTCAAGGCCTTGCTCCTCTCCGTTCGCCGTTCTTAATCGGTCCAGCGCCCCCGCCCACCCAACGTCGTGACGCTCCCGCGTCTCGCGGTCCGGGAACCGCTCGTGCAGCACCGTCACTTCGCATTCATCGCCAAGGTCAGACAATTCTACGGTCACCAGCGTCTCGATGCCCGCGTGCGGATCCAGTGGCTCCCACGTCCAGGTGTAAGCAAGTCGCGTGGGCGATGTGATCTCCTTGAACACACCCGATACCACGTCATACTTGCTGTCGTACCGAAATCCGAACCGGTATCCGCCTCCTACGCGCAAGTCGAAGTCAAGAACCTCGAGCTCCACATCAGCGCTCGGCGAGAACCATTTCGCCAACAACTCCCGGTCGGTGAAGGCCTCGTACACCCTCGACGCCGAGGCTGCGTAGCGACGCGCCGCCCTGACCTCAAGACTTCCACTCATGAGTGTCTCCCCCGATCCCTGGTATCTATTTGCTCCCCAGCCTCTTCCTCATCCGCTTCCACTACCTGTTCCAACCTGCTCAATGTCCCTTCCCAAAACGCACTATGCCGGCCGATCCAATCCTGCGCCTCCTGGAGTGCCGCAGCTTCAAGCTGGAACCGATGTTCCCTGCCCTGGATCTGACGCCTGACGAGCCCCGCACGCTCCAGTACGAGCAGATGCTTCGACGCCGTCGGCTGGGAGATATTGAAGGGCCTCCCCAGTTCTCCAGCGCTGCACATTCCCATTCGGGCAAGCATGGCCAGCATCTCGCGCCGAGTGCCATCGCCAAGAGCGTGAAACGTTCGGTCCAGGGCTGAATGATATTGTATAGCCACATAACTATATTAGTGCTCCCGCAGCGATCCGTCAAGGCCGCATTGACACCGAACCCTGTACACATAGATTGCTTTTGAGGTTCTCCTGCCCCGCCAACCGCTCCGCATCCCAGATGAGTGTCCATGACACTATTTCAGAGACTGTCTCGGTCGGTTCTTTTCGAAGGCACTCGCCTCAGCCACTACCTGGACCGGGTCCGAATGCCGTCTGGAAGAGTTATTGAAGCCTATCACAGGCTCGAAATCCCGGACGCCGTCGGATGCCTGATCCTGAACGACAAGGGTGAGATTCTTCTTATCGAATCTTACCGGTATCCATCCGATTCGGTTGAATGGGAGTTTCCGGCCGGCCTGGTGGATCCCGGCGAAACCAACCTGCAAGCCGTGGAGCGCGAGGCGCTGGAAGAATCGGGGTACCAAACGACCGATCATAAACGCCTACTTTCGTTCCTGCCCATCACAGGAATCTCGGGCCACATGTTCCATGCCTACACCTGCAGGGCAGTCGAAAAGGTGGCGAACCCGGACCCGAACGAGGTCCGGTCGACAAAGTGGTTTTCGGCAGAGGAACTCCGCACCATGATATTCGATGGATGCATCAGGGACGGCATCACCATCACCGCCCTTCTCCTGCATCTGTCCGCCTCAGACGGGAGCGGTGAAAATGGAGCAGGATAGCTTGCCTCGGATCGGAAATGTCGAGTTCAAACGGGTCTTCCACACCGACAGCCTCACCGGTGAGAACGACTACTTCGGCTGCCTTCTGGCGGATGCCGACGGACGGATCTGTCACGACACAGGCGGCTGGACATGGCTCTACAGCGGCAGCCTCGTCGACGGAATTTGGGATGCCCGTGTTCGTCGGTTCAACCTCTTCACCCTCGTCACCGAACCAGCGGCGCGAGTCCTCGCACCGGAGGGAGCGGAACGCTGGACGGCCATCCACCTGGTCATCACTCTTTCCGACGACCTGACCGTCGCCTTCTACTCCACGGGAGATGAAATTCTCGCAGCTCTTTCGCCCTCTCCCCAGGGACCCTTTGTCCGCGATCCCAACTTCGCCCTGTCGCCCTCTGGAGGGTGGGAAACAGGGTCTCTGGAAATAGACGGCGGATTCGTTCCCATTGAGAAGAAGTCGACTGGCCTCAAGCTCTGGCTCCTTTACGACAATCTCGGTGAAGGCACATCGGGCCAGAACGGCTGGGCGGAGGTCCACATAAGTCTGAAGGAGCAGCGTGTCAGCCTCGTCGGCCGTCACCCGGACAACCCCCTGAAGCTAATGCTTCCCGACCGGCTGGCCGCTCGAACAGGCGGTAACCTGGATCGCACCGTCCGGATCGACGGCCGTCACCCTCTGTTCTACCTGTCCAAACCGTCTCGCAGGGAGTACCGGATGGCCCTCGCCCTCAGCGACGATCCGCTGTTCCAGACGGTCGACGCGAACGTGGAACTCGAGGGCTGTCTTGGAAACGAGACGTTTCTTGAAAAACAGCAATTCTACATGCACAATGGTCTGCTAAACGTCATTTACGAAGCCGGTCACAGCAAAACCGACTGCCGCACAGGCCTGCGCCGGTACCGCCTCAGGACCCTCACACCCGAAGAGCCCGTTTCACAGGAGATTGCCACGTGACTCACGAGCAGCTCGAAGAAGGCGCCGAACTCCTCCTCGATTTCGACAAGCTGAAGAAGGTTTCCGAGTCTGCTCACCCGGTCATTCCAGCCGCCGTCCAGGATATCGACTCGGGCGACGTCCTCATCATCGGATACGTCAGCCGGGAAGCGCTGGACTATGCCCTTGAGCACAACGTGGCCACCTTCTGGAGCACCTCACGCGACGAACTCTGGATCAAGGGCAAGACGTCGGGAGACGCCCTCGAACTGGTGGAAACCCGCGTCAACTGCGAGCAGAACTCCCTTCTCTACATCGTCCGGCTCAAAGGTGCAGGCTCGTGCCACACCAAAGGGGCCAACGGAAAAACTCGCCCCAGCTGCTACTACCGCCGTATCGCCAACGGCAAGCTGGAACCGGTGAAGTGAGGCAAATAGCGGACAAGCGGCAAACAAGAACCGATCTCGAAGGGGCAGATGAAGCATGAGCACATTAACGTGGGACCAGTTTGCCGCCGTCGACCTACGCGCCGGCACCATCACCGACGTCGAAGCCTTCCCCGAGGCACGCAAGCCCGCCTAGAAAGTCACCGTCGACTTCGGTCCCGGCATCGGCATCCGACACACGAGTGCCCAGATCACCGACCTCTACTCCGCCGAAGACCTCGTCGGCCGCCAGATCGTCGGCGTCGTCAACTTCCCTCCAAAGCAGATCGGCCCCATCATGTCCGAATTCCTCCTCACCGGCTTTCACCAGGAAGACGGCGCCGTCGTCATCACGACCCCTGAACGGAACGTCCCGAACGGCGCGAGGCTCTGTTGAGCGTCGACGGGGAGCGGGAGCCCTCGACCAGTCCAGCCCTGGAAGCCTTTGGTCTCAGCGGTTCGAAGACCGAAGAGGTGGGCAACATCGGGTTCGACGGATGGGCGACGGTTAAGTACCGGGCAACGGCTCCGTCGGGTGAGCAGTGGCTTCTCAGCATCACGGATCCAAGAAGGCAATTTGAAGCCCTCCGCCGCCTCCGCTCCCACCTCTACTGGCTCCAGGCCCTCGACAGGGACACGGACCTCGTTGTCCAGGTGCCGCTCAGTGCGACGTCGGGCGAACTCCTGGTCCCCGTCACATTGCCGGAAGGGGAACGAATTGCATCCGTTGTCACCTGGGTAGACGGGGAGAACGTATGGTTCGAAGAGGATGAGTCCCGGTCGGACTACCAACCGGAGACCCTTTCCCGTATCGGCTCCCTCCTGGCCCGAATCCATAATCACAGCGAAGGTTGGGGCCGGCCTGACGATTTTGTCAGACGTGACGCGGAGTCAGAGGATCTGGAACGGACTCTCGAAGATTTGGGTCCCGCAATGGCCGACGGAAAGCTCTCGGGCGGCGATTCCTTTCAGGTCGAATCGACCTTGAACGCCATCTACGACCACCTCCGCAAGATCGAGCGTTCGCCCAGCTCAAGGGGCCTGCTTCACGGGGATTTCACTGGGCGAAACTGTGTTCGGTTGGGCGACGATCTCCGGCCTATCGACTTCGACTGGTGCAGCATCGGATGGTATCTTTACGACATCGGCTGGATGTTTTCCGTCAGCGATCTTTCAGCAGAAGGCCGAAAGGCCGTTCTGGACGGCTACGACTCGGTCCGGCCCCTCCCCGGACACGCTCTTCGAACCATCGAAGCATTCGAAATCGAGTCCACCGTTCGCTACGCGTCCTGGTTTGCCGAGCACGATGGGTTCGCAAACCTGAAGCTCCACGACTTCCTCTGGAACGAATGCGCTCGCTTCCAGTCCGGCTACCCATTCCTGCTTGAAGATGATGAGGAATAGGTTCCCGCCCTATTCTGCATTCTGCATCGCTCGTCGACATACTTCGCCGCCTCTCCCCCCGAATCCCGTAAGGAGACTCCCTTTGCCTGAATCCGAGTGGCCCGATAGAGCAGCTGAGTCCATTGACGTTTGGGACACGAACGCTGCGTTCTGGGATGACTTCATGGGTGACGACAGCAACCGGTTCCACCGAGAGCTCGTCAGGCCGGCCGCCGAACGCCTTCTGGACGTCAAAAGGGGTGACCACGTCCTGGACATCGCCTGCGGAAACGGCAACTTCTCGCGCCGCCTTGTCGAACTCGGCGCGACGGTCACAGCCATCGACGGCAGCAGCCCGATGATCGACGCAGCGCGCGAGCGGTCTGAGCGTTTGGGCGTCACCGACATCGACGCCCGCGTCCTCGACGTCACTGATGAAGCCGCACTCTCCACTCTCTCCAATCACACATTCGACTCAGCCGTCAGCAACATGGGCCTCATGGACATGGCCGTCATCGACCCACTCTTCAAAACGCTGGCGCGAGTCCTCCGCCCGGGCGGCCGTTTCGTCTTCTGCATCACACACCCCTGTTTCCAGACGCCGGGAGCCGGCAGGGCCTTTGAGGAAACAGAGGAGGAGGGCGTGGTCGTCACCCGCGCCTACATGAAAATCTCATCTTACATCGAACCCGAGTACTTCAAAGGGATCGGCATCAAAGGGCAGCCACAACCACAGCTCTACTTCCATCGCCCCTTACATCTTCTGTTGGATTCAGGGTTTCGCGCAGGCTTCGTCGTCGACGGGATAGAAGAACCCACCTTCGCGCCGCTGCAGGACGCCAGTCGCCCCGGCTCCTGAGATAGTCTCCATCGGATCCCTCCCGTACTCGCCGTCCGAATGCGCCGCCCCTGACTCCATTTTTCCCAAACGTCGAATTTCGACACATGTAAAGAGAAGCTAGCTTCTCCCTCTGCCTTCTGCCCTCTGCCCTCTGCCCTCTGCCTTCTGCCCGCTCTTATGCCTCTCATCCTCGATCACCCCGACCTCACCAACGAACTTGAGGCCCACTTCCGGGCTCTCGGTGTCGTCTCGGTGGCTGGCTACAAACTCTGGTGCCGTCGGAACGGCTTCGGCATGAGTCTGTCGAAAACACCCGCTCAAATCGACCGTGAAGCGCGAGCTGCAGCGCCTCCCGTGGAGATCATCGACCCCGACCTCAGCCCCTACCACGGTCCGAAGCGCGCGACCTATCTCGCCAGGGTTCTTGAGGGAGAGCTCGACGATGAGAAACTCACCGACATCCCTTTCCGAATCCGCGCCGCCCACCTGCAGCTGGCGGACGATCCTGTGGCCCAGAAAGCGTACAGACGTCTCATCCTCCACGCGGAGCGTTACGCCGACCTGCTGAAACCGACACAGGCCCGGTACAACGAGCCGCATACGGTATGCAATACCTTCATCGCCGCGATGGGCCAGCTGGCGAGGTTCCACGAGGAATGGTTGCGTCCCCCGGACGAATGGCGTTCGGATAGTCCCAGGCCGTATCTGCAGTTCAACTCCCTCAGCCGCCACCTGCTGGCAAACTACGACGTCCCCATCTTCCTGGACGTCTGCTTCTTTCTCGGCAACACGCCGCGAGCGAAACGGGAACAGGACTGGTGGATGCACATCGCCCGGGGAGGCAACATCCGGAAAGCGCCCGGCATCGGGATGACCGTCTCGAAGCGGACCGCCCACCTCTTCACCAACGGGGGGTCTCATTGGATGATGCCGATTCAGGTTCTCCGGTATTCCCAGTCGATGGCCTTGGGTGGCAACGAAAAGTTGGCGAGAGAGATCGCGTCGGGACATATCGGCGAAACGCTCGACCACACCGACTTCTGGACCTCGGTGATCCACTTGTTCATCAACAACCCGATGCTCGCGCGGTCGCAGGTCAATCCCATCGTCGACTACATCCGAACTCAGAAGTTCGTTCCAACGCGTGTGAGACTGGCGAATCGGACCGAGGTTGAAGGGCCGCCTGTCCAGCCCACCTTTTCGGTCAAGCATCGAAGTATCGTGCGCCTCCTGGTACGTGTGGACGAGTGGCACCAGGACCTGAGCCATCTGGACGGCCTGGTCGACGAAACATGGGAGCCGTGCGGGATTGGTGACTATGAGCTTGGGGAGCAAGATGAGGAAACCGGCGAATCGTTTTTCTGGCGCGTCGAGGAACTGCGGTCCAGGATCGCCCTCTCGAAAGAGGGCGGCGCTATGCACCACTGCGTCAGCACCTACGACAGGGAGTGTAAATCAGGCCAATCCTCCGTCTGGTCCATCCGCCTCGCCGTCGACGACGGGCCGCTCAGACCGATCCTTACGATCGCAGTCCAGAACAAGCGTCGCCAGGTTACGCATGCTCGCGGCAAGTACAACCTCAAGCCGAACTCGCGAGCGGCCAACTCGAAACAAAACCAGCTGGAACGCCCCTACATCCACGCCCTGGGAAAGTCCGGCCACGTCCTCTCGGCCTGGGCCCGCCAGGAAGGACTCCGCATCTCCCACGGTGTCTTGTAGGACCCGTCAAAGAAGGTTCTGCTAGTCGCGAGACGCGAAACGCCCCAAGAACTTGCCTCCCCCAACCGCTTTCAATTCTTAATCCGCCAATGGACATTCCGTATTGGACATCGGCGCCGCTCCTACCCAGTTCAGGGCGCGGCGCCCTCCCCTAACCCCCGCCTCTTCCTTCCCTGTCCCCAGTACCCTCTCCTTTCCTCCCTCCACCAGACGTATTACCTTATCTCGTCCCCTCCTCCTTCACCCGCGCCGCGAGACCTTCCTTGACGCCCAACATCCTCTGGATCTGCAGCGACCAGCAGCGCCACGACGCTCTTGGCTGCTACGGCAATCCTCACGTGCGAACGCCCAACATCGACCGCCTGGCGGAGTCGGGAACCTGTTTTGAGAACGCATTCTCGCAGTGTCCCATATGCACACCCAGCCGCTCCAGCTTTCTCACCGGCCGCTACCCGCGCACCACCCGGTGCCGCCAGAACGGCCAGGACATTCCAGCCGACGAAGTCCTCGTCACCCGCCTGATGGCTGACGCGGGCTACGAATGCGGCCTTTCCGGAAAGCTCCACCTCTCCGCCTGCCACCCCACCGTCTGCGTCAGCGAGCGCCGTATCGAGGACGGGTAACACCACCTTCAACTGGTCGCACGATCCCATGACGGTATGGGGGATGAGCAACGAATACCACCAGTGGCTCTGGAAGAAGGGCGTCACCTACTCGACCACACCGCGCGACGACTGCCCCGTTGTCAGAACCGGGATGTCCGAAGAGCATCACCAAACCACCTTCTGCTGCGAAAAGGCATCTGAGTTTATCGAAGCGCGTGCGACGTCGAGCCGCCCCTGGCTCTACTCCGTCAACATCTTCGACCCGCATCACGCCTTCGACCCTCCGGCCGACTACCTGGAGCGCTACCTCGAGCGGCTGAACGATATCCCTCTCCCCAACGAAGTCCCGGGTGAATTGGACGACAAGCCGCCCTATCAGCAGAACCATATCGGCCCGAACTCCCCCTACTCCGGTCTCACCGATTACGAGCACCGCCTTATCCGCGCCTCCTACTGGGCCATGGGCGACCTCATCGACGTCCAGGTCGGCAAACTCCTCGAAGCTCTGGATCGGTCTGGCCAGCGCGACAACACCATCGTCGTCTACATGTCCGACCATGGTGAAATGCTGGGCGATCACGGACTGTACGAAAAGGGCGCCTTCTTCTACGAACCGGCCGTCCACATCCCCCTGATGGTCTCCTGGCCCGGGGTCATACAGAGCCGGCGTTCATCCGCCCTTGTTGAACTCACCGACCTGGCCCAGACATTTCTCGACGCCGCAGCTCTACCACATCACCCGGGTATGCAGGGACAGAGCCTGTGGAGTTTACTCCAGGGGCAGACAGACACCCACCGCGGCAGCGTCTACAGCGAGTACTACAACGCCAAACCGCTGCAGACCGACCCCACGGCCCAGGTTACCATGGTTCGCACAGAGACCCACAAACTCGTCGCCGACCACACACACAAAGGCGGAGAGCTCTACGATCTCGTCAACGACCCGAGCGAAACCCACAACCTCTGGTCCGACCCCCACACCGCCGCGGTCAAATTGAGCCTCCTGTTCGAACTCTGCAATCGAATGGCCTTCACCGTTGATCCTTTGCCCATTCGACGTTCACCTTGGTAATGGCGGCCGGGAAGAGCGGAATGAGAGAAGCGCCGCCCTTACCTTGCCTTCTGACAACTGATACCTGACCGCTGAGAACTGCTTTCATGCGCTACATCGACACAGAAATCCTGATCGACGCCCCACCTCCTCAGGTCTGGAAGCACCTGATCGACTGGGAGAGCTACGCGGACTGGATCCCTCTCATCCACCGGATCCAGGGCGAACCGGTCGAGGGGGCCCGTCTCGAGGCAACCGTCCAGCCTGCTGGCGGAAACAGCATGGACATCGCGCCGATGGTCGTCGTCGTTCGTCCGAATGAGGAACTCCGTTGGATCGGAAAGCTCCTGATCCCCGGCCTTTTCAGCGGTGAGCACTCCTTTCACCTGAAACCGGTGGACGGGAATCGAACCCAATTTCGGCGCGCCGAGAAATTCACCGGCCTGCTGGTCCCACTGATGTGGGGCAGCTTTGGTCCCGGCACCACCGAAGGGTTCAACCTGATGAACGAGGCTTTGAAAACCCGCGTCGAGAACGAGATCTGACCCTGCTCCATTCCCCGAATGCCGCCGCTACCTCGGCCCATGCAAGAAGCCCCTCCGCGAGCGTTCACGAAGAGGCTTCCGTTTTCTGATATCTGTTATCTGCCGTCTGGTTTCACTGATCCAAATCGAATGGAGTAAGGACGAATGTCACTTCCACCGAAGCTGTCGTCCGGATCGGACCGCCTTCGATCGGCGTGCCCGCATCTTCCTTCATTGCCCGCATGCCCATCAAATAGCGCCCCGGGCTCTCATCTCCGTGAGTGCTGATTAGGACCGCGTCTCCAACATACTTCCCTACCGAACGAGCCAGCACATTCGCCTGCATCCGGGCTCGGCGCATCGCGTCGGCCAGGGCCTCCAGGTGAGCAGCGTCCGGATCCTTCAGCCCGAACTCCAACTGGTTGCTCCTGTTCGCACCGGCCTCGATCGCAGCGTCAATCACGTCCCCCGCCCGATCCACCGGATCCACCGTAACCTCGATCGAGTTCGATGCCGTGTAACCTACGGGCTCCAGCTCTCGACCCCGGCGCGACTCGTCGTCGTACCTCGGGTACACGTGATACCCAACGGTTCGAATCAGACTCTTCTCAACACCGGCTTTCAGAAGCGCCTTCATCACCCGCACCATGCGTCCCGCGTTAGCCTTTGAAGCCTCCTTCGCCGTCTTCCCCACCGTCTCAACCGCCAGCGTCACCTGAGCAACCTCCGGCGCCTTCTCCACCCAGCCTGAAGAAGACACCTGCACCGTCGGCGTCTCCGCCTCTTCCTCGTGCGAAAACGCCGTCGTGGCCCCCACCAGCATGCACGCAACCATCAATAGTCGAATCAAAAGGCAGCCCCCACATTTAGTGTTTAGCGTCTCACGTGACTTCGATCGTCTCTTCCCGATCGGCCCCGATCGACAAACTCAAGTCACTTCGATCGTCTCTTCCCGATCGGCCCCGATCGGCCCCGATCGACAAGCTCAAGTCACTTCGATCGTCTCTTCCCGATCGGCCCCTACCGAAATCAACGACACCGGCGTCCTGGTCAACTCCACCACACGCTCAATGTATCGCCGAGCGCTCGACGGGAGATCCTCCACCGTACGCGCCTCGCTGGTCGACGTTAACCAGCCCGGAAATGTCTCGTACACGGGAACGCACTGATCCAGGAGTCCAAGGTCGGTGGGGAAATGTTCCATCGTTTCACCATCGACTTCATAGTGGGTACAGACCTTGATCTCTTCCAGTTCATCCAGAATGTCTAAACGCGTAATCGCCAGGCTGGACAATCCGTTGATCCGTGCGGAAAGCCGTAGAATCACCGTATCGAGCCACCCGCACCGCCTCGGGCGTCCCGTGGTCGCACCGAATTCCTGGTGCCCGGGGCCGCCCGCGTTTCGGATGCGGTCTCCAAGCTCTCCCGGAATCTCCGTTGGGAAAGGTCCGTTCCCCACGCGCGTCGTATACGCCTTCACCACCCCCACCACCTCATCAATCCGCGTCGGGCCGATTCCGGATCCGGTGCATGCACCTCCAGCCGTCGTGTTGGACGACGTTACGTACGGATAGGTCCCGTGGTCGATATCCAGAAGGGTCCCCTGGGATCCCTCGAACAGGATCCCGCGACCTTCGTCGATGGCCTGGTTCAGGTAGACGGAGGTGTCCGTCACGTAGGGGCGGATCCGCTCACCCCAGGCAACGTACTCTTCAATCATCGGCCCCTCTTCCACCGGAGCGACTCCGTAGACCTTCGTAAGAATCTCGTTCTTCTCCCGCACATTCACCCGAATCCTGTCGGCGAGAACATCGGAGTTGATAAGATCCAACACGCGGATGCCCGTGACTCGGTTCATCTTGTCGTAGTAGGCCGGTCCGATACCTCGCATCGTCGTCCCGATGGCCCCATCACCCACCTTCTCTTCGCTGGCCTGTTCCAGTCGCATGTGGTAGGGCATCACCACGTGGGTCCGCTCGCTCACGAAGAGGCGTCCTTCGGTACTGATCCCCTTCTCCTCGAGTTCGTCCACTTCCTTGAACATCGCCTTCGGATCCAGGACCACTCCATTTCCCACGACGCAGGTCTTGTCCGGGTGGACAATTCCGGCAGGAATCAGGTGGAAGACGAACTTCAGGTCGCCCACAACGATCGTGTGGCCGGCATTGGCGCCTCCCTGGAATCGCACAACGACATCGGCGTCCCGGGTGAGGTAGTCGACCACCTTGGCCTTGCCCTCGTCTCCCCATTGCGCGCCCAGAACAATACGAACCGACATAACAGACTCCTTGGTCACAATAGCTTCACGCTCAACTACGAATCGCCGGAACCCGATCTACGGCTCCCGGGATCGTCTTCTCAGATCGAATCTTCTCGGAATTAAAACAACTCAGATCGTAACCTGCGTGGCCCACAGAACGTGCTCCACGCTGCGAATTTTCTCCATCGCTTCATCGGGAACCGGTGCGTCGATGTTCAAGACCATAATCGCACGCCCTCCCCTCCGCTCTCTGCCCAGCGCCATGTCGGCGATATTCACACCCGCATCCGAAAGCAGCGTACCCATCCACCCCACCACGCCCGGCGCATCTTCATTACAACAGAAGAGCATATCACCTTCCAGCTTGGCCTTTACTTCGAACCCATCCATCCGCACCAGGCGAACATCCTGCCTGCCGAAAATCGTCGCCATGTACGACGATGATCCCTCATCCGTCTCACAGCTCACCGTCATCAAATTTGCGTAATCCGGGTGATGGCCGCTGCGAACTTCGTCGATCTGAACGCCTCGCTTACGTGCGAACAGCGGTGCGTTTACCATCGTAACCGGATCGTCGGTCAGTTCAGCGATAGCTCCCTTGAGAAGGCTCGCCGTCATCGGCGAGGTCGCATACTCCAGGATCTCGCCCTGGTATTCGATCGAAATCCGCTGGAGTCGGCCGCGACTCAACTGGACCATCAACGAACCGATCCGTTCGGCCAGCATCAGGTACGGCCGAATCGCGTCGAACAACTGCGGATCAATCGACGGCATGTTTACGGCATTGGGCACCGGCTGGCCGTTCAGGGCGTCCAGAACCTGCTCGGCGATCTGGCGGGTCACCTGCTCCTGCGCCTCGGTCGTATAGGCTCCCAAATGAGGCGTACAGATCACGTCGTCCAGAGCCAGAAGCGGGTGGTCTTTCGGCGGCGGCTCCTCCTCGAAAACGTCCAGCGCAGCCCCGGCTACGTGCCCGCTCCGAATGGCGTCTGCCAGTGCCGCCTCATCTACGAGTCCACCGCGGGCGCAGTTGATGATGCGCACGCCTTTCTTGCATCGCTTCAGCTGTGCTTCAGAAATAAGGTGGCGGGTATCTTTCGTCAGCGGCGTATGGAGGGTGATGTAATCGGCCTGCTCAAAAATCTCGTCCAGCGTTGCCAGTGTCACCCTTAGCTGCTCTGCCACGCTATCCGAAAGGAACGGATCGTAGCCCAGGATCTTCATCCCGAACGATCTCGCGCGCACCACCACCTCCTGCCCCACTCGCCCCACGCCGATCACCCCCAGCGTCTTCCCGTAAACCTCCACTCCCGTGAACGCTTTGCGGTTCCAGTGCCCCGCCCGGATCGACGCCGTTGCCTGAGGGATATGTCGCGACAGGGACAGCAGCATGGATACCGAATGCTCTGCGGTGGATACCGTGTTCCCTCCGGGGGCGTTGGCTACCACAATGCCTCGTTCGGTGGCCGCATCCACGTCGATGTTGTCTACCCCTACGCCCGCCCGACCAATCACACGCAGGCGCCCCGCCGCTTCGATAACCTTGCGCGTCACCTGGGTGCCGCTACGTACAATCAGGCCGTCAAACTGCCCGATGATCTCCACCAACTCCGCTTCAGAGAGGCCGGTGTTGATCTCAACAGACACACCGGCAGCATCCGTCAGCACCTCCTGCCAGCCGTCGGTCAACGGATCACTGGCCAGTACCCGAAACGTACCTGTCGCTCTGGAGGAGGTTTCCGTCACATCTTTTTCTACAATCGTCATACCCGTTCCAGGATGCCCTGGGCAGCCGCAACCCCTGCGCCCGGGTCAAAAGAGTGTCCGTGTCTGCGCAGCCCCATCTCCAGGGCCGCCACGGCGGTTACCATGTCCAGATCGTCGAAGAAACCCAGGTTGGAGATCCGCAAGAGCCGGCCCCGAAACCCGCCGAGTCCTCCCCCAGTGACCACCCCTGCTTCAACCCGCAGGGTTTCCATCAGACCCACACCGTCTACCAACTCGGGCAGACGAATCGACGTCAGCGCATTGGAGGGCGTCTGCGCAAACAGGTGGAGCCCCAGCGCTGCAGCCGACGCCCGAATCGCATTCGCATGCCGGGCGTGGCGAGCCCAGACCTGCTCCATCCCCTCATCCATCATCATCCCCACCGCCGCCTTCAGTCCGGAGATCAGAGTAACGGGCAGCGTCGCCGCTCCCCGTCCCTCGTCCATCGCCTTGCGGATCGCCCGAAGATCCCAGTAGAGCTTCGGAAGATCGGACCGTTCCACCGCCTTCCACGCACGGTCGCTCACCGTAATAACAGCTACGCCCGGAGGCGTCATCAACCCTTTCTGAGATGCCGTAACCGCGACATCACAACCCCACTTATCCGTCGGCAGAGCGTGCGCACCAACACTGGACACGCCATCCACAATCAGCAGCGCGTCCGTCTTCCGGACAGCAGCCGCAATCGCCTCTATGTCGTGCAGCGCCCCGGTAGAGGTCTCACTCTGAGTTACGAAAACCGCCCGCAGACCGTCGTCTCTCCCCAAAGCGTCGGCGATCGCCTCGGCATCCAGCGACGTTCCCCAGTCGCCGTCAAACGACGTCACCTGCGCGCCGAACGATTCGCAGATATCGCGCCACCTGGCGCCGAACTGCCCTGCCTGCGCCACCAACACCCGGTCGCCCCAACTCAGCACATTCACCACCGCCGCTTCCATCGCGCCCGTTCCCGACGCCGACAGCAGGAAAATATCGTCCCCCGTCGGAAACACCGACTGCAGCCCCTCTACCGTCGTCCGAAGCAGTTCCGGAAAGTCAGGTCCGCGATGGTAAACCAGCGGCTTGTTCATCGCCTCGTACACCGCATCCGGTACAGGCGTAGGCCCCGGCGTAAACAACCGCTGCCTCGGTTTCACATCGTCATTCGTCATTCGTCACTCGTCATTCGTTCCTAATGCCCTCTGGCATCCACCGACCACGTCTCCGCCCACTGCCCCTCTCCGTCGATCACACACGCATCGTCCCACATATTCACCGTCGTACAGACATGGCGGGGAACCAGGTAGAGGGCGTCACCCACTTTCGGGCGCGGCGCATCCTTCGGAAGCCGAAGCACCTGGTGCTCTTCGTTCCTCCTGACGAACTCCAGGTCATCCGGGTAGCCCAGGATCCTGAAGAAGGGCGCAGGCACGTCGGGACAGATCGCCTTGTTGCCGGCGTCCAGCGTAATCAGATCTTCACCCGGCGTGCTGATCACCCGTGACAACACCAGCGCCGCCCACTGGAACGTATCGGGCATCATATCGCCGTAGCCCCAGTCCCAGAAAATCCACGTACCGGGCGATACCTCGTCAACGCCATCCACACGGGAAGCGTGCATGAAACCGGGCGTTCCCGAAGACACCAGCAGCGGAACCGGAACTCCGCTCTCCTCCAGCAGGCGTCGGGTAACAACCGCCATCTCAGCCGATGCTGTGCCGCGCTGCTCGCGGACCCCTGCATCGGGATCACTCACATGGCCGTCGTACACGTGCAGCCCCGCGAAGGAGAGACCGGGAGTCTCCACAATCTGTTGCGCCAAGGCCAGCGTGGCTTCCCCAGGAGGAGCGCCCGTCCGGTCCAGACCGGTATTCAGATCGATCATCACGCCAATGATAACGTCCGCCTCGCGGCAGCCTTCGGCCAACCGCTGCATCGACGGCCCATCGTCTGAAATCACCGTCAGCTTCATCGCCGGGTGCGTGCGTCGCAGGCTCACCACACGCTCAATGGCGCCGCCCAGGATAGGGTACGAAATCAGCACGTCCGGGGCGCCGGCGGCAGCCAGCATGGCCGCCTCTTTCGGCGTGGCGCACTTGAACTTACTGATGCCGGCATCCATCTGCATCTTCGCCACGCGGGCCATCTTGTGCGTTTTTACATGAGGGCGGAGGCGGTCGTAGCCTCCCAGCATCTCGCCGATGCGGCGGATGTTCTCCTCTACCAGATCCCGGTAGACCACAAGGGAAGGAGAGAGAATCTCGTCCACATTCTGAATACGATATCCGTCAACGTCCGGCATGCGTGGTATCTCCAATCCATCTCCAGACATCCTCTCGGCCGCGACCGGTCACCGCTGAGAAGGGCTGGATCCGTGTATCCTCTAGCGTGCGCTCTGCAGCTTCCGCGATAGAGCGATGGGCTCGCGGCAGCTGCTTGTTCATCTGATTGTTCGAAAGTTTATCCGTCTTCGAGGCAACGATCAGGTAAGGGCGGTCGCCGTATGCCAGCCAGCGCACCATCTCCAGATCGTCGGCCGTCGGATCGTGCCGGGAGTCAACGATCTGAACGATCCCCTTCAGGGATTCCCGGTCGGTCACGTATCCGTTCACCAGGGCGCCCCACTGCTTCCGCTCTTCCGGCGACCGCTTGGCAAACCCGTAGCCCGGCAGGTCCACAAGGTAGAGGAGGTCGTTCACCCGGTAGAAATTGAGCGTCCGTGTCTTTCCGGGAGAGTTGCTGACCCTGGCGAGATTGCGGCGGTTGAGCAACTTGTTCAACAGAGACGATTTACCCACGTTCGACCGCCCGGCCAGCGCGATTTCAGGCAGGCCGTCCGTGGGCAGTTGACTCAAATGGCCCACGGTGGCCGACAATTCGACGGAACGAAGCTTCATTATAGCCGACTCAATTCAAGTCCTGCGGTGTCTGGTTGCTCGCCCCCTATAACGGGATCGAGGGTCCGGCGTCACCCGCACTCCCGGGCAAAGCAAAACCGGGGTGAGTACTACCCCGGTTCGTATCCCCCGGAGGTATCCGGGGTCTCGCGGAGCGTTCCGCTCCGCCGTCAGGCCCGTTTCTTCTTTTGGACCTTCAACTGCGGATTCGTCCTCCCCAACACCATGTCCTCGGTTACCACGATCTCCTTGGGGCCGTCGGACGACGGTACTTCGTACATCAGATCCATCATCGCGTTCTCCAGGACAGATCGGAGCCCGCGTGCGCCCGTCCCTTTTTTCACCGTAAGCGCCACCGCCCGGCGAAGCGCAGCTTCCTCGAACGTAAGCTCCGCGCCATCGATCTGGAAAAGCTTCTTGTACTGCTTCGTGATGGCATTCTTCGGCTGCGTCAGAATCTGGTAAAGCGTCTCTTCGTCCAACTCATTCAACGCACAGGACACCGGCATTCGGCCGACGATTTCGGGGATCAACCCGTATTTGATCAGATCCTCAGGCTCCGTAAGCGCCAGGATGTCACCGATGTTTTCATGAGCCTTCTGGGTGGCCCCGCCGGTAAACCCGAGCATCTTCCGCCCGATCCGAGCGCTGATGATCTCCTCCATACCGTCGAAGGCGCCGCCGCAGATGAACAGAATGTTCTTGGTGTTCATCTGGATCAGCGGCTGTTCCGGATGCTTGCGCCCACCCTTCGGTGGAATACTGGCAACCGTCCCCTCCAGGATCTTGAGGAGGGCCTGCTGCACCCCTTCTCCCGACACGTCGCGGGTGATGGAGGGGTTGGCAGACTTGCGTGAAATCTTGTCGATCTCATCCAGGTAGAGGATACCCATTTCCGCCTGGCTGACGTCGTAATCTGCGCTCTGCAGCAGGCGAACGAGGATATTCTCCACATCCTCACCCACGTAACCCGCCTCGGTAAGAATGGTTGCATCGGCAATCGAGAACGGTACCTGGAGAATGCGGGCAAGCGTCTGAGCCAGAAGCGTCTTCCCAGTACCTGTGGGTCCCAGGAGCAGAATGTTGCTCTTGTCGAGTTCCACATCGTCAGTGCCTACCGTAGACCGGATTCGCTTATAGTGGTTGTACACCGCCACTGAAAGCGAACGTTTCGCCGTTTCCTGCCCGATCACGTAATCGTCCAGGCGCGCCTTGATCTCCTTCGGCTTGGGCAGATCCTGGTGGAGGCTGACGGGCTTCTGCTTCACGTCCTCTATCAGAACTTCATTGCACAGCCGCACGCAGTCGCTGCAGATATGCACCGAAGGCCCGGTTACGATTTTGTCCACCTGATCGGCACTTTTGCCGCAGAAGGAACATCGCAAGTCGGAACGTGATGTGCGTCGCTTCATAGTGGTGTCACCGGGAACCGGGTGAAATCCTCAGGGCGCCGTTTACTCTCAACTACCTGAGGCAGAAGCCCCTTTTGCGGACGGAGAAAGGACCTCGTCGATGATGCCGTAGTCCTTTGCCTCTTGGGCCGAGAGGAAGAAATCCCTGTCCGTATCCTTGGAAATCCGGTCCAGCGGCTGCCCAGTGCATTCGGACATGATCTCGTTCACACGATCGCGCCAGTTTAGGATTTCTTTCGCATGCCGCTCAACATCCGATGCCTGGCCCCCGGCCCCTCCCATGGGCTGGTGGAGCAGGACGCGCGAGTGAGGTAACGCTCGTCGACTCCCTTTGGTTCCGCCCGCAAGCAGAACAGCCGCCATGCTGAAGGCCTGTCCCATGCAGAATGTTTCAACCTCGTTCCGCACGTACTGCATCGTATCGTAAATAGCCAGGCCGGCCGTGATGCTTCCGCCCGGAGAGTTGATATAGAGGGCGATCCGCTTATCCGGTGTCTCCGACTCGCAGAAGAGCATCTGCGCGATCACCAGGTTGGCGATCGTATCGTTGATGGGTGTCCCAATGAAAATGATGTTGTCGCGCAGCAGGCGGGAGAAGATGTCGTAAGACCGCTCTCCACGCCCGGTCTGCTCCACTACCATAGGTACCAATGCCATCTGTCCGGTTCTCTCCTAACCTTGCCTGTGTGTACGTCTCAGCCCGATCGGCGTTTGCCCTTGCAGATGAATCAGGCCTCTTCCGGCGCTTCCACATCTTCTATCTTTGCGTGTTCCACCAGGAAGTCCAGCGCCTTTTGCTCAAGCAGTTCAGAATTAATGCGATCCAGTTGGCCCGATTGGCCCAGAATCTGGCGCATCCGTTTCACGTCCATCTGATACTGTGCCCCCATAACGCTCAGATGAGCATCCACATCCTCGTCCGAAACCTCGAGACTCTCCTGTTCGGCAATGGCTTCCAGCAGCAGGTAACGCTTGACGCCCAGAAGGGCTGAATCTCGGCCCTCCTTGCGGATAGCGTCCTCATCGATCGCGTGATCGTGCCCGGCATGCTCCTTCTTGTAGGACTCGACCATCGAATCGAGGTAATTCTCAACCATCGCATCCGGAACTTCGAAATCATTGCTCCGAATTAGTTCCTCAACAACGCTCTGATTCACACTCTGCCGGGAAGCCTGTTCAGACTGTGCATTGAAATCGTCTTGAATCCGCTTCTTCAGCGCGTCCAGCGACTCGAACTCGCCGAGGTCCTTGGCAAACTCGTCGTCCAGATCCGGGATCACACGCCCACGTATCTCCGTTGGCCGGACCTCGAAACGGACTTCCTTGCCCGCCACCTCATCCCGGGCGTCCTCGCCGGCTCTTACGACAACTGAGCGGCTGTCGCCAACGGAAATGCCTACCAGCTGGTTGTTCAGATCATGGTTGGTCGAGTGGGGGCCGCCCAGGTGAAAGGTGCGCCCCTCCTGCCTGCGGCCAACGATCGCCACACCCGACTCGTCCAACTCCTGGATATCGGCCACCAGAACGTCGCCCAGTTCGGCCGGGCGCTCCACCACTGTCTCGGCGGCCTGCTGATCTTGAAGGAATGCCAGGTGCTCCTCCAACTGGTCGTCCTTGACAGGAAAGATCCTGCGGACTGCCTTGAGCCCTTTCACCTTTTCGGGCTTCGGCTCAGGCTTTACGTCCACGGACGCCTTGAACTTCAGCGGCTGGCCTTCGGAATAGTCCAGATCCTCGATCGTCGCTTCCGACACCGGGTGAAGGCCCTCCGATTGGCTGGCCTCTCGGTAGAACTCCTCCACCATCTTCTGGACGACCTCGCCCTCAATCGCCTTGCCGAAGCGCTTCTTTACGATAGCGACCGGCACTTTACCCTTGCGAAAGCCGGGAATATCGATCGTCTTACTGTAGGAACGGTAGGCTTCCTCCAGCCGCTCTGCGACCGATTCAGGTGGCGCCTCGATCTCCAGAGTCCGGCGCCATGTGCCGGTTTCGGTTGCGGTAACATTCATTCGGAAGTCGATCTCATGTGAAGGGTCTCAGCTTTCGGGAATCGGAAAGCTGAATCTGTGAAAGTGACTGCGGGAAAAGGGATTTCTGACGTCAAAGCCCGAAGAAGAATGATATACAATGAGCCGCAGCTTGTCAATGCTGGCACGCCCCCGCCCGGACCTCACACGTCCCGTTTTCAGCCCTGGCCGACTTTGCCTCTACGGCTTCTTACCGTCAATCGTCTTTTCCGGTATCGCTCCTTCCTGCTAATCGATTCTTCGTCCCTCATCTCCGCTTACCACTCCACCCAAACGACTTCCCCTTGGCGTGCCCCCTGCCTTTTCTGCGGTAGAGCCGGTCCAACCGCTCCTCCACTTCTATAATCGCCAGGCTAGGCTCCGCCTTCTTGATCCGCGCCACGCGGGCGGCTGATCGGGTTTTGGCAGGCCACTTTGCCTCGTTGGAGACCCGAAGCGCCAGTCGGCTCACTACCGCAGCGGCGTCCTGCAGGTCCGACAACCGGACCTTGTCCAGCGTATCGAACGCCGTATGGCCGAATCCACGGCCCGTATAGGCCGCTTCCGAATCGCCCATCATCGCTGTGGGCACTCCCTCCTCGAAAAAGGGATAGTGATCGGAGAAAGGAATAAGCTTCTGCCCAACCGGCAGATCGACCTTCAAGTGGCTTCGGGTCAGGTTCAGCAGCGGCTCCATTTCGGGCACATGGTTGAGAACGACCCCCTTGCGATTCTTCCCCCCGGCGGCGTCCAGGTTAAGCATGAACCGGATCGACGGCATCTCGTCAAGATGCGCCTCCACATACTCTCTGGCGCCGATCAGCCCGATCTCCTCCACCCCGAAGGCGACGAACCGAAGGCTGCAGCCCAGGGCATCCGAAGCGTACCGGGAGAGGACACGGGCGGCTTCCAGGGCCACCACCATCCCCGACGCCGGGTCGTGGGCGCCCTGGGAGATATCATGCCCATCGTAATGACACCCGATCACCATCCATTGGTCCGGCCATCGCGTGCCCGGCAAATCGGCAAGCACATTCCACGATCGTTTCTGCCGCGTCCGGTTCCTCGTCTTCAGCCGTAGTGTCAGCGGCCCCTTGCGATGCTGCAGCCGAATCAGATAGTCGCCCCACTCCTTCGAAACCGAAATCCCCGGAATCAGCGCCTCCCGGTTGTCGGCAATGCTTCCGGTTGCCGGCCCCAAACCTTCATAGTGATTGGCGAAAATGAAGCCCGCTGCGCCCGCCAGGGCACTTCTGGCATACTTTTCAGACCGGTGGACGTTGCGCCCCAGACCCGACGGCGACCGACTGGTCGCCATCACCACCCGCCCCTTCATCCGCCGCCCGGCCGCCTCGAAATCGGCCGGTGCGCCATCCCCCACGAAGACCATCTCCGTTTCCATCGTGGCCGACGGGCAGTAGGGCAGCGCGATACAGGGGATCTCCATCCGCACCGGCGAGGTCACTTCCAGCGACACCGCTCCCCGCGTCCACGCGGCAAACGGAAACGACTCCTTTTTCACCCGCTTCAGCCCGTACTCCTTGAACTTCCGGACAAACATCTCGGCCGCCTGCCGCTCTCCTTCCGTTCCACCGAACCTGGAACCATAGTCGTCGCACAGCACCGTAAGATTGTCCATTGGCTCAGAAGACGTGTAAATGTCGCCGACCATCTGCTGGTCGATCTGGAGATAGGGATTGGCGTCGCTCAAGGCAGTCCTCCTGGTTCCGAACGGGTGACGGATGTTCCGGATGCAGTCAAACTAAGCACCCCTAAACGCTCGAACAAGCAGAAGAGCAGGTTTCGGATTGCCCCGGAAGGGCGGGAAGGATACCTTAATCAAAAGAAGAAGCGGAATACAGATAGACAGAAGCCAGAATCCACATGCCAGAAGATATCAGTGCTGCAACGAGTGATACATAGCGCAGAGTCCAACAACCCGCTTCTACTTCTCCATTAATGTATCGCACCACTGTGTCCATTGCCTGATTGCCATTCCCGTCTGCCCTTTGCCCTTTGCCGTCTGCCCTCTGCCCGGTGTTTACTGACAACTTTCCCTATGCCTCCTCTAATCACTTTCCTCGGAACCGCCTCCGTAACCCCCGACGCCGGGGGAGATACGGCCAGCTTTCTCATCGGCCGGAACATCCTCGTCGACACCGGCTGGAATGCTCCGCTCAGAATGATGCAGTTCGGATTCTCTCCCTTGGAAATCGAATACGTCATCTTCACCCATTGCCACCACGACCATTACATGGGCCTCCCCCAACTCCTCTTCTACCGGCGTATGAAGCGGCATGAAAGCACCCTCCGCATCATTGGGCCGGAGGAAGACCTTGAGAAAACAGTCGAAATCTCCCATACGTTTCTCCAGGTCGAGCGCTTCCCGGAATGCCGGGACAACGTGGAAACCATCCCCCTGGTGCCCGGCGCATCTCTCAGTACGCCCACCTTTACGCTCGATACGATTCAGACGGTTCACGCCGTCCAGGGCCTCTGCTATCGCTTTACCGACAGTGCATCCGGTAGCGCCCTCGGCTTCACCGGCGACACCGCCTACCACCCACCTATCGCCGACCACCTGAAGGGCTGCGCCACCATTATCCACGAAGCCTCCCACGCCGATCGCACAGTCGAAAACGCCCGTTCCACCGGTCACTCGTCAGCCATGGACGCCGCCCGCATTGCCATCGAAGCCAAAGCGACACGGCTGGCCCTCATCCACCTTCACCGGCAATCCGGCCCCACCGCCCTGAAAGCGGCTCGAGCGATCTTTCCGGGCGCCTTCTGGCCAATGGACGGAGAAGAAGCTCCCATCTGAACCATCACCAATCAGATTCCAGACAAGCACAGATATCCACCTTCTGACTTCTGTATTCTGAATTCCACCCTCTGCCCTTCTATTTGACGCTCTCACTAACTCCTTTATATTAGTCCCTGTATCTCAGTCGGCAGAACTCAATCATCTTCGGAGGCTGCATGTCGGAATCGGTGTTGGACAAGGCGGGACTCCTGCGTAGAGCGCGGGAAACCGGCGGACTGGTGAATGAAGACCTCTCAGGCATCGACCTCCAGAACGAAGACCTTTCAGGCCTGGACTTCTCCCGATCCGTTTTGGACGGCGCTAACCTGAAGGGTGCGCATCTAACAGAGACCCGCCTCCACGACGCCAGTCTCAAAGGGGCCGATTTCACAGGCGCGAAGGCGAAAAGGATCTACCTGGTGGGAGCTAACCTGCTGGGTGCCAACCTGAGCGGGGCCGACATGGAGGGTGCATTTCTGTCCGGAGCCAATGTTGGCGGCGCCGATTTCACAGGTGTAAACCTGAAGAAATCTCGCATCGGTGTGGTCCAGGCGTCCTTTCCGAACGAATCGGGCCGGGCGACCTCCTTTCGCAACGCAGATCTGGAAGGAGCCGTTATCAACGCCACCGACTTTCGCGG
>Ga0114996_10002505_pt1 | contig 23795 bp, 24 predicted proteins | sample ArcticOcean_MG_C_4_FD_87039 | JGI IMG/M metagenome (GOLD analysis project Ga0114996, IMG submission 87039) | Marine microbial communities from western Arctic Ocean - ArcticOcean_MG_CB4_134 | ecosystem: Environmental > Aquatic > Marine > Oceanic | place: Arctic Ocean: Canada Basin | collected... | reverse complement strand
TCCCTCTTTGACATTATCAGCAAAGGCTTGACTGATCATACCAGTGTCGCTCTGAGCACCTGGATCTGCTCATCTAAGTCTTTAATTTTTTTCTTGGCGAAAGCAATGTCACTTTCGGAGACATCGCTATATTCCTCTCCACGTCGCATCTCGCGCAAGGAGCGAAGAGTTGATAACTCAAGGACAGCGATCTGCCGTAGGATAGGGTGGTTTGTCCGCTCTTTGATACTCGCAGCCGACTCAGCCTCCAAGGTGCGTGTCACGGTAACCGTATCGGCGGCAGCATCAAACACCGGGTCACTGGTCGAGACGACTACAGGGCCGGAGCCAGCGTCCACCTCAGTGACCGTGTAGACCTTGAACGCCCCTGCTGAGTCACCAGCTGATGCAGCATGAATTTCCGACTTAGGGGTGGTTGGCAGAAGGATACGCATCTTGCCGGGGACGCCATCAAACACAAGAGATGTCGTATCTCTTTTTAGGACAACTTGCGCCGTGTCAGTGTTTACGAGTGAAAACATTTTAAACTCCTATGCTGGGCCAATAGACGCGGTAACACCTGCTGATGCCGACCCCGTACCGCCGGTTTGTGCCGATGTAATAGCAAGTGGCGTTGACGCCGTGGCATTGGCGAGAGATGCACCAGAGGATAACACTGCATATTCCATATTTGTCTCGTCATCCTCTGTGATGCCGGTCCATGCAATAGCTGTAGCAGTATTAAACGTGGAATATCCTATCGTTATTCCCCCCGCAACCGTGTTTACATTCAGCGTCATGGTGCCGGTAGACTCAGATGTTGCTGTAGCATGAGCTGTCGAAGACGCCCCGTAAGTAGCCCACACTGAAATACCACAGCCATCATGCTGCCCCGTTAGAACAATGTCGCCTGTCGTCCCTGTTGGAACTGACGCGATCCATAACTCAGCGTCAGCCGTGTCAGCGGCATTGAATTGTACCAACGCCGTCGCACTGACACCCCCTACCGTCACAGCGGTTAGTATGCCGCTTGCGTTATTGTGAGCCGTAAAGCCCACTACCACTTTTCGGTTTGCAGCAGCCGTGCCTATAGCCTGGGATGTAAAGGTAGTGGAACTTGATGCAGCAGGGTCAATAGCCGACGCTGTAAACGTCACCGTGGCTGCGACGATACTAGCGGGAGCCTGGAATATCTGTCCTATACTCATTGGAGCGCCGTGACGTGCAAGTGTGAAAACCCATTGATGCGATTGCAGTATAGCAGGAAATCATCTCCGTTGGTGGTGCTCAACGTATCGCCTGTGACCACCGTCCAGCCAGAAGTTGTCACCGCGCCCGCTGAAGCGTTATTCGTCAATTGAATAACCAAGCTCGAACTCTCCGCCATAGGAGCCAACGTGAACGCGCCACCGCCGAAAATCTTTTTGCCGTTGCCGCCGCTGTAGATCGGAGTGTATGTGCCACTAGACTTCGTGCCGTCGTCATCGTCGGTCAGCCCGAAGCCGCCCGTGAGAATGTCGTCAACGTCGGCTTTGAGGGTGTCTACGTCGTAGGCTTGAACGTCAGTGCTAATCACCAGCCCGGTGATGACGTTGCCGTTAAGGTCGAGGTTGCCGCCAAGCTGCGGCGTGGTGTCCTCAACGATGTTGTTGATCGCGCCGTTGTTGCCGGAGAAAGCTATCGTCACGCCGATCAGATCAGCGTCGGTCAGGGTGCCGTAAGTAGCGACATGGGTAACAGCGACCTTGGAGTAGGTCGATGCGCTGGTGACTGCGCCAGAAACTTGGAACACCACCCCCGCGCCGACCGTACCACCTTCTGCAATGTAGATGGTGGCTGAGTTGGTAGCAGTGGGATCGTCAAGGCTGTCGATGAAGCTGTTGATAGAAACACTGTTGTTCTCGACATCATCGAAGTACAGGACCGTCGCGCTTGAGAGAGTAGCGTTGTTCGCCCAGACCTTGCCAACACCCTGGTCGGTGTCGGTCGTCGCGCTCTCCCAAGTCATCTGAATACCAGCCGCCGTCAGGTTGCTATCGACGTAGGCTTTGATCGACTGCTGTGTGGCGAGAGCAACGGCGCTATCAGACCCCATAGCGTCCTCGTCTAGAACGCCAGCCGTGATCGTCGCTCCCGCGCTCATTCCGAACGAAGTCAATCCAGCCAATACACCCGAAGTCGAGGTGATCTTGCCGACCGACAAGTCAGCCAGCGTGAAGCTGATGTTGCCCGTCGAGGTGCCTGTGGCTGTAGTTGTCCCGACAACGAACTGATCGGCGCTTTCGTCCCAGCCCATAAACACATTGTCGCCGGTTGACCCGCGTTCGCCCACCCAGCCAAGATCATTCGCGTTCGACGCTGCTCCTGAGTTCAACTCAATCAGCGGGTCTTTTATCTCAGTGTTCGTCGCGTCATTGGTGACGGTCGTGCCGTTGATCGTCAGGTTGCCGGTGATAACTACGTTGCCACTCACAGCCAGATCGTCGGTCATCGTAATGGCATCGACGTAGAGGTTCGCCCACCGAACAGCGTTCGTGCCAAGGTCGTCAGTACTGTCGGTGTCGGAGACGATGTTACCACCCATCGTCAGGACGCCGGTCAAGGTTGTCGTGGTCGCCACCGTCAACGCACCAGAGGCTGCGAGTGTGCCGCTGGAAGTCAAGGTTCCCGTGACGCCCAAGCCGGATGTTGATACGTCGAGAACCTTCGCACCGTTGACCGCAACACCTAGATTATTCGCGCCGATCCTATATGTACCGCTGTCGGGGTCGTCGGTGTAGTTGTAGAAGGGCAAGCTAACCGTACCATCCCCACCAAGGAACTGTCCCGTTGCGGTGGTGCTGGTAGTGAGGGCCGTACCCGCGCTATCAAACAGGAGATAACCGTTAGCCACCGGTGTCGGAAGAGTAACGTCGGCACCAGACGTATCACCGTCCGACAGTTTAACCGAGCGACCAACCTCATCGTTCAACTGTTGCGCCAGCATCGTCAGCGTGTCGAACTGCTGCTCAACAAGATCAGAGGGAAACGGGTCGTTCTCAACGAGGTCGAGGGTCTGCGTGAATTGCTCCTGGCGCAGTATGACAAGTGTCTCACCGGACGCCGGGGCTGTGACCATCGTCACAGTGCCACCAGCCGTCACGCCCGCACCGGCCACCGTGTAGTGTGTGGTGATCGTCTGCGTCGTTTCTACGTCGGTGCTGTCAACAACGAGGATGACTGTCAGATCATCGTTGGCGAGGAACAGGTAGGGGAAAGTGAACGCAGTTACAATGCCGTCACCGGCTGTGCTACTTCTATTGGCTGTTGTGCTAATCGTCATATCACTTGTCCTCTTTGTGTGCCGAATATATCACAGTGACCGTCAGGGCGCGAGAATCTTCTCATCGACTGTGTAGCTAGAATATCCCATCGCCTTCGCAGCGCCGGACTTAACCTCATCCGAGCGGCCCCGGCTCCTCACAAGCTCGCCGAGTCCCCGCATTTCGTTAATAATTGTCTGTGCGGGGATACCAGTGAGAGCGCCGCTGGCCTTCAGTGCGTGATCCCACGCCTTCGTTCCCTCGACAAAATCCTCCCAGCTAACGCCATCTTCAGCGAACTCCTCAATGGCCTTAAATATATCAGGGAACATACTAAGGGGATGGCGGTTTTCTAAATCAAACATCCCCTCGGTCCCCTCTGTCATGAACCGGAACGCACTATCCGCGAGGTCTCCGAATATAAAGATGCCGTTGAGCGTTCCGAGTAGAGAGGCTCGAAGTTGGTCTTCGTCATCCCAGCTAAATCCGTTAGCTATGAACTGAACGGTCCCGGGGATAATGACATGCAAGACGAGCATACGCTTTGCGAACTCTTTTTTGGTGATCCGCCCCGCGCTCTTATCCACGATGGCGTTGTACTCTGCGCGGGTCAGGGCGTTAGCTGAAGACATAAACTGTGTCATAATCCGCATAAGGCTACTACCGCGCTGCAATTCAGAAATCTGGTCAATGTCCGTTGACTGCTGTGTGCGGACAGTCATGCGCTCTACCGACCGCATTGCAGCTTTTTTATTGCCACCATTCTTTTTCATCATCGCCGTATAGTGAGCGTAGCCGCCAATCGCAATGGCCCCCTTATCACCCAGCCTAATCGGGAGCATTAGGATTGAGGCAAGCGTCGGGTTTTTCCCTACGACATTTATCAGGGACTTGTCCGCCAACAAGGCTTGGTAGTCTTGGTCGATGTTGTTGCCGCGATTTGCAAACAACTCACTCTCATTGAGAGTTCGTAGCGCCTTGCGAGGGTTAGCCAGGAACTTCACAATGCCAGCAGAGAAATCTAATGCGCTGACATCCTCTGAGTAAGCGGCGAACGAAGCTAACTGCTTTAAACCGATCTGAGGCTTAGCCCCTAATTGTGCGAAGGAGAAGTTTCGCATCAAGGTCTGGAACATTTTCTCGCCAGCAATAGAGTTTTGCACTCCACGCTTAGAGAAGTAATCCAAGTCAGTGTTAATGGTGTTCAGCAAGTCTCGGCCAAACACCCGGAGTATGCGCGTCTGGACATCCGGTGCCTTCACCACATTCTGTAACTCTTGAACCTTCTCGCTATACGCAATGAAGTATTCCATCTCACTTATGTGAGAATGAAGGGCCGTAAGGTCTCCCATAACTTTAATGGGCCGCACGTTTGGCGTTCTGCTCTTGAGGCTCCCGGGCGCTACGCCACCCCGGTAGATGATACCCTTCATAAATTCATCTTGTGTGGCGTCTGCGAACTCCCGCTTGATAGGGCTGTAAAACTCAATCTTGGGGAGAGAGAAGCCGTAAACACGCTCGTACACTTCGTTGATCCGCGTGTAATATTCCTCATAAAACTCAAGCTGGGCATCGACAAGACGCCAATCTTGCTCATTCATCTGAGCCTCAAGAGTTTCAATAATCTCTGGCGTGTAGGCATTACCCTGCTCAGACATCATGCTCTCTTTAAGATCAGGGTCTCGTAGCTCCATCACCCGCTTACGCAACTCCGCCCGCGTTTCCACATCAAGCAATCGGGACTGCCCATCTGAGTGAACATGCTGACCAAGGTTCAATAGCTCTGTCTCATCGCTGGATATTTTTTTCCATGCCGCCCGCTCAGATGTTGTGTTCAATGCAGCCAGGACAAGCTCAGTGTACCTCTCGACCGCCGCAGCTTTGCCACGGTCGAATGCGCGGCTCTCATCAAACAGAGAAAGCCGGGCCACCATCTCATCAACCCGCGCCTTATCGGACGAGCGCATGACCCGCTTGATCTTGTTCCACCACGCCGCGCTCATACCCATGAACGTCTTGACCTCAATCTCGGCCCAGCGCTCTCTGCCTCTGCGCTGTGCGTCGGTCTCACCCTGTCTCTCATCACCGATAAGATCAAGAAATTCTGTCCGCAGCTTCTTGTTTGACTCTTGTTTGGCGAGTATCTCAGCGCCCCGCGCCGACCGGCCAAGCTGCCTCAGAGACACGACGGTCTCAAGAATTTTCTCAAGCTCTTGAAGGCTGACATTCTTAGGGTCTGCCCGCAGAGCCAGTATCTTATTCTCGAACGCTTCCATAGGAGAGGGTATCTCAGTCGTGCCAACGGCAGCGCGAGACTCCAGCGTACCCTGGGGGTCTTTGTTGTTAAACGCGGCGCGAGCCATATCTAACACGGCCTGAACTTCCGGGCCGTACTTGCCTTTGCCGCGCTTTACCTTGGAGCTATTTATCGCAGTTTGAAGCTGCTTCATAACCGTCTCGCGACGAGCCTTACCCAGCAAGTTATCAATACGATTCTGTATCCGGGGGACCGCCTTACGAAGTTGCTGTATCGTCTGCACGTTACGAACCGCCACTAGGAACTCGCCCTTTAGCTCATTCGGTAAGTTGGAATCATTGATTACATCAATCACGGCGGACTGAGCGGCCTTCACATCCTTGCGCCCCATGCTCAAAGCGTCACGCAAGCTGCTCTGTACGGCCCTCTCGCGGGCCTTGGCGGTGCGTCGTTGGGCCTTGAGTAGCTCAACACCCTTTAGCTCAACGGGCTTGTCAGCGGCCTTAAAAGCCTCTCTGGCCTTATCAGACGGCCTCTCTGACGTAAGGAGCGTAGCCCGCTCTTCGTCCAATATCTCGCGTTTCTTCAGGAGAGAGTTGACCTTGTTGTTTAGCGCCTTGACAGGCTGTCCGGCTTCCTTGCGGGCGTCGATGGTCTCCATCATGCTGTCAACGCGAGCGTCAAAATCTTTAATTGTCTGGTCGATCTTACGGATACGGCCCCTTGCTACCTTCCGAAGCGCCGCCGTCTCTTCCCTATCCGAAACCTTGCCCTGAGATTTAAGCTGTTTCTGGTAGAAGTCGGTTCGCCTCATGCTTTCAGCCGCGATCATCTCGGCGTCCTCGGCCAAGATTGTCCCGTTCTTGTTGATCGGGATACCAGCGTCCACTAACTCCTCGACCTCTTTCTCATTGAGATTGCCGACATCATACGTCTTCAGGTCTTCGGACACAGGAGCTTGGCGGAGCTTGGCGGTAACGCTATCCACCGTCTCACCGGTTATATCTTCTACCTTTTCCTGTTTTGTGTTGGGGCGCTTCGACGCCTCGGCCCGCTGCTCCGCGATATCAGTCACGACCTTCGGCGCTGAGAACCCAACAGCAATAAGCGGTGTGGCCTTAAGCGCTTCAACGGTAGCGTTACCTACGCGGTCGAGGGCATCATTGGCGCTAATGCGCGGGAAGTCTTGGTCTGATGTTTCCTTTACCACCTCACCGACCGCAATCTTAACCGCCTCTTGCGCCCCTTCAGTCACCGTCTCAGTGGCTATGATTGTTGAGATGTTCATAACAAACTTGCGGAACGCGGTCTTGCCGGTAGGTATCTTTAAATTCTTGAGCGCCTTGTCACCCAGCTTGCCGATGACATTCTTGCTGCCGGGGACAAGCCGGAACAGTAAGGCCAATGGCACGGCCTCTAAGCCCGCCGACATTGCTCCGCCCACAACCGCGCCGATCCTCGCGGCCATAGGGTCTACATGCTTGCCCTTACTATCCTTGAACTCAGATATTTCAGCGAACAATTCTCCGGTTTCAAGAACAAAGGTTTGCTCCATTGTTCCGACAAGAGCGCCGCCTCCAAGGCCAGCGAAAAACCCCGGGACCGCGCCAATGCCACCGAATGCTAGTCCTAGCGTCCCGGTTCCAACCGCAGTCTGCATCCCTCGAACGGCAGCTTGCCCGAAGATTTCTTTCAGCACGGGGAGTTGCTGCGCGGTGGCGCGAAACATCTCCTCAAGTATTCCATCAGTCTTTATCTCTCCGCCGCTTTCCTTTTTAAGCCGGTCAATCTCGGACCGGATAGTCGGCGTATCATTACCAAGGAATAGCTCGTAATTCAGTTTGCTAATCTTGGTCTGGGCGTCACCCTTGTCAAAGCCGCGATCTAATATCGCGCCTATGCGAGCGATAGAGCCGGACGGCATTTGATAGACCTCACCCGTTTCCTCATGCAGAACAGTTTCGTCGGGCAAGCCAACGTCCTGTGCGGAGCCGATATCAAACGCCGTTGGCGGGGACGCCGGTCCCTGGGATACATCAAGGTCTACTGCCGATTCAAGATCAAACGCCATTAGCCGCTCGCCACTTGAGTTGTCCCGGCACGGCTATCGCTATGGCGGGGACGCTTGAAGGTAAACAAGACTTCATTGCCGGACATATAGTTAATCGTGCCGTCCCCTAATTGCTCGACGGCAGTGATACGGAAGTCCCGGCTGGCCTTGTTAAACATACGAGCGCGGCGCATGGCGAGTCCCTTAACGGAGCGCCCTGCGACGGTAGCCGTGTTCAGCGTCTCGCCCAGCACCGCCTCTGCGTCTCCCTGGGCGACAGCCCGTTGCAACCGGGGGAACTCTGACGGGTCCAGAACATTGTTGACGCCGATATTGAAGGCAAGGTCGATAACGGCAGCTTGGACTTTCGGGTTGAGCGTTCCAAACCCGGCCATGCCATTATGCAGGGCCGCGCTATCCTCGCGCACCGCTTCGTTCCGAGCCTGTTCGTCGGTCAACGGACGGCCCTTACGCTGTTCAATCTCAGTCTTACGGGCCTCAGTAATACCGCCTTCGCCAGTGGCAATGCCCGTCAACGTATCACCTGTGCCTTCGTGACCCAGTAAGCCGCCCTGGACAATATCAATGGCTTGCTCCGCTGGAGAGATAGGCAGCTTAACCAGCGCACGGTCAGGCGCAGGGTCTAGGTCCGGCGGCGCGTCTTCAGTTTCAATCCCGTCGAACGCTTGGGTGACTTCGTCCGCCATGCGCTGTTGGAACTCCTCGTCTGTCTCTCCAGCCGCCATCCCATCACTGGGATCGGGCTCAAGATCAGGCGGCGGAAGTGTTGCCTTTTCCGGCTCTGTCTGCTCTTCACCCGGCTCAAGATCGGGCGGCGGAAGTCGCGGCGGGTTCGGCTCAAGATCGGGCGGCGGAAGTCGCGGAGTGTTCGGCGGGTTCGGCTCAAGATCGGGCGGTGGCAGTATCGAAGACGGCACAGCTTGCTCTGGCGTAATTTCCTCGACGTTTGTTACCTTGCCCGCTTCGTTGCGAGTTACTCTAGCGTAGTTTCCGTTCTTGTCTTTCTGAACGCTAGTGCCACCGGCTACTTTCTTAGCCCCCGGCAAGTCTCTCTGCCCTTGCGCTCCAGCCGAAACCTTACCGCCGCCAATGACTGCGTTCGGCACATCCTTCATGTTTCTTGTGGCAGGGTGCTTCTTTTGCACATACTCCTTAATGGAGTCCTCAACCATCTTGCGGACCTTTTGGTCACGGCTCTCGTCTTGGTCAGAGTCGGGGGAGATACCCGCTTCGTCAAGGCGGGCGTTGAATATCCTCGCTATGCCAACATGGTCTTTCTTGCCTAAATTATTATCATTAACGTGCTTAATGATAGCTTCATTCCCGACATTAAAGGGGTTGTCATCTATGATATCAATGAACGGGATACCTAAAACTCCGGTGTCCTCTGAGCCTATCCGCCCCTGAACGATCTCTTCTACGTTACGGATCACACGCCGTGCCTCTCCTTCGGTCAAGAAGCCCTCGTTGACCCTTTTGATCGTATCCGTTTGGAACCGTAAAAGGTCTTCAATAGACGAGGATGTCTTTCGCTTTCCGTTTTTTACTGTGACGCCTAACTCAGCGTAAGACGCGAGCAGATCAGCGCTGGCGTCTTGCTTCTCTTCAATAGTACGGACAGGGCGGTTACGCTTGATAATCATGGCTTTAAGCTGGTCGTGCGCTTCGACAGATAGGCCTTCAACATTTGCAAGGTCGGCCAATGTGCCGCCCTTCGTCATTATATCGTAAGCCTCGGCGTTGGTTGTGACCTCAACGGCGAACCGCCGCTTCGCTCCGGTCTCTTCCGCGTCCTTAATCCGCGTGACTAGATCGTCACGGAACTTCATTATCTCCTCTGGCGGGAAGCCAGAAAGCTCACCTTTCTGTAGCTTGGACATGGCTACGTCCGGCTTCTGGAGCAAGCCATCCAAGATTTGCTTTCGGAAAGCAGGGAGCGCCTTAGTCAATAGTGCTTGCTGGCCTTCAGCGCCTATCGTTGTATCAACAAGAGCCTCATCCAACAGCTTCATGCCGCCCTTTAGGTTGACGGTACCGTTATACATCTGCGCCCCGATGCCTTTCTGGATAACGCCGATGTCTCTCAAGTCGCCCTTCACAATGTTCTGCGCTTGGAAACGAATTGCGCCAGTGAGGTTAGATGTCCTGGCGGTGGCGACAAGTCCCGACATAGCGTTCTTCTGAACGTCATTCCAGCCCGACGACATTTTATTATAGCTATCGTCAAACGCAGACTTAGATGCGTCGAAGTGGCCCGTAGAGCCAATCGGCGCATCCTGTTGGCGCTGTGCTTGCTCTTGCTCAAACTGTAATTGAAACTCCGAGAACTGCGCCCGAGCAGATGTAATGGACCGCTTGTCCTCACGCTCTTTAATGACCTTGCCAAAATCTGCCAAGGCCGCGCCCGCTATCTGCAAGCTCTTGCCATCACCGCCGAAGTCATCAGCCGAAGCGCGACGAACACTTATCGGGCCAGCCGTTCCTCTTGGGGCGTCGAATGATGTGAATTTAGCCATTACTTCCCCCTAGAAGGCAATCGGTGTGAACGTGCCGGGTTTTGGTGAGAACACCGAAACACCACCCCCGTTAAGGAACGAGCCCTGGAACGGGGAGGATAGGCTCATTGAACTTGCGCCACCGCCCATCGCGCCACCGCCCCCGAAGAAGCTCGACCCGCCACCCATAAGGGCACCACCCATAAGGATGGACCCTGCCGCCCCAAACATCGCCTGTTTCCTTGCGGCCTTGCCCCTGGCAACCTCAAGTCTACCTGTGTTCTCGAAGCCAACCGCCTGAACCTCTCCGGCATGGATTAGCGACTGCACCGCCAACTCTTCCTCAAGAGCGTTGTCCTCAAGCAAGTCTAACTTGTCAGGATCGTGAGCGCGGTTCGCGCCTTGCCTCTTGGACCCTATCCTTTTTTGGCGCTTGGCATCCTCTATTGCTGACAGCCGTGAGGCGTGGGCATTATTGAAAGCAACTTGGGCGTTAAAATTCGCCGCCTTCTGGGCGTTCGCCCCTGCTTGCAATTGCCCAACTGCCGAAACGGCAGTAGAGATTACCGCAATTTCTACGCCACTCATGCCAGTATCCTCGCGTACAGCGCACAATCCCTGCCGTCAGGGCTATAATGTTTCATGCGCTCACACTCCATGTGGAAGCCCAGCATCTTCGCCCACCGATGCGCCTCTTCATGGTCGCAGTCCACGGTCATCTCAATGCGCTGGATAAAGCATCCATCAAGGAATCGCTTAACAACACGGTGGCCCTTCAGGAAATTTGACGGCCCCGTCTGAGATATGAATGCCCAAGCCATAGCTCGACCATGCCACATATTCAGTATGCCAGCGGACCCGATAGGCTCCTCGTCAACCATCGCGGTGTACCCGGGAGATATCTCAAGCGCCTTGGCTTGGTCGTGGCTAACCCACTCGCTCAAGTGCGCTTGCATCCCTTGCAGCTTGATCGCAGCCAGATGCTCCGCTTTAAAGGGTACGACTTCAAACATCAGCTTCTATCCTGAGTTTCCATTTGAGGCATGATCGCCTCAATAGTAACAGGTAGCGGTTGAGTCTGCCTATAAAAGAAATGGCTATCGCTACTATACTCGCCATCCCATTCTATCTCATGGTCTCCTGTGAACAAGGGGACCGCCGTGTCCATAGCGTCCCCGCCTTCACGCAATACCAATTCATCAAGGTTACTGGTGTCCGGCCCCATAAACCCGCCTAACGTAGAGAGAAACCGGACAATCACACGATGGAACCGAGTAAACTTCCCCTGAGACGTACCGTCCCGTGCGCCAACATCAAACCGCAGCGTCTCTATATCAGAGGTATATGCTAGACCAACATGCACTTTAGCCGCTGATCGGGATAGAGTTATGGACCCAGAGGATACCGTCTTGTCCCCATGAGTTGCGCCTTCCGCTAAAATCTTAACTGTCTGTCCCTCAAGGTGGTCGAGCCCAGATATGACCGTGGCCCTCTCTCGCATAACGCCACCGGAGACGTATGTCGTGAACGTCGTGCTGTTAATCGCCGCACGGATATCGCCGTCAGATGTGTAGGCAGTGTAGCCTGTGCCGTTTATGCCTGATAATTCAAAAGTGTCGGTCGTTTTATTCGCAACTGTGTACCCGTTGCCGTTCAATTCGACCATACCTAGCACGTTGAAGATGCCAATCTCGTCGCCATCCGATAAGCCGTGTGCGGCGGCTGTGATAACCACCGGATTAGCAGCGGTGGCCGCTGAAATCATCGTGTTCTGTTTCGTGTTACTGAATAATTCAAGCGTGTTAGTTGTTGTCTCGCCAGCGATATACGCAATTTCGTTTAGCTCTGTCATTCCTAAAACGTCGTTTATGCGGATATCGTCTCCGTCATCAACGCCGTGGGTGGCAGATGTAATAACACAGGGGTCCGCCGCCGTCGCGGCTGTGATAGTTAGAGGGCTGTCTAAACTTAGCCCGCTGTCTACAAAGAACGCATCTTCGTGGTCTAGGGTCTCTTCCCAGTGAGGCTTTAAATATTCTATGTATCGGCGGGTTGTGCCGTTAATATATCGCTGCACAACCATATAAAGCTCGTCAGCCGTCCCCGCCGTGTTCGGGATAACCGCAACGCTCTCCACTTTTGCTTGGGTTGTCCCCGCGTCACTAACGCCGCCGATAACATGCCGGGACCATCCTACAACTTTCTGGTCACGGTCGTATGTTAGACATAGGAGTGTGCCGTCAGTCACCGGAACCCAGATAAGGCTTTGGGGCTCTGACTGATACGCCATCTCAATAATGCCGGTTCTGCTTATATGCTCCGCGACCAAAGTTAAATCAGGGGCGCGGAACCCGTCGTCCTCAAACACATAAGCAAGCTCACGCAATTTCCTGAGAGCCCGCTGCACAAACAGAACTGCACGGCCAGCACGGATCGGCGCTATGTTGGCGCTTCCATACGCAGACGACCGCTTCGACTGCACGTTAGCCGGGGTGGTAACGCCGCCTGTGTCTGAGGGACGCAATAGCCACTCTCCACCGACCGTGCCAATTAGCAAGCCTTTCTCGTCGTCTGCAATCCACCGTATCGCGTTCACCGTATCGGCAGATAGGGTGTTCGTAACCGCGTTATCATCTACAACTGTTGCGTCCGCCTCAGTAGGGGCAAAGTTCTCAAAGTCTCCCGTGCGGCTAAGGTCTACACGTTGCTCCGTCTCCCCGCCGCCCGCGAAGCCTAGCCGGTTTTGGTGGAACGTGACCGCAGCGGGGTAGCCGGTGGTGTCCGACCATATGCCAAGCCGCCAACTCGCTGTAGCCGTGCCAGCGGAGGCGTCAGGGCCGTCTATGGTGGCTGTAACGCTGGTGGTGCTGGCGCGTGCGGTAATCGTTAGAAACGTCCAATCTGATGCCGGGTCTTGCCACCGGATCAGCCGACCAATATCGGTAGTTTGAAATCCGTCGCCGCCGTTAATCCCAGTTACCGCTGACGCCGTGACCGTGACAGAACCGGTGGTGCCGGATAGTGTTAGCGTCGTCGTCTCGGTGTTGGTGTTGAAGTATGGCCCGTCTGAGAACGTGATATCAGTAATCGTCCATGCCGTGTCAGAAGTCCGCGAAATTTTACGCGGCTCATACGATGGATGGGTGACGTACAAGATGTCGGCGCTCTGAGCGAACTTCAACTGGAATAAGTCGGCGGTGGCGTAGGTCGTCGTCAACTCAATGGTTTGTGCAGACGTACCGTCTGAGACATAGGTGGTGTATGCGGTGCTGTTGATGTTCGTGCCGTCGATGTCAGTCAACTCATAGTCGTTCGCGTTCTTGTTGGCGACGAGGTAATACTTGTCATTCAACTCCGTCATGCCGACAACGCCGGTCAGGAATATCTCGTCGCCGTTTGCGTAGGGATGTCCTGTATCCGTTACAACGCAAGGGTTTGCCCTTGTCGCACCAGAGACGGTAGAGGTGCTGGATAGAATGTTCCCGTTGTCTTTATAGAACCGACAATAGAGGTTGCCGAACTCAATGATGTACGCCTGAGTGGTCGAGAACTCGAACCGCACAATACGAGTGGACAGGGAACTAGTTTTAATTTCCTTGATGAACCCGGTGCCAGGGCGGCGCTCGACCGGCCCCTGCACTAGAGGGAAGAAGTTTAGGCATGTCTTTAGGCCGGTCTTATACCGATCAACGTCAGGGCGACCGTACAACAGCGAGGATATTTCCCCACCGTTGAAGTTGTTTTGGATTGCTGAGACTTTTGCCACTTAAAGCCTCGCGTTTACCCAAGAGTCCACCGGGGGGTCTTGCGGGGGCCGCTCAAAGGCGTTCATGCGACGGGCCTCCTTGCGAACCTCTCTATAGTGGAATGTGGCCTCCTCTTTCTTTTTGTTTGACTGCGTGACCTTCTCGGCAATGTCCATCGCTATTCGAGCAATTAGCAACTCAACAAACAGACTATCGAAGGTCTCTTCGTCAGTCACACGCTTCAGGTAGACAAGGTTCACAGGAGAACCGGCGTCCGTTATGAAGTACAGACCCTCGACCTGAAAGTCGTCTTGGACAGGAGTCTCACCAGTGCCGTTAGTGGGCAATATTCGGAGACAGTCTGACGGTAATAGGTATCGCTTGGCTGCGCCAAATATAGGGTCCGTGCTATCTGCCGCTACCTGTACCCGCTCTCGCGCAAAGCTCCAGTCGTGAGCCCGAAGCTCACTATCCCGGGCCTGTGCGTACACACGGTTACACGCCCGCCCCGCCGTCGTGTCCTCAGTCAGAGAACTGATCGCTTTCGCACCGACACGTTGGAGAGCAAGATTGCAGATGCTTACAGCATCAGTCATCGCCGCTCTCCTGTCTAGGCAGTTTCAAGCGTGATCGCGTCACTAACGAGGGCTGCGATGATGTTCTGTAACGTCACAATCGCATCGTTCTTGCTTGCGTCTTCGTCGATGACAACACGAACGCCGTTCGTCACAGTACCAGCGGCGGTATGCGTGATGCCGGTGATGTCTGCGTTCATAGCAACGTCGATCTGAGAGTTAGCCATTTACCTGTTCCTTCTCTACGAGGTGGGGTTTTATCGGTTCTGCTTCGTAACTTACTTTAGGCTGGACAAGGTATCCGTAGAAATCCTCAATGCTGTGATTGTCTGAGCCGAGCAATGGGCTAGACGGGGTGACTACAATGTCCATCCCGCGACCGGCAGCTAGGCCAAGCCAGAATGAGGTGCAGCCCACATATCGAGGGATCAGATTACTTTGCTCTTGCGGACTGCCGTACCGGGCATCACCGGCAATATAGTCTGTGCCGAAGATAACCAACTCCTCGACGCCTATCAGAGCGGCGTAAGCGACCATATAAGGAACCGTGTGGTTGAGCCATGCCCGCGCCCCCGGCAGCATTAAAACCTCTGCTAGAGGGTATTCAAGAGCGGTCGGGCAGTCTTTGCGAGGGACCGAAGTGAAAATTGGGCCGTCATGCTCTCTGAAGAATTTTTCTTGATTTGTTAGCTTACCACGGCAGTAAAGATAGTCATCCATAGCGAACGACACATCTACCCTCATACAAGCACCGGCGGTATTCACACCCCAGACCTCATCAAACTCAATGGCGTCCGATCCGCTGGACGCCATGATATTGACAAAATCTAACTTCGTTGGCCCCAAGCCAAGAATGACAACTTTCTTTGGAGCCTTACCAGTCGGGTGATCAACCATGTTATCTCCAAGGTAGGTGGGTGGGATAATCCGAAGACTACCCCACCCGGCCTATTAATCCAAGGTATACAGGAGTTCGATGGTAATCGTACCACCACCCGCAGCCGTCACGGCGAGGTCGTTCAACGTCGCCTTGATGTCGAGCATGGCAACCGGATCAGTGGTTCCCGTTGCATGGTCCCAAAGCTGGATGCCGTAATCCGCTTTCTCACCGATTACCAGGGCCGAAGAGGCACCGGTGATGGCGTGACCGTTCGACAGGGCATCAGGATCGTCGGTGATATCCGACTTGCCCGACTGATTGAACACGCCCAAGTCCATTGTCGAGGTGCCGTCAGTCGAAAGATCGTCCCACGAGAACGTGGAAAGACCCATGATACGGGCGTTCGACGGAAGCCGAGCCAGCAAGTAGGTGCTGGTTTCACTGTCCGACGCCGTAACTTCGACCGTCTCAGTCCAAGACCGAACGGCACCACCACCAGTTCCCGGCGCTGCCTTAGTCGCGGGAGAAGCCGCGATAGGCGTCATAATGCGTGAGCCTTTGAGATTGACTACAGCCATGACCTATGCCTCCGAACAAGTAATCGCGACGACCTTCTTTTCCTCTACCCGCGTAGCGCCAAAGGTTCCTTTGACGTACACTTGAGTGGAATAAGATTTGTCAGCACGATCTGAAATCTGGACATTGATGTCGTTCCAGATGCCAAGGTGAAGGCCCGACTTGGCCCAAGTGACAACCGTGCGATCCGTGCCGGAAAGAGCGAGACGCTGGCTGTCGATGAAGTTGAAGCCCATGAACGACCGGATGCGTCCGTCTACAAGAACAGGTTTATTCGTGTAGTCGAGCGATACTGCTTGGGTCTGACCAAGCAGATCATCATGCTGTTGAGCGCCGATGGCGCAGAACAGAGGCTCGTTGTCCACATCGACTTCAGCAGCGATAAGCAACTGCATGGCTTCCCGAAGTTTGGCAATTGTCAGCCCACCCGATGTGGTGGACGCCGTCTGAGCCGCTGGGAAGGTCGTCGAGGTGGTGCCATCTTCACCGGTCAGCGACGTAGCAGTCGCGGCGGTGATGATGAGATCGTCCATCGCACGACCGAGAGCCATCGCGCCGTTAATGGCGTAGGGGCTGGTCGGATCAGCGATAGTGCGGAGTTTGTCGGCGTCGTCGATGAGATCAGCCCACTCGTAATCGGTCGGGAAAACCCAACGCTTGTCATGGGGGGTCTCAATCAAGGGGGTGTCAGCATGGCGTGTGGTACGCACTTGCGCGGTCACAGCACCAATTTGATTAACAGCCGCGCCGGACTTTCCGTGGTAGCTGTCTTCCATAACAGCACCGCGAAGTTTAGACCCGCGCTGTTGAAGCAATGCTTCAACGGTCGCCTTATAATCAATTACTGACCAGTCGAGAATTTCATTTGACATAAGCCAAAGCCTTTCTGCTGGTTACACAAAAGAAGCTGAAGGCTTATCCAAGGAACTTGGGGCCACTACTGAGGCGGATAACCGGCCCTTACGGGTTATCGGTTGGCCTGTTCGACACCATCATTGGTGCGCTCTGTGGTAAGAATGTCACAAGTGTTGCAGGATTGCAATAGGGGTTATTTGATTTCAGTCCAATGCAGATTACAGTAGACCACCGCCGCACCGCCGATGCCTGTGCCTACGATCGTAAAGTTTCCGGTATCCACCGGTGATCCGTCGATGCCAAGTGTCAGATAAACCTTGTTGCTGCTATCCGCGCCACCGGCTGTCGAGAACGCCTTGCCCCCTGATGCCGCTGCGCCGTATTCGCTATTCGTCAGATGACCGTTTGCCGAGACAGTGTTGCTGATGTTGTATTCAACTCCGCTCTCAGCGTCAGACGATACCCATGCACCACCTGTCAGAGTGGAGCCGTGATACATCCTCAATAAGACAGGGTTGCCGGTAGTAAAGAACGACATGCCGGTAACCTGATACTCGCCACGGTTCTCGTAAGTCTTGAACCCAGCGCAACATTAAGCTGCTGTTGCTTGGCTTTGGCTTTGGCCCCTGAAGCATCAATCTGCGTCTGGAGTTTCTGCATCTCTTCGATGCGTTTCTTGAACTTCGAGACATCCCTGACGACCTCTAGTGTGTCGTCAATGGCTTTGGCTTGCGCGGTCATCTTCCATCTCCTGTCTGGTGCGGCGCTTCCGTCGCGGTTTCAACTCCTCAGACGGCAACTCTACCACCTTCGGGCCGTGTTCGATATAGCTGGCGAACTCTTCAGCTACGAATAATATGTCGTGGGGGTTGGACACCCCGCAAGAAACCGCCAGTTTTAACGCTTCCAACCGGGCCTGTTTCATTAAACAACCCCCGACACAAGCCGCGACAGTGCGGCCTTCTTCTCAATCGCAGCAGCATGGCCGGGGTGTTGCCTGTCAAGCCAAGCGTCCATGAATTCTTTGTTCATGGAAAGCTCACCCATCTCCTGTCGAGCCTGTTCTGGAGTCTTGTGGTTTGGCGTGACCTTCTCCCCACTATCGAAGCTGTGTTCTCCGATCTTTGTGTTGAGACTGTCCACAAACTTCATGGCGGCGACCGGACCCATAGCAGAATGCAAACCCTCAAGCTCTCCGTCAGTCATTCCGAGTTTATTCGCCGCCACCTCTATGCCAGCGACCTTAACATCAAAAGCGGCCCCCCACTCTTTCTTCAACTCGGCAGTCGCGTCAACCGAAGAAATGTGTGCTTTATCCTCGTTGGCCTGTTGTATCCCGCCAGCGTATTCGCCCCATTTTTCAGAAATCATAGACGCTTGCTTTGTGGTCAGGCCCGCATCATGGAACACATCGCCCGCCCACTTGGCGAACGTGCCGTCGTCGCCTTCAGGCACCTGAAACCCGTAACCGGCGGCATCTTTAGGCCGACCAAGTTTGCCGTAAAAATCATTAACTTCGTCTTGACTGGCATCGTCTCCGAGCATCGTGACCGTTCTGCCAGCCTTTTCAGCACCCATCAACTTCTCAAGATTATGGTAGCTGCCCAGGACATTCTCTAGTGTCCCGTTTTGCAACCCCTTACTCTCGGCCCAAGACCGGGTTTCCGCGTTCTGTACCCCGTCAATCCATTGCGGGGTGGCTGCTTCGGTCGTTGCGCTTGTCTCGCCAGAGGGCGCTGCTGCCTCTGGGTTGCCCGCTTCAGCGGACCCAGTTTCTTCGGACATTAAGTATCTCCTTTAGGGTTAAAGTGACGTTGAAGTTCATCCGGCGTTAGGTTCAGGTGTTTGCTAATCCGCAACCAAACCTCGCGCCGACCTTGCAATACCCCCTCAATTCGGGGGTCCGTATGAAACGTGCTTGTATCTGCGCGGCAAAACCCCGCCAGATCATCTAGGACACGCTCGCCATAGATACCGCTGAACGTCTTTCTGTATGACTGTCCGCGTGTGGAGAGGAACTCTTTAACGGCGTCTATCACTGTAGCGCCTTCATAACCCCAGCCGCAGCGGGAGCCGCCTCAATCATCTGCTGCATCTGGGCCTGTTGCGCTCGTCCCTCACGGATTTGAGCGATCTGCTCTGGCCCATTCATCCACGAAGGCGGGACCGCGTTGATCTTCGCTAACTCATTAACAATCACATCCATGTTGAATTGATCCAGGGACGAGGGGTCTTGTGTGGTGTTCACCACCGCAATGGCCGCCTCAAGCGTCCGAAGGAACCCGGAAGCCTCTTCGGCTCTCTGAGACCGACTGAGCGGGCTATCATAGATAATCTCAAACTCACCCTGCGCCTCAATCAACATATCAGGCATAGGCGGCAACAATCCCTGTTGCAGCAAGACATCTACCTCGCGCTCAATCATTGGGCCGAGACCCTCAGACTGCTGACGCCCCATAGTCGGAGACAGAAGAGCGCCCTTCTCGCGGGCTCTCTCTAACACTTCGGTTGCAGTCATAGTAGGAGTTTCAATCAGGATTTGAAATAGTGAGACTAAAAACCCATCATTAATGACTTGGCGCTCCATATCCATCAATTCTTGGCCCGCCGCCAGATTCCCAGTCGGTAGGGTGTGTACCAGCGGGCGTCCCTCGGCGGTTACACCACCCGGATTAAGAGCCCCGGGCTTTAGGCTAAACGTATCAAGGATACCATCGTCATGCGTCAGCAGTACGGGGGACACAGTACGATGTCCCTGAGTGAGCATTGTTTTCTTCTGCTCGTTAAGAACCTTAATGCTGGGAAGAACAAACATCGCCGGGGACCGGCCATATAGCTCACCGGGGCCAGTGACGTATCGACTGACCATATAAGGGAATGTGTCGAACCCGCCCTCGCCCAGAACCTCGCGCCCCTGCACGGAAATATAATATGATGCGTAGGGCTTGCCTTTGCTGTCCAGCCTATCAGGGTCAACCTCTGCCCTCGGCTTGATGCAATGGATAATCTCGAATTTCCTGTCGGGCTCTTTCCGGGCCGCTGTCTTCACCGAGTCCGGCACATCATCCCATAGCCCTTGCTCGACACGCTGCATCATCTGCCGCGCCGTCAGCGCATACTTGCGAAACGCCGTATCGACAATGCCTTGGTGGTTATTATCAAATAGCAACTCACGCAAGTCGGTGGCCGCATACCGCAAGCCGCCTTTATCGTGCGCGTCCACAAACATGATGCCAGTGCCGAAGGCACCCAGCCCCATATAAACTTCATGTTGTTGGCTGGCGAAGTTGGCTTTAGACGCATAACGCTCTTTGAATAGCCTGTCCGTCGCCGCCTCAAACCATAATGCAACCTCGCGGTCTGTAGCCAAGGTAGGATCACTCGGCTCCAGCCGGTGCCACTTCTGCGTCCGTGGCGTGAGCATACTCTCCATCGCCGCAGCGAACCGCTCAAGGGCTAACCCCGCTGTGCTGTCGATCATTTTCTCGGTGCGCTTCTCACCTCGCGTCTGTTCAGACGTGGGCTTGAATAACGTATCCGCATACCGTGGTAGCACTCTGTCCGCTATCTCCGTCCAATGGGACTCCCATGTCCCGCGCTGGCTCTCAAGCGCCTCGTAGCGCTTGATGATTTCGTCCGCTATGGTGCTACTCATTGGTCACTGCCCTAACAGGCTTTTGGCCGCGCCGGATGTTTCTCCAATGCCGCCCGTGGATGAAACGCTCGACCGCCCCGCGGCGATTCTCTTACGGCGCAACACTTCGCTGGCGGGCTCTGCCTTCTTAACTTCCGGTGCTGGGGCCGGGGGGGGTGTGGCAGGGGTCGCTGGACCGCCGCCCATTAGGCCGACCCCAGCAATTTCTTAGAGGTTTTGTTCTCAGTGTCCTCGCTACCCTTCGACAAGATCGTCTCAGATCGCCCGGTGGCCGATGCTCTGCGCTGTCTTGCCGCTAGGGCTTCAGCTTGAACGTCCGCGTCTGAACGCGACGGCGGTGCCGGGGGTGGGATAGGAGCAGGGGACGAGCCCCCACCTAAAAGTCCGCCCATAAGATGTCTCCTTTAGATCACACTGTTGCAACAGTATCACACCGTACCACAAAAAAGAACCCCCACGCAATAGGCGTGAGGGCTAGTTGTTCTCAGGGATGATCCATGTCTATCACGGAAGGGAGGTTCCTATGACTATCCAAAGATATCATATTCAACATTACTCGCAACCCTTTTTCTGCGAAACCTTCGGCTCGACGCAGAATCCTTGCGGCCCACCGAGCGACTAAACGTAATAGCTAACGCATCCCCAAAATCGGGCGAAGCGTGACCGCGTTTCTTCATCTTCTCCTTAGCCTCTAACTTCAACTGCCCCTTCAGCGTGAACTCATACATTGGCGCACACAGATCGTCCGCCAACTCCTTCTTGTCCGGCAGAGACCCACTAGGCAACCAATCCCGCACCCGCCCCCACATCTCCGTCCGGTGGTTCGCATACGCCGACTTATCGTCCGCACCCCCACCTGTCTTAACCTCTATCACCCGGAAGCCGCTCTCCTTCAACACATCAACCACGCCGCCCCCAACTCCGTCCCCCTCAACAAAAACCGCGTCCGGGCCATACCGATCTATCCCCCGGGCAACATGCTTCGCTAACTCAACAACCGAGCAAGACTTATACGCCTCAAAATCTATCGTCCCCGCATCCCGGCCCTGCCGATACGCTATCACCGCCGAGTCATCCCCAAACCGAGCCGGGTCCACACCCATCACCAAAGGAGCCCCAGGGTCCGGCGTAGGCTCACGCTCAATCGCATCATCAACCTGACCCCGCCCAATAAACTGATAATCACCCTGGCGCGGAAACTGACCGTAAACCTCTACCCGTGCCTGATCCGAGTCCTCACCGTACTGCCGTATAATGTCATTATACAAACCCGGGTCGTTCTCCTCGACAGTCCGCCCATCAATCGTGTCCGTGTTCCACTGAGACCGGTTCCCGTGAAAACACTCAAAAAACTCACCACTCGGATTTCTCGGGTTACTAATCGCTATCCATAACCGATGCGTCGTAGCGTCCGTGAAATATCCCTGCGCCACCGGCCATATACAACCCGGTATCCCCGATGCCTCATCAAATAACACCGCCATCCCCATCTGGCTGTGAACACCGGCGTAAGCGTCAGGTGCTTCCTCAGACCATAGCCGCGCTTGAATATACCAATACGCATCATCATACCCTGTCGTCTCCTTTAACGACTTCACCAGCCAGTCCGCCGGTCGTAACGACATCGCCTGATGCTCAAACCACCGTGAATGAATCGCCATAGTCGCCCACTTCCTAATCTCAGGGAAGGTGGTCGATTTAAGCTGCTGCTCCGTATTAGCCGACACAATAACCGTCGCGCTAGGTAAACAGCTAAATAACCAGATACTAATCCAAGCCAAAAACGCCGACTTCCCAATCCCACGGCCAGAAGCCCGGGCGAGCTTCATTAACTCAGGCATATCCCCATGCGTTACCTTGCGCTGGTTCTCCAGTATGTGATCCCGTATCTGGATCAACGCATCCCGCTGCCATTGCCTCGGACCAGCATGATGCTCCAGCGGTGAGTTGGGCTTCCCCCAGGGAAACGCATACAACACAAAACCTAAAGGGTCGTCACGGAACTGAAGTATCCGTGCAACCAATTGCTCTTCATCAGGTAACGGAGCTTGCTTGGGCATCTAATGAACCACGCTGTCTTCGTCAGGAAGAACATAATCAGGGTAAAAGCTCCCGACGATATCATCATACAGATCGTTAACCGCTAAGGCGATAATCTGGTCAGCAGAGGGGTGCTCACCATCAACCGTAAGGTGCTCAATAGGGAACACAATCTTTGCGATAGTTTCTTTGTTCATCTTACTACCTCATATTCAATTTTAAAAAATAATATAAAGAGGGGCCGTGTGGGGACTGAGTCGCAAAAACATCGCAGAATCCCGGGGGTACCCCCGCCACACCCCCCCCCGGCCCACGATTTTCGGCGGTCGCGTTCAAGGTCATTCGTCTGAGCCTAGCTGCGATCCGATGGTGGTTGTGTTACTGTCATCCTCTACACTCATCCTCTACACTCTCAACTTGTAGGCTAGGCTGGTGCTCTACCACCTTAAGCTTATCAAGGTTGGCTTGAGCAAGCTCCATCATATTGCCTAACGATATCTCGACGGATGTAGAGACCGCAACGGCACTCGGTACACATTTAACGATCAACTGCACATACAGCGCTTTATCAGTCTCGGCCAATTTGTCGAGCCATTCGCCATTTTCGCCATTGACTCGATTAAAGCTTTTTTCTATCGCATCCTTGATTGCCAAACTACGCTTTCCGAGTGAGCCTTTTTTTCTAGACATATTCTGAGCCATTATATTGATAAGCCGTTGTTGACGTTGACGTTAACGTAAACCTGCACGACCTGCAATATACCTATATCCTGATCTTTTTCTTTCCTTTGTTATCAAGGGCTTATCAATTAATTATCTCGGCCCGGTGTTTTAATGCTTGCATGGTGTAACAATATGTGACCATACTATGATCATGAGAAATCAACGAAACATTAGAAAGGCACTGACCAAATGAAAATCCACACAACCGCCATGCTGGCCGTTTACGCTTTAACGTCAGTATTAATCATCGTCGCCGGGCTTGAGCTTCATACGGCGATATCGGATGCGATGTTTACGCTTTGCATTGAGAATATGTTTAACGGTTTTGAAACGGAGTGCATACGATGAAAATCAAGATTACAAACATCCCGAAAGTCGAAGAAGCCTTGAGCGCCGTCAACGGTAAAGCGCGGTCATTCACAGTTCAGGCCGCTGATATTCATGCTCTCTCCATTGCCGCAGAGGCTAAGATGGCTCGTGGTGGCTTGACGCAAAAGGCCCGGGTCGGCGCTGTTTTGACTCACCGCCCAGCGGGCCCCTCGGCCAACTCGTATAGATACGCCGCGATTTCTACCAAAATCGAATTGACGAAGACCACCGGCGGCTGGTGGCTGACTGGTGTGGAACGTGCGAGCGTATGG
>Ga0114996_10002504_pt1 | contig 23805 bp, 24 predicted proteins | sample ArcticOcean_MG_C_4_FD_87039 | JGI IMG/M metagenome (GOLD analysis project Ga0114996, IMG submission 87039) | Marine microbial communities from western Arctic Ocean - ArcticOcean_MG_CB4_134 | ecosystem: Environmental > Aquatic > Marine > Oceanic | place: Arctic Ocean: Canada Basin | collected... | reverse complement strand
GGTTTAGCGCATTTTTAGGATGCGTTATAATTTATTATGAGTTCCATCACAATAAGGAGGATTTGAAGTTTGTTTACAGTTACATAGATATATTTTTTTATCCTCATTTTTAGTAAATATTTTAGGAGTAAATTCAAACCCTTTATGTGCCCCGTTGCAAAAAGGTTGGTTTTCTGACAACCCACAAGAGCACCAAGCATATTTTTTGTCTTTTATTGCGTCTATTGCTATAGGCGCTTTGCTAAACATCTTAGGCAATTTCATATTAATTTGGGTGTTTTTTCACACATACAATTTACAATAATTATAAAAGAAGAAGATATGCCTGTGATTGAATAAAATAACCCTCCGCTTGGGAGGGTTATTTTAATTATTGGTTGACTGCGAATGTTATTGGTACAAAAATGAGCTCATTGTCGAAACCGTCAGGGTTATAAACCTCCATTTTAGATTTATTAAGTGCAGGATTAACTATCCCTGGATTGCCAACACGGTATTGCATTAATTCTTCTAATGAATTAAACATATCCCAAGTAACAACCGTTGAAGTATTTTTATTTCGAGGTGCAATTTTCCTTCCAACGCCCCAGTTTACCATTCCCATTTTATCCATATTCATTGTAAAATGCTTCTTCCATAATACCTTATTTTCAGAAATAAAACCAGCTAAATTTTTAGGTCTTGCAAAGTTAAATTGAATCACCTTACCCAACCCTTTTTCTATACTTACCTCATCAACAAATATATGTCTAGTATCCTCTGTCCAAGTAAAGTTTCCACTTAAGGCTTCAACCATTTCTAACTCATCCTTGCTCAATACTTTCGATGCGTTGTTCCACCATGAATTTTTTTCACTAAGCATCGCTGCAATATCTTTATTTGATTGAACAAAAAGATAATTATATCTTTCTTCATTGTCTATTGCATCTACTGTGTAACGCTTCAAGAATGCCCAAAAAGCAATGTCTCCATTGTCGACAGCCTTTTGCGCAACTTTTTTCATATAAATTGATTGTACTTTCTCAAATGCTTCTAGGTCTCCTTCAATTCTCACGGCATGCATTGAAAAAGTTTGATACACCTGAGCATTAATTCCAAAGGATAGTAAAATTATTAAAATGAATAATATTTTTTTCATGATCATTAGTTCAGTATTAACAATATAAGACATTTAATTGTCTTTAGCAATTTATTATCCTTATAAGGAATAACACCTGAACTTACTGAAGAAGATATGGTTTAGTTGCATTGGTCTCTGACCCATTGATCTGAATTTGTATGACCTAAGCTAGCACGTACTCCAATCAGCACAAGCACCTCTTAAATCTCCTAAATTTCACTTTGCAATTCCTCCGGGAATATAAGGATTAACATAATCAGGGCACGATAAAATCAAAATATGTTTCTGGAAAGGGTTCTTTCTTTAGAGTAAAATGCCACCATTCTTTTTCATAAGGTATAAAACCTGATGCCAACAAAGTCTCTCGCAAAAGTTTTCTATAGTATTTTTGTGTTTTTGAGAGGTGGGGAAAATCATAATTTGAAAGACCACCGAAAAAATCCCACGGACCACCCATATCAACTTCTTTTCCTTTGTTTTTACCCTCAAGATAAATAATGGTTAAATCAATAGTGCTTCCTCGACTATGACCACTTTTTTTAGCAATGAAACCTAATTCAAAAAGTGAACTTTTCTTTAATTTAGGATAGTGTTTAATTTTATTAATAGTATCCACTTGAACTTTCGACCAACGAATAAAATGGTTTACAGCTTTTTGAGGGCGATAGGCATCAAAAATTTTAATACCTAGACCATAAGAATTTAAAGTGTTTTGAGCTTTTCTTATACCTTCTGCCATTTCAATTGTTCCTACTGCTATCTTGGAAATATACCCATCGATAGGGTTTCCCATAAAATTCTCTGAAGTCCCATATCTTAAGTCAACAATCAAACTAGGAACCACCTCTTCTAAATCAATGAAGCCTTGTGGTATTTCTTGAGAATTAATGTATAAGGAAACAAATAGTAAAAGAAGAAGTAGCTTTTTCATAGGTTTCATTAAAAGTAATGAAATTTATAAGGATTAGAAATACCAGAACTTACTGAAGATGATATGCCTAATCTGGACAAGTTCCCCAGACGGGTTTGTTAGGGTTTGTTAGCGCTGAATCAGTTGCAAAATTATCTGGTTCAGAGGTAATATTAGATACACACTAACTAGTTAAATCTTGATTGAATGCAGATGCATTGCTAAACATAGATTGCATATCAGTCACATTAGAAGTGTCCCAACTACCTATATCCTGGTTGAATGAATTAGCTTCTAAAAACATATTACCCATATTAGTAACACTAGAATTATTCCAGCTTCCTATGTCTTGGTTGAATGCAGTACTTGTTTGAAACATTCCATACATACTAGTTACACTAGAAGTATTCCAGCTAAACCTTCTCCAAGAGTAGAGAGAATTAAATTATACTTTGCTTTTTGAAAATTAGCGGTAAGAACAAGATCTGCAGTGATTGTAATAGTAAGTGGATTTTGGGTAGATCCATTAGACCAGTTCACAAACCTATATTTCGCATCGGGGGTAGCTGTAACAGAAACGGATTTGCCTTCTGCATATTCCCCGCCTGTTGTATTTACAGTCCCACCAGTGTTAGCTTTTACAGAAAGAAAATAATTATGAATTTCATTCTTGGAACAAGATAAAATCAGAATAAAAAATAAATCTTACGCACCTATAAAAATAAGGTTTATACTTTAAAAAGCTACAAGTAAAGCAAGAAGTAATAGCTGTTTCATTGTGTTTTTTAAAAAATTAAAACCTCGATTTAAACCTCCTTATACTACCTGAAGGATCATTTTCATTATAATCAGAAGCTAATAAAAGGGCGTTATATAAGTTAACTGTTTTACCAGACTTTGAAAAGGTTTTTGGACTATAAACGTCTTCTGAATTAGGTTTATTAAGTGATTCATACATCTCTATACCGGACTCCATAATTATTTTTTTAATTGATGAAGCAGATAATTTTGGATAAAAAGAACGTAAAACAACAGCAACTCCCGTCACATTTGGAGCAGCCATTGAAGTTCCATTTAAATATTCAAATTTACCATCTAATACAGAAGAATAAATTTGATATCCAGGAGCAAACAAATCAACATTGTTTAGTCCATAATTTGAAAAATTTGCAATTTGTTTTGAATCATAACTATAAGAAGTTGCTCCAACTGTTATAACGTTATTTAAAAATTCTTTTCCATCCACTTGATCAGTTGGATACGTTTCATTTAAATCTGAGTCTATGTCATTTGAATCATTTCCAGCAGCATTTACAATTAGAACATCCTTTTCAAAAGCATACTCCATTGCATCAGTTACCCATTCAGAATTAGGGGAATATTTTTTTCCAAAACTAAAATTAATGATCTTAGCTCCATTGTCTACAGCATATCTTATTGATAACGCTACATCTTTATCATATTCATCACCATCGGGAACACATCTTATTGGCATAATTACAGCACTATTTGAAACACTTACAACAATTCCACTTACATGGGTTCCGTGCTTATGCCTATCTGAAACATTAGAGTCACCATAATCTCTATCATTAAAATCATCAGGATTATCTCCTACTACTCCCCTCCCATTAAAATCAACATTATTATGAAAATCATTACTAGACTTATAATATTCAATTGCTTCCAAAAATCCTTGTCGTGTCCAATTATTAGCTTTAGCAAAATTTAAAAACCTTAAAGATTCATCCATTTTAACTGACTTTGGTGATATATTTTTGGCTTCTTCGAGTGAATAATCATCTTTACCTATTGCTGAAGCAATTAAACTATCAGATTTAAAAAGCATCATAGAGAGCTGTTGAATTCTATTTATAGTTTCATTATTTTTAGCTATTGCTTTTTCAATTTCATTTTTATAAACTTTACTTAATGGATCTTCTTTATTGGTCTTTTTATATAATCTAACATACTCTAAATTTTCTTTATTTGATTCTCCCAAAAAGTTCCATCCATTAATATCATCTACATAACCATTTTGATCGTCATCAATACCATTATTTGGAATTTCATCAGAATTATTCCATATATTTTCAGATAAATAAGGGTGCTCAGTTTCAACGCCAGAATCAATTACTGCCACAATAACGTTTTTACCTTTTTGGTTTTTAATTAATTCATTATTAGCTTTTACAACACTCATTCCAGGAATTTTGTCAGAATTAATATCTAATAACGACCAGTTTTCTTTTAAATTATCATTTAATAATTCATTATTAAAATCTTTAGCTTTTATAGTTATTGGATCTCCAAGAAACTTATACGAGGAACAGCTTACAAAAATGAAAATAGCGGAAAGTAATAATAATATTTTTTTCATAAGATTGTTGTTTATTTTCGATCGTTAATATTTTTCAAGTTTTACAATTGTAAGCCGAGCAAAAGTAAGTCCAATTATTAATAATAAAAAAGAAATTAAATAATTACCGATTACTAGGTGTCCAACACCGAACAAAGTGCTATTTAGAAATATTAAACCAAAGAAAAAACCTAACCAATTGTTTTTATTACCATCATTAATACTTTTAACATTATTTGAAATAGGCCCCCAAAATTCTTTAAGCCTAATTTTATTATAATAACTTAGTTAAATGAGACGTTTCAACTGGTTTAATTAGTAAAGTAACAATTAAACTTAAAATGGTTGAAATAACTAAAATGAAAGTTGCTCTTATAAGTGAATAATCGTCTTGGTAAATTAATATTGAACTATTATTGGGCCAAACTGGATACTACCAGCTCCTACATATGCAATTTTAACCATTATTTTTGAAGACCTGTATTAATTTAAGATATAAACAATTTGTTTTTCAATAATACAAATAATTTTAGGTTTTAAGTTCTTTAATTTAAGAGAAGGTGTTTTGAGAATTTTAATAATTTATCTTTTTCATCAAGAGATAAATTAATTGGTAATTGAGCTAAACCAATAATCCTTCTAATTATCTCTATACCCAAATAATTCTCTACTAATTTTCGATTTACAGACTTAGAATAATAATTCAGTATTTCAGTTAAATATTTTTCGTCAAGGGTTGTTATTATTATGTGAGCTATAAAAACTCCTAAATCAAACTCTAGATCTCCAATAAAACTAAATTCAGGATCAATAATATAAATTCCATCATTATTCTTCATCCAGCTTCCAGGATAAAAATCACCATGTAATAAAGTTTTTCCTTTTTTTAAATATTGATCACCTATAAATAGTGACCTATTCTTTAATGACTCATTATTTATAAAAGAATGCGCCAGTTTTTCTAATCCAGGCTGGACAGAGTTTAAGGGGAAACCATTGTCTTTTATAAATGGCAATACAAATATGTGCTGGTGATTTAATTTCTTAAGATCATTATTCAATGGATAGTTTATATCATAATGACACGAGTGTATGTCCTCCAATATTTTAGTAAGCTTAAATATTGATTCTTTACTTATTTTTCTGTTTGAGTAAATACTTGAAAAATCATCAAAATTTCCTAAATCTTCTAGAGTTATAAAAAAACTTTCTTTTACATAGCTTATTATTTTTGGGAAATTATTTTTTAAGCCATTATTATCAATAGTTTTATAAAAATTATATTCAACACCTATTCTTTCGATTGGAGCTAGAATATCTGGATATTTTTGAACGTAAGATCTTGATTGTTTAAATATTAATGAGCGACTATTTGTCTTTACTCGTAACACTACATTCATGTTTCCTTCTCCAGCTGTACTTATTTCTAATAAAATTTCATTCTTATATAAAACCTTGTGTTTATTAAATAGGTCCGTTAAATCAATTAAAGACGTATTGGCGTCAATATTTGTCATGGATTGATTTTATTAAATTTTTGTAGCTTTTTCCAATATTTTTTTTTAACCTCTGACACATTAATTTTTGTAAAAATTTTAATTTTTCGATTAAAATTCTCGACAGGAGTTTCAAACAAATCAAATTCAAAATAATAATTATTTGCAATAGCCTCTATTATAGCTATATCCCACATTATCCAATGTTTTTTTTCTTTATCTTCTTTAGTCCACCATCTTTCATAGGAATCCCATCTGTCTATTAGATATGATCCTAAAGCGTTATTATTTGATAGATATAGTTCCAATTCATTTCGATTAAAAATCATGTGTTGAGATGTTGTAGCCGTCATTACTGTTAAATCAAGATCTGCAGAATCTAGCAAAAAATTTATTGCCAAAGGGTCATTTCTTGAATTGAACTCATTTTTATTATATAAATTAGTTAGTGGATTATGCCAAAAACCCAAATAAAAAACTTTTATATTTTTCTTAATATCTGGTGCATTAATAATTGCAGAAGCTACATTTGTACATGAACCAAGAATGACTATATACAAAGGATTTTCATTGGAATACAATCTGGCTTTTTTAATTATAAAACTAGAAGCTTGAGAGTTTTTTACACTTAATAAATTATTTATTGGATCAGGACTTCCTAACAATGAAGGAATTGAGTTTATATTGACTAATTGTAAAATCTTATCATTTATTTTCTTACTCTCTAAGGCTGTATTTAAAGAAGCTAAAGGAGAAGTGTTAAACTGTGAAGCAGTAATCCCTAAGATATTAAAAGTTGGTTCAGATAAAGCTCCAGAAATAGCAAATAAGTCATCTACTTCATTTGCTGAATCTGTATCAATGATTATTGGAATTTTTTGTGCATTCAAAAAACCTATAAATAAAAATACAAGTATAAAAAATCTCACTTTAAAAATCATTTTCTAAAACTGAAATTCCATTTAAATCTGTTGTGAGAATGCTTGACATATAATCAAGAAAAGGTCTAATAGAGATAAAATCATCGGAAAGGTTAGTAATAAAATTTGAAGAAATAACTAAATCATCGCTGTATTTTTTCACAAACAGATACCTTTTCATTCTAATCAAGTCAATATTAGGATCATCTTTTAAAAACCCTCTAGGAGATGTTTTCACTTGGTCTCCATCGATATCACCCCAATTTCTCTTGAATGAATTTTCATTTATAATTTCTCTAAAATCATCAGAATTGAATTCAAGCTCTTTTCTAATTCGTAATAAATCATCTTTATTTGGCTTAAAGAATCCAACAGCAACAAAGCTCTGTTTAGGTTTTATATGAAGATAGTACCCTCCCCTTAAGCTTGGTGTTCTTCTTTTGAATGAAATACCAAAATTTATTTTATAAGGAGTTTTGTTTTTTGAGAATCTGATATCTCTGTATATTCTAAAAATTTTATAATTCTCAATATTATCATGCTTGTTTAGTTCTTCAACTATTATTGAGGAAAAATTTTTAATTTTATTTTGAATATTGGCAAACCTTAGCTTATTTTTCTCAAACCAATCTCTATTATTATTTAATTGAAGTTCATTGAGAAATGAAAATATTTCTTGATTTAAATTTTGCATTTATAATAAATTATTAATGATTTAAAGGTATAAAAAAAACCCCCAGCCTTTTGACTGGGGGGTAATAAATCAAACAGATTAGAATCTGATTTATTAACAATCAATATTATTGATTTCCAAGAATTATAGGCATACCATTTTTACCACTTCCGATAACAATTACTTTTGCATTAGGGGATTGTGCAAGCAGTAATGTAGCCTCAATTCCTTTCTCTTGAAGTATTAGAGGCGATAAAGAAGCGCTTAAAATACGATTAGCTTTAGCTTTACCTTCAGCATCAATTCTCTGTCTTTCAGCTTCTTGAATAGATTTTGCTATTCTAAACTCATATTCCAATGCTTCTTGTTCCTGATTTAATTTTCTTTCAATAGCTTCCTTAATTGCTTGAGGAAGAGTAACATCTCTAACTAATACAGCATTTAATTGAATGTATTGATCTTGGACAACCTTTTGAGTTTCCTCAAAAATTTCATTTTGAATTGCATCACGCTTTGAAGAATATAATTGTTCAGGTGTATATCTCCCAACAACTGATCTAGCTACAGCACGAATTTGAGGTATTAAAACAATGTTAACATAATTCTCTCCTTTAGTTTTATGGAGTAAACCTAATTTAGCTATTTGAGGTTGATACAGAACTGAAACATCTAATGATATTTCAAGTCCATTTGATGAAAGAACCTGCATGTTTCCTTCAAAAAACTCTTGTTGTTTTACATTATATAAGTATACTTTATTCCAAGGCGCAATTATTTTAAAACCTTCACCTAAAGCAGGTTGGTCTGTGACAACTCCTCCTCCAAAAGTTTTAAACAAAACACCTGCTTCTCCATAACCAATATTTACTGATGATCTGGATAATAAAATTAATAATAAAAAGCCCACAGCGAGTATGGGTAATCCAATTTTTGGTAGACGTTGCATAATAGTTAGTTTTATAAATTAATATTTGTTATTTATTAGGTTAGCATTCCTCCGTCAACATTTATAACTTGACCTGTAATATAAGAAGATAAATCTGAAGCTAAGAAAACACATGCTTTAGCAACATCTTCAGGCGAACCTAATCTTTTCAAAGGTATGGCATTTCTCCATTTCTCAACAATTTCTTTTGATAATTGTTTTGTCATTTCTGTTTCTATGAATCCAGGAGCTATAACATTACTCCTTATGTTTCTAGAGCCAAGCTCTAAAGCTATTGATTTTGAAAAACCAATAATCCCAGCTTTTGATGCTGAATAATTTGATTGTCCTGCATTACCTTTAACACCAACAATTGAACTCATATGAATAAGAGAACCTTTTCGTTGTTTTAAAAAAGTTTTTTGTACGGCTTTTGTCATGTTAAAGACAGATTTTAAATTAACATTTATTACATCATCAAAATCTTTTTCACTTAAACGCATTAATAAATTGTCTTTTGTTATTCCAGCGTTATTAACTAAAATATCAATCCCTGAAAAATCATTCAATACAGAAGCTACAAGTGATTCAGCTTCAGAAAAACTAGAGGCGTCACTTTGATAACCCATAATTTTAACATTAAAAGACTCTAACTCTTTGATTAGTTTATTGGCTTGCTCCATTGATTTTGAATAAGTAAAAGCCACACTACAACCTTGTTTAGCATATTCTAAAGCAATACCTCTTCCAATTCCTCGAGTAGCTCCAGTAATAATAGCAATTTTATCTTTTAGAAGTTTCATTTAATTTAATATTTCAGATACTTTGGCGCCAATTTTAGCAGGGGAATCTACTACATGTATGCCACATTCTCTCATTATTCGCTTTTTTGCTTCGGCGGTATCATCAGATCCACCCACAATTGCACCAGCATGTCCCATTGTTCTTCCTTTTGGTGCCGTTTCTCCAGCAATATATCCTACAACAGGTTTCGGATTTCCTTGAGATTTAATCCAATAAGCTGCATCAGCCTCTAATTGACCTCCAATTTCTCCAATCACAACTATACATTCTGTTTCAGGGTCATTCATAAATAATTCTACCGCATCCTTTGTTGTTGTCCCAATAATCGGATCTCCACCTATACCAATAGCTGTAGTTATACCCAATCCTTCTCTAACAACTTGATCAGCAGCTTCATATGTTAAAGTTCCTGATTTAGAAACAATTCCAACATTACCCTTTTTAAATACAAAACCAGGCATAATACCCACTTTAGCTTCATCTGGAGTTATTATTCCTGGACAATTTGGTCCAACAAGTATAGCTCCCTTTTTCTTTACATATGGAGCTGCTATAACCATATCAGCAACAGGTATACCTTCAGTAATTGCAATAATTACTTTGATTCCAGCATCAGCAGATTCCATTATTGCATCCCCTGCAAAAGCTGGAGGAACAAAAATAACAGAAGTATCTGCTCCGGTTTCACTTACTGCTTCAACCACAGAATTAAAAACCGGTTTATCTAGATGAAATTGACCACCCTTACCTGGAGTTACTCCACCTACTATGTTAGTTCCATATTCAATCATATGAGTAGCATGAAAAGTTCCCTCACCTCCAGTGAAACCTTGAATTATAATCTTGGAACTTTTGTTAACTAGTACACTCATTTTTTGTTATTATTAGGTTATTTATACTTTTATTCTCTCTTGATATAGTCCTTTTTCTGTATCTATTTTAATTTTATCTCCTTCATTTATAAATAAAGGAACATTAATCCTAGCGCCAGTTTCCGTTACGGCATGTTTAGTTGCATTTGTAGCAGTATTTCCTTTTACACCAGGTTCAGTTTGTGTAATTTCTAAAATGACACTTGCAGGCATATCCACCGAGAGAGGCGTTCCATCTTCAGAATTAATTGATATTGTAACTACCTCACCTTCTTTTAATAACTCTGAAGAGTCAATAATTTTTTTATCAATATTAATTTGTTCATAATCATCTGTATTCATGAAATGAAACTGATCAGAATCATTATATAGAAACTGGTATTTATTTGTTTCAACACGAATTGATTCAATTTTGTGACCTGAAGAAAAAGTATTATCAACTACTTTTCCAGAAGAAACACTTTTAAGTTTAGTTCTAACAAAAGCAGGTCCCTTTCCAGGTTTTACATGAAGAAATTCAATGATTTTATATATATCATTATTAAACTTAACACAAAGTCCTTTTCGTATATCTGATGTATTTGCCATTTCTAATTTTTTTGAAAATACCCCTTCATAATTCCTCTTTGAGAATTATGAATAAAACTTAAAATCTCATCTCTTTCTGGAGTAGCCGTCATTTCAGCTTCAATTATTTCAGTAGCTTGAGTAGTATTATATTTCTTTTGAAAAAGCAGTCTGAATATAGCTTGAATTTCAGTAATTTTTTCAGAAGAAAATCCTCTTCTTCTTAATCCAACAGAATTTATCCCTACATAAGAAAGAGGTTCTCTAGCTGCTTTTACAAAAGGAGGAACATCTTTTCTAACTAAAGAGCCTCCTGCTACAAAAGCATGATCTCCAATAGTACAGAATTGGTGAACCGCAACAAAACCAGCAAGTATTACATAATTTCCTATTTTTATATGACCTGCTAATGTGCTATTATTTGAAAAAATACAATTATTACCTACTATACAATCATGCGCAATATGAGAATAAGCCATTATTAAACAGTTTTTTCCAATCTTTGTTCGCATTCTGTCATTAGTTCCTCTATTAATGGTAACTGATTCTCGTATTGTTGTATTATTTCCTATTTCAGCAATAGTATCTTCTCCATTAAATTTCAAATCCTGAGGAACTGCAGATATTACTGAGCCAGGAAAAATATTACAATTTTTCCCAATCCGAGCCCCTTCCATTATAGTAACATTTGAACCAATCCATGTGCCTTCACCTATAATCACATTATTAGATATTGTAGTAAAAGGTTCAATCACTACATTTTTGGCAATTTTTGCACCTGTGTGCACATAAGATAAAGGTTGATTCATATTTCTTTTCTTTTAATTTGAGCCATTAAGTCTCCTTGGGTAGTTAAATTTCCATTTACATAACTATAACCACGCATGTGGCAAATACCTCTTCTAATTGGAGTAATTAATTCTAATTTAAAAATCATTGTATCTCCAGGATGAACCGTTTTTTTAAATTTCACATTATCCATTTTCATGAAAAGGGTTATATAGTTCTCAGGATCAGGGACAGAATTTAATATTAAAATACCACCTGCTTGAGCCATAGCTTCAATCTGAAGAACACCTGGCATAACAGGAGCTCCAGGAAAATGACCTTCAAAAAAGGGTTCATTCATAGTAACGTTTTTTAAAGCAATAACATGAGTTTCTGACAGCTCAAAAATTTTGTCAACCAATAAAAAAGGTGGTCTATGTGGAAGTATCTTCATTATCGCGACACTATCTAATAATGGATCCTTATTTATGTCTATAAAAGGAATATTTGATTTTTTCTCTGCTTTGATGATGCTATATAACTTTTTTCCAAAAGAAGTATTAACCTTGTGCCCAGGTTTGTTGGCAATTACTCGACCTTTTATTCTTGTTCCAACTAAAGCAAGATCTCCAATAACATCAAGAAGCTTATGTCTAGCTGCTTCATTGGGAAAATGAAGTGTTAAATTATCTAATATTCCATTTGGCTTGACGCTTAATTTATCTTTTCTAAAGGCTTTTTTTAATTTTTCCATCGCAATTATAGATGGAGGTGTATCAACGTATACTATAGCATTATTTAAATCTCCACCTTTTATTAAACCATTCTCTAATAGAGCTTCTAATTCATGAAGAAAGCTAAAAGTTCTTGCAGAAGAGATTTCCTTTTTAAAACTTCCTAAAGTTTCTAAAGATGCATTTTGAGTTCCTAATACTTTAGTTCCAAAATCAACCATTGTAGTAACTTGATACTCATCTGAAGGAATAACAGTTATTTCACTGCCTGTTTCTTTATCTTTATAGTTTATTATTTCACTAACAACATACTCTTCACGTAATGACTCTTGTTCTTGAATTCCAGCTTTTTCAAGTGCTTCAATAAAGAATTTTGATGATCCATCCATTATTGGAGGCTCTGGGCCGTTAATTTCTATAAAGCAATTATCAATGTCAAAACCAACTAGAGCAGCTAAGACATGCTCAGAAGTTTGAATTTTAATTCCATTTCTTTCAATATTAGTTCCGCGATCAGTATTAATCACTAAATTTATATCTGCTGAAATTTGATTATCACCTTTCAAATCACTTCTAATAAATATAAAGCCTGTGTTTTCAGGTGCAGGTAAAAATGATAATTTCACTTCAGTTCCTGTATGAAGACCAACACCTTCCAAAAATACAGGTTTGCCAATAGTTTTTTGAGAAACAGTTTTTAAAATCATAATTTAATATCTTTTTCAACTTTACTTAAACGAGCTTCAATATCTATGAGATTTTTAAAGTGAATATAAGACTTACTATAAACTGAATAATCTAAAGCCGGATTACCTTGTACTTTACTATTTTCAGGCATACTGCTAATAACTCCTGATTTACCTTGTATTTTTGAATTATTTCCAACTGTTAAATGACCAGCAAAACCAGACTGACCACCTGCTATACAGTTTTCACCAATTTTAGAAGAGCCTGCAACACCTGATTGAGCTGCAATTACAGTATTGGCTCCTATTTCTACGTTATGTGCAATTTGTATTTGATTGTCTAACTTAACCCCTTTGTAAATAATGGTTGAACCTAATGTAGCTCTATCAATTGTAGAATTAGCACCTATATCAACATTATCTTTAATAATTACATTACCTATTTGAGGTGTCTTTTTATATGAACCGTCTTGTTGTAAAACAAATCCAAAACCATCAGACCCAATAACACAGCCACTATGTATAATACAACCCTTTCCAATTATCGAATCAGAAAGTATATTTACACCAGGCATTATAATTGTGTTATCGCCAATTTGGACGTTTTCACCGATAAAACAATTAGGAAAAATCTTAACACCTTTACCTATTGTAGAGTTTTCTTCTATAACAGAACCCTCACCAACATAACAATCTTCACTTAATTTAATTGATTGGTGAATTATTGCTGATTTAGAAACACCATTACGTTGAGTTTTTAAATTTTGATAAAACTCTAGAAGTTTAGTAAAGGCAACATATGGATCTTCAACTCTTACAAGTGTAGGGTTAAAATCTCCTTCAGGTTTAAAATCATTTTTAACTATAACGACAGAAGCTTTAGTTGTATATAAGTATTTAGTATATTTTGGATTCGATAAAAAGGTTAAACTGCCAGATTGAGCTCCTTCAATTTTAGCAAGCTCATGAATAGAAATTTTAGGATCACCTTCTATTGTGCCATTAAGTTTTTGTGCAATTTGTTTAGCAGTGAATTTCATCAGCGCAAAATTAACAAAAATCTATGGATTGTTTTTTAAGATCATACAAAATGATTAATAGTTAAATTAAAAACTTTAAATGACTTCTAATAAAATAGCATAAAATGTAAATTTAATTTAATTTTATTATGTGATAAAATCAATAGATAAAACTAAAATTCTATGGGTAGATGATGAAATAGATCATTTAAAGCCACATATTTTGTTTCTTGAAAATAAAAGCTATGAAGTTTCAACATGTACAAATGGTCTGGATGCTTTAAAAGTTATTAAAAACAATCGATTTGATATTGTTTTACTAGACGAAAATATGCCTGGATTAAATGGTTTAGATACACTTGGTGAATTAAAAAAAAATAATCCTGAGCTACCTGTTATCATGATCACAAAAAATGAAGCAGAACATATTATGGATGATGCAATTGGAAGAAAAATATCTGATTATTTAATAAAACCAGTCAATCCATATCAGATTTTAATTGCTTTAAAAAAAATATTAAATATTAAAAACTTGATTGAGGGGAAAACAATTCAATCATATCAACAAGAATATAGAAAAATTTCAAATTCACTTATTGAAATCAATTCAGCAAATGATTGGGTTTCTTTATATCAGAAAATGACATATTGGGAGTTAGAGCTTGAGAAATTAGATGATCAAGTAATGTTTGAAATATTTAAAAATCAAATGAAAGAAGCTAATTCACAATTCTCAAATTTTATTCAAAAAAACTATTCTAATTGGATAACTAATAATATTGATGCTCCAATCTTATCACATAATATGTTCAAAAAGAAAGTTTTACCATTCATAAAAGAAAATCAACCATCTATACTGTTATTAATAGATAATCTTAGATTAGACCAATGGAAAACAATTAGTCCTTTGATACAAAAACACTATTACTTAAATGATGATGAGTGTTATTTTAGCATACTCCCCTCGGCTACTCAATATTCTAGAAATTCGATTTTTTCTGGTATGACTCCAAAACAAATGCAAGAGCACTATCCAAAATGGTGGAAAAATGACAATGAAGATGGAGGTAAAAATCTATATGAATTTAATTTTTTGGAATCACAATTAAACCGACTCAATAAAAACATAAAATTTAGTTACAATAAAATAACTTCTATATCAGGTGGTAAAAAGCTAGTTAAAAATTTGAAAAAATATAAATCAGAGGATTTAACAGTTGTTGTTTACAATTTTGTAGATATGATCTCACATGCTAAAACTGAAATGGAAATCATCAAAGAATTAGCTCCAGATAATAAAGCCTATAGATCTTTAACTCTTTCTTGGTTTAAAAATTCGCCTCTTTTTGAATTTATTCAGTCTGCCAATAAAGAAGGTTTTAGGTTAATTGTTACAACGGATCATGGTACTATTAATGTGGAAAAACCTCTAGAGATTAAAGGGAAAAAAGAAATGAGCTCTAACCTTAGATATAAATCTGGAAGGAGCATGAGTTATGAAAAGAAAAAAGTTGTTGAAGTAAAAAATCTAAATGAATTTGAATTACCTAAAACATTTTTGGATACTTCTTTTATTTTTGCAAAGGATAATGATTATTTTGTATATCAAAACAATTTCAATCACTTTGCGAATTTGTATAATAACACTTTTCAACATGGAGGTATATCAATGGAAGAAATAATAATACCATTTGCAACTTTTTCACCTAAAAAATAAGTTTTAAATTAATGGAAATAAGCTATTCCCTTTCTGAGATTGATGTAGTTGCCCAAAAAATATGTGATTCTCTAAAGTATCCTATAGTAGCTTTTAATGGGCCAATGGGCTCCGGAAAAACAACTTTAATTAAATCCATATGCAAATACTTGAATTTTAACGAAAACATATCAAGCCCAACATTCTCGTTAGTGAATACCTATGTAAATTCCTCTAATGATATTATTTATCATTTTGATTTTTACAGAATAAAATCTTTTGAAGAAGCCTTAGATTTTGGGGTTGATGAATATTTAGATTCAGGCAATAAATGCTTTATGGAATGGTCAGAGAAAATTTCTTCATTATTAACTCCTACTATGAATAAAGTTGAAATTAAAATTATTAACGATAATAAACGACAAATAAATCTATATTAATATGGCATTCTTAAAACGACTTAGTTATTATTTGATTGGATTATCTATCGGAATTATAATACTATCATTTATTTTTAATGGAAAAAAGACTAGCTGTAATTATGGTCCACAAGCAAGGGTAAAGAGTCAACTGCTTAGGAAAGAAATCAATATTCCTGATTCTATATTAGAAAATAAAATTAATATTACAGATAAAACAATTGAGGATTTTATTAAAAATTCATCGATAGATTTTTCTGAGAGCAACACTAAGAAGGATTCGTGCAAAACATATGTTTTAAAAGGATATTTAATCTCAAAACACACATCTATCGAAATTGAAAATTGTTTAAAAGTAATAACAGTATTAAAAATTAATTTTTAGACTCTTTCCTTCTTTTTAATTCAACTGAGATCAAATCCAATTCTCTTTTAGATTGTCCATAAACCGATGTGTTTTCATTTGCTCTTCGAATTAAATATGGCACTACCTCTTTGGTGGGACCATATGGTAAATATTTTACAGCACGATAACCACTTTTTGCTAAAGCAAAAGTTATATTATCACTCATTCCATATAATTGACCAAAAGAAAGGTTTGGATGGTCCTTAGGTATTGACATTTTAGCTGCTAAATCAATTGCTTTTTTAGCACTAACCTCATTATGACTCCCTAAAAACATGCAAAAACGATCCAAATTACTAAACATAAAATCAATTCCCTTATTATACTGAGAATCTGTTTCTTCTTTAGAATTACAAATCGGACTAGGATAATTTTTATTTAAAGCCCTACTTCTCTCTATTTCCATGTATGCTCCCCTAACTAGTTTGATGCCAATCTTAAAGTTGTGTTTTAAAGATTTATCATTCAATTCTTTTAGATATTTGTATCTACCCTTTCGATACATTTGAATGGTATTAAAGACTATGGCTTTTTCTTTATTAAACTCCAACATCATTTCTTCAACTAATCCATCAATAGCAGGTTGAATCCAGCTTTCCTCAGCATCAACAAATACACTTATACCAATTGACTTTGCTTTATTAAATGTAATTCTAAAGCGCTCAATAATTCTTTCCCAAGATTTAGATTCATCTTTAGTAAAAGCGAGATTATTACTCCTTTTTTCAAACAAAATAGAGGAGCCATACCCGGTTGATTTAAATACAGAAAATGGCAATGATGAATTATTTTTGGAAATTTCTAATGTTTTTAAGGTTGAAGCCAAACAATTATCATAGTCTTTCTCAAAACTTGCTCCCTCTACAGAATAATGAAGATATGATTTGACTTTTTTAGTAGCTAGTAAGTTGACTATTTTGACTGAGTCTTTTTCATCAGTTCCGGCACAAAATTGATCAAAAACTGACAACCTAATTAAGCGCTCTACCGGTAAACGAAATTTGACTGAAATCATTATTAAAAATTTCCCTAGACTTACCAATAATGGGTATGATATAAGTTTAAATAAAAAATAAGCACGCTTTAATTCTATATTATTTTTTAAAGAAAAAGCAATTTCAGTATTCTTAAAAAGCATTAATTTTTTTTCAAATTTAAAAGAAATTACTATATAGAAATGTGAAAAATAATCTTATTCCAACATAAAAACTTTATTTTTGAATTAATGAATGAAATTAAAGCGAGAAGCTACTCTGTTGAATTTCAACAAAAAGGTTTTGATAAACTTGATAAGTTAATACAAGATAATGGCTATTCATCTATTTTTGTGATGATTGACTCAAATACAGAAGAACATTGTTTGCCTGTGTTTAAAAATAGAATCTCTGAATCATTAGATTTTGAAATAATAAACATACCCCCAGGAGAAGAGTTTAAAACAATAGAATCTTGTCAAAAAGTTTGGCAGACACTTTCAAACAAAGAAGCAGATAGAAAAAGTTTAATGATAAATTTGGGAGGAGGAGTAATAACCGATATGGGTGGATTTATTGCATCCACATTTAAGAGAGGCATTGACTTTATAAATATTCCAACGACTTTACTCTCTATGGTTGATGCTTCAGTTGGTGGTAAAACAGGAATTGATTTTGGAAATCTAAAAAATCAAATTGGTGTAATTGTTGATCCTAAATTGGTCATTATTGAATCTGAATTTTTAAAAACTCTTCCTTTTAAAGACTATAGGAGTGGATATTCTGAAATGTTAAAACACGGTTTAATAAGTGATAAAAAATACTGGGATACTCTTTCAAATATTCTTAAAACAAATACTGATGATATTCTCCCTCTTATTTACAAATCAATTGAAATAAAAAACAAAATAGTCTTAGGTGATCCTTATGATCAAAACCAGAGAAAAGTTTTAAATTTTGGTCACACAATTGGTCATGCAATTGAATCATATTTTATCGAATCGGATCACTTAGATAAATTAACTCATGGTGAAGCAATAGTAATAGGAATGATTGTTGAAGCCTTTATATCAGTAGAAAAATCTTCTTTAAAGCAATCAGAAGCTGATGAAATAAAAAATGTTTTTAATTCTATTTTTTCTAAAGTTAAAATTGACATTTCAGATCAAGAAAACATAATATCTCTTATAAAGTTTGATAAAAAAAATAGCCACGGTAATATAAATTTTGTTTTATTAAAATCAATAGGTTTTCCTGTCATTGATTTAAAAGTAACCCACGAACAAATTTACAAAGGTTTTATTTTTTACGATTCTTAGGCTGAATTTCTACTCGCATTAATATTACCAAACAATGATCGGGTTACCATTTTTTCGTAAACATCTAAAAGTTTAGAATTTAAATGCTTATACTTTTTATTTTTTTGAATTTGCATTAAAGCAAATTGCTGTATTGTTATCAATGGTTTTACTATAGATTCACGAATTTCAATGGAAGCTTTTCCAGTCTCTTCATTTTCCATTAATGACTTAAACCCAGTCAGCTCTAAAATCATCTTTTTACTAAGTAAGAATTCATCATGAATAACATTCCAAAACTCACCATACTCAGGGTCTTCTGAAAGATAGGAGGTCAATTCAAAAAATGACTTTGTCAAACTCATCATACTATTAGCAATAAGAGTTCTAAAAAAAGCACTGTTCTTATAAAGGGTTTTAACTCTATCAAAATCATTTCTACTTTTAAAGTCGTTTAATGAACTTCCTACTCCGAAAAAACCTGGAACATTTTGTTTTGATTGACTCCAGCTCCCAACAAAAGGAATAGCTCTTAAATCATTTAATGAAAGCTCTTTGCTTATTCCTCTTTTTGAAGGTCTACTTCCAATATTAGTTTTTGAATAATAAGGAAGAGTAGTTATGTTTTCTAAGTATTTTAAAAACTTTGGATGAGATTTAAACTTATCATATGATTTATGACTTAGATCAGCTAATAAGTCCAATGTCTTTCTATCATCATTTTCGAAGTTGCTAGAATTATTTACAAAAATTAGATTTTTAATTCCAGAACTTAGTAGTTGTTCTAAATTAAACTGCGAAGAGTCTAAAGTTCCAAAATTGGAACTAATTGTTTGACCTTGAATAGTTAGTTGAATATCATCGGCTTGTATTATATCACCTAATGAATTATAAAATTCATGAGTTCTTCCTCCTCCTCTTGCAGGAGGCCCTCCTCTTCCATCAAAAAATGCAACTGAAATATTATGTTTTATAGCTAATTTACTAAGCTCTTCTTTAGCTTTATATATACTCCAATTAGCCATAAAATAGCCCCCATCTTTAGTTCCGTCCGAAAAGCCTAACATTATTGTTTGCTTTTTACCTCTTGTTTTTAAGTGACTTAAATAAGTTTCATTTAAAAATAATGATTCTATAATTTTTGAAGAATTTTTTAAATCAGAAATTGTCTCAAATAAAGGAATAACATCAACTTTTGGTTTTTCCCAATCACTTAATCGAAGCATTGCAAAAACTTGAAGAATTGACTCTAAGCTATGGCAATTACTTATTATATAGCGATTACAACCTTTCTCTCCATTAGATTTCTGAATCTCTTTCATAGCACGAATACTCTCTAGAGTTTGGATTGTGATTTTATTTTTAAAACTAGAGGGATGAATGTCTCCAACAAGTTTGGTTAATAATTCACATTTTGATTCATGAGTCATATCAGAGTATTTTATTTTTTTATTCTCGAATAAACCTTTAACATCACTATGAATAATTATATCATTAAAAACTGAACTGTGAATACTTGAGTCCTGTCGTAAGTCTAAGCTTGCAAAGTAAAAACCAAATAAGTTAACTTTATGAATCAAATCAAGGACTAAGTCTTCATATAAACCATCATGATTTTCTTGAATCAATTTATAAATTTGATTAAGCTCATCTTTCATATGTGACAATGTAAGACTAGATGATGAATTAAATAAACTCTTATAAACTCTATTTTCTAACTCTTCTACCCGTTGATAAATCCCTTCAAATGTAAGTTTTCTTCTTAGTGAACGCAATGCTTTATAATAGTTTCGTAAAACTGAATACTTTAATTTTTCTGCTGTTTTAAGTGTAATTTCAGGAGTTACATATGGATTTCCATCCCGATCTCCTCCCGGCCAAAAGCCAAAGTCGAAAATTGAATTATCTAATTTATTTTCTTCGAAAACATTTTTATTCAAATAATTAATTATGTTTCCAGCTGAATAAAAAAATACATTTTCTAAATACCAAATAAGACTTGTAGCTTCATCATATGGAGATGGTTTTTTATTTTGGTAAAAACGAGTTCTACCTAGCTGATTAAGAAGTTTTTTAATTGTATCTAATGAACCGCTATTGATTGATTCAGATAGATCATTGATAATACCAAGAACACTGTCAGGATAAAATTGAGTTGGATGAGCAGTAAGAACTACTCTAACTCTAAAGTTATTCAAGTAATCTCTTAATTTATTTAAATTATTAGAACTAATAGCCTCTTCTTTAATATACCTAAGAGTTCCTTTTCCATGCATATTATTTACGTATGGAAAACCTGCATCTTCTATTGCGTCAAACAAAACAATTTGACGCTCTATATACTGAATAAAGTGAAACATTAGTTCGTTTTGCTGTTCAATTGAATATTTAGGCAGAATTTCATCGAAAAAATCTTTGATTATCTCTTCGGGGTTATGACCTTTTTGATATCCATTTTCGCAATACTCCTTGAATAATGGCAGCATAAGTGAAGTTTTCTTTATGCTATCAAATGGTAGGGTTAAAAATAGGCTATTGTAGATTTGAAACTTCGAGCTTATAACTTCATTAAAACGATCAATTTTGGACTTTCTAGCCATAGAAACAATTATAAATTATTAAAAATAAAATGCATCAATCTCTTTTTATCATTTATACTTTCTTCTAGTGAAATCATTGATTCTGTTCGACTTATTCCTTCAATATCATCAATGGAAAAAATTATATCTTTCGCATGACTAGTATCCTTCGCCCTCACTTTACAAAAAATATTAAACTTACCAGTAGTGATGTGAGCAACTGTTACATTTGGTATAGCTTTCAGTTCACTAAGAACAGATTTAGTATTTTGGGTTTTACCTAGGAAAATTCCAACATATGCAATAAAAGAATATCCCAGATGTTGATAATCCAAATTAAGTGAAGATCCTTTTATAATTCCAGCGTCTTCCATTTTTTTTACACGAACATGAACTGTTCCAGGAGAAACAATTAATTGTTTTGCTATATCTGTAAAAGGAATTCGAGTATTGTCAATTAAAATATCTAGTATTTGTCTATCAACTTCATCAAGCTTTATTATTGGATTCATTAATTTTAGAAAAGTTAATATTGTTATCGTTTTGCTAATAAAAATAACAACTATATAGTGAATCTTACTAATATTATTAGATTTATAACAAAATAGTTAAATATTCAATAATTTGTTTATTGACGATTGAATTTGATTTAAAGGTTTTTGTTTGTCAAAAATAATTTCATTTTTAATTTCTATTGATTCAATTTGTATTGTTTTATGAGCCAGTCCATTCCAAGAGGCTGAATAATCAATCATATATGGGACAAACTTAACTTTTGAATTATTTAATACTTCTTTATAATTAATAACCAACTCTTGATTTTTATATAGTTTACCTTGATCAACAACAGAAACTCCTGTAATTAATAAATCAGAGTAATCCTTTTTATTTTCAGGAATATTCAAATATTCATCAATCGTATAATTATTAAAATCACCACTAGATATAGTTTTAATTGCTTCTATTAATGCCTTTAAAATATAGTTTGTAGTTATATCTCTATTGTAGTCATTAGAATAATGCCCCGCTTCAAATAAAATAGTAGGTATTCCAAGGCTTGAAAATTTATCTCCAACACTGTTTATGTTAAATAAATCATCATATCGCCCTATTTGACCAGGGAGATCAATTTGAAGGCTTTTATTGATTGCCGCGATTACTTTCATAGAAATTTCTCTAGAAGGAGAAATAGAGCCCTCAGGGCCTCCTGAAGGGGCTAAAAAGGATATTGTGGCAGGTAATCCCATTTTACCTGCAGAGTATAGCGTACGTTGATCGTGAAGATTAAAACAAAAATCTGGTTTAAAGTCATTAAAGATGTTTGATAAAACTTTACTTTCCGATTGAGATAAATTAACGGCATCTCGATTCAAATCATTATTGTTTGCGTTAAATCTCGTGTATTTCACTGCCCCGTCTGGGTTAAGTTGTGGAATTGAAATTAGAGTTAATTTGCTTATAAGGCTAGAATGCGCGCTATTCTCAAGTAATTCAAGCAACTCACAAATCGCTTTTGTTGTAGTAGTTTCATTGCCATGCATTTGGGACCATAATAGGATCTTTATAGGCCCACTACCTATTGTAGCTCCATAAATAGGCCTATTTTCTTCACTATACCCTATAGTTGATAAATCATTTAAGTTTTTTAATTCTTTTAGAAATGAATTTATTTTATCTGGATCTAGATAGCGACCAATAAATTTTTCCTTGGTTGACATAGATTTTACAAAAGTAGTTTAATGCATGTTAACTTTTGTAAACAAGAAACATTACACATGTATACAGTATTCATTCTTAAAAGTTATGATTTGTAAACAAAAAAGTATGGTTTTTTATTAAGTAGTTTGTTTTCAGTAACTTATATTAAATATATAAACAATAAGTTTAAATATATTAGTGTTTTAACATTAATATATTTGTTGTATCTTTAGATTATATCAGTTGAACATACACTTGTTTACAATGTTAAACTACTTAGAGATTACAAAAAGGATTGAGAAAATTATTAAGACCAAGGAATTAACAGCTTCTAGTTTTGCTGAAAAAATTGGAGTTCAACGATCTTCAATCTCACATATAATGTCTGGACGGAACAAACCTAGTCTAGAGTTTTTAATTAAAATAACAGAAGTTTTTCCAGAAATCTCTCTATCAGGACTCGTTTACGGCGATAATTCAACTACCCCCCCCCACTCTATCATTAAATCTAGCTCTAAGCCTGTAAATGATCTAAAAACGATTAATTCTCAATTAGAGATTAAATCAAGTGATTCAAGCAACCCTAAGACAGAGAAATCTTTAATCATGCTCTATTCTGATGGTACTTTTGAAAAATATAACATAAAGAGTTAGTATTTTTGCTACATGAGAACTATTATTTCCTGTGCTTTCTTTCTAATTACCTCTTGTTATACCCCTAATAGAAATTGTATTCCATTCCACAATGGAACTTTTGAGTTTGAGACTATTGTCAATAATAGTCTTGAAACTTCAAGGTTCATAAGAAACGATACACTTGAGATAGAATTCTATCAAGGGAAAGTTGACTCTGCTTCGATTCGATGGGTAAATGATTGTGAG
>Ga0114996_10002499_pt1 | contig 23835 bp, 22 predicted proteins | sample ArcticOcean_MG_C_4_FD_87039 | JGI IMG/M metagenome (GOLD analysis project Ga0114996, IMG submission 87039) | Marine microbial communities from western Arctic Ocean - ArcticOcean_MG_CB4_134 | ecosystem: Environmental > Aquatic > Marine > Oceanic | place: Arctic Ocean: Canada Basin | collected... | reverse complement strand
TGCACAAAGTCGAAGACGCCGAAACCCGCCGGGGCTGGGAGATTGCGGTCGATCAAGCGGAAAATATCGGCGACCGCAAGCGGGGCCAGCACCTGATCATCCGCCTCGTGCATCAATGGCCCGACGATGCCGTCGAGCTGAAAACGTCGAAGAGGCTCGCGCAAAATGACTTCCATCAGATCTCGCTCAACTACGACGGATCGGGCAAGGCTGGGGGCCTGCGGCTTTTCGTCGACGGCAAGATTGAGCCAACGGAGATCGTTCGTGACGGATTGACCGGGCCGATCCGCACATCGGCGCTGCTCGGTTCGGGCGACAAGAAGATCGGCGGCCCGTTCATTGGCGGCCTCGACGAGCTGCGTTTCTACGACAGACAGCTTTCCGAGGACGAGATCGATCGCCTGGCCACCCACCACCCCGTTCGCGCCTTGATTGGGGAGCCGCTCGAGGGCTGTCCCGAATTTGCATGGCGCGAGCAGGGAGACGACGAGGACTACAGGCAGGGCGACAAGACCGCGGAGGAGAAGAAAGCGGACGCCTGCCGCGAGCGGCACGGCAGGCTGCGGTCCTACTACCTAACGCATGTGGCTCCGCAGCGACTGCGGGACTCTTTTCAGACGCTGAAGAAGCTGGACCGTGAGAAGGCCAAGCTTGAGAAGGAAATCCCCAACACGATGGTTATGCGCGAGGCAAGGAACCCGCGCGAAACTTTTGTTCTGGGACGGGGTGACTACCGCAACAAGAAGGAAAAGGTTCAGCCGGGCGTGCCGGGCGTCTTGCCGCCTCTGCCCAGCGACGCGCCGGGGAACCGTCTCGGCTTGGCCAGGTGGCTCGTCAGTCCCTCGCATCCGCTGACGGCTCGCGTCACGGTCAACCGCTACTGGCAGATGTACTTCGGAACCGGAATTGTCGGCACCTCGGAGGACTTTGGCTCCCAGGGCGAAGCTCCCAGCCACCCCGAGTTGCTCGACTGGCTGGCGACTGAGTTTGTCCGTAGCGGCTGGGACATCAAGGCCATGCAGAAACTGCTCGTGACCTCGGCCGCCTACCGCCAATCCTCCACGGTCACGCCCGAGCTGAACGAAAAGGACCCAGGAAACCGCCTGCTCGCCCGGGGACCGCGCTTTCGGCTTCCGGCGGAGCTGATTCGCGACAACGCCCTCTCGCTCAGCGGACTGCTCAGTGATGGGATTGGCGGGCCCAGCGTTTTCCCCTACCAGCCGCCCGGGCTATGGGAAGACATGTCTTTCGGCGACATATTTAGCGCGCAGACCTACGTCACCAGTACCGGCGAGGATCTCTATCGCCGTAGTATGTACACGTTCTGGAAGCGCACGGTTCCGCCCGCGGCTCTGGCAACCTTCGACGCCCCGGACCGTGAAAAGTGCACCACGCGCCGTGCCCGCACCAATACGCCACTGCAAGCGCTGGCGCTGATGAACGACACCACTTATGTGGAGGCGTCCCGCGCTCTTGCCGAGAAGATGATCCAGGCGGGCGGCGAGGATGCGGAGAAGCGCATCGAATACGCGTTTCGGCAGGCGACGGCGCGCCGGCCTTCCGCCGAAGAAAAGGAAGTCTTGCTAGCGCTGGCGAACGAGCAGCTAGAGGACTACCGCCGCGATCCCGATGCGGCGAAGGGTCTGCTCGACGTCGGCGATTCGAGCTACGACTCGACGCTTGACCCGGCGGAGTTTGCCGCTTGGGCGACGGTCGCCAGCACGATCTTGAACCTGGACGAAACGATTACGAAAGAGTGAGCCCTTTTTCGGCGTGGTACGGTCGGACTGAAAGGCTTGTCATGCTCGCCGCTGGCACACCCGGAATGACACGGAACTGTAGATGAGTGAACTTCTGTCTGAAATCGGAAACGCCATCTCGCCCGGCTCCGCGGGCATATGGGCTCCGATAACAACTTTCACCCCCGAGCCTTACGAACTATTGCGCCAAATCGTCGTCGTCATTCACCCGAACGAAACAGGTTAGACTGCCGGATTCTTTGACGCCAACATCCATGCCTCTGGTGACACCGAGGAGGAAGCTCCGCGCAACCTCAAAAGCGTGATTCTAGACACCTTCGACGCCCTGTCGACGGAGCCTCCCGACCAGCTCGGCCCCGAGCCGAAAAGGCAATTGGCGGTGCTGAGCGAGTTTCTGAGACCAACCCCGCATGCTCACTCAGGCTGACGCCCAAAAGATCGCAAAGAAGATCGAAGCCGAGATTCGGAGGGCGTCGCTAGGAGTCTATCGCGCAAGTGCCGGACGAGGGGCAGGGGATCCAACGCAGATCCATGCCTGTTGCGGCTTGGTGCGGTGCCGCCCTGTCAGGGCTTAGCAATGTGATGGTTCGTTTCCCTAGGGCTGACGCCCTAGGCTGTTATTCTTTCGCCGCTTCGCGGCTTGTGTTCCGCGCTTTCCGTCGCCGACAGCAGGCCGTCCCATGTACTCGCGGCCAATACAAGCGTCGAGATGAGTCTCGACGCGGCAAGCCTGGGGGCTCGCGCCACGTCGGGTACCGAGGCCCGGTGCTCAGGTGGTGAGAAATGCGGGCTCGTCAAGGGGTTGACGGAAAGGGCGTAGCACGCTACGCCCCACCCCCCGCCCCTACATCGGACCGATCGGGTCGGAAGTGTTCACGACGTGATGAGAAATGCAGGCTAACCCCGCTTCAAGACCACCACAACTTCTTCCCCGTCGACGCTGGCCTCGCGCCGCTCTCCGTTTTCGGGAACCTCGCCGCCGGTCGTCAGCGACTTGCAGAGCGCCTCGCTCATGAAATGATCGCGGCTGGCTTCGAGGACTCCCCGCACCCGCTCGGAACCGCTGATCCAAAGCTGGATCCGTTCGGTGTACTCGACGTCAAGCTCCTTGCGCAGGTTTTGGACCCGGTGCAGCAGCTCGCGATAGAGACCTTCGTCGCGCAGCTCATCCGTCAGCTCGCAATGAAGAACTACAACGGTCTGTTGGTCTCCCGCGGCGGCGTAGTGCTCGGCGGCTTCGACCTGCACTTCGACGTCTTCGGACTCGAGTGGAAGCAGCTCGCCGTCGATCTCGATCGAAGCCGAGCCCGTGTCAAGCAGTTGCCTTCTCAGCTCTGCCGCGTCCACGGACTGGAAAGCTTTCTTCGCGGCCGGCATCTTCTTGCCCAGCCGCGGCCCGAGCCGCCGGTAATTGGGCCGCACGAGATAGCGAATGTGTTCCTGTCCCTCGCCGACGAAGACAACCTCGTGGACGTTCAATTCTTCGGCGATCAGATTGGCGTAGCCGGCGAGCGCCTTTCTTTGCTGCTCGTCCGGCAAAATGACCTCGGCGCGCGAAAGCGGCTGCCGGACCTTCAATTTGTGGTCAGTCCGCACGCGCAGCCCCAGCGACACGATGTTGCGCACAGCCGCCATCTCTTGTGACAGCGCGCGGTCGATTACCGCCTCATCGGCGGCCGCGTAATCGCGGAGATGAACGCTCTCGGCCCGCTCGTCTCCGAACGGCCCGCGAACGAGGTTCTGATAAATCTCCTCCGCCATGAAAGGGACAAACGGAGCCGCCAGGTTCGTCACCGTCACGATCGCCTCGTAGAGCGTCGCGTAGGCGTCCTGCTTATCGGCGCCGAGCCCGCTTTTCCAAAAGCGCTGGCGGCTGCGGCGCAGATACCAGTTCGAGAGCGCGTCCACGAATCCCGACAGCTCGGTCGCGGCTTCATAGACGAGATAGGAATCCATCAACTCCCTGACGCGCCCCACAAGAATCGCCGCCTCGGAAAGAATCCAGCGGTCAAGCAAAGCTCTCTCGGCCACCGGACGCCCCTTCGACGTAACCGGATCGAACCCGTCGATATTGGCGTAGATCGTAAAGAACGAATAGACGTTTCGCAGCTTGAGCGGAAATTCTTTTTGGAGCGTCCGAACGTTCCCGAGCGAGTGCCGCGTCGAGGACCAGGGCGGATTGGCCGCGAAGAAAAACCAGCGGAAGGCGTCGGCTCCCGGTGCGGAGCCCGTAGTGCTTTCGACCGTAATTCGCTGGTTGCCGGCCAGTCGCACGACTGCATTCGGTTCTACCCCAAGACCCTTCGGGTTGCTATCGAGACCGAGCGATAGGCAGTCGGCTGAGGAAAGAACCGCCACGCGCCGAGGCAACCTCTTACCCTGGCGAACGGTGACGAGAGTGGCTGCGTCATCCGAGTTCGTGAAAAGCTTCACCTCGACACCGGGGTGGAGATCCAGTGCCTCGATCTCCTCGCGGCTCAGCAATACCTCGCCGTTCTCGACCTGCATCTCGGCTTGTTCGCTGCTGACCACCGCGAACTCCTGCGCGACGCGGTCGAAAATGGCCTCGGGCGGCGTGTAGTTGCCCTTCGATTTGGACTCCTTCTTGCCCTCGGGATCGGTCACGTGTCCCAGCACAATGCAAGTGCCGTAGGGGTGCGGAAAGTCGCGTTTCTTTTCGAGCCCGTAGCGCTGTTGCGTCTCCTCGTCGAACACCAATGTGGAAATCATCAGAAGGGAATAGAACCAGCCGCGAGTTTGGTCAATCGCTTCGGTGATGAAGTCGGCCGGGAAGGTTTCTTCAAAGCGTTCCCGGCCCTGGTGTGGAAAGCCCTGCTGGGCGAACGGCATGCACCCGGAGTCGAACCAGCAATCGATCACGTCGGGAACGCGGCGGTAGACGCCGGGCTCGCCGGGCTCGATCCAGCTCACTTCGTCGATCCAAGGTTTGTGGACCATTAAGTGTTCGGAAAGTTCTGGGGTTTGCTGACGGTCGCGGTGGAAATGGTCGAATGCATGGGGATTCTTCGCCTCGATCTCGGCCACGGACGCGGGAGCCTGCATCTTGCCGGTTTCGTCGTTGACCCAGATGTTGAGCGGGGTGCCCCAGTAGCGCTCCCGCGAGAGGGCCCAGTCGACGTTGTTGGCCAGAAAATCACCGAAGCGCCCGGTGCCGATATGCTCGGGCAGCCAGGTCACCTTGTCGTTGTTCTTGATAGCGTCCCCAATACGCTCGGTCGTGCGAACGAACCAGGCTGGACGCGCGTACTGTATCAGCGGATCGTCGTCGGCCCGCCAGCAGAAAGGGTAATCATGACGATAGTTTTCGCGGTGCAGCAGGATGCCCAGCTCTTTCAGTTTCGCGACAATGCGGCGGTCGGCGTCCTTGACCCACAGGCCTTCGAGATCCGGGGTTTCGGCGGTGAATTTGCCTTCCGGCGTCACCGGGCACAGCAGCGGGATTTCGTCGCCGTTCTTGTATTCCGCGCGGGTCTTGCGGAATAGGTCATAGTCGACCTCGCCAAAAGCGGGGGACTCGTGGACCAGCCCTGTTCCGGTGTCGAGTTCGACGAAATCGGCGGCCAGCACGGTCCACAAGGCGGGTTGTTTCGAGCCGTCTTTTCGTTCGACTTCGAGGTCTCGATACTGCTCGTAAAAGTAGTCGAACGGAGGCTTGTAGCGCCGGCCGAGCAGATCGCTTCCCTTTAGTTCTTTCTCGACGGGAAGCTCGCGGCCCAGTTTCTTCGCGATGGTTTCGCGCAGCGCCGCCGCCACGATCAGGCGGTGTTCTCCGTCGGCGACCCGCACGTAGTCGTAGTCTTCGCGCACTGCCACGTATTGGTTCGAAGGCAGCGTCCAGGGAGTCGTCGTCCAAATCAGCAGGAAGGTCGAGGGTTCGTCCTCCAGCTCCAGCGCCACGTAGACGGCGGGGTCTTCGACTTCTTTGTAACCGAGCCCCACCTCGCCGGCCGAGAGCGCCGTGCCACCCTGCGGCCACCACCAGACAATCTTGTGGCCTTGATAGAGCAGCCCCTTGCGAAAAAGCTCGGAGAGCGCCCACCAGACGCTTTCGACATAGCTCTTGTGATAGGTGACGTAGGCGTCTTCCAAATCGACCCAGAAGCCGACCCGGTTGGTCATTCGCTCCCATTGTTCGGTGTAGCGGAAGACCGACTGCATGCAGCGCAGAATGAAATCCTTTACGCCGTACTCTTCAATAGCGGCTTTGCCGTGGATGCCGAGTTCTTTTTCGACCTCGACCTCGACCGGCAGCCCGTGCGTATCCCAGCCCGCTTTACGAGGGACGTAGAAACCCCGCATGGTGCGGTAGCGCAGGAAGATGTCCTTGATCACGCGAGTGAGAACGTGACCGTTGTGAGGCAGACCGTTGGCCGTCGGGGGACCTTCGTAAAAGATGAACTTCGGGGCATCCTTGCGCTGGGCGAGGCTTTTCTCAAAGATCTGGTGCTCTTCCCAAAAGCGCTGAATCGCGGCTTCACTCTCGGGAAATTTGACGATGGACTGGGCTTTTTGAAACTTTGGCTCACTCATGAGATTTCAACGCACCTCCGCGGGTGCAAGTCGTTGCTCGATTCCCGTGAATCGCGTGGCGCGGCACATCGTACGCCTGCATTCTCCGGCGCGGCGGAGAATCGGTGACGCCGGCAGATTCGTCTTTCGGCACCGCATTTTTTCTGATGCGCATTTTCCGATAGGCACGCGCGCATGTAAAAACAAAAAAGCCACTAGCCGGCTTGTCTTTCCCCCGGCGAGTGGCCTCTGAATCCTTTTCCAGAAGGCCTTAACCGGGGCCGCTAATTATGATGATGCCGATGGGAATTCGGCGTATCCGCGAGCGGGTGATTCCGGTCGAAGAGCTTTGTGCGAGACGGGTGATGGAGCGAGCAGGTGAACGGCGGCTGGGGTCAGCCGGTGGCTTGTTATCCGTCGCGGTGCAATACGATTTCAAGGGTTCCACAATTCGCCCCTACTCCTAGAAGTTTATCAGTTTCAGGACAGCTCGCCCCTGCCCAGGCGGGCTCGAAGCAGCCGATTGAGCCTACGCTGCCCGTTCCTAACCATCGCCCAGCCGCCCTAATCCAGCGTTGCCTGCCGGACTTTTTCGGCTTGCTCTTCGCGAAACGCGCGCAGCTTCTCTCGCAGCTCTGGGTCGCTGTTGGCAAGAATGTGGACGGCCATCAAAGCCGCGTTGACCGCCCCCGGCTTGCCGATCGCCAGCGTCGCGACGGGAATCCCGCCGGGCATTTGAACTGTCGCGAGCAGCGAATCGAGTCCGTTGAGGGCCGCGCTTTGGATCGGGACTCCTAGAACCGGCAGCAGGGTGTGAGCAGCCACTACGCCCGCCAGATGGGCCGCTCCGCCGGCGGCTGCGATCAGCACCTGAATGCCACGCTGCTCGGCCGACGACGCGTACTCGGTTGTTATACCGGGAGTGCGGTGCGCCGACATGACATTGCATTCATGCGGCACGCCGAAACGCGAGAGCATCTCATCGCAATGCTTCATCGTTCCCCAATCTGACTTACTTCCCATTACGACCCCGACCAGGGGTTTTGATTCATCCGCCATATTTTTTACCCTTTCCTTAAAAGCGACCGGTGCTTAGCGATGCGGGCCGAAACGGCTGCCGGCTGATCCTTTATTGCGTTGCTTGCGAGTGCTCTTGCGCCACTTCTATTGGACTACACGCGGCATCGGATGATCTGGAATCAAACGGCGCTCTGAAACTGACATCGGCGTCGCGCGTCGCGGCTGTGCGCCCCAGGCTTCCGCCTGAGGCAGCGCACCCTTGCGGGTCCGGCATGGCCGACAAGGATGCCTGCCCCACGTAGCGGAATGTAGAAACGCCAGACCCCAGGCTTCCGCCTGGGGCTCTGAGTTGCCCCATGAAAGTTTTTTCCTCGCTTGAGGGAACGAACGCCAGATCATCACGGACACCCGCGGAGTATACTGTAGCCGCGAACCTATTGCGATTGGAGGAACTGGTGATTCGAGCGACCGGGTTGACCATTGTAGCATCGGCGATTCTGATGAGCTGCGCCAGCGCGCCGCCCCCACCGGATTCGGCCAGCGGCACCGAGCCGGCGGATTCCAGCGCCCAGGTCGAAGTGGCCACAACCGTCGCCTTTACCGAGGGTCCGACCGTCGACCAGGAGGGCAACGTCTATTTTACCGACGTACGCAACAGCCGCATCATGAAGCTGCCGGTGGACGGCGGCGTCACCGTATTCCGGCAGCCCAGCAACCATGCCAACGGACTGATATTCGACGACCAATGGCGCTTGCTGGCCTGCGAAGGGAGCAGCGCGGAGCTGGGCAAGGCGCAAGTGACGCGAACCGACCTCTCGAGCGGCAAGATCGAGGTGATCGCGGACCGCTTCGAAGGCAAGCGGTTCAATTCAACCAACGACCTGACCATCGACAGCCAAGAGCGCATCTATTTCACCGACCGCCCGGGCGAAATCGTGGCTCCCGATCAAGTCCCCGTGCATGCGGTCTACCGCATCGATCCCGACGGCTCCATCGCGCAAATCATCAAGGCGCCGGATATTGAAATGCCCAACGGAATCGTCATCTCGCCGGATGACAAGATCCTCTACTTGATAGAAGCCAACGGCGACGAAGGAGGAGCCCGCATGATTCGCGCCTACGATTTGCAGGCCGACGGCACGGTGACCAATATGCGCGTTCACTACAACTTCTATCCGGGGCGTAGCGGCGACGGCATGACCATCGACAGCGAAGGCAACCTCTACGTGGCGGCAGGGCTGCACCGCCGCCGCGGCACCAGCGAGACACTTGACACCAAGTGCGGTGTCCATGTGATCACGCCCGGGGGCGAGCTGAAAGAATTTATTGCAATCCCGGAAGACACGATTACCAACTGCGCCTTCGGCGGGCCCGATTTGAAGACGCTATACGTCACCGCCGGAAAGACGCTTTTTAAAGTGAAGGTTGATGTGCCGGGTACGCGGCGATAGATTGTCAGGACGCTGCAGCGTATGAGTATCCTGCGAGTCTGTCGTAAAATGATTTAAAATGCGGACAGAGATGATCCCAGCCGAACAAGAATCCGTGACTCTGGACAGCGAAGAGCTTTTGGCCAGGGCAATTCAATGTTTTGGCAATAGGGACAAGGCTCTGGACTGGCTGCGGACACCACACCCAGCCCTGAACGGTGAGGCGCCCCTAGAACGGGCGCACGATCCGCAAGGTTACCAAGCGGTACTCGATGAGATTGGCCGCATAGAGCACGGCATCTTTGCTTGATGATCACGTCTTGGCGTCTCTGCAACAGAGATTATGCCGATCTGGACGGGGATGGGGCGAAACTCTACGGTGGGCGTTGGAATCCGAAAGGACTCGCAGTCGTCTACTCATCCGAGTGTCTTGCTTTGGCGACTCTAGAAGCCTTGGTTCACTTCGTCCGAAGACCAGATGATCAGGTCTACCGGCAGATAAGCTTTGGTGAAACGATTGTCAAAGGGGTGGAGGTCCTTTACGGGCTGCCGCCTGATTGGAAAGAACAGCGACTCACAACGCAGGAGATCGGCGCCCAGTGGATAAACGATGCCTCATCTGCGGTCCTGTCTGTTCCGTCAGCCGTCGTTGCGATTAGCAGGAACTACTTGTTCAATCCCAACCATCCCGAGTTTTCCCTGGTTGAATGCTCCGACCCGGCTGCTTATGACTTTGATGACCGGCTCCTGGATCGTCGTCTTAGGCCAATGCAATCTCCCAAGAGGTCGGCAACAGCACAGCCACTCCGGCCAGGTCCCCTGTAGCATGAAGGAAGTTCCCGGGCGGACCATGTCCAAATTCGTATCAGCGATTCTTGCTCTGCTCTTGCTGGTATCGGTGCCGCTCGCCACGAGCGCCGCTACCCTCAACGTCAACAACCCGGTCGGCGGCATCCGTGTCCAGATAACCACGGGGGCTCGCCTGCAGGTCCACGGTCAAGGAATCAAGCGCAAAGCGACGAAGGACGACATCAAGATCACCCGCGACGGAAATGTCATCTTTGTCCGCTGCGAACCTCAGGACCAGGAGCCTATCGATCTCGATATCCAGCTTCCGTTCGACTACGCCCTCGACGCCTCCACCGAAGATGGGTCGATTAGCGTCGCCGGAATGGTGCGACGGGCTGACTTGCAGACCAAGAGCGGCGAGCTGGCGATTAGCGCTCCGTGGCGAGCGACGCGGTTTCGATTGGACGCTGAGAATAAGCCGTCCAAGGTCATCCTTCCGTCAGGCTTCAAGTTCACCCAGAGAAAAGTCGAGGTCACCGACAAACGCACGATTTGGACGCTGCGAGACCGGCTGACCGACTGGAACGTGGCCTATGGTCAGGTGAGAATCAAGGCGGATTCCCCCGTGGCAATCAAGCTGACGGACTTCGAGATTCCCGAAGACTCCCCGGTCAAGTTTCCGTGGCAGGCACCGGCTATCCTTGACGGGATACTCGAAGCTCCCTCCAAGCGCCCCGACCGGCCGGCGGCGAAATTGCCCGAGGCCGGGAAAGCGATTGCGTCTGACGAAGATCCTGTTTTTCGCTCGGACGTAAGGATGGTAAATCTCGTCGTATCGGCCTACGGAGCGGGCGGGCGTCCCATCGGGGACCTTCGTCCTGAAGACTTCGAGATTGTCGAGGATGGTGCGCCGCAGAAGGTGACTTTCGCCGGTTCCGACGATATTCCCTTCAACCTGGCGATTCTGCTTGATCTGAGCGGCAGCACCAAGCCGGACCGCGCGGCCATGAAAGAAGCGGCCCGGGGCTTCATCGCGCTCGCCAGTCCGAACGACCGGATAGCGGTCTACGCTCTGGCCGGCGGCGCCTTCCACGTTGTCTCACGGCTCACCGATGCCCGTGAAGAATTGCTGCAAACCATCGAACGATTGCCCGAGGTTTCCGGAGCCTCGCCGCTCTACGACACGATCGCCCTGGCCTATGCCGAAGACCTGCAATCCCGCTCCGGCCAGCGCAATGCTCTCATTATCATTAGCGACGGCATCGACAATCGCGTCAGCAAGCAGGAGCTGCCTTCGCGGGTTTCCATCAAGAAGCTGGTTCGCGCCGCCGCCGAGATGAACGCGCTGATCTACCCTGTCTTCTTGCGTTCCGGGGAGCGCTTCGGGCGCGGCTGGTCTAAGAAAGGCCGCTTGCATATGCGGCAGCTTGCCGAAGCTTCCGGTGGAAAGTTGTTTGCGGCACTCTCGATACGAGACCTCCAGCCGGTGTTCCCGCAAGTGGGTCAGGAACTGCGAAGTGTTTATGGGGTGGCCTACTACCCAGAGAACCAAAACTTCGATGGCGTTTGGCGTGCTTTGCAAGTGAAAGTGAACCGGCCGGGGGTAACCGTTCGCGCAAGAACGGGTTACTTCGCGCGCTAGCCCGGCGTGCTCGGTACAAGCGCGGGCGTACCGCGCTACGCCCCTACGTCCGCCCGGAGGCCGACACGGCACGCAAGGATGCGCGCGCCTGGTACTGACAGGTCTCTCATGCACTTTGCCTCGCCACCCGATGAGAAATGCGGGCTAGCCACGTGATGAGAAAAACCCTCTACTAGCTGCCGCTCTTCGCGCCGGGGAACTCGGGGTGATTCAGCATTTTGTCGAGCCAAATTGCATGCCGCTCGCCGTGGTAAACCAGGTAATAGAGCCACTGCAGGCCGGTCAATTCTCCGTACGTCGGGGAAGGGTGTTTAAAGACGTAAAGACTGGGATCGGGAACAGCACGAATCACCTCGAGGGCCTTGCGATGCGCCTTGTTGAAATACTCGGCAACTTCGGCCTTGCTCTGCAGGATGTTCTTCACCTTGTAGTTTTCCGCCTTGTTCTCGGGATCCAGCATCCTCTCCCGCAGAAATTCTTCCTTACCGGAGAGATTCTTTGCCTTCTCGGCTTGCTCTCCCTGCTTGAGCGCTCGGGCGAACACGCCCTGCAGATCTTGATGCGCTAGCGAGAGGTGTTCCATTTCTTCCCCGATGGAGTGGGCCTGTCCGGTGGGCTTGAACTGCCAGTAAACCTCATCGGTGCGATCGAGCAGCGCGTTGACGTGGTCTCCCAGCGCTTTGAGCTGCTTTTCGACGTCGTCGACGCTGGCCTCGGCTTGGAGCAAGGTGGGAGTGAGCAACAGTTGGATAGAGAGTACTGCTGAGAAAAAAAGTAGTTTTTTCATGTTTGCGTTACCTGGATATTGTTGGGCACTGAGGCGATGATATTGTTGGGCACTGGGGCGATGGGGCAAAGGCTGGCCTTGACACTTGTCGCTTGGCGCCGCGAAAAATCGAAGATGCACCCTCCTCGCCACTGTTCTTGACATCAGCCTTCGTGCGAGTCGGTGTCTGGTATAGTCCCCTTTTTTTACAAAGCTGCCGGTTGGAGCAAAGTTGACCCGTCGCTTGTGCTCTGGGCTCTGTTTCGTTCTAGTATTTCTCGTGAATCATCGCTTCTTCGTCAAATCCGCGCTCAACTAATTGTGCGCGAACTTCCGCGACCATCTCAGGGCACCCACAGAAGTAGACGTCCAGTTCTGGGCCATCGTTTCCCATGGCTCCGTCTAAATGAGCTTGAACGTGGCCTCGACGGCCGCTCCAGCCATTATCCGCCCGGCTGAGAGTGGGATAAAACCGGAAGTTCGGATGCCTTCGTTCGATCGCTTCAAACTCTTCCTGAAAGTATAAGTACTGCGGCGTCCGTGCGCCAAATATCAGCGTCATCGGCGGACGTTCGCGAGCTTCGTTCTCGTCGGCGAAAAGGTGCCGCAGCATGGCGCGAATCGGCGCAATGCCCGTTCCATGAGCCAGAAAAACCGACTTTCGCAGCGGCTCCCGCAGCAGGAAATTTCCCGCCGGCCCCTCCAGCCCGACCGACATGCCAGGCTCGGGTACGGCGAGGAAGCTTCCGCCAACACACAGCTCGAAACGATTCGTGCCATCGGGGGCGGACGCAATCGAGTAGTAGCGGCGCGCAACTTCTCCTTGCTGCTGCCGCATCATGCAAATGTACTGTCCCGGCCGGAAATCAAACGACGGTTGATCGATGACCTCGAATTCCATCCGGGTCACTTCGGGCGTCAGCGCTTCGGAGCGAACAAGCCGCGCCGTAAGGCTTTCCGGGGGTTTGGTGTCCTCGCTCATCAGGCTAGCGCCTGCTCGACGCGGGCGGCCAAAATTTGCACCAGAGCCGGGTGCCCGTCCAGCGGCGGTGAGCAGGCGACTTCAACGCCAGGATGCACGCGCGAGGCCTCCTCGACGATCAGCGGCAGGTCTCTCTGGAGGTGAATTCCCATCGTGAGAAAGTAGGGGGCGACCACGATCTTCCTGGCTCCCCTGTCAGCTAAAAGACCGACGGCCGCGACGAGATTGGGCTCAGCCTGTTCAAGGAAAGCGGGCTCCCAGAGGGCAAATCCGCATTGCTTTGCCGTCTCGCCCGCCACTCGCCTGACGGCCTCGTTTGCCTCGGCCACACTCGACCCGTGAGCGAATACGATGAGCCCGATGCCATCGCCAGCATGTTCCAAAGAATCCACTAACCGATCAGTTTAGCATTGGTTCTCAACCCGCTTTTCTGCCCGCGGGGCAGCTGCGAATAACTTTACCCGGTCCTTCCGGCGTAATTCGAAGGTCTAGACCCCGGGCACGATCAATCTCTGCTCGGGCTCCTCGTCGCCCCCCTCGGCGACCCTGAAATGGAGCCGCAGAAAGTCCAGAAATGCCTTACCGCGCGTCCTGCCGTTGTCGCGATCCAGTGCCATGCGATAGAGAAACACCAAGATCGTGACGATGTCTGAATCACGTGTTCGCGCAAAGCCGAACTTCTCAGTTTCCTCTTGCTGAAAAGCTTGAATCGTGTCGCGAAGGTTCGAGTAGACCGAGCGGGCATAAAGGGAATCGGGCCGGCTCTCGTAATGGATTCCGCTCGACAGCGTCTTAAACGTCTGTATTTGGGCGTCGAGCGCCTGCTGAGCATCACGATCCGCAGCCCCGTCAACGGAGAGGGTTCCTTCGAACACTCCTTGCCCAAGCGCGGTCAACAACTCTTCGTGCTCGCTCAAGAAGCGTTCGTCAATCCGAATTTCCTTGTGCGGGAAGTTCTTCGGATCGAGGTTGCCTTTATAATCTCGCTCGCGGGTCTCCTCAAGATAGCGGCAGTCGAAGGGACAGTCGATGGTGACCTCTCGTTCGGTCCCGCAACAGAGCGAGCAGATTTTCGCCCCCGTGGCGGGACAGTAGCGCTTTGGCTTGCGTTGCGCGCAAAGAGGGCAGGCCATCTCGATATTATATGCGTCGCCAGCTCGCTCTCCCAACGCGAGACCAGCCGCATCTAAACTGCATGCTAGAATCGGGGAAATGCTCCGGGCCCTTAGCTCAGTGGTTAGAGCTGCGGACTCATAATCCGTCGGTCGTAGGTTCAAATCCTACAGGGCCCACCAATTTTTTCAATCGCTTACAGCTCAGTTTACCCTCGCCGGTAGCCCCTGGTTGGCAGGTCGGTAGCCGCGGGGCTCGGAATTTCGTCCATTTGCGACGCAACGTTCTTCTGAAAGCGCGGGCTTCTGAAGCGCGGGATCGCAGTTCTGAAGCGCGGGATCATATGACTGTACGTCTTCATCGGGATACCGATCGGGCTGTGGGTCAACGGACCGCTGGACGAAGCCGCTGCGTTTGCCGCGGAGTCGCGATAGGGGCTGGTCTTCCGAGCTTTTAGCCCGCAGCGAAAGTACAGTTTCCGCGGGGTGCGCTTTTGGAGGAGGTGTTCACTGCCCCGTCCCTAACGTTCCCGTAGGGTGCCCCAGGGGCGCTGCTTCCGCTCCCGGCGGCGCCTGTGCCACAACTTCCTCGATAGCCGGGTCCTGCAACTCGGGGAGCTGAATCCGCACATGAGTCCCGCCGGCCGCGCGCGGCTCGATCGTCATGTGGAATTCATTGCCGTAAAGCACCCGCAGTCTTTCGTGGACATTGCTGATTCCGATGCCGCGTTGAAAGACATCGGCCATCAGCTCGGGCGGGATGCCGACGCCGTCGTCCTCCAGCTCGATCTGCAGCCGCCCGCCGCGGATGGCGCTGCGTATCCAGATCGTCCCCCCTTCGATTTTCGGGCTGAGCCCGTGCTTGAGCGAGTTTTCGACCAGGGGCTGCAGCATCATGCTGGGAACGAGGGCGTGCAAGGTGTCGACCGCGATTTCCTTGACGATCTTGAGCTTATCCCCGAAGCGCACGACTTCGATGCTCAAGTAGTCGTCAATGAACGTCAGCTCCTCGTGCAGGGGCGTGAAAGTGTCTTCTTTTCGAAGCAGGCGGCGAAGAATGGCCGACAACTTGAAAACCACCTGCCGGGCCGTGTCGCGGTCGCTGCGGATCAGCGACGCCACCGAGTTGAGAGTATTGAACAAAAAATGCGGGTTGATCTGGCTGGTCAGAGACGCCAACCGGGCTTGCATCAGAAGCCGCTGCTGTTCTTCGAGCTTCCATTCGTTGCGAGTGTTGTTCCAGACCTTGAGCGTCAGCCCGATGCACAGCACGGTGGCGGAATAGACCAGTACGATCGTCAGCGCACTGGGCGCGGGATCGGAGGGATAAAGGACGAAAAGCCAGTCCTTGGATTCAAAGGCATGCCCCAGGCTCGTGCGGATGAACTCGACGGCAATGCACGAAAAAAGCAGGAGCATCTGGAAGGCGCTCTGGGCCGTACCCAAATTCTTCGAAAACCAGGTGGAGAGGGTGAAAGGGAAGAACGGCGAGAAGCGCCAAATCTCCTCCGGCCCCGGCGCGAAGTCCCGCAACAACCCGCCGAGAGCCCCGACGCCAATGAGCAACGGCACGGTGATCCACTGTCCGCTCAGCAGGGCCGGCAAGGCAACGAGACCGCCTGAAACAGCTCCGGTGACATAGCCGCCGACCAAGCCGGAAACCAGCGAACTTTCCAGGCCCAACTCGGCGGCCTTGTAGCCGAGAATGAGCCGCGCCAATGTGCCACACATGAAAATCGCGCCGAACAGAAGGCCGAGTTGCAAGCGCTGGTGAGCGGTCCGCTCCTCCCGCAGGAGCATCCGTTTCGCGAACGACCAGCGCAGCATGATACTCGCCATCGACGCGATGACAGCGACTTTGACGAGCAGGATGACGAGCAGTTCGCGTTCCATCAGAAGAGTTTGCAGGCTTGGTCGAGCGGTCCCGGCATCCGGCCATGACGGCGTCCGGAAACCTTCGATCCGCCGTAGGTTCACTATAATGGTAATACTCGAAGCGTCCTGGTCGAAGCGCATCCGCGCTCTCTATCCTCCCATCTTCAAACGGCCTGTCACTGTGGATTCTAAAATGCAAGTCCGGCAGGTTGCCGAAGCGCGGTTTCCTTGCCGCTTCGGAGAGTTCCGCATCTTCGGTTTTCGCGGATCCACGGACGGTTTTCGCGGCTACCCCAACGGCACGGAAGCGGAAACCGTTGTCCTCAAAATTGGGGATTTCACTAGCCCAGGTCCCGCTCCGCTGGTTCGCATCCATTCCCAGTGCCTGACCGGGGATGTTTTCGGAAGCCTTCGTTGCGATTGCGGACAGCAACTGGAGATCGCACTAGAACAGATCGCCAAGGAGGGACGCGGTTTGTTGATCTACGACCCACAGGAGGGGCGCGGGATCGGGCTGATCAACAAGCTGATGGCCTATCAGCTACAGGACGAGGGCGCCGACACGGTCGAGGCGAACGAGCAGCTCGGCTTCGACGCCGACCAGCGCAACTATTCTCTTGCGGTGGAGGTGATGCGCCATTTCGGCCTTTCCAAAGTCCGGTTCCTCTCGAACAATCCAGCCAAGGTCGAGGCTCTCGAGGCCGGCGGCATCGAAGTCGAGGAACGAGTTCCCTGCGAAGCGGTGGTTTCCGAGGTCGCCGCCGGCTATCTTCGCACGAAGAAAGAAAAGATGGGCCACCTGTTCGGAGGTTCTTGACCGCGCTAGCCGAAACACAGCCCCACACGGAAGTGTGGGGTCAACCGGTCTCTCCGCCGCCCAGCCGCGCAAATTTAACAAAGTGACAGGACGTTCAAAATTTCCCGTGCCCTGGAACGATTCTGCGTTAGGATAAATAAGCACGGCAGAGTCAAGATCCTATGGAATCACAGGTCACCTCAATCGAAGCGGGCGCGAACGGCGTTGACGCTCTGCAAGTTCTCGATAAGCTAGAAAATCGCATCCAGGGAGCCATCGGGCGCCTTCGGACAGCCGAGCGTGAACGATCAGAAGCGGAAAAAGAGGCCGCCCGCGTCAAATCTCTCTTCGCCGAGAAGGACAGCGAGATCGAGCGGCTGCTGGCCCAAGCCGGTGAATTGAGGTCGGAGCGAGACGAGGTCCGCAAGAGAGTCGAGGCTTTGCTGGAAAAAATCGAGACCCTGGCGGAGTAAGCGGCTCCCTCAGGCGAATCAACCTCCATGGCGGCGAGGCCGCCTGACAACGAGGCCAGATCGATGCCCCAAGACAGCGGAACACAAGTCAACATTTTCGGTCAAGTTTTCCACATCAAGGGTGGCAACGATACCGAACAGACGCGTCAACTTGCCGAACTCGTTGACCAGAAGATGAACTTCATCGCAAGCCAAGTGCGCGTGCCCGACAATTACCGGGTCGCCGTGCTGACCGCGCTGCATTTGGCCGACGAGTACACGAATCTGAAGCAAGAGAATGAGCGCCTCAAGGCCGAAGTGAGCGTGAAGGCCGGCAGGATCAATTCCCTGCTCGACCAGGCCGAATCCGATTCAGGGGAAGGGGCCTCCCTTTTCCAGGCGGCGGACTGAAACCGCCGGACCCCTGCTCTCCACATCCGAAGTCGTGCCGCCGACTTGGCGTGCTTCCGCTGTCTGCTTTCTTGATTATTTTCTATTAGTCGAATTGATTCTCGCTATTAGGGCGGATTTTCTGTCATAATAGCACTGACACGCATTTCTCATCCCTATGCCCAGGAGAGCAGGCTTCCTCCTTGCGGCCGTACTTCTAGCGAATGTCATTTCGCCGGCCCTGCTGGCGGGTATCCCCGGCAAAAAAGCTGTTTATCGCGGCGGCACTCTTTCCGCGATCCGCCTCTCCACCGCGGGCGCGGTGACGACGACCGATTCTCGCCACTTCGTCTTCCGGCATGAGAAGGGAGAGCTGCGCATACGCTACGACAGCATAAATTCTCTCGAATACGGCCAAAAATCAGCTCGCCGCCTCGCCCTGGCGATAACGCTCTCGCCGCTCTTCCTGCTGACCAAGAAACGGAAACACTATCTGACGCTCAGCTTCTTCGACGCCGAGGGCAATCAGCAAGCGGTGGTACTCGAGTTAGGCAAGAAGATCGTTCGGACGACGCTGGCCGGGCTCTCGGCGCGGAGTGGTCTGAAGGTAGAGTTCGAGAACGACAAAGCCCGCGAGGCACTTGGCCGATGACCCTCAATAATCAGCGCATGACTGGACTGCACATCACCCCACGGATGGTCGCTCGGGGAGCGCTTCAAGCCGTGACGACCCTCGTGCTGTGCGCCGCCTGTTTTGGCGAGCCCGCGGAGCCTCGTCGCTCCGCAGAGTTTTCTCTCTCCGAGGAGCCTCCCGCCCCCGAGGGCGCCTCTCTCAAAGAAAGCCAGCTCCTCAAGCTGCTACAGATCAAGGCGGTCTATGTCGACCTTCTCAACGGAAACGGGAGCGAGGAAATTCGCGACATGCTGATCGGCAGCTTGCACCGCGCAGGCCTGTTCCTGGTTGTCGAAGATGAAGAGCGCGCGGACGCATTTGTGCGGGGGGCTGCCGAAGACCTCATCTATTCCGATTACTCCACGAGGAGGGAGGGGCTGAATGTGCGCGGCTCGGCTTCGTCCAGTGAGAGGGAGTCGGGCGAGTCCGAGTACAGCGCCGCAAGCTTCGGGATTGGAGATACAGAGTCTTCATCCTCTCGTCAAAGGAAGCACGAAGCTCTGGCGGCGGTCCGCCTGGTTCTGCGAAACGGAGAGGTGATTTGGTCGGCGACTCAGGAGAGTGCGGGAGCCAAATACAAGGGAGCTGGGTCTGATGTCGCCGACAAGGTCGCCAAAGAACTGGTGGCCGCCTTTCGTTTTGCCGAAAAAGTTCGCCGCAAGGTGAATGCGCAGCCTGTGTTCACTCCCCCTTGACCCGCATCTCTCACCACGTGGTGGAAGCTCTCAGCTTGCCGCGCAGGCACAGATGTCGACGCTTCTTCTGCTCACCCAGCACCCAAGAGCAACACAGCGGGCTCACCGCGACACAGCGACCCGGAATTATCACGGCAAGGCCCCAGCCCTCGTCAACAGGACCAACTTTCGTAATCCCCGTAAAATGAGAACGTGGCCACCGACGACGAAGACCAAGACCCTGTCGAATACCGCTGCCGCCTGTGCGGCGCGCAACTGGAGGTTCGAGTCAGCTTCAAAGGCAAGATCGTGTGGGCGGTGGACGCCGGCGACCCTGATTTTGGCTCCAAGGAACCCGAGTTGAGAGGAGACTCCAAGGAGCCTCGTTTGCTGTGTTCGGCCGACGCGCTGCACCAAACCGGTTTCCGGCTGGCCGACGGCGAAATCGAGCGCGACCCGTCCTTCACGGGATAACCTGGGACCGCACGCCCGGTATACCGCCGCACACTTTGAATTGGCAGCGCCTTGTCAGGTTGCACACGGGGTCTCTACGATGGCTATATGAAGCTGTTATTTGTGATGCTCCTGCTTGGATGCGTTTTTGTCTTACCAGCACAGGAATCGGGCACGATCCCGCGCTGGGAAGTCATCGAGATGGCAGGCACGTTGAGCGCCGGCACCGACGATATCGTAAAGATTCTTTCGCAAATACGCCCGAAGGAATGGCTCCAAGACGGCGCGCCCGATGCTTACGTAACGCAATATGAAACCCTGGAAGCCGATATATTGAATCTGGCCAATTCCGCGCAGGCCTTGGCGCGCCAGCCGGAGAAACTTTCGACCACCGTCGATACTTTCTTGTGGATGGACCGGGTCAGCTCGATGGTCACATCCATGTCGGCGGGAGTGAGGAAGTATCAAAACCCGTCTCTGGGGGACCTGCTCGACAGCACTACCGGCAGGGTCACCTCGGTCGAGGATCGGCTGAAAGAGTATATGCGGCTACTGGTTATCGACCAGGAGGCTGAGTTGGACATCGCGAATAGCGAAGCGCAACGCTGCCGACAGGAAATGCTGAAGCGTCCGATGACGGGCAATTAGCAACCAAGCGAATCGCGTTTCCAGCCAGGGCTGGAACAATATTCGGCGTTGACCATAATCGTTATCAGCCTTGACCTGATCACTTGACCCTAACAATGAATCATCCCTTTGAGACATCCCTGGCTGAACCCGCCGGTGAGACAGCGGAAGCCCCGAGGTCGCCGGCCACCCAGGATTCCGGCGAGACCCGGTTCCACTGCCATATCTGCGAGGAGCCGTCGACAAGAATCTGTGTCCGCTGCACTCGCGACGCCTGCGGCAACCACCTTTGCGAAAAATGTAATCGTTGCAGTGATTGTTGCGCCTGCCAGGAAACCCCTCACTAGCAGTTTCACCGTTGCTCTTCGATTTCATCTAGCGCTTCGACTAGCTCCCATTGAACCTGGCGCTCGTTGAGCGATGCTGTACCGTGTTCGCCAAGCGCGGCTTGATAAACTCTTACTTAGAAATGCCGTATTCACTTACAACCGTCTTGCAAACTTTGCGCAAGTTCGAGCCCGAGCTGCGCAAGCACGGGGTCCGCCATGCGTCCGTCTTTGGATCCGTTGCCCGCGGGGAGGCGAAATTAGACAGCGACATCGACATCTTGGTCGATCTCGATCCGTCGCGACCCCTTGGAATCTTTCAATACGCTAGGCTCAAACTCTACATCGGCGAGTTGGTGGCAGGCGCTGATGTCGTGAACCGGAAGACCCTCAAGCCGCTGCTGCGCGATTCGATTCTCCAGGACGCTGTCGATGCCTTCTAAAACCCCTACGGTCCGCTTAGTCGATATCCTCGATAACATCCAAGCGATTGAACAATTCACCGCCGGGCTGACGTTTGAGGACTACATACGTGAAAAGAAAACGGTCTATGCTGTCACCCGCGCATTGGAGATCATCTCGGAGGCATCACGCTGCCTGCCGGACGAGTTAAAGATTCGACATCCGGAAATTGACTGGCCAGCTACGGCAGCCGCCGGAAATATCTACCGGCACGAGTACGAGACTGTCGATGATGCGCTTGTTTGGCATACGGTTCAGAACGATTTGACGGACTTGAAAGCGGCTGTCCGCGCTGAACTTGATCGCCTGAACGGCTAGTGGAAAGGCCGCGTGCCTTGCCGGAGTGGTGTCCCCCTTGCTTGCTAATCCTCGATTCGGTCCCGTGGCCGCCAGCATCAGTGGTTTGTTCAGCAAGATGTCGAGCATCGTCTCCCTCGTCGTCCAGTATTGAGCCTGTCTCTCGTATTCCCGTCATCGTGATTCTTTTGAGTCGCGAAGAGCCAAGACGCACCCCGCGCTAAAATGAAATGCGAGATGAGCCTGGGTGTGGAAAATCGATTTCTTGGCGCCCTCGTCGGTCTTGCCGTTGGCGACGCATTGGGGGCACCCTTCGAGGGCCGCGAAGCAGGGGCGTTCCGCGCCGAGGGAATGGTCCCAGGCGGGCCGCGGCGACTCGAGGCAGGGCAATGGACCGGCGCCACGTCGATGGCGTTGTGCCTGGCCGCAAGCATCATCGAAAGCGGGGGATTCAAGGCCACTGACCAGATGGATCGCTACCTTCGTTGGCGCGACCAAGGTTACATGTCGAGCACCGGAACCTGCTTCGGTATCGGCGGCACGACCGACGCGGCTCTGTCGCGTTACGCCGCGAATGGCGAACCTTATGCCGGTTCGACGGACGAGCGGTCCGCCGATAATGGCTCCCTGATGCGGCTGGCCCCGATTTCGATGTACTTGGTACACGACGCAGGCCGAGCGAAAGAGCTAGCGGCGCAAATGTCGAAAACGACGCATGCCGCCACCGAGGCCGTGGATTGCTGCCGCTATTTCGCGGGGCTGCTCGTCGGAGCCCTGCGCGGCGATTCCAAAGAACTACTGCTCTCCGATCTCTACTCCCCGGTTTACAATTATTGGCTGTTCCAGCATGTGGCCCTGACCCGGCGAGTCGACACGATTGCTCGCGGTGTCTACAAATCCAAGCACGGCGGCGAGCTTCCGGCGACACGTTACGTGATTGATACCATGGAGGCTGCGCTCTGGGCGTTTCACCAGTCCAGCTCCTTTCGCGAAGGGGCGCTGCTGGCGGTTCATCTGGGCAATGATACCGGCACGACGGCGGCTGTCTATGGACAATTGGCCGGCGCGCATTATGGGGTGGAAGGCATTCCGTCCGAATGGCTGGGAACGCTGGCCGAGCGCGAGCTGATCGAAACTCTTGCCCGGCGCCTGCTACACGCGACGAACCAAAGTATCCGGCATTTCGTTGAGCTATGAGCCCGGAACTCTGTTGAATCATGACCTCAATCGTCATTATTTGGCCATGACCCCGAACAACGAACCCCGAACTACGAGCCTCGAACAACGACCTATGCCCCCGAACAACTCCATGGAACGGCTAGAGAGCAGCCCTCAAACCCAGTCTCGGTGGCGGTCTCGGTCGATCATCGGGCAGGTCCTGTCGGTTCCCAATCAGCTCACGATGATTCGGCTGCTCATGCTGCCATTCATTCTGATCGCCATGATCTACCGGCGGCACGACGTGGCGCTGGGATTGTTTCTCGTCGCGGTAATAACCGACGTCATCGACGGCATCATCGCGCGGCGCCTCAACCAGCAAACCATGCTGGGAGAATACCTGGATCCGATCGCCGACAAGCTGCTGTTAACGTCGGCTTTCATCGTTCAGGCGTTGATTGGAGCGATTCCGTGGTGGCTCACGATCCTGGTGCTCAGCCGGGACTTAATCATCATCGCCACGGTGCTCGTTGTCATGCTGTCCACCGAGATCCGGGATTTTCCGCCCAGCGCATTTGGCAAGGCGAACACCGTTGTGCAGGCGGCCACGATCTCGACCGTTGTTCTCTATAACGCGACGCAGGCTGCCTGGGCCGGACAATTGCTCGGCGTGCTGATCTGGGCGGCGGCAGCGACAATTCTAGCCAGCTCGGCGCAGTACATGACGGAGTTGACGCGACGAACCCAAGCGGATAGCTCTGAAACCGGTGACCGGGCGCAAGAGAAAGACAGGTAACGAAGTGGCGAGCCGCTGCTAACCCGCATTTCTCACCACCTGACGGCCGAAGCACGCGATAGGCCCGCCATTACTTCGTTGCGCTTGCTCGCCGTGCTCAACGGACTGTGAGAGTGCGCCTCCGCTCGTCAAGCGGCGCGCGCCTCGTACTGACAGGCCTCTCACCTACTTCGCCTCGCCACGTGGTGAGAAAAGCGGGCTAATGACCGCGGCACATTTCACGCGGCCGAGCAGAGGCGCGGACGGGAGTCCACGCTTGGCAGGCAAGGATGCCTGCCCCACGAACGTGCGCCACCTCGGAAGGTCCAACTCAAGCTTGGTTGGACGGAACTCCTCCTTCTACAGCCGATACAGCATCACATAGATGCAGACGCCGCTGACCGACACATACATCCAGATAGGCCAGGTCCAGCGCGCGATGCGCCGGTGCGCCCCGAAACGGCCCCGCAACGCTCGCTTCAGTGTGATCAGCACCATCGGGACAATCGTTGCCGCCAGCACAATGTGCGTGATGAGAATCGTAAAGTAGACCGGCCGAATCCATCCCTGTTTGGTAAACGGGACCGAACCCACCTGATAGTGATAATACAGGTAGCTCACCAAGAACAAGCAAGAGACGACGAAGGCGGAGATCATGCACACGCGGTGGCGGTCTGTCTGCTGATGGCGAATAAAGTAGTAGCCGGCGGCGAGCAGCACCGCGCTCACCGAGTTCAAGCAGGCATTCAGTGCGGGGAGATCAGTGACATCCATGGTTTGGCACATCCGTGGGGTGGGCCGGCAAGCGCGGGGAGACGCCGCCAGTTGACGGCGCCTGAACAGCCC
>Ga0114996_10002498_pt1 | contig 23841 bp, 16 predicted proteins | sample ArcticOcean_MG_C_4_FD_87039 | JGI IMG/M metagenome (GOLD analysis project Ga0114996, IMG submission 87039) | Marine microbial communities from western Arctic Ocean - ArcticOcean_MG_CB4_134 | ecosystem: Environmental > Aquatic > Marine > Oceanic | place: Arctic Ocean: Canada Basin | collected... | reverse complement strand
GGCGAGGAACTCGCCCTGCGGGTGCTTGCCGCGGTAGTTGTCGGCGGCCTTCATCGCCTGTAGGAGACTGTTCGCCTCGAGCCACGCGAGTGCTTCCATCGAAAGCGACTCCTCCGCGAGCGGGACGAACGTCTTGTTCTTCGAAGAGGCGAGGCGGGCGAAGCGCCCTGCCGCACCCTTGAAATCGCCACCGAGGTAGCTGCACCACGCGCGCTTGAACGCGGCCTTGCCGGCGACGGCGTGGTCGCTCGGGATCTGCTTGTAGGCCTGATCGGCCTTCGCGTAGTCCTTCAACGCGAAGAAGTTCTCGGCCGCGGCGAACCCGGCCGGGACGCGCAACTGGTGCTGGCTGTGATTCTTCAGGAACGCGAAGACGACGTTGTTCGAATCGCGATATCGCGCGAGGTGGTGCAACGCGAGGCACTGACCGTAGAGGGCGTCACCCTTCAGGCCCTCGCGCCCGGTCGAACCGTGGCAGCGACCGTAGGCGGTGAGGGCAGCCTTCCAGTTGCCGTCGTCTGCGAACGCCTCGCCGAGGCTGTACAGCATCCGCGCCTTGTCTGCGGCACCGGAGGCGGTTGCGATCGCGGCACTGAGGTCTGCCGCGGATTTCTTCGGTTGGCCGAGGTCGAGACGGACGAGGCCGCGCAGTTCGAGCGCTGGCCAGCGAACCGAGGCATCGACGTTCTTCCGTGCGAGCAGTTCGGACAACTGTTTGTCGGTCTCCGGGTAGTTCTTCGCACGGTAGAGGACCCGACCGGCTTCCAGCAGGGCCCGCGACACGAGAGGTGACTTGGGGAACAGCCGGGCGACGTCTCGGAACGCCTTCACCGCCGGATCGACCTGCTTCTGCGCCACGGCGCAGTGACCGATCCCCATGGCGGCGTCGTCAGCGAAGCCGCCGCCCGCTTTCACGGCCTGTTCAAACGCGCTCCGAGCCGGGTCGTAGCGCTTGCCGCGCAGAGCCGATTCACCCTGCAGGAACCGGCACTCGCCGTACGCCTTGTGTTTCGGGAAACGATCCGCGGCGCTCGCGAAGATCTTCTCCGCGGTGCCGTAGTCCTTCTTCCGCAGCTGGATGAAACCGGCCTGGTAGAGGGAGGACGCGGCGAAGACGCCGGACTTCTCCTTGTCGAGGGTCGCGGCGCGGGTGTAGGCCTTGAGCGCGAGGTCGTCCTGCCCGGTCCTGCGGAGGCACTCCCCGCGGGCGTAGAGGCTCGGCGCGGCGAGATAGTGGCCATCGCCACCCTCTTTCACGAGCTCGGCGAAGACCTGGGCCGCGCCCTTGGGATCGTCCTTCTCGAGGGTGTGTCCCAACCGGTAGTGGCACTCGGCACGCAGCTTGAACTTCCCCGTTTGAAGCGCATCCCTAAAGGCCTCGACGGCGCCGGTCGAGTCCTTGAGCTCGAGGCGACACGTGCCCAGACGGTAGAACGCCTCCGCACGCTTGGCGTGCTTGGGTTCATTTTCGACGAACCGCGCCAGCTGACGCGCAGCGTCATCGTGCATCCCCCGCTTGATCAAACCGAGCGCGAGATCGAAGCGTTCTGAGCTTCGGCCCTGGGCGGCAACCGTTGAAAAAAGCGAAGACGAGAGGACTAGGAAACAGGCAAGCCGACCGCTCATTGCTTCTCCAGGAATCGGAAATTGGGAGTTCGCCGGATTGACAGGCAAGTCGCCGGCGAGCGGTGGAAGCTAAAACCGCGACCAGGCCCCCACCCGGCCCGAGATGTTCGCGATCGCATCGATAGTACTCTAGTACCACAAAACGAGATGCGTCGTCGAACGAAAGTTCGTCGCACAGGCGGCTACCCGGTTTGGCCCGGCTAGATTTCCCCAAACTGTCAACGGAACGTGCACCGGGCTTCCGGACATGGCCCCTGGAGAACCTCTACGGTCGGCTGGAATCGGGAGGACGGATCGACTCGCTCGGCAATCCTCTCGGCGAAAGGCTCAGCAACGTTCCCAACCACGGACCGAGGATGAGCCAACCCACCCCGACCCACTGCAACAGCAGTCGGTCGAAGCGCGACTTGAACAGGTGGTCCCAATCCGTGCTCGCGCCGAGGAAGATGGCGAGGCAGGCGAGCACGATTCCGCCCAGAAAGAAGGCCGCGGCTTGTCGATCCGGCGCAACCGCCGTCCACGATCTTCGGAAGCAGAGCAGGAACAACAGCATCGGGAAGAGCAAACCGAACTTCCGCACGAACAGAAACCCCTGCAGGTAGCCCGCGAGCACGGTGGGGAGATCGGCGAATCGCCCGGGCAGTTCTACCAGCGCGCTCTGGAACTCCCCGAGCAACGGGCTCTTCACGGAGCCGTCGTCCTCGCGCAGGACGAGGATCACGGCCGCGACGACGGCGACCCCGCCGCCGATCAGCAGCCAGGTCCGGACCCGGAGCGCGCTCCGGAGCTGCACCTCCCGGAGCCCCACCAGACCCAAGCCGATGCCGAGCGGGAGAGCCCAGGACATCAGGCCCGAGGACTGGCCGAGCAATCGGGCCTGGAGAGGAAGCCAGAGCCCGGTAGCGAGGACGAGGCCCACCGTCGCGGCCCCGTGCAGCCGGCGTCCGTCCGACCCCAACGCGGTGACGAGGCCCAGGAGCAGGGCGTACGGCAGCCCCTCGGGCTTGATCAAGGGCAGGCAGAACGCCGCGGTCGCGACGAGGACCGCGCGCCTCGTCACGAGCCCTGCGGCGGCCACGGCCAGGAAGTAGCCGAGCAGGAGTTCGGCGTAGCCGGAGTCCACCGCACCCGAGCCGACCGAGTACCACATCGGGGTCGCGCCGAACGCGAGCACCATCACCCAGGATTTACCCCGGGGCAGACCGCGGTGGCGAGCGACGCCAGCGACCAGCGCGAGGAAGGCCACGAACAACCCGGGAAAGAACAGGCGGCCCGGGATCTCGCCGAGCACGGCCTGGCACCCACCGAGGCACAAGGGTTGTAGGAGCGGATACGCAACGCTGTGCGCGTAGACCGCCGGGTCGCTGAAGAAAGGATGCGACAAGTCGGCGGGCGGCGCGAGGAAGTGGGCGCGAAGCCCCCAGGACACCAGCCCGTCCCACTCGCGATCGGACGTCGCGACCGCGCCGTACGTCACGGTGCCGACCAGGAGAAGGAGGAACACCGCGACGAGCCACGGCACGACCTTCCAGACGCGCGCATCGGATTCCCTGGTCCACGGCGGCATCGTGGGACTGACGCACATCGCTAGGGCACAACCGAGCAAGAAAGCGACCGGCAAAAGGATCACAGGGAGGGCCCAACCCGCGAGCAACGCGACATGGCTGGCTGCGGCGTAGACCGCGAGTCCGAGCGGGGGCGCGAATGCGATTCGCCAGAGCCAACCGCTCATCTCCGCAACTCCAATCGCAGCGTCTCGCGATCGACGCCAACGAGGACGAGCGTCCCCTCCCCGAGGTTCGGGAGCTTCGCGCGCGCCACCGGTAGACCGTGGATCATCGAGACGTCCGGCGCCGCACCACTCTCGGCGTAGAGGAGACGAGGCGACAGCAGCCCGACGGCGAGTTCCATCGACCCACGCCCCTCGCCCTTGAACAACACGACACACTCCTCCGGCGTGTTCTCTGCGATCATCTGCAGGACGGCGGCATTCTCCGGGCTCTTCGACAGATGAAACCGGATGGCTCCGTTCTCGCGGAACTCCTGGATCTCATCTATTCGCGCCGGCAGGGACTTCGTCCCCAACCGCTGCACGCAAAACAGGAGGTGCGCGATCAGCGCAAGGCCGAGAAGCCGTAGCCATGGCGGGCGGTGGGGTTTGTCGGGCTTCATCGTCGGAGCACCGCCAATTGTTATCGCTTCGCGAGACGATGCGATAACAATTGGACGCGCTCCCCGGTTGTTTCCTCAGGATCGACATGTTCGAGACGCTCGATTGGTTGGTGATTGCGGCCTACTTCGTCGTGTTGTTCGGGTTGGCTGCGTGGGTGATCAGGAAGAAGCACAAGTCGGCAGCCGACTACTTCCTCGCCGGGAGACACGTCGGGTGGTTCGTGATCGGCGCATCGATCTTCGCATCCAACGTCGGCTCCGAGCACATCGTCGGGCTCGCGGGATCGGCAGCGGACAGCGGCCTGGTGCTCGGACACTACGAGTTGCACTCCTGGTTGTGCCTGATGCTCGGCTGGGTCTTCGTGCCGTTCTACCTGCGCAGCAAGGTGTTCACGATGCCCGAGTTCCTCGAGCGGAGGTATGGGAGCTCATCGCGGTGGCTGCTGTCGGTGACGATGTTGATCTCGTACGTGCTGACGAAGATCTCCGTGACGATCTTCGCCGGCGCGATCGTGTGCACGACGTTGCTCGGCGTCGAGTTCTGGATGGGCGCGTCCATCATCGTCGTGTTGACAGGCATCTACACAGTGCTCGGCGGCATGCGCGCGGTCATCTACACCGAAGCCATGCAGGCGATCGTGCTGATCCTCGGCTCGGTGATCATCACGATCACGGGGCTCGTCGAGATCGGCGGTTGGGACAACCTGATCGCGTCGGTCGGGTCGGAGAAGCTCAACATGTTCAAGCCGGCGGACCACCCGGACTACCCGTGGACCGGGATGATCTTTGCGCCGCCGATCGTGGGTTTGTGGTATTGGTGCACGGATCAGTACATCGTGCAACGCGTTCTGGCGACGGACGACGAGCGGACGGCGCGCCACGCGACGATCTTCGCGGGCTATCTGAAGCTGCTGCCGTTCTTCATCTTCATGATCCCCGGTCTCGTCGCCCTCGCCCTCGCCAACAGCGGGAAGATCCAGCTCGACAAGGCTGATGAAGCGTTTCCGGTGCTCGTGCAGACGCTGTTGCCGGTCGGCATTCGCGGGCTGGTCGCCGGCGGACTGCTGGCCGCGCTGATGAGTTCGCTCGCATCCGTGTTCAACTCGTCTTCCACGCTGTTCACGATGGATATCTACCAGAAGCTCCGCCCGGCGACCGAGGCGCAGCTCGTGCGCGTGGGCCGCTTCACCACTCTGGCGCTCGTCGGGCTGGGCATGCTGTGGGTCCCGTTCCTGCAGGCCATCGCCGAGGGTCAGCTGTACCAATACCTGCAGAAGGTGCAAGCCTACATCGCGCCACCGATCGCCGCGGTGTTCTTCATCGGGCTGTTCTTCCGCCGCATCACCGCGACGGCGGCGGTGACGACGCTCGTGACCGGGTTCGTGCTGGGGATGGTCCGGTTGGTCACCGAACTCAACGAAGTACACTTCTGGTTCTCGGACATGAACTTCCTGCACTTCGCGATCTTCCTGTTCATCTTCAGCGTCAGCCTCTTGTTCACAGTCAGCGTGTTCACTGCTCCCCCTTCTGAGGAACAGCTCAACGGCTTGACCTACGGCACGACGATGGCCAGCGACCGGGCGGCGTCCCGCGCGAGTTGGACCTGGGTAGACGTCACACACTCGATCGTGATCGTCGGGCTGATACTCTGCATCCTCTTCTACTTCTCTCCATTGAACTTCTCAAGCTGATGAGCGCCCGAGTCTCCGCCCTCCTCGCCGGCCTGCTCGTCCCAGGCGCGGCCCTGGCCCAGGAAAAGAAGGCACCGACCTGTCTCGAGTTGCTGCGATCGGACGCGGCGAAGGCCACCATTCCGCTCGACAAGGTCGCGCACGAGCGGGAGCGGTTGTGGGAGAAGTATCGCCGCGAGCAGATGGCCGACAAAGGGCGGCTAAAGGAGCACGAGGAGAAGAAGATCGCCCGCGGCAAGCTCGCGATGCGCTACGCGTACTCGAAGATCGGGAAGAAGCCAAAGGACGGCTATCCGCTCTACATCGCGCTGCACGGTGGCGGTGGCGCGCCGGTTCGGGTCAACGACAGTCAGTGGAACCACATGAAGGTGTACTACAAGGCTGGCGTGAAGCAGGGGATCTACCTCGCCGCACGCGGGATGACGAACTCGTGGAACCTGCACTGGGTCGGTGATTCGTTCCCGTGTTACGACCGGCTGATCGAGAACATGATCCTGTTCGAGGATGTCGATCCGAATCGCGTGTACGTGCTGGGCTTTTCGGCAGGCGGCGACGGCACGTATCAGATCGCGCCACGGATGGCGGATCGTTGGGCGGCGGCGAACATGTCGGCAGGACACCCAAACGGAGTGAGCCCACGGAACCTCGCGAACGTTCCGTTCCTGTTGCAGATGGGCGAGAAGGACCGTTCGTACGGTCGGAACACCGCTGCGGCAGGCTACTACGTGCAGCTCGCGAAGTTGGGAAAGGAGCACCCGGGGTGCTACCTGCACGAGGCGAACATCCACTTCGACAAGCCCCACAACTTCCGTGACAACCACCCGAAGATGGCGCCCCAGAAGGTGCTCGCCGATCCCGCAAAGTGGCTCGCGAACGGTTCACGCGAGACCGTGTCGCGCAACACGCACGCGATCGCGTGGTTGGACAGGCACGTGCGCAACCCGGCGCCGCGAAGGCTGATCTGGGACTTGCGGACACGCGCGACATCGCGGGGCAAGTCGGCATTGCTCCACTACTGGCTCGACCTCTCTTCGAAGGACGCCAGCCTGATGAAGACCCAGGACGTGATCGCCCGCCTCGACAAGGCCACGAACTCGGTGATCGTCGAGAAGTGCGGCGACTACCTGAAGGTGTTGCTGAGGCACGGCATGCTCGACCTCGCCCGACCGGTGCGCGTGAAGGTGGGCGGTCGTACGTTCCAGGTCTCTCCCAAGGCCACGCGCGGCAACCTCCTTCAGACAATGATCGACCGAGGCGACCCGAACTACATGTTCGAAGCCTCGATCTCGATCCAGAAGAAGGAAGACGCCTTCACCGTCACGGTCTCGGACTAGCGTTCGAGTTGGTTGGTGACGGGGCGGAGGTCAGCGCGGTGCTGCTGGACCTCCTTGGTGATGCGGGCGAGGACCTCCGCGTGATCCTTGGCGACGTTGTGCTTCTCCGAAGGATCGTGGAGAAGGTGGTAGAGCTCGGGGACGTCGTGCTTCACCGGCTTGTTCTGACCGTAGCCGCCGCGCGTGATGAAATGCGCCTTGAACGAGCCGCTTCGCCAGGCGTACAGCTCAGTGCCGCGGTAGAACGCCATCGACTTCCGCGGGCTCGGCCCGGTCCCTCGCAGCACCGGTGTCAGATCCACGCCGTCGATCACGCGGTCGGTCGGGATCGCCGCGCCGGCAAGGGAGAGGCACGTCGTGAAGATGTCCATCGTGGAACCGAGCTCCTGCGTGACCATGCCTGGCTTCGCGATGCCGCCGGGCCACCACACGACGCACGGTTCGCGCATGCCGCCCTCCCACGTCGACCCCTTCCCCATGCGCAGAAGGCCCGCTGAACCGCCGTGCGTGCCGTAGGGCAACCACGGCCCGTTGTCGCTCGTGAAGAACACGATCGTATTCTGGTCGAGGCCGAGCGACTTCAACGTCGAAAGGATTCGACCGACGGACCAATCGATCTCCTCGACTGTGTCGCCGTAGAGACCCCGCGCGCTCTTCCCTTGAAACGCCTCGCTCGCGAACAACGGCACGTGCACCATGGTGTAGGGCAGGTACACCAGGAACGGTTGGTCCGCGTTCTCGCGGATGAACCGTTCGGCTTCTTCCGTGTAACGCTTCGTCAGCGTCGCCTGATTCGCCGGCTGCTCGAGGACCTCATCGTTGCGGATCAAGGGCACGTTCCAGTACTCGATCTTCGGGTTCAGGAACGCCGCACGTCCACGTGGCGAACCCTTCACCCGATCCATGTCGTTGGAATAGGGTAGGCCGAGGAAGTGATCGAACCCGTGCTTTCGCGGCAGGTACTCGGGGCGATGGCCGAGGTGCCACTTGCCGATGCACGCCGTCGCGTAGCCCTGGCCCTTCAGCGCCCCGCGATCGTGACCTCTTGGGCAGGCAGGCCGCCACGGGAGTTGGGAAACAGCACGCGCCGCCTGGACGAACACATCCCGCTGCGGATCGGCAGCCGCCCCGTGAGCAGCGCCGCCCGACTCGGAGTGCACACGGAGCACGCGGAGTAGAACTGCGTGAACCGCATCCCCTCCCGGGCCATTCGATCCAGGTTCGGGGTGCGGATCGTGGGATGCCCGAAGCACGAGAGATCGCCGTAGCCGAGATCGTCGGCGAACAACACGACGAAGTTGGGCTTGCCCCCTTGCCGCGCCGCGCGCCCATGCGATGCCGTGCCAGCACACCCCGCGAGCAGGGAGCAGAGAATCCAGAGAGACACCGTCCGTTTGGTGATCTGCATCCCCCGATGATGTGCAAGAACTCCCGAGACCGCCAAGACAGTCTCGGGAGTTCTTGAAGAGGCCACCATCTGGTGGCCCAGAGGATCGAATTACTTCGGCTCGCCCACGCGGAAGGCCACTGCGAAGCTCTTGAGCGCCGGGGAGATCGGCGGGTTCGCGCCGAGGTTGTTCTCCATGATGATCCGGAAGTTCAAGTAGCGCGGCAGCAGCAGCGTGGTCGGCGACCGGATCTCATTGAGGCGGTCATCGGTGACGTAGTGCGTCAGACCCTTCGCCTTGACGCGCGGGCCGACGAAGTTCTGCCAGGTCGGCGTGTGAACCGAGTGGTAGACAGTCGTCGTATCGAACGGGTTCGCCAGCGCGTAGCGGTAGGCTTCGCAGGCGTAGAACGGGTTGAGAAGGTTCCCGCGGTTCTTCACGACCTGGATGTTGTTCCAGACCGTGGTCAGGTTCCCATTGAGACGAAGGTCGTCAGGCTGACTGAAGATCTTGTTCTGGTTGTCGAACTCTTCTGCGCCACGAACTTCGACCACGACGCTGGTGCCGACAGGCTGTCCGGCGAGCGGCGGATCCATCATGGTCACGAGATCCACAATGCCCATGGCGTTCTGAACCTTGGTCAGGTCCGGAATGCCCTGGGGCGTCGACAACCCCGGCCATGAGGTCGTGAGCTTGTTGAGTACGTTGTTGAAGTCGTGGCGGTTCGGGAGCATCGAGTCGAAGAACCCGAACGTGACCATGGAGACACGGCGCACGAAGTCCGCCTGGGCCCAGTGGACGTGGTCGTCCTTCGGGGGTGCCTTCCACAGGAACTTCGGCGGTTGGCCGAGCAGGACGTCCGTGATGATCGACGCCTTGGCGTTCTTCTGCACGTCCGGATCGACGTAGATATCCATCGCCGTGATCATGTCGACGCCGCCCGAGACGTGGGCGCGGGTTTCCGGAAAGGGCGTGGTGCACCCAGAGATACCACCGGTGGAGTAGTACCCGGCGCCAGCGAAGCACGGGCCGATCTCCGCGATGTGGAACTGGTTCGTGCCGAGCGCGAAACCACTGTTCGCGGGGCCATCGGGGTAGATGCTGAAGTCGATCAGCAGCGGCAACGCGATCGGGCTGTGGTCCAACGTGCGGATGCCCATGAAGTCCCCGTAGTCGAAGACGAACGCCGTGTTGAAGTGCAGCGGTCGGAAGTCACCCTTGTTGGTGTTCGGCGGCGGGGGAGGAGAGTTGTACGGGACGTCGGGCACGTAAGGCGAAGAACACGACGCCGTCGTGTCACGCACCGCGACCGGAGCCGCGGGCTGGTGAGCGCCACCAAAGCCTGTCGCGGAGTTGGAGTTCATGTCCCACTTGATCAGTCGCGGGTCACGCCAGGTGTAGGTCTTCTGGAACTTCGGATACGGGACCAACTTGGTTCCGCTCGGCGCGCGGAACGCGTCGTTCGGATTGATCTCGTAGGTCTTGTCCTTGATGATCGTCTCGTAGGTCGTGCCGGACAGGAGGTTGCTGTCGAACGCCGTGCGGAGACCACTGCGGCCCGAGAAGCAATCGACGGCACAGTTGCCGCCGAATATGGTGTTCGTGATGTCCGGACGCCAATCCGAGTGCGCCATGCGCAGCGTGTAGCGATCGAACACATCGAACGGGACCGCCATGTCGTTCCACGGAGCCCAGTGCATCTGCTCGATGTCGAGCATGATCTTCTGCGGATCCCGGTGCGCGAGCCCGAAGTCGTCCTCGCGGTAGGTCATCTGCAACCTGGATCCACGGGGGTTGTGAGGCTCGGAGATGCCGTTCGCGGTCTCGCTCGCGCACTGGTAGAGCACCGCGGTCGCCCCTGGGCTCAGGATCGTCGGCGGAACCGGAGCCGGCATCGCGGTCGGATCGGAGAAGTCGCACTCACCGCGATCGAACCGGGTGACCTGCGAGAGCCCTGCGCCATCCGCGACTGCGCTGAACCGGGACACCGGCATCGCGCGCATCTCGCCCTCGAGCAACTGGTACTGCCCGAACAGGTCGACGGAACCCGGAGCCGAGCCGTTCTCGTCCTGACTGGCGAATCGCTTGACGCGGTAGCCCACCGCGTTCACGTCGGCGAGCTTGTCCAGCGTGTAGGAGACCGAGAAGTTCTCGACGGGCTGTTGGGTGCGGTCGTAGATGTCGATCTGGTTGCCAGCCATGTCCCGCGGCGAATTGTCGCCGAGGACGATGTGACACCAATACCGCTCTTCACCGCCAGTGTTGTGGAAGTGACCGAGCGGCGGACGCAGCTGGAGCAGCGTGCCGTCGCCACTGTGATCGAGCAGCTTCGAGGCGATGATCGCGAGCGAGGCCGGCTTCGGCTCGTTCAACATGTCGATCACGTTGTCCTGCTTGATCGTCTCGTTGGTGATGAGGAAGTTGTCCAGGGACTCCACCGTCTCGAGGTTCATCGGTTCGGTGAAGCGCACCGAGATCGCAGCCTTCGGATCGACGTTCTTGCCGAAGCTGATCGATCCGTTCGGGCCGAGAACGGGCGGCGCGGGTTCGATGGACAAGAAGTTGTTGATCCGATCCGAGTCGCTCACCTTGGTGATCGAGCCGGAGTACTGCAGCTTGTAAGGGACGTCCTGGTAGAAGTGGATCCGAACCTCGCAGTCCTCACCGAGCGGGAAGGAGTTCGACTCGAAGGAGACCTTGTTGCCGTTCAAGTCCGTCGTCGAGATGTTGGTCACCTTTAGGCGGGCGAATGCATCCTGACCACCATCGCCGGGCTTCGATGGATCGCTACCCGTGCGATACATCCCGAGTCCGACGAAGTTGGTATCGTCCACCGAGTTGCCGACGTCGAGGTTCATGACGACCTCGGCGCGGATGCGGACCTTGCCATTGGGTCCGTCGACCAGCTGGATGATCACGTCGCCCGCGCGAAGATTATCGACGACAGGCATGATCACCGGACCGAGCGCGAGGCCCGTCGTGGCGTCGAGCGCACCGTCGACGTAGGGGATACGACCGCGGATCGCGGCGTCGTGGTTGCGCTTGTTGATCGTGAGGATGCGGTTCGCGGTGTCGATCGCCGTGATGCCCATCTTCAGATGGGTGACGATCATCGGCTTCTCGACGTCGGCGAGGGCGCCGACCGAGCCGTCCTTGACGTTGCCCGAACGGAAGTCGCGGATCACTGCGGTGTTCCCGCTCGAGTCCGTGCCATTCAGCTCCGGCACGTTGTCCTCAGCGAACTCGAGAACCTTGGTGACCGGACCGACAGTGGGGAGCGCGATGCGCAGGTTCGCGGTCCTGTTGTCGCGACTCGGCGGCAGCCCGTCAGTGTTCCGACCGCCGTTCGCTTCGCCACCGATGAGCGACGTGTCGAGAATGAGGCTGTCGCCGTTGGAGAGAATGCGAATGGGAACCGGACGGAATGACAGCTGCCCGTTCACCGGCGTGATGAACTCGAGCACCTGGATCGCATTCGGGTTGGCGACGAAGAAGCCCGACGAGACGCCCAGGTCACGGTCGAAGTTCAAGCAGATCGCAGCGTTCCGAGGGATGACCGGAATCGGACGCTTGACCGTGTTCTGATCCTTGAACGAACCCGGCACGAACGGCAGACCCTTCGAGGCCTTCGCCAGGGCTTCCTCGAAGCGCGCCTTCTCCGGCGGGATCTGATCGTCCCAGAGGATGAGCAGCTCTTCGTGCCCGACTTCGACATCGAACGGCAGGAATCGGTAGTCCGCGTCGAGTCGCGCGTTGCCGGACGCATCGAACAGGTCGCTCGACTCGATGTCCGGACGGATGACGACTTGCTTCACGATCAGCACCGGTTCGCGGTTCGCCACGTCGCGCCGATCGGCGCGGGTCGCGGCGATGCGCCGGTAGGCGTAGACGTCTACGAGCCTGCCGTAGTTCATCGAGCGCAGGACGGCGCCACCGGAATTCGGCACACCTTCTTGGTTGCCTGGTCCGCCGCCACAACCGCTCAGTATGAAACCGGTGGTCGCGAGCAGCGCGAAACCGCAAAAGGTAGAAAGGTAAAGGGTCGAATTGCGGGTCATGTGAGCTCTCAGTTCAGGTAGTTCAGCTCGCGAATGAGTCTGGGCGAATCACAGGGAAGAAACGAGCCGACGGGCCCCGTTGGGAAGACGCCTGCGTGCGATCAGGTTGCGAGGTCTCCGGGCGCGGGGTCGTGTTGGTACCGGGTGTTGAAGAGTATGGCGTACATTACAGAGCGAAAGCCCCAGTTGCGAAGCTCCTCGGATGTCTCCGCTGCACGTAGGCATGAAAAGAATACCCTCCCAAAGGGCAGGAGAGCGGCTGGAGAACCCGGATCGCCCGACTAGTTCGGGTCGATCAGGCCGAAGTCCACGATGCCGTGGGCGATCGAGCGATTTCGCTCGATCCACCGCCTCGCAATCCCTTGCCGCCCCACCACCCCAGGCGGGTGTCCGGGGCTTCGAAACTCCCGGAGATAAGGTCGAGTTGGCGTGCATCGGAGGCGGTGCGGACAGAGTGGTTGGGGCTCGCCGGAGGTCGGCGCCGGGACTATCCAATCGTTGCCCAGCCGGTAACAACCCCGGCAAGCGATCGCTCAGAATCGACGCGGTCTGTTCGCTTCCGCCCACTATCTTGGGTGATGACATGCCGCGATTCACAACCAGGTTTTTCGTCCCGTTGGGGCTCTCGTGCGTGCCATTGTGGTTGGCGCCGTCCGCCGTGGCGCAGTCCCCCACCGGTCAGGAAACCGCGCGACAGGCGACGAGCGGATACGGCAACGGCTTCTTCATGCGAAGCGCGGACGGTCGCAACCAACTCGCGATCGAAGGGTTGATGCAGACGAACGGGCGCTTCTTCGAAGCGGGGCTGCCGGATCGCGACAGCGAGTTCTTCCTGCGCCGCTTCCGCCTCGAGTTGGTCGGGAAGCTGCACCGCGTATACCGGTTCAAGATGGAGCCGAACTTCACCGAGGACGGCGTGCACCTCGACGAGGCCTGGATCGGGCTCCAGCCGGGCGACGGTGACTTCAAGGTGATCCTCGGTCGCATGAAGGAGCCGTTCAGCCTCGAAGAGATGTCGTCGCTGCGGCGCATGGAGTTCGTCGAGAAGTCGATTCTCAACCAGTTCATCCCGGCGGAAGACCACGGCATCACGCTGCTCGGGCGCGCGCTCGATCGGCAACTCGAGTGGGGTCTCGCGTACTACAACGGCACCGGCGGCAACGACCTCAACAGCGACAAGGACGGCGCCGCGCGGTTGGTGTGGCACCCGTGCGGCGGCTTCCAGGTGGGCGTCGCGGCGACGTACGGCCGGGCCGACCAGGACATCAGCGGCAAGGAACTGCGCACAGAGACGCGGGTGCCGTTCGCGGAGTTCCAAAAGGGCAGCCGGCGCGACGGCGACCTGATGCGGCTCGGCGCTGAGGCAGCGTGGTTCTGCGGGCCGGCCAGCGTCAAGGGCGAGTACATCCACATCGAGCAGGACATGAACACAGTGGCGTCGGGAACCGTGTCTCTGAGCGGCTACTACATCTCCGGCACCTGGCTGCTGACCGGCGAGCCGAAGTCGTTCGGCACGGTGAGACCAAAGTCCCCCGTCCTCTTCGATACCGTCGATGCGAGCGAGGCTTCGGGTGCCGGCGCATTCGAGTTCGCCTGGCGCGTGTCGGAGCTCGAGCTCGACCGTGATCTCGTCGACCTCGGCCTCGTGCCGATGGCGATGTACCCAGGGCGCGTGCGCACGTTCGACGTCGGCATCAACTGGTACCTCACCCCCCACGCGCGGATGTTGACGCACCTCGTCTACACGGACTACGAACACCGCATCACCCGAGCCGGCGACACCCGCGGCAGCGAGACCTCGCTGCTGCTGCAGTTCCAGCTGAGTTTCTGAACAGCTGCGGCACTCGGGTCCGATTCAGGTAGCTCGTCTGAACCGGAGGAAGGGTGGAGCCTGAGGTCAGAGTCGAACTAACGACCTATGCATTACGAATGCATTGCTCTACCACTGAGCTACTCAGGCGCGTGGTGGGGCGAGGACAGTAGCGACGGGCCTGACGGATTCCAAGAGCACGCGTCACGAGATCGCGCTACAGGTACGCAGCGAGGGGCCACGGCTCGTCGCCGTGGCCCCTCGCTCGGGGAGAACTCGCTCGATGCTAGTCGCCGGTGACGGCGGCGATCGCGAGGGCCTTGGCCAGCTCCAGCCTCTGGGCGGGCTTCAGCGAGGCCTTGCCGAGGGCTGCGGCGACCGCGGTGCGCAGGTCCTTGTCCGCATCGGCGGTGGCTGCGACGGTCTTCAGGGCGGTGAACTGAGCGGCGGTGATGGCGCCGTTGCGACCGAGGATCTTGCCCGCGGCAGCGGCGCACGCCCGCTTCAACTCGAGACTGCCGGAACCGCCGATCGTGGCGACGAGGGCGTCGATGCTGCTGCCACCTTCGCCGAGGGCGTTGGCGACCGGGATGGCGACATCGTCTTCGCGGCTGAGTTCGGTGGAGATGCCACCGATCGCGGCGGAGATGTCGACGCGATTGCCCGCGAGACGGTGCAGGGCTTCACTCGACTGCTTGGCGATCTTCGCGGCGCGGATCTTCGCCGGGTCGGCAGCGACGGCCTTGACGGCCTCCAGGACGAGGTCCCGCAGGGTTTGGGAGTTCTTCGAGGCGGCGGCATCGACGATCTTCACCTGGTCCTTGCTGCTGAAAGCGTCTGCAGCGGCACCGGAGATGAGGACACGGACGTCCTTCGTGCGAGCGTTCTTCTCGAGAATGCCGACGACGTCGGCCGGAATGCCATCGGCGAGCGTGTTGTTCACGATCACGGCGTCCGGGGCGACCGAACCCACGAGGATCTCGTTGAGCGCGTCGCGGATGTTGCCGTAGTTCGCTTCGACGATCACGCCCGACTTGTCGTTGACGAGACCGTTGATGGTCTTCAGGCTGACACCCGAGAACCCGATCGACACCACGCGCGTCAGGGACTGCTGGGCGACGCCGCTGGCCAGGACGGCCACGACCTTGGCGGCCTCGGGGACGTTGTTCGCGCGGGACGCAGCGGTCACGGCGAGGGCGGCCTCGTAGGCGACCATCCGATTCTTGTTGTCGAGGGACGCCAGGAGGGCGGTCCCGGCGATGCCATCGCGGTCGAGGGTGCTGCCGAGGGCGCGGATCGCGGCGACGGCCACGAAGGGCTGGTTGTCGCGGAGGCTCTGGGCGAGGGCGGCGTTCAGGGTCTTCGGGCCCATCGCCACGGCGACCATGTTGAGCTGGGCGGCGACGTCCTCCAGGCCTTCGATCTTGTTGTTCTCGATCGCGGCGCACTGGGCGAGGTAGCTGCGGGCCACCAGGGTCGTCGCCTGGCCGCTGGCGGGATCGAGAGCGAGCGCCTTCTCAGCACACTGCTTCGCGAGCTCGAACGAGTAGACCGCGCCATCGCAGTTCTTGTGGACCAGCTTGCCGTCAGCGAAGGACCAGACCACGTCGGAGATGTCAGTGCCCTGGGTACCGATGCCGACCAGGAAGTTCTGGCTCTGCTGCAGGTAGAGGGCGACCGGGTCGCCGGTTGCGGAAGCACCCATCGCGGCCAGGGCGGCCTTGGCGGTGGCGACCACGCCTTCGTTGCTGTCCTTGACGAGGCTCGTCAGGGCCGGGATCGCGCGGTGGTCGCGGGTCCTGATCAGGATCGACGCGATGTTCTGCCGCAGCGTGGGGCTCCTGCTCTGCAGGGCTTCGATCAGCGGCAAGGTCGCGGTCCGACCGAACTCGTAAACGCCGAGCATGGCGTAGAGAGAACCCTTGTCGTCGTCGTGATCACCGAGCTTCTCAAGGAAGGCGGGGATCGCGAACTGACCGTGCTTGGTCCGCAGTTCGATGACCGCGTTGTCGCGAGTCTCGTGGTCAGCATCGAGTGCCTTGGTGACGAGCGCGGCGATCGCGTCCGTGTCCCGAGACATCTTCTCCCGCTCGGCGCGGGCCTTGCCGATGATGCTCCTGGCGATCTTGCCGACTTCTCCCTTGATGAGGATCAGCTCGTGCCAGATGTCCGTGTCGATGGTCGTCCAGAGTTCGTACGCGACCGCTTGGGACGGGTCTTGCTGGATGACCTTCTCGAGGATCGGCAGGGCCTTGTCCTTCTGGCCAGTCATGACCAGACGCCAAGCTTGCTTGATCAGCGCTTTCGGATCGTCGTCTTGTGCAAAAGCACTGCCGTGGACAATGCAGAGTGCAGTGAGACCGAGGAGGGACTTACGAAGGATCGCCATGAAAATGGACTCCTGGGGAGGATTGATGCCGGAGTGGCGGGTGCGAGGGGGTCGGCTTCAGGGACGGCGGGAAACCCGACCGCGCGGCGCAGTCGGCACCCCGAAAACTACCATAGGTTGACGTAGGGGGGGGAGCCAATCCTAGGGGTCAGAGCGACACCGTCAAGACGGGCAGGGGACTCATCTTCGGCAGAATCGATGGCCACGGAGCATAGCGTCGGTCCGGCGGATTCCACGGCGTCCGTCGAAATCGCGCTGAGACGGGGGTCTGGCACGGGGAACGGGTGCGTCTGCAGGGCGACCACCGCACGGGCGGGCGGTGCGAATTGGCCTCCCAGCGACGGGCGCAAATTCGCGGGGGGCCTGGGGTTTGGCCCTCCGCGGAATACGATCCCCGGCATGTCACCCTCCCGCATCCTGATCGTCGACGACCAGGCAGCCATCCGCGAGGAATTGGCCTACGCCCTGAAGTACGAGGGTTTCGACTCCTTCGAGGCCCGAGACGGCGATACCGCGCTCGCCGCGGTAGAGACTGCCGTGAAGGAGAACGCGGAATTCCACGCGGTCCTTCTCGACATCAAGATGCCCGGCCTCGACGGCATGCAGGTGCTCTCCGAACTGCGCAAGAACCACCCGAACCTACCGGTGATCATGATCTCCGGGCACGGCGACATCGAGACGGCGGTGGTCGCGGTGAAGCAGGGGGCGTGTGACTTCCTGCCCAAGCCCTTCGACACGGATCGGGTCCTCGTATCGGTGAAGGGCGCCCTGCGGCTGCGCCATCTCAGCAAGCAGAACGACGCGCTGCGCACGCAACTGGCGCGGGAATACGAGATCATCGGCGACAGCGACGAGATCAAGGCCGTGCTGAGCGCGATCGACCGCGTAGCACCCACGGAGGCCTCAGTACTGATCACCGGCGAGAACGGCACCGGAAAGGAGCTCGTCGCCCGACAGCTCCACGGGCGCTCGCCGCGGAACCAGGGCCCGTTCGTCGCGGTAAACTGCGCGGCGATCCCCGCGGAGTTGATCGAGAGCGAGCTCTTCGGTCACGAGAAGGGCGCGTTCACCGGGGCGAACACGGCGCGGCGGGGACACTTCGAAAACGCGAGCAGCGGGACGATCTTCCTCGACGAGATCGGAGACATGGCCCTGTCCGCCCAGGCGAAGTTGCTGCGCACGCTGCAGGAGAGGGTGGTCACCCCCATCGGCTCGAGCAAGACGGTCGCGGTCGACGCGCGGGTGGTCGCCGCGACGAACCAGGATCTCGCAGCGATGGTCGAAGAAAAAACCTTCCGCGAGGACCTCTACTACCGGATCCACGTGATCCGGATCCACTGCCCGGCGCTGCGCGAGCGCGGCGCGGACGTCGAGACCCTGGCGCAACTGTTCGTGCGCCAGGCGTGCAAGCGCAACGGCCTGCCGAAACGCCGCCTGGGCAAGGACGCGCTCGTGGCGCTGCGCCGGCTACCCTGGCCGGGCAACGTGCGGGAGCTGAAGAACCTCATGGAGAGCGCCGCCATACTCGCCCAGGGCGATGAGATCACGGCCGCCGAGGTCGAGGGGATGGTGACGGAGAAGCGCGCCGGGGCGACCGGCCACACCGAGTACTTCACCCTGCCCACCCTCGAAGAATTCCGCGCCACCACGGAGAGAGAGTTCATCCGCCGCAAGATCGAAGAGAACGGCGGGAACATCAAGCGGACCGCCGAGACCATCAAGATCCAGCGCTCGAACCTCTACAAGAAGCTCGAGCGCTACGGGCTGAGGTAGCCAAGGCCTACGAAGACGCGGGCTAGTTCGGCAGGCGGACTTTCTGGCCGGCGATGAGGACGCTGAGGTCGATGATGTCCGGGTTGAGCACCTTGAATCGTCCGAGCCACGCCGGAATCTTGTTCTTGGCGACGCGGACCTTGGCGAGGTCCCAGAGGGAATCGCCCTTCTTGATGGTGTAGAGCTGGCCCTTGGCGTGCTCGACGACGGAGGACTTCTTCGCCCGGGCCTTCGCGGCGAGGAGCAGGGTCTCGGCATCGACCCACGGCACGACGACCTCTTGTCCGGACTCGAGGTCCGCCTCGACCAGGCTCTCGTTCAGGACCTCGACCGTCGAGAGTTGCGTGGCGTCCGCACACCAGCGGGCAGCCACGAGAGCCAGGGTGTCGCCGCGGCGGGCCTTCACGACCCGATACTCACCCATGCGACTGCTCGTGCCGAGAACCCCCGCGAGGTCCTCCGTCACCGTCGACTTGAGCACGACCGGTTCGCCGGACTTCGCATCGGCGCCCTCCGTGCCCTCGTCGGCTGGCTTCTCGCCTTCGCCGGTCTCCTCGGATGGCTCCTCGGATGGCTCCCCGGATGGCTCCCCGGATGGCTCCTCCGCCAGATTCGCGCCGGGTTCTTCGGATGGCTTCGCCGCACTAGGCGCGCGCACCGGCGCCTCTGCCGGGGCCACACCTGGCAGCGAGGCGACCGCTGGCCGCGTCTTCTTCTCAGTCTCGGCTTGCGCCGGGTTCTGCTCGCCGAAGATCACGGCGACCAAGAGGATGACCAGCAGGAGGCCAGTCACGGCATACACTAACACGGTTTCGTTGCGCTTCATGCGTCCCTCCCAGGACTGTCTTGTGCCGCGATGCGGCGACCACAGCGACGAGGCGCCCACCCCGTAGACCGTAGCTCCGCTCATGTTAGGCCGGCTCAACGTGCTTTGCACGCTTCGATTGCAAGATCCATTCGCCCCCGCTGCGTGTGCAATCTTTGGTAGGGCCACTAGAAACCGGAACGAGCCCAGCGCTAGACTCCGACTCCGTCGTGCCGCCCGCGAAAACACTCATGATCGCCATGCTCGGCACGGCATTCTGCTCGTGCGCGGGTGGACCCTCCCTGGTGCGGAAGGTCGAGGTGATGAAGGGCAGCCAAGCGCTGATCTCGGTGCAGCAAGCCAGCCTCAATCTGACCCTGGTCAACCAGTCCTCGTTGACCCCGGCTCGGGCGAAAGCCGCCCGCAAGGCGGATGTCAGCCTGAAACTCATCCCGGACGCCCAGGTGCAGCTGCTGGCCGACATGCTCGGCGCCGAGCAGTTCTTCGAAATGGCCTCCGAAGTCGCCGACCCCGAGGCGCGCTCCTGGGTGACCGTCGTCGTCAACGGCAAGAAGCACATCGTCTCCGGTCGCGCCGCCCGGGGTGACTTCAAGTACATGCAGCGGTTCCAGCGGTTCATCACCCTGTTCAACACCGTCTACAGCGCCAACGACAACTTCACTGGCAGCAAGATGACGACGAAGGATTTCAAGCGAGCCAGTGAGACGATCAATTCCGACTCGAACGCCGTGCGTCGCAAGAAGAGGAATTCGAGACGACCATGAGTAGCCCTCGCGAGACGGGAACCGCCGCGATCATTCCCGTCCGCGTCGACAGCCAACGGCTACCTGGCAAGGCGCTCCTGGACGAGACCGGCGTGCCCCTGTTCGTACACACCTGTGAGCAGGCGGTGCGAGCCGGTTGCTTCGACGACGTCCTCGTCGCCACGGACAGCGAAGAGGTCGCCGCCGCGACCGAATCCCTCGACGGCGTGCGCGCCGTGATGACGAGCGACCGGCCCCGCACCGGGTCCGAACGCTGCGCCGAAGCCGCGGTCGGACTACCCCACAAGATCATCGTCGACATCCAGGGCGACTGGCCGGAGGTCGACCCCGCGGACCTGCGCCGCCTGGTCGAACGCCTCGCTGAGGACCCGGATTCCGACCGGTTCTGCGCGACTCTCTCGGCCTCCCTCTCCGACCCCGAGAAGATCGCCGATCCGAATGTCGTCAAGATCGCCCGGGGACACGACGGCAGGGCTCTCTACTTCAGCCGACTGCCGATCCCGTACGACCGCGCGGAGAGCGACCGCACCGCACTGCGCCATATCGGCGTCTACGGCTTCACCCGAGCCACGCTGCTCCGCGTGCCCGACCTTCCATCGAGCGGTCTCGACGAGTCCGAGGGTCTCGAACAGCTCCGGTTCCTGGAAAACAACATCGCCATCCAAGTCCTCGACGCCACCGGAGATCCGTGGGGCATCGAGTGCCGCCAAGACTACGACGCCTTTCTCCAAAGACACGCCCAGCGAGCGACCAAAACATCCACATGACCAAGTTCATTTTCGTAACCGGTGGAGTTGTTTCCTCCCTAGGCAAGGGACTGACTTCCGCTGCGGTCGGCTGGATGCTCGAACGAATGGGGATGACGGTGTCGATGCAGAAGCTCGACCCCTACATCAATGTCGACCCGGGGACGATGTCGCCGTTCCAGCACGGCGAGGTCTACGTCACCGACGATGGCACGGAGGCTGACCTCGACCTCGGGCACTACGAGCGTTTCACCCACGCGGAGTTGACCTGCGACTCGAACTACACCACCGGCAAGATCTACAGGTCGGTCATCCAGAAGGAACGTCGCGGCGATTACCTCGGTCGCACCGTCCAGGTGATCCCGCACATCACCGACGAGATCAAGATGGCGATCAAGAAGGGCGCCACGAACAACCCGGACGTCGCCATCACCGAAATCGGCGGAACGGTCGGCGACATCGAGAGCCTCCCGTTCCTCGAGGCGATCCGTCAGTTCAGTCTCGACGCGGGTCACGAAAATTGCCTGTTCATCCACCTGACGCTGCTCCCCTACCTTCGCGCGAGCGGCGAGATGAAGACGAAGCCCACCCAGCAATCGGTTCGCACGCTGCGCGAAATCGGTATCCAGCCGCATATCCTCATATGCCGGACCGAGCAGCCGATGACCGACGACATGACGAACAAGATCTCGTTGTTCTGCAACGTCCCGAAGGAGTCGGTGATCGAAGAGCGCGATGTCGACTTCTCGATCTACGAAGTACCGATCAACCTGATGAAGGCCGACCTGCACAGCCAGATCGTCCGCCGGCTCTCACTCGAACCGAAACAAGAGCCACAGGTCGACGACTGGCTGCAAATGCTGGGTCGCATCAAGGAGCCGAAGCACGAGGTCGAAATCGCGGTCGCCGGCAAGTACATCGAGTTGCACGACGCGTACAAGTCGATCTACGAATCCCTCACCCACGGCGGCAACCACCACGCGTGCACGATCAAGCTGCGCAAGGTCTCCGCGGAACAGATCGCTGGCGAGGGCGCAGACGAGATCCTCGACGGCGTGGACGGCATCCTCGTGCCCGGTGGATTCGGCGAACGCGGCTTCGAGGGCAAGATCGGGGCGATCCGCTACGCGCGCGACAAGCAGATCCCGTTCTTCGGGATCTGCTACGGCATGCAAGCAGCTGTCGTCGAGTTCGCGCGTTCGGAACTGGGCCTCACGGATGCCACGACGACCGAGTACGACGCGAAGGCAGCAAACCCGGTGATCAGCTTGATGGAAGAGCAGAAAGCCGTGTCCGACCTCGGCGGCACGATGAGACTCGGCGCGTTCGACTGCCGATTGACGCCGGGCACGCTCGCGCACAAGGCCTACGGCGAGACTGACATCTCCGAACGGCACCGCCATCGGTTCGCGTTCAACAACGCCTACCGGCACCAACTCGAAGAAGCCGGGTTGGTCCTGTCGGGAGTGAATCCGAAGCTCGATCTGGTCGAGATCATCGAAATCCCCGACCACCCGTGGTTCGTCGGGGTGCAATACCACCCCGAGTTCAAGACGCGTCCGCTCAATCCCCACCCGCTGTTCCGGGACTTCATCGGCGCCGCCATCGCGCACAACGGGGGCTAACGCCGCCCCGCCCGGCCTGGCGAAGAGTCCGACGGCTGACCGCAGCTTATTGGCTCGAGTCGCGCCTCGCGTAGGGCGATATGCGTAGATGACGGAGGCGTGATGACCGAACTCGCCGTCAATCCGGAAGACGAGATCCTCCCGCGCTCTGAGCAACAGCCAGGGGAGTGCGTGCTTCACGGCACAAGTCCGAGCTTGACGGTCCCGACCGTGTTGGAGTTTCTGGCCTGGCCTCGCAGCGAAAGAGTCGCACCTTGATCGTGAGAACGGAGAGCGAGAGTTTCTCCATCGAGCTCGCCGACGGTCACATCGTGCACGCTGTCAGCGACAGTACGCCCCTGGAAGAACGACTCGGCAGCATCCTGCTGCAGCGAGAGCTGATCGGAGCCGAGCAGTTGCAGGACGTCCTGAACGCGTCACCCGGCGGCATGCTCGGGGTGGTCCTCGTGGCAGAGAATCTGGTATCGCGCGACGACCTGCTCGCGACGCTGGATCACCAGGCCGCGCTCCTGTTCCGTCGGCTCTTCGCCCATCACCGGACCCAGTTCAGCTTCTGCGAAGGCGGTTCCGCGGGACTCGACCTCCACATCGAGGCGAACGTCACGCTGCTGCTGCTGGAAGGGGCGCGGACGAACGACGAGTCCCAGCTCCAATCGAGCACCGACTGGTCGGAGTGGCTGCAGTAGCCATCGGGGAGTTGGGACGCGTCGGCGAAGAGGTGCCTTCGGCACGCTGACTGCGCGTCCCTGACCGAGTCGCAAGGGCCGCGGGGTTGGTGTTGAGCCTGGGCGATCTGACGCCTGTCGAGCGGGATCGAGTCCGAAGAGGGGACGTGTGAGGAGAGGGTGGACGGCTACTCGATCGCGCTCTCGCCGGTGATCTCGCGCCCGATGATCAACCCGTGGATGTCGTGGGTTCCCTCGTACGTGATCACGGACTCCAGGTTGCACATGTGGCGCATCACCTGGTACTCGTCAGTGATCCCCACGGCGCCGAGGATGTCCCGCGCCAGACGACAGCACTCGAGCGCCATCCAGCAGTTGTTGCGCTTGGCGAGCGACACGTGGCTGTGGTGCAGCCTGCCCATCTCTTTCAGCCGACCCAGGCGCCACGCGAGCATCTGGCCCTTGGTGATCTCGCTGATCATCCAGACGAGCTTGTTCTGAACCAACTGGAACCGCGCAATCGGGCGACCGAACTGGATGCGTTTCTTCGCGTAGCGCCGCGCCTCGTCGTACACCGCCATCGCAGAACCAACGGTGCCGTAGGCGATGCCGAAGCGCGCCTGGTTCAAGCACCCGAGCGGTCCCTTCAGGCCGGCGACGTTGGGGAGGAGATTCGCCTTCGGAATGCGGCAGTCCTCGAAGACGAGCTCGCTCGTGACGGACGCGCGCAGCGAGAACTTGTTCTTGATCGTGTTCGTCGCATAGCCCGGCGTACCCTTCTCGACGATGAACCCCCGGATGACGTCGTCGAGCTTCGCCCAGACGATCGCCAAGTCCGCGATGCAGCCATTCGTGATCCAGTACTTGGAACCGCTCAGGACGTAGCTGTCGCCATCGTCGACGGCCCGCGTGATCATCCCGCCCGGATCGCTGCCGTAGTCCGCCTCGGTGAGGCCGAAGCAACCGATCAACTC